>Ga0126342_10001186_pt1 | contig 35184 bp, 25 predicted proteins | sample Cyp1metagenome_FD_92528 | JGI IMG/M metagenome (GOLD analysis project Ga0126342, IMG submission 92528) | Coral microbial communities from Lord Howe Island, Old Settlement Bay, Australia - Cyphastrea 1 metagenome | ecosystem: Host-associated > Invertebrates > Cnidaria > Coral ...
TCAAAGGAGATGTTCTAAGTATCTGTTTTTCTGATGTTCTAAGTGCGTACTTAGAACATTTCTGATGTTCTAAGTGTAGTTGTTTTGATGTTCTAAGAAAAGGTTTCGAAATTTTGGAAAAATGATGTTCTAAGTATATGTCCGTCACTATAGAACAATTAGATACATAACGCACCCCATATGTGCCCCCTAATAGCCCCTTTGGATTTGGGCCATACATTTTATATGAAAGGGGATGGGGCTCCCTTTATCTTAGAATTGATTCAGGGGAAACTGTCTTTATTGATAGTAAAACCATCATTTGCGGGAGATTGTTCCCGTCAATCCGTTCACTTTAGCACAGGACTATCATTTTTCGAGAACGCGTGCTCATAGGGATGTAGTTGTTCACATGCAATGTGGATAAAACACAGCAAATTACAGTGTATATAAACTGCTTATATCTGTTTATTATTGTCATTATCATTATTATTATTATGTATATACGTGAGTGTGCGTGTTGCCTTTTAGTGCTTTGAAACCTAGGTAAAAAAAAAACATGTAGTGTTTGGGGTTACCTTACCCCATCCACCAGCTGCAAGGAGGACGGCACGACCTGGCATATGGCGCCGACCCCAGTTAGTTCAGTGGGAAAAGTAGGGGCAATGTACATTTCTAACTGGGATGAACTAAACCACCTACTACCCTCTGGTAAACTAACATAGCGATTGAACATGGCCATTTATAGCTGATTTTCCCATATAAAACCATATGTATATATATATACTTAAAACCATATAGAACCGTTGTCAAAGACATAGGCCACCAATGAGTTATGGTTACTTAATCACCATATACCTCAGCCTGATGGTCAACCGAGATGAAACTGCTTAGATGGGCCATGGATTTAGTTAACTACCTAGTAAATGGGTTAGAACTGGGATTATAGTGGGTTGATGTGGGTCATAACCCGCAAAAACTAATCAGTTACTGTAGCTTATGCCATTGCCCCATAAAATGTTCCCTATTGCCCGAATTGCCCTGTTGCTCGTTTGAAGGTCGCAGATGACAATGACTGGGAGCTGCGCTTTGAGTGGAGACGCGTAGGCCAGGGCCGCGTAACATTCCAGGCCCCCATAGGATCCCATAGGGCCATAAACACATAGAGAGGCACTTACAAGGTGAGGCCTCCTTAGATAGCTAAGTTGACGCACATAACTTGATTAACAAGGGTTCAGGGGGGGATGTGCGGTTCTAAACCAGCTTATAACTGTGGAGTCTCACCTCGTAGAAATGCAATCAAAATGTTTTGGCACTTTAATATCAAAAAGGCATTTTTCGCCACCTGCCAGGTGAGGGTCTCTAGATTTTTACAGAGGTGCAACTCGTTCTCCTTTTATTCTCCTCGTATTCCGCTACTACTCCTTTGTGTCCTCCAGTTCGTCGGGAGTTCGCCCCTCAGATCCCCATACACAGGTATCTCAGCCAGTACCGTGACCATCACCTGGGACATTCCCGAAGACTACCCTGAGGGGAGCTACAGCTTGTCCCTTGGCGATGGTGACCCCGAGGTTGACGTTTCGGATAATTTTGATGAAATTTGGATGGTTTAAACTTAAGATGTTAAGATATACTTAAAAAACAAACAAGATGTTAAGATGTGATATGATGTTATATGATATATGTAGTTTGACTATGTGTAGATACAGGTATATGTGTATCATGATAATTAATACATACATATCTAATCCATTTTACAATGTTAATCTTATAGTTGTTGTTGGAAATATCTCAACATATGTGGATGATGATTTTCTTTGGTTCCATTGGTGCCAGGCCGAAAAAGGGGAACACAATGGTCCCCATGTGGAGTCGGAAAAGATGATGTGCTGTCGCTGACCTAAAGAAGGCTATAGAGGGACCAGTAATCCAACATAATGGTGATTAATGGAATTTAATGGTGATTAATGGGAACTGATTGGTGATTAATGGGGATTTAACCAACAGAAATGGGGATTAGTGATGGGAATTTACCCCAAATGGTAATTTGTTACATAGCTATTGAACATGGCCATAGAAATAGTTGATTTACCGAGTAAATATGGTGATGTTCCATTGTTATGTTAATTTACCAGAGGGTAAATCTAATGGAACCTGAACCTGCAAATCAATGTTTTTCCATATTTTCTCTATAGATGGATATTCTTGATATTCCCAGAGCTACTGTAAATGATCTTCCGGCCATGTTTACCCGAGTACCTTGTAACAAGCCTTTCTGGGTGGTGGTTTGGAACATGGCTTTTATTTTCCCCAATAGTTGGGATGATGATCCAATCTGACTATATCTGACGAACTCCACCATTTTTCAGGGGGGTAGGTCAACCACCAATCAGGGTATCATTAACCATCATTAACCATATAATAACCATTAATATTAACCATATATTAACAGTATATATTCCATATATTGGGTAGGTCAACCACCAATTAGCTTTGGTAGGTGCCCAAAAAAAAACCCAAGCAACCAGGCAGTACAACGGCGAGGCCAAGCATTTATCGAGGATCATGAAGATCTCAGGTGGCTCGACCTTCCCCGGCCTGGTCAACGTCATAGCTATGGAATTTCACCATGTTTAATGGGAAAACTCAACTATTTCGACTGGGCCATGTTCAATAGCAAACCTGTTAGTTTACCAGAGGGTACTGAGTGTTTGCAATTATGTTGGGATGGGTCAACACCTATAGTAGAATTACACATGATTATCATATTTGGGATTACTATATCCACTTTACCAGCATATTTGATAATCACTGGGTGGTAGGTATACCAAGGAATTGACCCATAGCTATAGTGCATCCATTTTGATGGATGAAGATCATGCAGAGGACCCTAATTGGTATGATATTCCTCTATGGGGGTTGTCTGGAAAATATAGGGTGTACCACCAGAATAACCGTTAAATATTATACAAACATACATATATATATATATAGAATATGTTTATTTAAATATTGCATAAAAATATGCGGAATATGATGATTAAGCAATGGAATGCAATGGATTTAATCAAGTTGGGATGCAAACAAAATTATTCAAAACTATGCTATCCTATCATGGGGGAACCCTCTGGCCATTTAACATAGCTATTGAACATCGCCGTTTTTCAGAGGTATGACTCGTCTATAAGTGAGTAATTTTCGCTATCTCAAATGACCGGAGGGTCTATGAGTCATGGTATACCCATTTGGGTTGCCATGAGCTGGGCCAGCACTTCGAATCCAGCAGCTATCACCAGCTGATTCTGCAATAACATGACTGGTTGGTGGTTTGGAACATGAATTTTATTTTTCCATACATTGGGTGAATAATCATCCCAACTGACGAACTCATATTTTTCAGAGGGGTAGGTTGAAACCACCATCCAGGTTCAGATGACATATACCTTCCGGCAATCAAACATTGCAATGAAAAACCCAGTAATTTATAGATGGTTCTTTCTCTAAAACCTCCATCTAGGGATTTCCCGGCCACGTTTGATGACATCGGAGGATCGCGGAGGGCAAGCGGATCCATAGGTAACGTCCGCGACAGTTATTATATATATATACAAGAGTAATAGATGTTTCGAATAAACCACGCAGCATGAACCTCCATAATCATCAACTATCGTGGGCCTTTTTGCTATAGTAATGTATATAGTATATATACATGTATCCACTATCGCCACTGATAGACGGATCTTCATTTTCATGGGTGGCCGAGCCTAGGACACAGCCGCACGTTCCTTGTGTCCAAAACACGCCCTGCACGGCCCTACGACTCCGCGGAGTCGACGTCCATCGCAGTGAGCGCATAGTTTGAGCACGACCTGACTACCAGGTCGCGCCTATCCAACCCGACACCTGGGTTGAGTGATGCTTGTGGGGTCCTGATGTTGTTGTTTGGGGTGAAAAGTGGCCGAAGTTCAGGACCGGGTTTTTGGAGGAATTTCATGAAATATCGGAGTTTTCCAAGTTTCATGTTTTGTTTCAATTTCAGATTTGGAACATATTGAATTTTTTTTTGGGACCCCCATGATGGCTAAGACAGCCTACAGCGAATTTTTGATTGCGTCGCGAACGCTGCACTGCGTGTCCCACGGGAAGAGCGATAAACGGCGCAGCAAAAGAAGGATGCCACAAAAGTGGCTAGCTGGCAACAGTATATACATATTACATATATACATATTACATATATACATATTACATATATATATATATATTCATATTACATACATACATACATACATACATACAATCATACAATCATACATACATACATACATACATACATACATACATACATACACACACACATACATACATACATACATATATATATATATACATAGCTTATATCTAAAACTAGGAAGTCTGGAACCAGACCTATTGAGCAGACCCCAAATCTGCTCAAAATTGATGGATTTTGTGGAGATTGATAAATTATTGATATCATATCAGTATTACGTCATACCATAAATATCATGTCATGTCATATCATATCATTGATATATCAGTGGTATCCAAGTTGTCGATGTTGCGTCGGTGATACCGTATTCAATCTATCCAAGGTCGAAACAGTGCGTAGATCACAGACTATTCAATCCATTGAAGATATTAAAGGTCTAATGTGGGTAAAACAATGATAACCATTTCCCCAAATCACCATAGATAGGTGGTATAAACAATTCCCAAATGGGTGGTTTATTTAAGCCTGTTATGTCCCACACCATGGCTCTTCCCGTGCGACGAAGCAGTTCCTTGCCCGGGTCCCTTGGGTCCCTACAGCTGGGTTGCTGCCGGGGTCACGGCCGGCCGGCCGTGCAACGCAACCCCCGCTGCTGCAACGCGCAAATTTTTGTTCGACCCTTTGTGCACAGCTGGCACCTTTCGAAGATGAGTGGTTCCATGGCTCGGGCTCCCATAGTTTCAATAATAACCCTCTCCAGTAAACTAACCACCAATTTTTGACATGTAAATCGCATAGAATCTATAAATGGCAATGTGCAATATTGCCATGTTAGTTTGCCAGAGGGTAACATTTTCCTTCAGGGGTTGGTGCCCTTTGGCGGGAGCCCGATGCATCATCTGATTCGGGTCCAGTGATCTCATAGGAAGCGAGGGCTGATTCTGACCCGACTGTATAGCTCCCAGCAGCGAATGTACTTGTATAACATCGTTTGGGGATCTGGTTAACAAGTATCAACGCCCCAACAACGGATGCTTAAACTCAAACTCATTGTTTGGCTCATATCGAGTGTGTTGGTGATGGTGATGAATACCCGTTTTTAAGGCATGGTCATGATCTAGTTGGTGGTTTGGAACATTCTTCCCCATATATTGGGAATAATCATCCCAACTGACTAATATTTTTCAGAGGGGTTGAAACCACCAACCAGTGATACTAAGCAAGAACAGAAGATATGGGAAGACAATGGCAGTAGCTATGGCACCTGGGGCGCCTGATCATTCTGGAATTCACTGTGAAATATCCCCTGGGTGATGGTTAAATCATGTTAAATCCCCATGTCTTTAGTGTTGATTCCCCGTTTAAATCCTTTAAACTTAAAACCCATTACCCTCTGGTAATTTAACGTAGCTATTGAAAATTACCATTTATAGTTGATTTACCCATTGATAATGGTGATTTTCTATAGCTACGTTAGTTTACCAGAGGGTATAATCCCCAAAAAGAAAACGGTGACGTTCTTTTTATTGATGGGTATGGAGCCCTCAACTCCCTGGCATGAGCCTAATTTGTCATCACTTTTGTAGAGCATGGGCATGTGTAGCACAGGAATTGGCTCAGGCGCAAGGGTAGGTAGTGACAAAGTCGGCTCTGCGGCGGATATCCTCTGATCTATGGGTATCAGGGATTGGGGCCAAAGGAGGGTAACGTGAACTACACCTATATAGTTATAAGCCAACTTAGATTGATGTCACGAGAAATATATCTGATCTAGAGTTACGGAAGTATGTTGGCTTATAACTGTAGAGTAACTAGACATAACTAGACCAGGATACCGCCTTGTGGTCATAGCCAACTAGTATATCTACACTTGGCTTTGTAAACCAAATTCCTGCAGCATGCTGACAGCATATCACGGCAGATGTGCTGGGTTTATAGGCCCTCCAATATTTTTGTACATAGCTATTATGGAAAAGGGACCATTTATACTGGTTGGTGGTTTGGAACATGAATTTTATTTTTCCATATATTGGGAAATATTGGGAAGAATCATCCCAACTGACTTTCATATTTTTCAGAGGGGTAGGTCAACCACCAACCAGATAAATAATTTGAGAGGATTTTGTTCAGAACATGGTGATTTTCTATGGCCATCTTGAATTAGGCTAGTTGAACTGGTCGTGGTCCTGGTTCAGGTCTGGCCACCATTCTTACAAGCTGGGGCTTGTTTGTTGGTTAGGTTGGCGTATAACTTATAGCCCCATCTAGCTATGGCTATAATCACAATAAAACCTAGATATCCTAGTTGAAAACCAACTTTGCTACCATCTGGTTAGCATAGCGACCTGGAAAATCACCATTTCTAATGGGTAAATAATAATCTTTATCATGTAGTTCTATGGGCCATGGCTTCCATACCAGAGGGTAACTAGGTGGATATATATATATATATCCATATTTATAGGTGTTATATCCTATTTTAAGGGGGTTTACAACCATGGTTTTAGCCAACATTTGTAACTTGAACTGCACCCCCAAGTAGCGGATACCACCAAAAAACGAGGATGTCGTCCGTAGCTCTTCCCATGGTTGTTCATGGGTGAGTTCGATTCTTTTTGGTTGAGCCAGCAGTTAAATCCCAAATGGTTCATTGTTTCAGTCTCAGTCCCCAATGTTTGGATGCTAAGATCCAGACATTTCAAGCTTAGATCACTTAGATCATCAAGAAATCTGGTTGAAAATCCATTGTCCTAGAAAAAATGCATACATTATGCTTCAATCCATGGTGGAGCGGTTCTGTTTTCACTGCCAGGCGTTCACCGCAGTGTCCGCCTTCCAGCCTCTACACGGCGCGCGAGCACGGCCAGCACGGTGGCGGAAGTGGAAATCGCAGGTGGAAGGGGTCGTGATGGAAAACCACTCAAACATGCGGATTTACATGGATTATGGCATGATTATGGTGATTTAATGGCGAAAAAGTGAAAAAATCAATGGACATCCCTCAGAAAATGGAGGTTTTAATGGGAATAATGTGAGTAAAACAATGCCATAAACCACCCATTTGGGAATGGTTTATATCACCTATTTATGGTGATTTTGGGGATTGTTTATTATTGATGCCCCCCCACTTATGTTAGTTGGTTTATAATTTATGACCCCATCATACCCCATCTAAGTAGATCTAAATAGAATTAAATAATTAAAAGTATCATACACTGTTTTTATTTAGTTATAAACCAACTTGGCCAACGAACTGGGGCCCCATCCTGTGTGGATTTAATAAAATTTCATGGGATATCAATGGGGATTTTTCGGGGAATTCATAAGATTTAGAGCAACCCCCAACCAAGGGCACATTTTTTAAATCACATTAAATCACATTGAACCGTCAAAACATCCATAGAGATAGACGAGATCTTGAGTATTGTGTGTATTGTGTGCCTTAGATACATGATGATACATGTATATGTCACTATATAAATAAAATCAAATAAATATATATTATATATCACATATATATATATACACATGTATTATGTGAATTGTTTCATGATTTGTGTGTGTGCCTAAGCATATGCCACGAGTATGCACTTCCGGGATCTTGGTTCAAGTAGCCCACCTGAAAGGTCCAGTTGGATGGTTCCAGTTGAATGGCTGTTGACATCAGAATGCCATCATGTTCGATAGGAAAAACTAGGGTTTCCCTGTGAATGTTTGCCGTAAATCGCCATAAATCTGGTGAAATCAGAAGTTTGCTGGGTGAGATGCCGAGATGCCAAGCGTTCATCATTTTGATGGTCCAGAATTAAATCCCCATGTTTGATGGTTGCAGCCCCGTCATTGTTGATGCTAAAATTGGAAATCAACCACCCCAGCCCATTTCGATGAACCTCCCCAATAGATGTTGAAGATATGATAAGATTCACCCTTATAAATGTGATCGGTGGCTGGTAAGCTCCTAATCAACCCTTGATTTATCGTCTTCATTTTCTTCATTTTCCTAGTTGAAATGCAATGTTTGATGGTTATACCGTTATACCCTCTGGTCATTGGGCAGAGCTAGGAAAAATGACCCATTTATAGATGATGTATGATGATTTTCCTATTACACAATTGTGATCTTCGAAAGCTACACTAAATAACCAGAGGGTAATCCCTATATATATATATTATGTGTGTTTCCCCGGCTTTAATAAACCTCCATTTAGTTCGGGGATTGTGCCGTATGTTCTTGGTTAATCTTGTTTTCAACCACATAAAACCTCCATTTATAGAGGATGTTCCCGTATTTTTCTCTGTTTTGGGAGCCCTTAGAGCGGGGCAGGTTTGGTGGATGGCCGCTTCCCGGGCAGCTTCACTGCCTCGCCTCAGCCAGACTTCTTGAAACGTCGCCTGGAGGTGGCTGGGCCCTGGGATAGCGATTCCAACAGTTCGTTTTTTTTTGTGGGTTGTAACCCAGAAAAGATCCCAAGGATCATCCATTGACCAACTAGTTAATGCCCTAGATATACTTAAGTCCATGGCATCTAAGTGGGGTTGGGGGATGGCTGGGGGACCGTGATAAAAATGAGTTTTTTCCCGTGGAATCTCTCTTCAAACCCCAGGGGCGCCATCAGATGCGCCAGGTGTGGGATCGTTTGTGGCAAAAGGCGCAAGCAGACTCTTGGGATGAACAGCCCTCGAGGTTATTTGGGACGTTGGGGCATCCAGGGGATGAAAACCGATCAAACACCACCGGGGGGGATGATCCCCGGAGTTCCCCTGGCAGTCGGGTCCAGGTTCGGAAACGGCCCACCCAGCCATGGCTCAGGAGTTGCAAGAGAAACCCAAGCAAGCCATTCAGGTCCGGCCGTGGAGTGGCTTCAAGACAGTCAGGTAGATCCCATGAAAGAAAATGCATACTTGTAATAATATATAATGTATAAATGAATATATATATATATACATGTATATATATATATATATATGAATACAGATACAAAAACAAATACATATCATATTAAACTATATACTAGTAACTATATCCACACTATTACTACATACAATACAAATGCAAATGCATCTACATATATATATATATACATTATTTATATAGATTAAGTAGGTTATATGTACATATATATATAAATATACATATATATGATTTTTGTGTGTGATTTGTAAATTCAAATCATATCTCATTACATTTCCTATACTGTACACATACTAATGTTTATCACACCCTGTTGGGGTTGGACCCAACCAACTGAAGAAGCTGGATCCACGGTGTACCCGATTGGCGAAACTAAGAGATCGATGTGGAAAATCCAGGGGGACACCCGTTCGGAAAATGATCTTCATTCATGGTGAATAAACTCCACCTACAGGAGTGTATATTACACTGGTTGGTGGTTTGGAACATTTTTTATTTTCCATAGTATATGGGATAATCCTTCCCATTGACTAATATTTTTCAAGATGGTTAAAACCACCAACCAGTACATGTCGAAGTGCTTAGTTTTTTTCTTTTGCCATTTATACAAAACACTTTCTCATCATGAATTCGAAGTTCAACATTGTTCCAGCCCTCAGCAGCAGCTTGTGTCATCTAGTGTCGAGTTGGAGGTGTTACATCCGGCGTTAATGGCTTTACCGTCGAAGAATGAGGTACACTCCACAGTGTTTTTTTCCGTGTGTGTGTGTGTGGCGTGGGGGGGGCTGCTCCTAGAAAGACATCGTCTCCAAGATGTTCATCATTTCCCTATCATGTTCAATCATGTTCCCATCATTTTCGATAGTTCACATCCCTTTTTTGCCTATTGATGCCTCAAGGTTCTTGACGCCTATTGGCTCAAGTTCCCCAAAACCGTTGGTCATCATAAACCGAAGCATGGCGAGCGATTCCGCGTGTGATTTCCTGGCAGCTACCGAGACACGGTATTTCTACATCCCTGATGATGAGAAGAAACACCCTGCGCTGGTTTCCAAGCTGAAGTGAGATTTTAGAAGCCTCGGGAAGGTATAGCCTCCAGTATACTAACATAGCTATTGAACATGGACCCTTAATTGATGAATTACCTGTTATAATAGTGATTCTCCAGTTCGCAAAGTGTTAGTTTACCAAAGGGTAGTCGTTACATGGCAAGTGTCAATAAGATCAGCCAGCTGGATCGCGAAAGCGGTGTGAATTCATATGCGGAGCGCGCTAGTTTTTAACACCAGCCAAGCAACTTGGTTAGTCAATTCGAGTTTTATGCTGGTCATATAATGTATATTAATATATATATATATATGTGATGTCCTCACCTTAATTTTCTGAAATTCCATGAAAATCTCATTAAAAAAGGGGTCACGGGTGCTCAACCATCAGCCAAGCAACTGGGTACACCTTGGTTTGGAAGCCAGTTGGGCCCGGGGCTATTTCATATCCTAAGTGAACACAAGCCGCCATGCTTGTTGTGTCGTCAGAGTCTTTGGAAACAGCTCACAGTTCGGCGGGAAAAAACAGTTGTTGATGGTTTAATACACAGAACCAGCAAGTTAAAACAGTCAATCCTCCCCGTTTGTTGATGTTTCATGGAGTTATATACCCTCCGGTAATTTAACATAGCTATTGAAAATGACCATGGAAATAGTGGACTCAGGGGTAATTTAACATTGGTTGTGAATCCAAAAAGACATTGTTAGATCACCATCTCATCTATCGTTTTTGAAAATGATAAGCATTGATAAGCTCATTTTTCACACACCATGCCTTAGCTCTATAAAATGATCGCCATGTGTCACACCGATTTTTTTCAAACCCTTCGAGGACTTGCTGCTGCGGAAGAAGCACCGGGAGCTTCTCGAGCTGGTCACGGAGGGCGCGGTTTCGGTGAAGGAAACGCTGCATCCGCTGAACGTCTCCCTCTTAGAGCCTTGGTACTGGTGGTTTTCCCATGGAACATGTAAAGAAAATGGTGACTGAACCAAGAAACAGAGGATTTCATGGGATTTCATCAACAAAACATTGGTATTCAATAGGATTTATATAGATGGAGTTAAGTTGTATTTACATGGGATTTAATGATGACTTAACGAACACTAATATGGGGATTGCATGGGATTTGTCGCTGATCTATGGTAGCTAAGTTGGTTTATAATGGTTTATATATGTTTATACAACTACCAGAATTCTCTTTGAGGGCGGTGGTATATGTGGATGGGATGGATGATGGGCACCTAACCCAACTTGTCACTGGGAGGCACCTCTTTGGAGCCACTTGTTGGTTGGTGTGTAACCCAACCGGCCCATTTATAGATGTGTTCAAGATGTTGTTACCTAGAAAATCATGAGTGATTTTTCCGGTTCGCTATGTTAACCAAACAGGGGGTATGATATGTTGTCTAAAAATATTTACACACACACACATATATATATATATGCAATCTGCTCATAAAGCCAACAATAATGGAGACATGACACAAGAAGGGGTCCCAGTTCCTTAAATAAGTTGGTGGAATGTTTCACAAACTTAAGTATTTAAGTTTATCGTGATGAAATGCTGCGGATGCTTGCGAAATCCTGTGCCATCAAAAGGATCGTTGAAACCCAATAAATAATATTAAATAATGGTATAAACTACATCCCTCAATTGGTGCAGGATTTCTTAACCATCCACAGCTTGTAGAATCTCATCTTGACCGGAAAGCATGGTGCCTCAAGATTTGGGGGTGGCAAATCGACTGCCATTTGTGGTTGGAAGAATGCTTTCCAACCGCAAAATTGTTGATGGTCTCATGTTTCCGCAACTGAACATGTGCATTCCTATATTATAAAGTTTGGTCATGTTTCTTTTGGTGTTCAATTCGTTTCTCGAAACGAACCTTCACTTAAAATTTCCCCAAGCTATTGAACTATTGAAATTAGCCCTCTGGTAATTTGTTACATAGCTATTGACAATGGCACATTTATGGTTGATTTACCTATGGAAAATTGTGATTTTCCATAGGGTAGCAAGGGAAATTCATCTGTTTTTAGGGAACATCCGGGAATTCTGAGTGATTTTTTCCTTCGTCAACCCCCAGAGCTTCGTCCAAGCTCTGTCGAGCAGAGTCTGTCCCCTTTTTTACAATTGATGTTTGTTTGAGAATTATTGAAAATGACCATTTATAGTGGATTTACCCATTAAAAATGGTGATTTTCCATAGCCATAGTTACGTTATGGGATTTACAAAAAAACAGTGATGTGTATAACTGTATAACCCATAAGAATGGGGATATGACTAGTCATTTTTTCACCCCAGCATCTCATGGTTTATCGCCATGTTTCCATCAAACTAGTGGAGAATGAAGGTATATCATGTGAGAAAGCAATATCTAGTAAAAACAACATGTGTGGCAAAACAATATCTGGTTATATATATATATATTATCGAACAACAGCAGCCGATTTGGTCTGGTAAATCACTGTTTTATGTGTGGGACACTGATACATCTGCTGATTGCAATATTCAATATTATCACAGATGCCACTTTTGACCAACATGGATTCAGAAACTGCGGGTTTGATGTCATTCTGTGCGTTTCTTGAAGCCTGAAATGACCTCATCATGAGTCACCAAGTATGGATATGAGAATGCTAGTTTGAGTTGCAAATGGCAATCTAAACCCTGTACCCCTTCTGAGTGCCATGCTTCATGGTTTCCCCAGATGAATCCAGATGAAGCAGCTAGGAACTTTCATTGAAGCGGAACCCAGTTGCTTGGCAAAACATAGGCGTTTACGCCCCTGCATGGGTGGAAAACAAACATGGTGGATACCTTCCGGCTGTCGGGACTTGTGGGCCCTTCATCACCACCACCACCACCAGCATCATCACCATCATCATCATCATCATCGACAACAACCGTTTGCTTCCTAGAAAGCTACTAAATATAGCTGACATGACCCTTTCACTGTGCAAATGTGCGAATTTGATCTCTCCACGGTAAGCCTTGTAAGCCTTGGTCCCTGGTTTTTTTCCTGGGAAGACGGTCCAGGTTGGCAAGTGTATTTTCTAGGACTTATCTTTGAAAACAGCCCTGAACTCCCAGAGCCCCATCCCAGAACTGAGGTGCTGAATGACGTCAGCGTTCTGCTGGATGCTCTGAAGCTGAAGGGAGAGAAGTTGGAAGAAGCAGCTCGGCCAGGTAGAAGACTTTCCGTGCTCCTTCACGAGTTCTGGGAAAGATCCCCGATTGAAAATCCCTGATTAAGCAATGGGAAATCCACGAGCGAAATGGAGGTTTTGATCGGGAAATGCCCTATAAGATCCTATAAGTTGATAAACTGAGGCAACCAACGAACACCTTCAACAAAAAACCGGGGGATTTCCCAGCTTTTTAGCACAATTTGAACCCCTCCGAGGTTCACCTGGATCGCGCCTGCACTTGCGCCTCCCCTGCCTTGATCCAACTGCTCTTGCGGCTTGGTGAAGCAGTTGGCGTTGAGTCCCGATGGGAAGTCCACTACGACCTGGGGAATCTATGGGGAAGAATGTGGTTACGGTAAACCCATTAATTTATTGGAATCAAGTGTAATTGAACCATATTGAACCTACTACCTTGGGGATGGTTTATAGTTTATACCACCACTTTATGGTGATGTTGGGGACGGTTTATTCATGTTTTCTTTTGGGGGGGATTAGGAAAACGCAAAATGCATGGGGAAACCCGAGGAGGAACATGATTTACAAATCGTCGGTGTTCCATTTCTATGTATATCAATGTATATCAGTATATCATACCAGCTATGTTGATTTACTTTTCAGGGGAACAGTATTAATTTGAGAGGATGATCATGAATTATTTTGTTGATGGGTTGAGAACCGCCAGCCAGACAAATTGTAGATGGGGTAGGGTCACCAGTGGTGCCTTGGGCTTCCAGTTATAAGTGGATATATACCTATAACTATACTATACCCCAGTTACATATGGTTAGAGGATGTTAGAGGGATATCCCCAGTGAGAGAGAGAGAGAGAGATGTATATATATATATACCCTCGGGTAATTTAACATAGCTCTTGAACATGGCCGATTTTTAGTTTGATGTTGCTGTTAAAATGATGATTTTCCATAGCTCTTTGTATCTTTACCAGGGGCGGGAGTTATCAACCAGATGCCTGAGATGCACATACCAAGTGTCAGGAGTCATGGTGCTCCCCTGGGGCCCAATGCCTTGCACTGCCTGGTGGAGCGCTTTCCCTTCGGCGCAAACAAACAGGCGGTGCTCGAGCGACACGGTTACAGGGAGCGAAAAAAGGGATGGGTTGAAGTTGAAGGGCAAATTTAAGGGGAAAAAACGCCCTGTTTCATGTAGGACAAGGCATATAAAGAACAATGAAAAACCGTGAAAACCATGGACACCCGTTTTTTCATAGTAACAACAATGGAACAAATGGAAAACCATGGAAGCCCTCCATAATACCATGAAAACACCGTGCAAAACCATGGAAACCTTACATACATTTCATAGGGAAAAACATTAATTTCCATGAAAATTTTGCCTTAAATTATATAAACAAATCCATTGAAGTTGGTTGAGCCTGGTAGAGATATCTAGATATAGTGTTCTACAGTTCATCAGGTTTATAAACCAACGAACACCATTGGGGGGTACCACCTTGTGCATGGTAGAAATTGGACGTTTTAATGAGGATCATTTCTAGATGAACCTTGGACCTTGGATGAGTACTTGAGCATGAGTTTTTTCCCCTTGCTGGAGGTAGTTGATTGTACCATCCAGCAAAAGAATGTGTGGTATGGAAGATGTTTTTTGCTGCATTTGACTGTCCCAGAACTGGTTGAGAAGGACACGTTTGACATACACCCCCCATAATTTTAGAGAGAAATTGTTTTGCAGATTTGGCCCATTGGCTTGGGTGGCAGTTTGTTGCCAGAATTTTTTTTTTGTGCGGGCTATGTTTGGCACAAGAATATACAACAAATGCTATATTTTGGGTCGGGGCATATGTGGTGTCTAAACTTGCCATGATGATATGGCCTGATCTTGGTTTGATTGGTTACTGGAATGGCTTGGCATTGGTTTGATCCATGTCTATCCATACTGTGGAGCCGCGGAAACCAAGGCTTCCTGGAACAGGCATAGTTCTGGTGATCTTCGGGCTCCGCCAAGTGATGGTGGGCATTTTGATCAGGAAACACATGGAAGCAACTTCAATTAATCAAAGCATTCCAAGACAATCAAGCCCCATGTGATACTGGTACCATTACCAATCAATGTCCCATTACCATTACCATCAATCAATGGTACCAGTATAACCATCTTTGATCAAGTCCCAATATCATCCAGTCTCGGGTTTCAAGATGGTTTATACTGGTACACCATTGATCATCAGAACCGAAGATATGGTCCCTTCAACAACATATTTTGGCTTGTCTTGGCATTGGGTCAACCACCCTTTAGGGCCCAATCACTGTTTTGTTCTTTATGTTTTTTCCAGACTTTAGCTGGTTGGTATAAATCACTTTTTTGCTCAAAGGTTAAAACCCCATGTTGTACGGGTGAAATCAAAGAAGCAGAGACTGATTCAACTGCATGTTTTTGGCTTTTTGAATTGGTCTAAATTGATCTAAATTAGTTTGAAAATCAGAATCTTGGATTTGCTGAGTCACTCAATTTGTACATTGTCCCATTGGAAAATCCACCAGGAGGAATCTAGGGCCGCTCAGGGTCACCGGTGTCGAAAAAATCCCAGGAGTATCAACCTCATGATCGAGGCTAAGGCTGAGATTGACGCTTGGTGTGTACAGCCGGGTTTGTTTCGTCGGTGATTTGGCACATTTCAATGGGACATCCACCAGATATAACGAGGAATTGATTACGGAAATATATATGTTAAACATGTTGTCCGCAACCTTAACGTTCGCCCAGACTCATGATTGTGACATAACAGAACAATGAGGCTACTCCATATATTTATCAATAGATATGGGTCCCAAACATGCCAATGGACAATTCCATATGGTATGGATTTGGATGGATAAATGTCTTGATAACACCTCCATTTATGGGGGATTTCCCAGTGACACGTTTGATGGTGACCCAAGTTTGATGGTTCATCAGCGGACTTCCACATGACCATTGCCTGGTGGTCCTACATCCGTCGGAATGATCCATGTTATCATTTTGTAGGGAAAATAAGGCCTGGATCCTCCAAAAAGGATCAGAAAGTGAACACACAGAACACCCCCTTGTGCAATTTCCTTGTTCCGCTTGACAACAAATTGCCTGAATGAATGGATTTTAGCATGGCTTTCCCGCAGAATCCACCACAAAAAAAAAAAAACTTGACACAAATTGCGGTATACCGCCCGACTGACCCTTAAATTATAGATCATTGCTACACTTGACTGCATTAACCATGCAAAAAGGAGCCCCCACTGGGTTCCAAGCACATAAATCAACAAAACACAATTTAATTCACCTCAACCCAAAAGAGGGACAATAAAATCTATGTAAGGATTTGCTTTACGGTGCACTAATACTTGAATTTGCGGAAGAAACCCCCAAAAGATGTTCGCTACAACCTGGACGTTTGCCCGGAGTTGATGTCCCGCCTTCCTGATTTTGATCCCTCATGAAGATAAAGTTGATGTTATTACCCCATTCAACATATATATATGGGGAAATTTACTGCAAAATACTGGAGGGTACTCCATATTGAGAAATTTACTTAAATGGGTTTATAAACCAACTTATAACTGGGGGCCCCAGAAAGATGCAGGAAAAACTATGAAATCCCACTAAAGTCATTGCAAAAAGCAACGAGTTATATTTGATTTTTCCTGGAAAACCCTTCACTTCAGGGTTGCTAAAGGTGATTTTTCACGCTAACTGACGCTGGGCATATTATTAATTTAAAGGGGTGCATTTTTTGTCCGGGCTGGTGATGATTCTATGATATATCCTGGATGCTTTGTACGGGGTCGCACTCCTCGTTTTTTCATGCCTTGAGGTTGAGCTTTTGGTCAAGAACCGAGCAGATCTGAACGCACGAGATGCATCAGGCCCTCGGGGCACCCTTGGGGCAGCCCAAGTTGGCTGAATCCCTGCTCCATGACAAATTGATTCTATTCCCCTTTGCTTGATTCTAGCAAGATCCAACCCAAAAGGTGTCATATACTGTATATATATATTGTAGATATAACATTATATCCTTGCATCTAATACAGAATATATATATATCTCTCTCTCTCTCTCACCCCTATTTCTCCATCCTTGGATGTCCTGTCTCAGGCAAGACCCCAGTGCATATCGCGTTGGCTGGACATCCCAAGTTTAACCTCGCCATGTGCCTCAAGTCGCTTGGGGCCGATGTTTCCCGGCGCACCAGTTATGTTGGTTGGTTTTTAACCCCCATGAAGAATAGATGTCGAAACCTAAACCCAAACGGTTAGACAACGTTACTTCAAAACCGACTTAGCACAACGCCAGCACCATCCCGAACCAGGTTTATTTATTTTTATTTGGGGTGCTGTTTGTGGGATGGGAACACCTCAAAGTATTGCAACGACGTCATCAACGACGTCATCACTGGAGTTTTATCTAGCTAGCCACGTTTGATTAGTGACTATAGCTGGTTGGTGGTTTGGAACATTTTTTATGTTTCCATTCAGTTGGGACTGTCATCACCCCAACTGACTTTCACTCCATCATTTTTCAGAGGGGTAGGTCAACCACCAACCAGAGTACCATTAACCATCATTAACCATATATTAACCATATATTAACCATATATTCAACGGACCAGTTGACCAGTGCCGGTCGTGTCATGTCGTGTCCGGCATGTTCTCCACCGGCTACGCTGCCGCTCCCGGAGCTGAGGTGACCGTGGCAGATCATCAGGGGGTGACACCTCGCCAGAGACTGGGCATGGCCAGGTTCAAAACCATCCAGGTTCCGGGTGGTTTTCCCGGCTTCCCCCCCTAGACTTTCAGACAAACCAATATCTTTCCACCACAGAAATTGTAACATGAGAGGATTCAACAGGAGCATCCTGCTGTCTCAAAATGAATTCACTGATTTAGACGGCAGAAAAGATAGACTAGTCAAATACCAATGTTTTGTTCAAACACAGGGTTGCCCCAAGCCAGAATATGCAAATGGTATCAAATGGTAGCCACTTTCTGGAGCGAAGCTGCTCATTTTGCCTATCTACCCAGGTTTTCCCCGATGCATATCTGGGGTTTTGGTCTACGATCCCATCCAATGCCAGATACACCCACGATCACCCACTTATTTCCACCGACCATAAATCCAACCGTCTGCCGAGGTATAAATCAACTATCAGAAACCATCCGCCCAGGTATATAAAAAAGAAAAATCAACGAACCAACTGCAAATCCACTTGTTTCTTTCTTAAATCCCCATTTTTGCGGGTGAAGTTACCATTTTTACCTCGATCTCAACGGCAGTGGCTCGGCCCAAGGATCTTGCTGAAGCACAACAGCCCCGCGCAAGCCGCCGAACTGGAAGGACGCAGCGAGCTGAATGCAGAGGAACTGAGGCTGCAACAGGTGGGGAGCTTTGTCATGGCTTTGTTATAGCAACCCCTGAAAGGTCGATGCCGAAAATACCTTAGAAGGCTGGAAAATACCGGGTTTGTAGTGAGTACCTGCAATAGAGGCACACACGGAGTGCATGGGCGAATATTTGAATATGGCATGTCATCGCGGCTGGTATTTGAGACAGTTCTTCAAACATCTTCTAGACGTTTCTGCATGTTTTGTTCTCGGAGATGGCCTGATATTTTTTACAGTAGAGGGCCATCATCGTTGAAGGATATAAAATCGGGCCAAATCATTCGCCATCAAATCGACGTAGATTTAGCCATCATTTTGTGGGATGACATGGGATGACTGTTGGTTTTAACATCATTCCTGGTTCAAATGTATCATATGAATGATATGTGGGTTTCCCAATGATATGTCCAATGGTTTTTCCCCATTTCTGGTGAGTTTTCCCATGATTTTTGCATGTTTTGTCCTAGGGTTCCCCATCGATTCACCATGTCTTCTGCGCATCTGGGGGCGGCCCAGATCTTGCCAGGCTTTGGACCATCCCTTGGCCAAGAAGTGGGGGGGCCCAGGGGAAGCCCGGGGGGAAGCCGCTCGGGAATTTCTATGAATTTTCGGGGAAACCATTGGGATTACCATGGGAGACTTTGGGAAATCATTGGCAAATCCATCGAAAAATGGGATTACCCGGCCTGGTAAACTTTCACATAGCGAACTGGAAAATCACCATGTTTCATAAGAAAATCAACTATAAATAGCCATTTTCAATAGCTATACCATGGGAAAATCATGGGAAAATCCCATTGGGAAAATGAGAAATCATAGGAACAGGGAAAAAGTATGCCATAGAATGGCTATTTCAATGGGTTCAACCGTCAACCTGTGAACCTGAAAACATGATGGTGGAACAATCGTGGATGAATTATAGTGAGCTCACGTCTTGGTTAACCATCACTGCAAGATATTTGTTATGAGTTGTTCAACGTGACTGAAATTGATAGCTTATGAGTAGTTGTTGACCATGACTGAACTGGACTTGTTATCATTGGCTTAATTACCATGACTGAAATATGCTGAAATAGATTTGTTGTGAATTGTTTAGTTGTATTCTTATGTATTCTTCATATTTTTTGAATATTTGTTGATTATGTATTACAAATCATTGATAGATATTCACATATTTGTCTTGGGTAATGTACCATTGTTGGCTATTGTTTTTCAATTCCAATGGTGGTTTGGGACTTGAAACATGGCCAAAGAACCGAGGTTTCAAGCCTCTGCCTTCGCTGCTGTCTCATGGATTCTAAGCAGGTGCTGTTGGGTTTATGGTGATGATGGCTATAGAATTGAAGCATGGCTATATTTTATCACAACACACCACGCAACTTGTGGGACCATAGTCAGATGTTTCATTTTTGTTGAACCAAAATCACTGGTTTGACCGTTTTTGGAGCGCCACCTGGTAGGTTTTGCAAACCCAAATTTTTTTTCGATCGTGCCCCGGCCAGCCAATCCCCGGGACAGGACGCCAGAGGATGGCTTTGGCGGTATTTGCAACAACGCTGCTGGGTGCGTGTCAACACTTCCTGGGTTTCCATGTTGTTTTGAGGAAATGGGGGCCCGTGGATTTCAAGAGCCCCAGTCTTTGGACCATCTTACAGTTTGGAATTACTGGTTCTTTTCTGAAGGAATGGCTTTGTTTTTAGTCCATTCTACAAGGTTGGGCTCCAAACAATTATAAACAATTGCTAAGCTGGTTTATACCCAATGTTTCACTGGGGTTGTGGAAGATACTGTATATGTGTTAGATCGGTTTCTAAGCCAATAAACATTTGACCCGAAGGAACAGCAGCAAAAGTAGATTCTCGGAGTGTGACAGACTCGACTGGGTCCAGAAGTGACACATGTACCTAACCTGAAGTATCCTTGACTGGTAGGTGGGAGTTGCCAACATTATTGGGACAGTCTGTTGTGTTAAAAGCCATCATATACTTTATGATATTATATGATAGTATATGTAATTAATATGTCTATTCTGCAATTGTACTTTGGTAATTTAATATAGCTATGGAAATTGGCTCATTTGTAGATTGTATGTAATTTACCTATATTTTTACCTCTTCAACATGGTGAATCTCCAGCTTGCAAACTGTTCAAGAACCAGAGGGTAAGCTAACCATATCACAAATTAAGCATTGGCATTTCAGAAACATGTCGATCCCCTCTCCGGGCCCCGGAAAGCAAAGCTCACTGAAAGTTGCCACGTGGCAAGGAATTGACGGAGGACTTCCCATATGGCGATCGCAGGCTGGGATTTGATAATGATGTGGATAAATATGGAATTTATCAAATTGCGATGTAATATGTGATATGATATGAGATATGACATTTAATGATGATTAGTAATGGGATTTAATTATAGTTTCATTTCGATGTTATGGGAATTGTGATTTAATGACATGTTGTAAATTATAATTAGTTTCATATGACATGTGGATAAATAATAGTTTCATGGGATTTAATTGCGATGTCATTGTGGTTTAGTGATGAAATGGGATTTTTGGAGATTTAACATGATTCTACTATCCAGTCATGGGAGCGCTTTGGAGCTATGCTTGCACCCATATTCCCAATAAACAATGGGAGCCAGTTGGAGAAACGAACTGAGTATCCAGAGCACATGATAAGTCTGGATCATGCCAGCTTTCACTGACGATATTTCCTGGATTATTCCATATTTATCCATATTTGTTTTTCCTGAGGAAAAACGTGAAGGTGCCCACTTCTCAAACACGCTGCTTTAGTATTTCGCGGAAATCATAATGGCCCCACTGGCCAATCCCAGTAACAATAATGGTTGCAGTACTGACGCGAGTTGTCCCCATGGTGAGTTCATGTTTGCCATTTATTGTATACTCTTAGTAATTTTCCCGGAGAATGAGGGGAGCTTATGACCTGGGTTGTGATTTTGAGATGTTTTGTGGAGTGTAATTATATAATTACGGATTTGTTTAACATTTGTTGGGGGTCATCAGTATATGATGTTACTGTCAAGCAAATGGAAGAGCAACATGTGATTGTTTTCAGGCACCAGCACCATCAACCGAAAAATGCCGGACGCATTGATATTTGTCTGGGTGAATTATAACGATCTCACTGTTCTCCCTCACTGGAATCATGGTTAGTAAGGGTTAACTATCCCGACATGTCTTTGTTTCAGATTATATAGTAGAGAAATACCAACATATATATATGTGTGTATGTATATATGTATTTTAAATAAATAAATAAATATATATATATATTACTTTCAGGCAAAGCCAAAGCAAGGGTAAAGGCATCCCGGTCCCCCGCTGCACGACGAGAGAGGCTCTCGGAATGCTTGGGTGGACACGTCCCGAAACACTTGGTGCTGCAGCTTCCCTTGACCCGTTGCTTGGCGTGAGGGGAGGTGGCTGTTTTCTGTGGGGGGTTGGGAGCACTAAAGCAATCATTGGTGTGTATATATATATATATACATATTAGGTATATATATATATATTAGGTATATATATATACATATCGGTGTGCGCATGATGGGGAGGATAAAGATATATATATATAGATATGATATATCATTGGATCTAATGATATAAAATGGGATATGAATTGATATGATGGCATAAATGTTGTATTATGGAATAGAATGGGGGTCCACAACTATAAGGCATCCTTGATTTGTGGTTCATTGCTGGGTTCTACTGGAAAAATCCTAACTATCCCTACTTGGGATGAATTGGGGGTGATTTATTTTTGTAGAACCCACGTTGAAAAGGTCACTTGTAAGTGTTTGGAGACCGTTGGTTTATGGTGCATCTGTGATCATTCCTCTGGGAATCAAACGTGGCTGGCTGGAAAATCCCCGAACTAAATGGAGGTTTATCGCTGGGAAAATCATCTATAAATGATGGATTTTCCAGCAAGCCATGTTTGATTAGAATAGGGTAATATCATTCAGGTTTTGGGACAATGTTGGGAAGGAAGAGTTGGCAGGCAGAAGGGCATCCGAGGTTCGCCGTTTTTTTTTGGAGACCAAGGGGCTGACAGCATGCTGAATTGCCATGTTAGTTACCCTCTGGTAAACTAACTTCGCTACGGCCGCTACGGAAAATTGCAATTTATAGATGATTTACCTGTCAAAAATGGTGATTGTCCTTAGAGGGTATGGTCATTGTATGTTATTGTGTGTTATTGTCACGTCCCCCACTGGAGCTCATTACAGTACAAAGTTGGAGGCGTGTGGAAATCCCTAACCTACTCGCATCGATCCTTCAGTTGGATCATGCCAAGGTTGGTTATATATCAAGTTATGTAAGTTCCTCCTATTCCTGGAGTGGATAGAAACACCAGTTCCTGGGAACATATGTTTGAAGAGTGCTTTCTACATCTCCAGGATGAGGATACTGTGTTGACATGGGCATCTTTCTCCAGTTGGGATTATCCCGTTGTGAACCCAGGTTATAGCGAGTTGTTGGGAGATCTCTGCTTGAAGTCGCCGGAGCCGGAGGGCTTCACAGTGCAGCATGGCGAACTTTCCGGCGCTGGATGATGAAATCCGGTGGAAAAAATCTGGGTAGCACATCAATGTAAGAAACTATCAGAAACTTATGGTACCACATTAGGTTGGTACCACTTTTTCTTCGATATTTTGGGCCAAGTCCTTTCCCCCCCAAAAAAACATGTGGCCGAAAGTGCTGGTAAAATCTGGCAAACCACTTGGTTGATGATAGCTGCAACCAACTGGGGCCCCTTTTACGATAGAAATCCGTTAATCCGCGCATAACTTGGTGAAACAACTCGGCCTCAGCTGGTTGAGTTTCCCCATCTTGGATGGGAAAGATGTCCCAAACAACCAGCTGAGCAGTTTTCATGTCATGCTGAGCCCAGCTAGTCTGGAAATAGTCTGGAAATAGATGGAGAACATCAATGGAATCAGCAATTGAAGAGACATGCACGTTGAAAATGCAATAAGAACATGTGTGGAGACCAGTAAGTAGAAAAAAATAGAAGACCTGTTGAACACATGAACATCCATATATAGAGAACCAACATTTCCGGATATAAACACGGAGACGATGCAAGCGAACTGAGCACGCTCTCGGCCCAGGAGAGGCGTCTTGAATCTCGAACGAACATGGCATGGCGGGGCGCTTCATTTGCCCCACCGGCAAAGGGTGGTGCCAGCGAAATGATGTTTCACATGGTATACCGGTATACTGTATACTCAATTATAAATCTACAGCAATTGATCCTAGCTGGGGATGGTTGATTTCTTGGGCTACCACATTATAAGGATGGGCTAATTAAGATTTCTGGTAGAGATATATCTACAATTATCTATAGTCTATAGATGTCTATAGTCTAGTCTGTAGATAATCATGTTTTTGAACTAAGTTATAAATTGCGGGGCACCACCTTGCAGAGAGCACAACTTTTTGAGAATCTGCAGATTTGATCATGATCTTATTTGCTGTTTTGTTGTATTTGACATGATGCTGATTAAAGATAATTGTATACAACTAGTTAAACTAGTTTGCCCTTGTTGGTGTGCATTTTTTCAATGCATGTAATTGCGTGGGAGATTTGGTTCTCAGTGGCCGAATTGAAGCTTGCAATATTTGCAATGGATATTTCGAGGTACTTTTCGGGAATCGAATAACATGGCTAGCTGGGAAATCCCTATCAATGGATGTTTTAATTGGACAATCATACGACCCGCATGTTTGGTCACATTAATTGTTTGGGACCACAGTGCTAATCAATTCATCGGCAGACTGAGGATGGAGATCTACAAATTCTACCAAGAACCCTTCAGCAAAGAAGAGCTTTCTGAAATCAATGCGCACTTTGGAATCTTGGACTTGAAGTTCCCGGACATTCCTGCTGGTGATGTCTACATTCCGCTACGATGTGGAGGATGTTAGGGGCATAATACCCTCTGGTAGACTAACATAACTATGGAAAATCATCATTTTTAATGGGAAAATTCACTATTTCTATGGTCATTTTCAATAGCTATGTTAGTCATACCCAGAGGGTACCAGAAACAGGAAATTCATTGGGACTGTGGTGAACCTCCCCTCCACGCGTATTTTACGTGCTTTTATGTTCCATGATAAACTTGTTTTTTTTTAAAACGGAACTGGCGATATTCCCAAGCCATCGCGGGATCACTTACCTTTGTTACCAGATACCCTCTGGTAAACATACAAAAAGCTATGGAAAATCACCATGTTTAATGGGTAAATCCACTATAAATGCCAATTTTCAATAGCTATGTTAGTTTACCAGAGGGTAGCTCCAGTAATTAGTCATTAATATCCCATCATATTCCCACAGTGGTGTATCATTCAATATTCTTATTAGTGTGGGTAAAACAATGCCATTTTTACCACCACTGGGAATGGTAAACATGCCACCCGTAAAATTGGTGATGACTGGGGGGTGGTTTATGATTGTTTTACCCACATTATACATCATTATACATCATTATACTTATACATCATTATACATCATTATACCACTAATTGTTGACTCTGTCTCTAGCCTTAGGGCCTACTCTCTCCTAGTCAGCCAGCGGTTTTCTCTATTGAGGCCGTGGATGTTTGGGCGACACCTTTGGATACATCCAGAACAACGTGGCGGAAGATGAGGACAGCTCCATCCTGTGTTTTCTTATATAACTTATATCTGGTTGGTGGTTTGGACCATTTTTTCTTTTTCCATATATTGAGAAGAATCCGCCCAACTGAGGAACCATGAGGAACTCCATCATTTTTCAGAGGGGTAGGTTGAAACCACCAACCAGATATGCTTTAAATAGGGTTTGTCAGGAGATGATGGGGGGAATCTTGGGAGAGCCAATCGAAAAATCCCATGATTTGAGTTGGGAAAGAAAGGGAGATGGGGTGTAATGACATATGAATGGGAGATTAATGGAGATCATTGGTTACAGTAATCGCATGTAATATATAATATATACATATATAATCATATATATATACCCTTGGGCAATCTACTTGTATAACGATAGGACTCAGGAAAATCATCATTACTGGGTAAATCATCAAACTCAATGAGACATGTTGCACTGCTAGCTTAAATTGCCAGAGGGCATCAGTGCTTGAAGGATCATCCTACCAATCGCAGCTGGTTTTGCCAATGGTGATTGGATTTGTCCCCAAATCGTAGTGGTTGACGCTCAAGCCTATTTTAGGTGGGCTGGTTGGTGGTTTGGAACCATGGAATTTTATGACTTTCCATTCAGTTGGGAATAATGACCCCAACTGACTTTCGTATTTTTCAGAGGGGTTGAAACCACCAACCAGATTTTAGTGGGATATTTAATTGAACAAATGATAAAAATCATCTACAAATGAAGGTATACTGCAATGGGGATATGATGGGAATACAACCAACAACTGGACATTTGTGAATATTAGACCAGGATTAATGAACATGTAGTTTATCAATACGCTGGCATATCAATTTGAACTTTTTAGTAGCAGATTGTCACACATTTTGGGATAAATTCTGCAACTCGGAGGCATTCACAGTCATCCAGGGACAGAATCTCCGGCCATGGTTTTGTTCGCAAGTGGGTTACAACTTCACCCCCTCCAAAAAAACTACTATATATCATAGTCCATTTGCCAAGTTAACTAAGTCCATGGCCCATCTAAGCTGTTTGTAGATGGTTTATTGATGGTTCATCCATGTTCATCCTTTTTTTGAATCCCATGATTGATAGTGTGTTACAAGATACCCACGTCGCTACGGACTAGCGGCCTAGGGACAGGAGCAGCAGAAGAAGCAGCGGGTGCCTCGCCTAAACCTCCGTGGCGATAGCATTTTCTTCGAAGGCTTTCGGAGCTGTAAGTGCCTTGGACTGGGATTGATGGACGGGGATGTTTCAATGGGAAGCATGGGAATATTCATAGCAAATTACCACTTAATAAGTTGGGTAATAACTAGTTTAACCTCTTCACCTATAGCAATAAATTATATATATATATATGTATATGTGTGTGTACCCGCTTGTTGCTTGAAGTGCATCTACGAGTAGCTTGGAACAGCGGGGTGGATCTCCATAATCATCGTCGATGCATTCCATCACTTTATTGTCGCCCGCACAATACTAGGATTTTTGTTCGGATGTTTCATCCGTACACTACATTTCACTACTATATATATATAGATTTTTCATGGTTTTTTTTCAACATCATTCATGAACATACGGTAACGACTAGTAATGACATTTAAATGAGTGGAGGGCGGGCCAGACCGCGAGGCCCCTTATGTTTAAATGGCCGGGCGGGCCAAGGAAAACTTCACCGATCACTGGGATGGAGGGAAACGAATCAACGAATCGCCATGGCTCGCGGTCGCGGTCGCCGAGGTATTTTGAAGATGACCAAAGCCTCTGGGGCACTTTGAGCTTGGGTTCTTGAATCTTTAAACAGCTCCTGAAGTTGTTTTGGTTAAGGATATAACTTTCACCCCAAAAAAAACAGATTTGTTGGGATTTGACATGTGTATATATATATATATATATATATATGTACATACTCACACACACACATATATATATACACATATCGTTGTATTTGATGTAGTTGATTTAGAATTGCTGTTTTGGTTGCTAATCTCATCCCCCCAAATAGATTTACTGGGATTTTACCATCAACAGTGGGGATTCAACGATGGGAATATGGGTTGTAATCCAATCCCCTATGAACAATCCCACAATGTCAAGGGACCCCAATTCATGAGTAGATCCAATACTAAAAACAATAGTCTCTAAGGGGTCTTCAACGATGGAGGGAACAGAACTTGACGGATTACAGGATGATACCGGATGGGTGGCTCAACCATCAACCAGATCACCTATCGTGTTTGCAGGGACGATATATGCCAGTGAAATCCATGTTTACAAGTGTGGTTCCATTAACAACCCAAGTGCTGTGAATGCTCTCATTACCGGTAGCTCAACGGCCAACCGCTTAGACCCCTGTGTGCAACACACGGGAAGTGCTGCTGTACAGTTTGTAGTTGCCCACTTGTGTGGTAAAAGAAGAGCCGAGGGTGCTCGTCGGAGCTGGTGTTTGAATGGGGTTGGATCTGACAGCATTCAATGGGCAAAAATATGTTTGCTTCAGATGAAACTTGATGTTTCCCTTCATGATAAAGCTGGGGCTCCAGCTTCACAATTGCCATTTCCCAACATGTTGAGTATGCAATCTTCACACAGATAGGGCAGATGGCCCCTTCCATGTATTGTTTTCCAGTAAAGGCTGGCTTTCTTCAAAGATGGGCACGTGTTCAGTCGTTTGCTTTGCTTGAAACATGCGCAAAGATGTGCATACGCAATGGTGTGACCGCTAAAGGGACATCATATGTGAACACTAGTATTCGCACATGTTTCATAATGAGACTTAAACCACAATTAGACTATTTTAGGGAGAGGAAAAACAAAGGCAGGAACCATCGAGGGCTCAGAAGCATATGGTTTGCTTAAGATTATATAATCATAAGTAATTAAGATTAATCAGATCAATATCAATATCACCCCGGTCAGTAAACCCCCTATCCCTAACTGAGGTAGCCCATTTACAGCTGAGTTGCAAACCCACTAACCAGTGACATCCAGTGGGGTGTTCCTCCATGGTCCTTTAATCCCGTGTAATTATATCCTTATCAAAAACCACCATTTCTGTGGGGTCAATCCACCACTGTATTTATCGCAAAGTATTTTCCGTTGGTATGTATAATATGTTCAATATATCATACCTATTCATATCTACTATCCATTGGTTTTAATATTCCATTGCGTTCCATTATAATAACTTTAATCCACCACTCTATTCCTATAGCCATGTGAGGGGTCACTCAATGACCCTTTTTCTGCCATGCAGGTGACGCTGCCAGATGGCTCAGTCCGAGCATCTTGCATTAAATTTACTGCAAGGGTACTTGGAGAGGACAACTATAGTAACAAATGGAAACATATATACATATATGGTAACAACATGTATAGTAACTATAATGCCTAATTAAAGATACCCAAAGATACCTAAAGATCTAATTCCTAGGTTTGAACGACACGCAAAACGACTCTAATTCCAACGTTACAAGGTTCGAAGGCGTGAACGATGGTAAACTTAATAGACTTCACTTTAAAAATCTTGTGGCAGGTTTTAGGTACCCTTTTTTGTTTTTCACAAATATCAAGAGAATTCGGATAGAATGGGTTGCTCATAATCCCATAGGATCCATGTATGCTATATATGCTAAGATTTGGGGATATATTGATGGTAAATGTTACCATATATAGCATACATGGATCCTATGGGATTGGTCACAATTTCTTCCAGTGTTTGCGAATTTGAATGCTCCCTCTTCCGGGAACATGGACACCTGAAGCATCGGCGTCCATCGGTCAGGAAGCCACCAGCTATGTGACCACTCCTTTGGAGATTGCAGAGGACTCGGCGGGGTCATTGGTCGACCTCACCGTTAGCCATGATGGGTAGTATTGGCTTAGCCATGGGATTCACTTTTCTCATTACTTCCGGAAGTACTCAGCAACCTGCAGCATTTTGCAGCACTGTTTGGTAATCAAACATGATCAAACATGGCTGGGAAATTGATGGAACTAGCAAATCATGTATTGACAAATCATCTACTGGAACTTCCCGGCTCAGATTCTGCACAGACGTAACAGTAAGGTGGCCATTAAACTTGTCAGCGGTGCGGCGATGAACCTGTTTAAGATGAATCAAGCTGATATGAAAGGACGATGGGCATCAACATAGTCTCCCCATGGTACATACATAATTTCAAAGATTTACAACTAAGTGATAATCCCCGTGTCTCACCATGATTCAGAGGTGTATCCCACAAAATCTCCAGACATATGACATATCATTAAGTTATATTAAAATAAATTGATCAATGATGGTGCATGAATATATCCGCATCATTCCGCATCCAATTCACAAAAACAAAGAAATCGCTGATGTATGCCACAAACTTCCTCAAAATACCACAAGTGGATCCCAGAAAGAAGCACCGCAAAACGTATCATCATGTATCATCCAATAATATGCATGTATATTATATATATATATGTGTGTGTGTTCTATTTTCCCCATATGTCCTTTTCTATATCATATCCTCAGTTCGGGTATGGCCCAGGGCATATCCAAGCGCCTGGCCGCCGATGCTGTGGTGGCGCTGGTGGAATTGACCGAGTTCGGAGACCCAGGGACGCCGGAGACGCCGGAGACCGGAGCGGCGCAGATCGTTTTGGATGTTTTGGGGCGGTGCAGATGTACAATTCGAGTCAAACAAGTGATTTGGGTATGGGTCAATACCTATAGATACATTTTTAGTGGGATGAACATCCATTTACCAGCTATTTTGGGGTTCACTAGGTACCAGGGTTTTGACCCATCCCCATTTGTGAACAATACGTGGACAATATGACAATATCAATTAATGGTCAAAAATAGCTAGTTTGGAGATTTCTAGCTGGGAAAATCTCTTAGTTATCATAGTTATCGTTCAGAGGCCGCAGTTTGGAGCGGTGGCCTTGGGCCTTGCAGGCATTTGTTCCCCGACAGCAGAGGGTGGTTCGTCAAAATGTTCCCAGATCCCATGTATATCGAGCCAGTTTGAATCCCATATCATCGTCTAGAATCATCGAAAATCATCTAAACACATACCCTCTGGTTATTTAACAGTTCGGCATGGTATAGATGGCCCATAGAAATAGATGGTTTACCTAGCTATAAAATGGGTGGATTTTCCATGGCGAACTGTTAGTCATAACCAGATAGTAATCCATATTTATTCCCCTTATTAATCACTATAGACTATAGATACATTAACCGCTATTAGTGGATATTTACCCATTGAAACATCATCTAAAATCAAGAGCAACTTTGTGAAATCCTAAGGCCGGTGGATGACAGCTGTGCCCCCTGTGTGGCTGCGGCCTGGAACTTAGCTGCGGCTTTCATCGACATCCCAGCTGTTGTGTAATTCATGGGATTTGATCGGAATCAATAGGGTTTTATTGGAATTTCATTGGATTTTATAAGGATCTAATACGGAATTAAATGGGATTTGACCGTGAAATATAGGACAATCTGGAGGTTTTATGGGGGTTTATTGAGCTTTAACTATTTATATGCATAGATGAATGATGGTTGGTTGATGATTGGTTCGTCATGCAATAGGGTTTTTAACCATCAAACCATGAGGATATAAGTGGATACAACTGATAATTTGTGATTGGCTGCTGAGTATTTACAGGGTTCTACTACGATATAGGGATGATGTTGCCGGTTTAAATATGTTCCATTTTCACGTTGCCCCAAGAAGGTGGTGTAAATAGACAGAGATTCAATATATAGCCTCCTGTGATCAAAGATGGCTATGGACAATTTCCCTTAATGAAAAAACCTTAAGTACGATGAGTTTCCCATTCAAATGACCATTTAGGAAATTTCTCGTTTAATTACCATTTCAGGAGGTAAATAATCTATAATCAGTGAACAATTATTTTTTCTCATAAGCTATGTTTGATGACCGGAAGGTGTATAATGCTGTAGACCCAATGCCATAAACCTACCATGACTGGGGATGCTTCAAAAAACCATAAACATGGTGATTGGGCCACAAGCTGGGCACTCATGCAAGGATGGGGAAGATGACGAGGACGGCTTGACCATAGGAAACCGTGAGTTCGGGAATCATAGGAAAGTCCTAAAAAGGATCTATGGTTCAGGGCATCAAGGACATAAACTGGGAAATTATATGGTATTACATATAAATTATATGAACATATTGGAAAATGATCAAATGTATGAACTTATTTGACCATTTCACGGCGCGTTTTAAGAAGCTTTAGGTGGCATTGACCAATGGGTACTACCAAGTTGGACCATAATAGGAGTAACTATCCCCAACGGGCCGAACTTTTCAGGTCAGTCAAGGATATTTTACTCAGCTAGACCCAGATTTGTGAAAACTTGAGAGATTTGATTCTTGCCAGCATTAGGTCCTCAAACGCTTCGGATTCGAAAATTGTGAGCAAAATGGCTTGGTGTGGGCGGGAAGCTGATTTTCTTGTTGAACACCCTCGGTAGTCAAACACGGTCATGGCAAATACGTGTACAAATTGTATGATATTATATATATAGTGACATATATGTGCATTCATATATATATATACACCTCTCTCTCTCTCTCTCTCTTTCTCTGACGTCTTTATCCATACACAAAAAAATGGTATGGATGATGCTCCTCACAGAAATGGAGCTAGGATTCTTCGCCGCCCAGGAGGAGGAGGAAACCAAGGGACAACTCTGGGATCTCACCAGGCCCTTAGAAGGCCGGATGATCGGATGACCGTTGTGCCACGTTGTGCCGGTGTAGCGAAGTGAAAGTGTGAGCTGCTTACTGCAGTTCTCTGTTTGCTTTGGCTATCAAAAGTTGGGATATGTGTTTCATAACCAGCTCAACCATCATATGCTTGGGAAACTCAACCATAGCGATGATTTTCATGCTTCGACGCCAGGGAACTGCAAACTTGAACTGATCAAGTGGGGTGCCCCAACGACCTGCCACACTCACTGCGGGGTGCAAAGTGGAACATCCCATTGATAGGCAAATCATCGAACTGCATGGGCAATTGTCCATAGCATTCCATAGCAATGTTAGTTTATTGGAGGGTAGACAGAATATGGAAATGTCAAAAAATCAGCCCACGAATTGGAATGGTGTTGAAAAGTCCATGTTCTATTAACTACTGTACATGATGATTATACCATATCATACAGATATATTCTGACATGGGGATTTGTATAAAGATATATAGAGATAGGAATGGGCAAAAAAACATCCATCATTGCAGATGGAAACCAACCATTTGTAGATCATGTTCCAGGCGAAAAAACCCATGGGTTTTCCACATCTGTTCGTATGTTTTCCTTAGGGTATCCAGCTGAAAGAAGTCATTGATCTACTGTCCACTTATTTTCTTACTGATTCCAACTAAAGGTAGGGAATGGGGCTATGATCCAATCCACAACTATTGTCACCTGTTTTTCACCCCCCGGCGGCGCTGAGTCTGAGGTTCGACGATGTCCGGGGTAGAGATACCTTCTGGCACTCCTCCTCGCATGCCGGGCCAACACAGATCTGGATCAACGCCGCGACACAGATGGCTATGGTACCGATGGTGACCCCCAAGTTGTAACCATTCTATAGGAAAAACCTATGACACTATATAATATGATAAACCATAAGGCTTTGAGGCACGTTAGTGTCAGATAAACCCAGGTTTTACAGCAAGTTTATTGCAACTTTATAAAGGGCATGATGATAAACCATGAGATGTTGGAGTATTGTCAGACAAACTCAGATGAACTTAACTCTCTGTGACAGTCCAAAGCTCTATCCACCACCTGTGTTCCAGAGGAGTCCAGCATCATTTCATATTATTTCACCTGAAGCCAAAATGAAGCTGTTCCAGAAAATAACGTAACATGGTAACCCGTTCATGGAAAATGGCCCTAATCGAAATAGATGGTTTACCTGGTTTACCTATGAAAAATGGGTGGATTTTCCATGGCAAACTGTGAATGTCATTTCCAGATGGTATATCCCATTAAATCCCATTAAATCCCATTAAACCACCATTTTCCTATGGTTTTCATATGGTTTTCCCGTTGCGTCCCGTTGCGCGTCCGACGGATGTCGCGTCGTACATCTTTCCGAGCCTCGCGCAGGTGCTCGGAGCGGCCTTGGAAGACACCTTTGGTGGACATCTGACCATCGGGTGCGACCTGCAAAGGATCGACTTTTTAAAAGGACCAGCGGAAGCATCAACAAAAACCACTGGAAAATACTGGAACTGGATGAAAACATGGTGATAACATGGGATAAAACACTGGAAATGGATGAAAACATGGTGATAACATGGGATAAAGATATGGGATAAAGATATGGGAAAACATATGAGATAGCTATGCATCAATATGATTCGTAAATCTCAGAAAACCCGATGTTTGTGGAGATTCATTCCCTCTTACATTGAGACATGCCAGGTGATGAAGAAAAAAGGGAGTTACCTCCTCTAGTTTCCATATTCAACATGATCTTTTGGGTTCAACATGGGGATGTTCCATGCCTACCTCTGATAAAGGTAAGGTCTCTACAAAAATGTGATGACTCTCAGTGCCACAAGGCCCGCCGTAGAGGGTGGCTTCTACTACGACATGTATCTAGGCCGGGTGCTGGGATGATCTGGTGGTTGAAGGAAGTTGAAACAACCGCATGGCTGGCCGGAAAACCCGTCATTTATAGATGATTGTCCTATTAAGACATGCTAAGACCTCCATTTAGTTTGAGAATGTCCCAGGGTTGATTACCAGCTGGTGAAAGCAGTTGCTTCCGCAACTCTTGGATGATCAGAGGTCTTACCTCTAGCCCGATTTTGGTAGAACATGCATGCTGCATTGCCCACATGTGCTCATCCCTCTGAAGGCTCGATAGATTCAGGAAAATCGAGGCACTTCAACCACAAGGATGAAGCTTGCCGCGAATCATTTCATGACTTTCCTTGTAGGTAGTCCCCCTCAATCATCTATTATCGTACAGCCCAGGTCAGCCACATAATATCCTCGCGATTATGCCGCATAGCGTGGCAACACTAACCAACCATGATTGGTAAACAGAATTCTGGCTGCACAGCTACTGTGGCAAACCCAACGGTAGAGCCTCTTTTTGTTCGGGGGTTGGATTGGGTTAAGACTCCAGCTACACCCAAATGGTCCCCAAATGGTCCTCACATGTCCCCACGTACCACGGTTAGATATCATGTGATACCATGTGATACGTTATCAATGACACATGAATCCATTAACCCGTGAACTCATCAACTTCAATCAACACATTAACCAAAATGATATATGCCAGGCCACCGGCCACCAATCCCCCCATGGTATCACCCCCTTGCAAAGACACATATATGCATACCTACCTACCTACCTACCTACCTACCTACCTACCTACATACATACATACATACATACATACACGCCTACATGCTTACATGCTTACATGCTTACATGCTTACATACATACCTACCTACATCCATTCTTACCAACCTTCCTATTTATAGTACCTGCAGATGACATGGGAGTTGTCGAACATACCAAAAAAACGATAACTCCCATGTCATCTGTAAAGTGAAAAAAGCAGAACAATGCATAAGTCCCATGTCATCTGTAAAGTGCCTCGCAAAAAAAAAATCACATGACACGGGACCTCTGCAATTGTTTGGGTTCTAAAAGATGCAAAACGTGTCATGTCAACTAAACTGACACA
>Ga0126342_10001187_pt1 | contig 35184 bp, 27 predicted proteins | sample Cyp1metagenome_FD_92528 | JGI IMG/M metagenome (GOLD analysis project Ga0126342, IMG submission 92528) | Coral microbial communities from Lord Howe Island, Old Settlement Bay, Australia - Cyphastrea 1 metagenome | ecosystem: Host-associated > Invertebrates > Cnidaria > Coral ...
CAATAGGAATCCCCTAAGACGCTGTGGAATCTATGTTTTAATATGTTTTTTGATGTTTTTTGCATACTTGCCAGGTGAGGGTCTCTACTCGTAGATTTTAGCAAAGGTGCAACTCCTCTTCCTCTATTCTCCTCCGCGTCCTCCTTCTGGAAGCTCGTGACTATGGACCCGGAGCTGCACGTGCCGCTCCTCGTAGGGTCTAGCTTACTCTGAGCGCACATGGACCCGAAAATATGCCAGATAGAATGTCAGAATCGATGTCAAACCGATAGCAAATTCAGATAGAATTACAGATAGACTGTCAGAATATTCAGATAGAATGTCAGTGGAGATCACTCGAGGAAAGTTGTTGTGAATTTTTGGCAGGTTTTGGTTCGCAAATCCAATGGTTGTCACCAGCAACTTCTGTGGGATTTGACCAATCTTGTTCGGATTCATCCTTCACTAGATATATAGCCTGTAATAATATAACGGTCATTATGGGTCATACATCTGCCATGTAGAATATTACATGTGTCCAATTAGCTCCCATTATTTGTTGCCTAATATTTTTTTTCTGGCTACAACCCAATTTTCTTCATAAACGCAATTAGTTCACATTATATATAATTATGTATACATATATATGTATATATATGTATATTATATATATATATATACACATACATACATGATTATATATATATATATGCATATAGTGTGTCTTGTTTCTTTGTGTTTTTTTTTTGACTCCGAGTTCCCCATAGCAAATTTCTGAGTGACCGATATAGCTATCTCCGCATTATCTCCATGATATACCATATCCATATCCGAAAGCGGCGGTGGTTTTTTTTGGGGGCCAAATGATGAAGAAAAGGGAGCGTACCTGGTTGGTGGTGACTGGAACCATGGACTTTTGAATGACTTTCCATATTAATTGGGAATCTCATCATCCCAACTGTTACTCACTCCATCATTTTTTTTAGAGGGGTAGGTATACCAACCAGATATGATATGGATATACTCGGGATATTTAGACATCTAGATAAATACACCACGTTTTTCTCCAGGTTTTTCACACCGATTTTGTAAAGTGCAGGGCATGACCCCTCCATTGTAGATGATCCCACAGAATGGTCAAGGTGATGCCCTGTTCGCAAAAAAAATGCGACGACTGTTGGTGAAGAGTTCACTTCAATTTCACAGGGTTTACGATGGTTTTATGGATGTTTATGGTACTTACCCTCTGGTAAACTAACATAACTAAGGAAAATCACCGTTTTCAATGGGAAAATCCATTATAAATGGTCATTTTCAATAGCTATGTAACACATTACCAGATGGTACTTAGAACATCTTAGAATTATAGAAACGATAGAACGATAGATGTTCATGGGATGAAACAAAACCAACAAACATCACTGACATATGGAGGTTTCCGAAGTCGGGGCAACTCATTTGAGTCAGAGCCATTTTTCGAAAGCCATGGTGACTTGGGGATCTCCCATTTTTTTAGAAGCCTCCATATATCTAGCCTCTGGTAAACATACAAAAAACTGTGGAAAATCACCATGCTATTAATGGGTAAATCAACTATAAATGGCCATTTTCAATAGCTATGTTAGTCATTACCAGAGGGTAGGTCAATCTTGGATGGGTACTTATAAGGATTACTGTAGTCTTGTGGCATCAATGGAATTATCTACGTTCACCAGCTAAGAATTAACTCAATGGTAAACCCCTTGGTATTGGGGGTGCACCCAAGACCACCATCTAAAAAATATATAGCCAAGTTGGTTTGAAATATATATATATTATATACACAAGCTATATCTATCATAAGATGATATAGCTTAACTATGTCTTATGATAGATTCACGTTACGAATGTAGATAACAGGTGTCACCAGGTTTCACCAATCAGGTTTCACCATGTAAATCACCCAGCGCGACATCGAGATCGAATCCGGGATTCTGGGATCCCTGGAACTCTTCTTTGTTGAGGATTTCACCATAAAAATCACCATGATAGTAATGGAAAATGGCCATAGAAATAGTGGATTTTCCCATGAAAAATGGGTGTTGATTTTCCATTGCTATGTAACAGTTCACCAGAGGGTACCTCATTTTAATGGTATCTATTAATGGTAAATACCAGATGGTAATAGATAATAAATAGATAATACCAGAGGGATACCAGATGGTAATCATTAATAGGTAGGTAGACTTATCATGAATCACCATGATTAGCCTCTGATATCCCTCTGGTAAACATACAAAAAAATATGGAAAATCAATGAAAATCACCATGCTATTAATGGGAACTTACCCTATGTTGTGAGAGTAATCACCATTTATTATTGTAGCTGAGGATTTGTACCAGAGAGTAATCATCAAAGATATGGCAAATGTTGTGAGATTACCCTCTGGTAAACATACAAAAAACTATGGAAACTCACCATGCTATTAATGGGAACATCCACTATTTCTATGGTCATTTTCAATAGCTTTTTGTATGTTTACCAGAGGGTAACCATTAAAAATGGAACACCGATTTTAACCATAACTATCCATAGAACAAACTAACCATCAACCATGACTAACCATTGTTAACCCGTATGAACCATGGAAAATACCATTTTTTTTATCTACTCTACGTATGTTTTCTATGGCGATGTTGAATAATGGTTGATGGTTAGAAACTGTTAATGACTATTCATGGTTAACCAACTGGACGGGTACAAACTAATCCTGAATCGTCTTCTGGTGGATTCAGCAGCCTCACCAGCTATCATTGGCAATGAATTTCAAAAGAACATGGAGGTGTGTTTTCTTGATATAAGCAGCCAAGATGTTATTATAGTATCCACATCTATGCCCCCCTTTTTCTGTTTGTTGTTCCAACAAGACGCCATTGTTTCTTGGGTGCACTTGTATCCTTTGTGCTCCAAGTGCCGTGGAATGTGTTTGAACCCAACAAAAAAAAACTCCAAGATTACAGTAAGGTCTGAGAAGGTGTCTAGAGCCATGGTGTATTATGTGTAGATTGACCTACCCGGCCTGGTAAACATACTAGCATAGCTATTGAAAATGACCATTTAGTTCGTGAGTTTTCCCATGAAAAATGGTGATTTTCCATCGTTTTTTGTATGTTTATCAGAGGGTATATATATATATATACATAAATATCTATATACATAAATATCATGAATATGCCTGTATAATATCATATCAAGTTGGACAGTTATATCAGTTATATCCCATGATATAGGCCACTTTAAATGCATGGAGGTTTCCAAAGTCATGGGGCTATCCCCAATTCATCCAAGTCAGACCATGGTGACTTGGGGATCCAAACCATGACTAAAGAAAACCCCCTATGATCCCCCATATATCTGGGTAAATTATAACGACCTCACTGTTCTCCCTCACTGGAATCATGGTTAATAAGGGGAATCATCCCAAAATTGCCTTATTTCAGGTTAGTGAATTATTTGTAATTTACCATGATATATAGCTTATATATATATATGTACATATATATATATACACACGGATATCCATAAATATCGATAAATATCCATAAACATCCATAAACATCCGTAAATCATAACACCACTTTCCATTAAAAAAATATGTTCGTTCTATGTGTTTCTTTGTTCTTCCAAAAATGCCAGGCCTCGGCTCAGCTTGCCAGCCTCGACCACGTCAACGTCACCCCCCACGCCCACGTGCCAGCGGCGCTCACCCGGTTTCCCACGGAGTCGGAAGTGGACGCCGCCGCGACCCACGCCATCGCGGCCGCTTCAACGCCCATGAACGATGTGAACCTGGCGTTGCTGGGATGGAGAACTAGCCACGGCTCTGGGGGATATATTGGGCTTTTGAAAATGGAGTAATGATCCCATTTACCCTCTGGTAAATTAACATAGACCCTGAAAATGACCAATTTATAGTGGAAACTAGTCTTCCAATCCCTATCTGGCAGGGTCCATGTTAATTTACTGGAGGGTAAGGTGCACTTGTTTGGGTCTATCCATTTTTGTCGACCGCGAATCTAACTATCTCGAATTGGATGGGTGAGAATAAGCCAACTTATATACCCTTTTGTAATCTAACATAACCAAGGAAAATCACCATCTTTGTTAGGCAATTTATCTAGGCCGTTTTGCATAGCTATGTTAAATTACCGGAGGGTAATTGAGTCACTGTCCCAGACATGGTTAAAAGGAACGCTTGCAGGAACCCTTTGGTTTTGACTCGGAAGAAACTGCACGTTTGAAGAACTGCGGAGTTTGTTTCAACCACTTTTTTTGTTGCGATTCAAGTTGTATCCCTAATTTTGTTTGGTAAAATCCCACCGTGTTTAAGGGTTACATAACTCCCTAGTTGGGGTGATATCAACTTGTTTTCAACATGTCAGTGTTTGTGGCTCTATGAGTTGGATGGGCGTGCCTTCACAACTAGAAACAACGTGGTGCCCTAGTTGGTTTCGTTTGTTTCAAAACGGAACTGTAGTTATAAGTTATATAGTTATATCTACCATATGCTCCCTGTATGGAATATTTACATTATATTTACATGTATTTACCAACATGTGCCCTAAAAATCACCCAGTTTTGTAGGTAACAAATACCATACATGATCATACATGGTATGTTTTTCCTAAACCCAACTTAGCCCAACTTCGCCAAGATACGGGCACGCCATTGCTTTCTGAATCCAGGTTCTACGCTGAAGATCCGGCTTCTCAAGCGCGGGGGAATCATAATACTAGGGCCACTCGTTTTGACCGCGGGAGACGTGGGAAAGACCTTCCCGGCTCGGTATCTCGTTGCAAAGGTTCACAGTAGGTGAAGTAGGTTAGGATTCGTCCAGTTATTGGGGTGAACTAAGACACTGAAAAAAATATGTACATGTATAGTATATAAATGTACATAATAAATATGTATAGTGTATAATATGTATAAATATATACCCATTAATAATTGTACATATATATATACACTGTTCCTGGGTAAGTTGGCCAGGAAAAAAAATGGGTTGACCAACCACGCTCGAAGAAAAACAAGTGGTATTTATTGAATGAGCCAACCAACTCGGGTACTATAGATGTATCTCCCATGAATGTCTAGATATGTGCTTGATCATATAAACCAACTTACCCAGGATTTTTTGCAAAACCCCAGTGTATCAATAGAGGGACAGTTTGGATTTTGGTGCTAATTTAAGTGATCATTGTTTTGGGGTGTTACAGTGGGTACCCTCTGGTAAACTAACAGTTTGCTACAGAAAATATCACCCTTTTTAAGAACGGTAAACCATCTATTTCTATGGACCATGGCTTCCAGTTCGCAAAGTGTAAACGTTTACCCTCTGGTAATTTAACATAGCTATGGAAAATGGACCATTTACAGATGATTTTCCCCATAAAACCTCCATTTATAATGGATTTTCCATAGCTATGAACAATTACCAGAGGGTATCAGTGGGTAACCATCCGCCAATTTTCGCCGTTGGAGAGATCATCCCGGTGAAACCCGCACATTTTTCAATGGGAGATCTTCAGGATCCGAACAGATGGAGGTACGGAACTGTACCATCTTTCTGGCCATATGACTTGTGGGGATTTTTTCCCTGAAATAAACAGGCCTAAAATTTATAGGCCCAAAATATGGTAGGAATCGGTAGCTCCAATGAATGGGTTCCTGAAATGGCGAACTTACCACTTAAATGTTTTATACATTGCATTATCATACCCAGATAAGCTCACCATGGTGCTGGTATATTTAACTACAAAACTGGGTGATTTTGGACAAGGGCAAATGTTGGTATATAAATATTCCAGCACCATGGTTTGCATATGGGATATGTTTTACAGTTTTACTAAATTGAATTGGGAGATGAGAAATTGAGATATGTAGATTATGTATAGATTATGTATATGCGGCCCTGAAGATAAATTTGCCAAGAATTACATCTCAAAAAAAAAAAAACTGGCGCCATTTTGGCAGATTTTTCTGTGGTCATCCCTGGCGAACTCCAGATTCGGTTTTTGAGCTTCGAACGTGTCCAGCTGTTTGGCATCTTTTTTGGGGTTGCCAAAAACCAGTGGCTACCCTGTCATCGTGTCATCAAACGTGGCGGAAATCCACTAGAAATGGGGATTTCTGTTTCGGAAAATCAGCTTTTGAATGGTGTGTTTTCCATTGCCATGTTTGATGACGCCGGAGGCCAAAAATCTTAAAAAGATCAAGGCGTTTGCGCTAAGTTCATACCCACCTTTATAAGTGTCAGAATTTCAGTTGTTGCAATCTGCATTTTGGTTGTATCTCCAAATGAGCCATCACTATACCTGTTGTTGGTTGGATACTTTAGTGGGATTTACTGCCTGTCTATGGATGTCTATGGCTATTATTTTACAGTATTTAATGAAATGGGACAGGATGTGATAGGACTGTTTGTTTTCATGGCTAATATGGTTTTATTTTTATTTGCACATGGGATACGCAAAACCCTATGTTTACCATTGTTTAACCATCTTTAACTACTATTTAACCATTATTTAATATGATTTGAGCATATTTACTGTAACTAGTTAACAATCGAACTTTCACCATAGGGAGCTTTCCAAAGTCATGGGAGTACCCCCAAATCATTCATTTAAAAGACTGGATTGTCCATCATCAACCATGCAGCGATAAGGGATACCCCCATGACTTTGGAAACCTCCATATGGCTATGGATATTAATACCGAAATAGATAAACCATGACTAAATCGGGTGATTTCGACACTTGTTCTAAACATCCATCCATAAATCTCAAGGAGAACTAGATGTGAACTACGTTAATAACATCGTAGAACTACCTTCGGCTACAAGATAACTTGACCGCCACGGTACTCTCCTCCAGGATTGGATCACGGTCTATGCCTTGCTGGTCCCTGGGCTGTTCCACTTGGTAATTCCAAAAAAAAGTGGTGTGAAGTTCGTGTTACCAAAACATGGTGATGTTACGTTTTATGATGTTTTATGGTACTTCACTGGGATAAAACATGGTGATTTAATGGAACTTAATGGGATTTAGGTGAAAACAAAATGGTGAAATATGGTGAATATAAGTCCAATAAGTGCGATTTATGATACTTATAACTACTTATAACCGTAGTAGTGTGTTTATAAGCCAACTTATAACTTGGGGTCCCACATTGTAGGAATGTATATGTTTTGCTGAATGAATACATCATCTACATGGCAGCTGTTGAATTGTATTAGTCTATTTAAGATCAACCCTCCAATGATTTTTCAGAGCTTGCGAACAGGAAAATGGATGAAATTTGTCCGTTTTAGAGATGATGTGTCCATTAAACATTCGTTCATGTTCACCTTAAAAAAGTTGTTCTCAGATGGCAAGAACCATTCTTATAAAGTCTTATACAGGCGAATCTTAACCATCTATCATCTTGGGGGGGTCACCTTTAGTCTTGGTGAAATTTCAAAGAATTTTGTTCACCAAGATCAGGATTGGAGCAAAAGAACTGGGCATTTCAGAAATGGGCAATCCGTCCTTAAATGATGTTTATGATTTTAATTCGGATAGTGTGTAGATTTTTTAAATGAATCTAGCTACCCTCTGGTAATTTTTCACAGTTTGCTGTTGGTAAAATTGCCATAGAAATAGTTGATTTACCCATTAAACATTGTGATTTTCCATAGTTTACCCACTGAAAACCACTAAAAATGGTGATTTACCCATAAAAAGGGATGCATTTCCAGTTCGCAAACTGTGAACGTTTACCGTGCTGGCGTGCTGGGAAGTGGTTTTCTTGCTGTGCTGTGAAGGTCTCCCGTTAATCCCACAACGAACAGCTGGCTCTTAAGGGAGTTATATACATATATATATCATTATATTAATACTGCAATCATGGAGCAAAACTCTAATGATATGTTAATGATCATTGTTAATGATTGTTAATTAATGGTTAACGATATGTTTTGAATACATGATATTAATGAACTTATATGTATAGAATTATAGAATTGTATAGATTATTATAGTTTCTATGATTTGTGCAAAGTGTGATAAATAATTGATCATGACAAGTAGATGTTGCTCCGTCTGGTTTGAGGCAGTGATCATGTTTGCTCTAAGCCCGGTCGCCTACTATGTGACTTGCCGTCAGAAAACGCATCTTTTCTGGATCCGACTGGCCTTTAAAAATGGAGACAAACTTTCCTGGAATACCGACGCATTTCATTTGAATGATAATGTTATGGGGTATTCATGGGCATGTGCTAGGATATGTTATATATATAATATACAGATATATATATATATATACATATACATATATATATACATATATATATACATATATATATATACAGATATATATATATAGATAGATAGATAGATAGATAGATACATATATATATATATATATATATAGATACATATATATATATAGATATATATACGTATATATATATATATATTATAATCATTTATATATATATATATATATATGTATACAAGAATATCGAATTTCTGGGTGAGGCCACCACTTTCCTCGTGCAGCAGTGATTGAACCAGAAACAAATGGATTTACCGGGATGATGGGAATACTGCATTTCTTAAGACACCGTCAAACATGGGATTGAATAGATTTGAATAGGATATCAACGGGGGTTGTATGGTTTTTATAAACAACAATGTCCAATTTGGGTGTGTCTGAAACTGGGGATGTAATCCATAAAATGGATTAAAATGAAAGTCTTGATGGCGAACACGTATCCAAAATTAATGAATTCATCATCCAATCATCCATAATTCCTTCCTCCACCACTTGGTGGAGAGTGAGTCTTGACCGACTTCAGTCGTGGCGGTCTCCGAGTCACAAGCTGAAGACAGGATGCAGGTGGTAGCTACATGCTGGTGAGTGTTGAGGTAAATGTTTCTGGTAAACCCCAAAAAGATGCCAAAAAAAGATGAAACGGCTTTCCATGGTGCAGGATATTGGTTCGGTGATATTTCCGAAACCTTTCATGCCCAGGTCTTTAACGTCGGCATCTTTGAGGTTGCTATAAGGTTTTTATATCCAGAACAGGCAAGTATATCATGCAAAGTGCATGACCTTTTTCAGGAATAAGTACTCCCAATGTGAAGCGTCTCTATTCCAAACAGCAAATCTAATCCAATGACTTTCATGCAGGATGGGGCCCCCGTTGGATAGCGTTCAGTTGGTTTATAAATGGCTTAACTATAGTTTATGGTAGATATAACGAACTAGATAACTATGGTTAATGGGGTTTATAAACCAACTTATAACTGGGGGGCCCCATCCTGTAGGTTTCATGGAATGGCTCACTGGCTCACCAACCTTGTCAGTTCTGATGGGTTTTTTTCAGATATTTTAAGCTTGAGAGAATCTCAGTTACCTCACCCTGCTTTTCTTTGCTTGTCACTAGGTCAATCTTACATGGATACATTAATCCTGAATAGTCTTTTGGTATGGGAATATCTACGTTCACCAGCAAAGAATTTGTCATTTTTTGCAGGGTATCTGGCAGATTGGCAATGATTATTCATTAAATATCCCATTATTAACCATCATGAATCATTACCCTCTGGTAAATTAACATAGACCCTGAAACTGACCAATTTGTAGTGGAAACTAGTCTTTCAACCCCCATCTGGCAGGGTCTATGTTAATTTACTGGAGGGTAAATATCACCAAGTATCGATCAAAAAAGCTGGACAAAAAGACCTGGACCATAGCAGACCTGGACGTCCATCCCCTTTTTTCTGGGTCTACTTGAGATGGACCACCGTTAAATCCGGATCCAGGTCGTCCATTCGTAAAAATTCCCGTAGCGCTAGGGCAAATTTTGAGCAGAAAATCATGAGTTGGCAAGGGTGTTTTCTATCATTTTTTTAGATAAACTCACCATATTTCAACTCACAGGTCAAAAATCTTGGTCAGTTGTTTTTCTATTTCTATCATGTTCAGAAATATGGTCAGTTGTTGGGTGTCGAAAACCATTCAACTCACCAACTCTTTCTCGAAAAAACATCGGATCATCCGCGTCCCCCGATTGGCTGATATGGATGATGCCCGAAATATCCGACCTACTGGGGAATCTGTACCCGTACCCCAACCTCTTATAGGTAGGTTAATCCTTCAGTTGTTGTTGCTATATAAATGGAAAAAAAAACCAGGCAACAAGTAAAAGATAACTTTTTGAGGACTACTAAAGGTTTTTCGCATGGAATATGTGAAAATTGGTTTTGGGGAGACCTCAAGCACATCCGAGTTTATCACCAAAAACATCAAGGTTCGACAGATATTTGAGGAACAAAAAGATGGAAAATCAGATGGAAAATCATAGACTGTGGTGCTACTTATATTCTTGCCCCATTTTAGCTCTAGTCATATCTACCAGAAAGTCAACCTAGCCATTTTCGTTGGTTTATAGCTTTTTTTCCCGCCCCATCTACAAGTATGTCATGCCCACAATCCCTAGTTCAGCCAGTTCCAGATCCCATCTTCACTCACAGAACTGGATGAGGGGACAATTTTAACCGGAAAGCCCTATATGTGATGGTAAAAACCATGGTTTCCGGTTAAGATGTTCCCTTAAACCTATTGATTCACATCTTTTGTCCATGGCCGAGGATAGTTGGAGTGCGCTGCTTCTGGTTATGGTCTACCTGGCGAGTGTGACCTTGGTCAAGGCAGGGCCTGGAGCGACTAGTCATGGTGATGTCCGTGATGTCATGGGGGTACCCCAAAAACCATCCAAGTCATTAGACTCATTAGACCTTAATATTTATTTAATTAATACATATCCCATAGGATCCATGGTGCTGCTATATATATATATATGCTAACATGGATCCCATCAATATACCCCAGTCATGTTAGCATATATTATATACCAGCACCATGGATTCTATGGGTATGGTAAAAATGGAATCCCCCATTATTTTGAAAACACACATTAAAACATCGGAGAATCATCGAATTATTGCTGGGGGATTTTCCAACAAGCCATGGAGCTGATGACACCGGAGGCGCCCTGGTGTCTGGCTATGGTGTTTGGAGTGATTTTGACATATTTTGACTCAGCTCCAGCTTTTTTGATTGGGAAATCTTGGGAAATTCGGGTGAGTTTGACATACTTTGACCAGGTACTGGAACTAAGGGGCTCCTAAAATTGCCCCCCCCCAAAAATCATCAAAGTGTGTCATTCTTAGGAAGCACCAATGTCGAGGCCCGAATGGAAAAACCACAGTAGTCGCCCCAAAGCAGGAGACCCACGGGTCTTGGACTTGGCTTAGGGAACTGCACGAACCAATGCACTTACGAACTGGCAAAGTTGGTGAACATAAGTCCAATAACTGTATATGGTTTATATGGTACTAAAAAAGAACACCAACTATAGTAACTAGCTATGTTCACCAACTTAGCCAACATATACTTATAACATCTTTTCTAACATCTTATAACATCTTATAACATCTTTTCTAACATCTTATAACATCTTATATATTCTTATATAACATTTATGGTACACATCTAACTTAACTCGCTCTGGTACTTTGAGCTCGAACCTCACAGCTACGTGGATTTTTGTAAGTCCCCATTTCTGGTTATTACTGTAACCCCTATCCCATCTATAGATGGGTTAAAACATGTTAAAACTAAGTATGGTTATTTATTATCCCATCTATAAATGGATTATATATAACTCACTGTTAATATGGTTATTAACCCCTTATTCAGCCCTTATAAAAGTGGACATGATCACGGATTCAGCCAGATCTTTTTCGGCCTTTTTTTAGGCCACTGGTTATGGGCCCCGAAAAAACCATGGGCCTCGTTTGAAGTCACCAGCGTCTTGTTTTTGATCCAAAACTCAACTCGAAATCTCTAGAATTCGACATGAATTCGACATGAATTCGACATGAAATCCATAGAAATCTCTTGAAATCGTTCGAAATCCATAGAAATCCAAAGCCATGGTGAATCTTTTCCGGGGATTTCATGAACTTCCCATGTGAAAGGTCCAGTCAAACCCCTTGGATCCCCAGAATCGACGAATCTGACACGTCCAATTAATGTTATCCCATTAATGTCAACCCCGGATCAATATATTAATTGCTATAACATAGTGACATAGGGGATACATATTGGTATAATTATAACATATTATAACTATGGTATAACTATGGTATAATGGATCCCTAATTATAATAACCATGGTTTATTAGGGAAGTACTGCCCAAATAGTAAGAATCTGATATTTAAATGGTATTCCCCCAATTAAACAACCGTTTGGGTTTTACTAATCCAGGGTTGACATTATATCATATAACACATATAGGATGGGGCCCCCGTTGGATAGCGTTAAAAGTTGGTTTATAAATGGCTGAATTCTATGGTTTATGGTAGATATAACGAACTAGATAACTATGGTATTCATGGGGTTTATGAACCAACAAACATCACTGGGGGGGCCCATCCTGTATAGCCCTATATATATACACACCATTAACCATAGTTATTGGAGTTATAAACCAACGTAGCTAACTATGGGGCACCACCTTGTATGTATATGTATGCATGATAGTATATACTATATATATATAGTTACATATATGTGTATATAGTTATGCTGTATATATGTAATTATAAATGTGTATATATATATATGTATGTATACATATATATATATATATATATTGTATATATATATACACATGCATACATATATATATATATACATACATATTGATATTGAATGCCCAATCAACGTTTCCAAGCGTCATGTCCCTCGTCCACGTTTTTACAGGTCTTTGTCAAGGAGACGATCAGACTAGGCTTTGAATATTCGGAGACCATCACTTCTCTACACATGATGAGCGTCCCTTTGATCTCAGTTTCCGGCGATGCTGGGTGCAGTTTAAACGGCATATGGTACAGGGGAAAAGGATGGAAAAGGAACAATTGGAGAATATGGGTGTGACTCTAAACCGAGAATTCTTTTTGAAGATGATGATTCGCCAATAAATTTTTCAAGGCTCCCCATTTTTGAGAAGAAACCATTTGGTAAATCATGCCCGAAGCATTTGGTGGTTTGGCTTTGGCTGGTTCCACTAAGATATTTCAGAGGATAAAGCCAAAGAAACACAACCCGGGAAGTCACGTGAGGCATTATATATATATGGACACCCACGTGACTGCCACTAAAAGAGACGTCAATCAAATCAAGTCATTTATCCAATCCTAAAATATAGTGATAAAGTATCATGACTTCTATTTGTTTTTTCGTTGCATTTTTCGGGGATGACTAGCTCAACTGAACTTGCCAATCCAGCCATGGGGACCCACAGGTAAAACTTGCTTCACAGTGGCAACTAGTTCGATATATCCATTAACTAATGGTTAATAATGGGGTTAATAATGGTGATTAATCCATAATTAATGGTGATTAATGGTGATTAATTAAGAACCAACTAGTAACCATAGTTAACCTTTATTATCTAGGTTAAACCAACTGGATGGGTACAAACTAATCCTGAATCGTCTTTTCGTATGAGATTGTCTACCGTTCACCAGCTAGCATTTTCAGACACGTAGAACATATCTTGAAACACCCTAAGGCTTACCTAAGGGATTGGGAGCCAGGAAACAGGGACCAGGATTCTTCACCACTTACGATTCCATTCAAAACATCTATGCCATGTATGGCACAAAGATGTCCAACAAGTCTTTCCAAGACGCTAGTTCGATAACTGATTTTCCAATGTTTAACCATCATTTTTCCAAAATAGCAACTTTCCAGGTTTCCAGGTTGCATCACCAGTTACTTGTTGGCATCACTAAAAAAATCATGGGGTTGCCACATGTGTCCGCGAGATTAGGTGGCTCTGGTGGTCCTGTGCTTCGAACGCCCACGCATGGCAGAAGCTTAGTTGGTACGTGGGGTTTTTCATAAATGGCGGTACAGGATGGGGCCCCAAGATAGCTAAGTTGGTTTATAAATGGCTGAATTCTACGGTTTATGGTAGATATAACTATAGATAACTATGGTTAATGGGGTTTATAAACCAACTTATAACTGGGGGGCCCCATCCTGGACCCCAATAGCTGGATGGTTTATAATGGGAAATCCATCTATAAATGGATGATTTGTCGGGGTAGCCCTATTTTTAGGAAACTAACGTCGTTTGCTATTGAAAATTACCATTTACAGATATTTAGTTCGTTGGTTTGACCCATTGACAAATGGTGTTTTTCCATCGTTTTTTGTAGGTTTACCAGAAGGTGGCTGATCCAAAAGATGAAGGGTTGACTGGTTGTGAGCTATTCGCTGGGGAAACCGACTGCTTTGATACGATCTAGTACGTTAATCTTTTGTGATTTCAATGTTTTGCTAAAGATATGATCTAATTATATCTAATTATATATAAATTATATTATATAATTGTATGTAGAATTTATTAAATATAGAATTATATAGATTGGTCCTAAACAGAAGGTTTGAACATAATTAATCACGGTATCCAAGATTTATATCATTTTTTCAGCTAGGAATACAGTCGTGGGAAGAGACCTTTCAGTAAATCGGCCACGACATGGGGCTTCTTCGAAGCACGGTGCTAAACGTAGGGAATGGGGGAATGACCCAAACCAATAGCTATGATTAGCTATCCAGAAGTGTTTTCACACATATCCAATATTTTTTTCTCATTCCCTACGTTTAGCACTCGTAAGTCTTTGAACCAGAGAATCTTTTCCAATCTTAGCATCATCTACCATGGACTTCATTAGCTTGTCCCTAAGGTGAGCTTCAAAGTAGCGTAGTAGAAATTGCCTGTCCTCTAATGAGGCAATGAAGAATCTGCCGCGTTAGCTAGGGTAAAAAAACTGCATGGCAAAGTGGAAAATGTATGGTTTCCCCAGGAAAATCATCTACACATGATGGTTTATCATGGTTTATCATGGTTTATCCACATCTATGTTATACCCTTGCCCTGGGGTATGTCCATTTCTAGATGTTTTTTCCAGAAAGAAAGGCTTGATTGTGACAGTTTTCAGGTGTTTCTGCCCCACCAGGACGCTTTGCCAGTTCTACCCATTGCTGCTTTGAATGGCGTTTCAGTCCTTACCAACAACAAGGCCCTGAGGGAAACAACGGCAAATGGCATGTGTTGGATGTTCTGAAGAGATCCTTTTTTGAACCACACAATGGTGGTTTTTGTTGGGAAAATCTACAGGCAAGCGTGTTTTTCCCCTAAAACCGATTGGGAGTTCCTATACAGATGATTGTATATCATTAAGTATCTATAGTATCTATAAATATCTATATCTATATCTATAAATATCTATACTTTCCCTTAAATCAATCCAATGATTGTCCAAGGAAGACCACAGGTTGACCTCGGTTCGTCAGGAGGCTTCCAGTCGAAAAATGTGATGATTCCACTGAAACAAAAAAGGCTACTCCTCAGTCCTCATACCAGCAGACGGACATTTCTTATGTTTTGTCATGTTTAATTTTCTTGCTTAGTTTTTTGTTGTTTTGATACCATCCCAAATTGATACATATCATGGTGTGGCCATGAGTTTCATGAATTAATGGAATTTGAAACCACCAGACGTTAGTTTTTTGATACTATCCAAATTGATACTAATGGTATGGCCATGAGTTTCATGAATAAAAAATCTTGGACTTTGTCATCCCACCATCAGACGTGGCATAAAAAAATGGGGAAGCTGCTGCATGCCCAGCTCTTTAGCTCCATAGCTGGAAAATCCCACCGAAAATCCCGAAGAAACGATGGAGCTTTTAATGACAAAAACATACAAAACCCATGGAGCAAATCGTGATTTTCATGACCGGATGGTACAAATTTGGGTCTGAAAATGGACCCCCAAATGCCCTGGATGAATCTCTCATGTATTTTCCCTAGGAAAATTGCTATTCTTCGGTTTTTGTTTTTCTCCGTTTTCATTTTCAGACCCAGATCAGTATACCAGACATACCCCAGAGAAAATGATTCATCCCTGAATTGGTCAGTTGGAAAAGCTGCATTTTGCGATCAAAAACCACCAGCTTCCAGACTTCCCGAAAAAAGATGAGTCCAGCCTGAATTTCCAGCGTTAAGTGACTAAGTGACTCAAAATTCTTGGATCCAGCACATTCAACCAGGGCTTCATTCAGGGAGCACAGGGAATTCGCATAGCTGGCATAGCTCCCAGTCCCATTCCTCTTGGGTGTTGATCCGACATATCCTGAGAGAAAATTCATCGAAAAAAACAGGCTTATTCCAGCCCAGTAGAGTCATTAGAGATAGATCAATGACAGCCAGTTCTGGGGGTATTTTTTAATTTTTGTTGGTCATTTTACCTCGAGATTGATCATTAATATCCTTAAATTTACCCCTGTACCAAATATTGATTGATCATCAATATCCTGGATGGGTATATCAAAGGATACCAAATGGGGTATATCCTTATATTGATCATCAATATCCCTATCTTAATCAAGGTTTACGTACCTGGGGTGTTTGGAGCAACCCAGTAAAAACCTTCCAACTTCTGCAGGGTTTAGCTCAGTCATGATCCAAAAGAATTCACCGTGGCTTCTGTTCCAATGGCTTGGATGAGTTTGTGGCGCTTAGCCAGCCCCTGTTGGTTGATGAAAACCCATGGGAAAACCATAGGAAAACCATAGGAAAACCATAGGAAAATGGTGATTTAACCAGCAAAAATGGAGTTCACCAAGTGGGTTAAACTGGCTGGGTACAAACTAATCCTGAATAGTCTTTTGGTATGGGATTATCTACGTTTACCAGGTATTGCCAGCTAAGAATTTGTCATTTTTTCTGTATCTGGCTAATTGGCCATGTGATTTGGGGTTTTCCTAAGTCCTGGGTTTCAGGGGGGGTACCCCCAAATCATCATTTTTTTTTCTGGATTATTCCATGATTTGTCCCCCCATGATGAAGCCACCCATGACGAACATGCTGTGAGGCGTTCCTCTTTGGCGGTGTGGCCTTTGTCTCCATGGTGGCGGCGAACGTGCCATTCGCGACTTGGCGATTTGAAGAAAATCCACCAGATACATATTTAATATTATATTATACTTTACATACATATGTTTTATCATATGGATGTATTGTTTTTGTCATATCAATAAATAATTTCAATGTGTTTTGCTAATGAGTCCAGCATAGAGACACCCTGATGAATTTGATATATTCTAATGGGAATGTGATAAATGATAAGTTTGATAATATTATGGTAATTCATATTGATAGTGATGGTGATGAATGATAGTACTAATGAGAATGACAATGATAATGAACATACTACTAAGGCATGTATGAGTATGATGATGATGATGATGATGATGAGGAGGAGGAGGAGGATGAGGACGATGAGGATGAGGATGATGACGATGACGACGATGATGACGGCGACGATGATGACGATGACGATGATGACGATGTTGGTCATCATATTATTTTAGCAATCATAATATCATGTTTTCCGGCGATGGATGATATCATTAATGGGACGATCATAATTTTCCGATGCAACCATATTAGAAGGCTATGGCTATAGCTGCTATAGCGACCGGGATATCCCAGCTTGCCATGGAGTTGATTCGCCTTGGTGATGGCTTTATTGCTGGGATGCATGGAATATCATCGGATATGTCATTCATGGGAAATAGATGGGCAATGTTTTAAAAAAAGACTTGGGAGCAGCCTTGGTTTTACGAAACTCATTACTGTAACGTACTGTAACTACAACTATATCGACCATTTTTTCGCCCTACTTACCCTCTGGTAATTTAACATAGCTATTGAAAATGGCCATTTATAGTGGATTTTCCCATTGAAAATGGTGATTTTCCATTGCTATGTTAGTTCACCAGAGGGTAACCGACTTAGAACCAACTTAGGATCTGAGGCAACCATCGGGCTTGCTGAAGGTTGGTAGGAAGGTTCTCCATGTCTCTGGTGACATCCCCATTCTGAAAACATTGAAATGCTGTGTTCTTTGCAAACATATGAGATATATTATTAATCCTTCATGATCTATTATATAATATATCATTGATACTCTATATATACACAGATGTTTGTAATATATCATTGATACTATTTGTATATATATACATATATATATACACGTTTGTCTCTGTTTATTTCCAGTGAACAGTCTCTATTTACACGGAGCTGCAGGTCACCTTTTGCTTGGAAACGATCAAGGGCAAGCGTGCCATGGCGTTGACTGACCAACCGCGTCCTTTTTGATGGGTTGGGGGCTGGTGAAAGTTGGTGAAAGTTGGTGAACATGAGAGAATTTACCATCATTTACCCAAAAAACGGGATTTGTTTTCACCAACTAATTCAAATCTGGTTGTTGGTTTGGAACATTTGGATTATTTTTCCATATATTGGGAATAATAATCCCAACTGTTACTCACTCATATTTTTCAGAGGGGTAGGGCTCAACCACCAAAAATGCTATGGCCAAGAGCTATTCCCCTGTTGAAACCGTCGTCAACATGGCCCTCGAGAGATCGTTTAGGTCGCGAACCATCCTGGACCGTGGAGCGGTCAATGGACATTTCAGGATCCAATTGATGGAGCTACGTTAGTACCAAATTTTTGGCCATATGAATCGTGTGGATATTCCCTCACATAGCCCTCTTATATAGGCCTTATATATCTGGTTGGTGGTTTGGAACATTTTTTATTTTCCATTTCATATATGGGATGTTATGCTTCCCATTGACGAACTCATATTTTTCAAGATGGTTATTGCACCACCATCCAGATATGGTAGGTAGCTCCAATGAAATGGTTTCTCAAATAGCCATTGAACTCAGGTAGCTTCACATTCATCTCCGTCTTGGCTGTTTCGCCGCTCGGACATCTGGAAGAAAACCCGGCAAGAACTCGCCACATCCCATTGGACGAAAGGATGGAATTCACCACTTCCAAGTCTTTGTTGGTGTTGGTTAAATCATGTTTTTGATGCTGAACTCCATAGTTTTTTATAGTTTTTTCATGTTTGCTTAAATGATATCATAGTTTTGATGATTGCTTATATGGTCATATTATGTTAAATGGCTCATAAATTCTTTGAGCTCGAGCTGATATGAGATGGTGAGACCAATTTTATTCGAAGTTTTTTCCCCACTGGGGGACATATTTGAAAGAGGGTCAATTACCTGTGAATGTTTTCGTAATAACGGTCCACTAGGAGTATGCTTTCAACTAGTCAACAGCTAGACCGTAGTTAGGGCCCTTATTTGGTTATTTGGACCCTTATTATTTATTGGCCCCCAAAAAATCATTATATCCCTTTTCCATGGTGTAGGTCAAAACCCTGGTACAGCCGTACCCTTTCGTGCTTTCGTTCACAGCAAAATCTGGAGGTTTCTTAAGATGGATGATCCCCAAGTCATAGGTGCCATAGGTTTCAATACTAAAATGGTCGAATTCGACTTGGGGATACCCCCCATGACTGAGGAAAGCTCCATGTTTGGGATGTATGGATCCATCTGTGATAATTCAGAAGGTTGCTGGATTCAGATTGATTCTGTTTGCCCGTTGAAAATCCTGAAGAGAATCGATCCCTGAATACATGCTATATTCTACCCCGATATTATCTTCATTTGCAATGCGGTGCCCCAGTTCCTTTGCTAAGATGCTTTCTAACTCTAAGACCTATGGTTTATGGTAGATATATGATGTTATATGATGTTATATGATGTTAGATGATGTTAGATGATGTTATATGTAGAGATATCTATACTTCATGGGAATTATAAGAAAACTTACAAGTGAAGGGGGGACACCAGCCCATGGTTTTCACTAAGTTAGGGCACCAGGGGGGTCCACCAGAACCTGGGGTCTTCCTGCAGGTTGGTCTGTGCCGGGAGCGTCTGTTGCGTGCGCGGTGAACCGCAAGCCTCCCTGGCAGCCTTCCTCCTGGCCGCAGTGAGTGCCATGCTGCGGTCCGCGCGAGGCAGGTCGGTACCCGGTCACCCCGTGGGCGGGAGGACCAACTTTTGCCATTGGGAACTTCGTTGATCTCCAAGAGGGGTTATTGATGGTTATTGTTTGTAATGTGGTTCAATGAATGTCATTTTTACCACCCCATTTTCGATGGTAAATCACCACCCATAAAAATGGTGATTACATTTTATGTTTGTATACTATCATCCTTGTGTCAAAGGATGTTGTTTTCCGTTTGATTGATTCAATAACCAAAATCACACCTCGTTTTCAAGGAACAATTCTTGGATCCCGCAGGCTAGTAGTCATAGTTGGCCACTTGTATGTACTATAAGTGGCTATAAGCTACTACTATAAGCCACAAAATGGAGACTTACTACTTTGATGATCTTTGATGTGCATCCCGCTTAGGATCAGGATCCATGGTTTTATAATCCACATATGATCCCATATACAAATGGAGATATTCCATTGATCTAACTGTTTTTTTTGGACCCATTGACTAAGTGGGGCCCCCACCACGGAACCAGACTCAACTACGTCCCAGGCTTCGTCCGTCCCTCTTCGTCAGGTGTGTGGCAACACGAGTTGGTGTCGGTCAGCCCAAAGCCGTTGCACTTGGTCTTTTGGAAACTTGGGCACGACGCGTCGTGGGTGACTGGATCAACCGGCAGAAAATGGCTAGTGACCAATCCTGAATATTTTCTAGAGTTTTTGTTTCTGCGATTTTCATAGGAATATCATGGAATATCATGGAATATCATGGAATATCTACTAACATTTAATATCATATCATGGAATTGTCATAGGAATATCATAGATAAACATGTAGTTTTTTTGCAGGGTATCTAAAGCTGGCGATCTGATCATAAAAAAATGAGGACCCCATATCCCAACTTTCCTGGTGCTGAAAAAGTCCCATAGGCCCATAGCCATCGGGGAATACACCATCGGGATGCAAAAAAGGGGTTGAATTGGGATATGATATATATATATATATATATCTGGGTAAATTATAACGACCTCACTGCTCTCCCTCACTGGGAATGATGGTTAGTAAGGGAAATCATCGCATTTTGGCCTTAATTCAGGTTGGTGAAATATGATAATTTACCCAGATATATATATATACAGGATATGAAAAGGGGATGAAAATAGGTTATAGTGAGCCGTGAGCTAAAATTGTAGTTGAAGGTCCATCAAGATTTCTGATGATGACAGCACTCTGCTTCATCGTTTTTTTTTTTGACCCACTCAACTGGTAGTAGGGGGCAATCACTTGCCAGTTCGTCCTCGCAAAAAATGACCAACTATCATGACTGGTCATGGGTAGCTTTCGGCAGCATTTTTCAATGCAAAATGGGGAGAGAGAGCCCGAAAACACCAGAGGGAGTTTTGGCTATGGATCAATACCTATACATACCATTTTTACGGGGATGAACATCCATTTACCAGCTATTTTGATGTGAACTACAGGGGTACAAGGTTTTGACACACTGCCATATTTGTGTAAACCAGAGACGGATGGGATTTTACTGGGGCTTGTCTCACCACAAGTGATAAATCACTGGGGTTAGCCTTCGTCAACTCATGACAACCCTGGTGAGTTGGGTAAGGATTTAACCAGCAAGCGGTGAAAACTGTCATCAGCTCAGTGGAAAATCCCAAAACCGTGCGGTGGTGCCCCCTAGTTCGATAGCCTTCAGTTGGGGTTCACATAATCCCATTTTCACTATGGTTTTTGTTGGTGATATAGGTGATATATCGAACTAGTATTCATGGGGTTTATGAACCAATAAACATAACGTTTGGGGGGGCACCACCTTGTATGAATAGAGATGTCGTCGGGAAAAACCAGCGGCACGGAGGATTTTCCAGCCACGGAGCTGATGACATTGGAGGGTAGAGTTGATCCTACAAGGTGGTGCCCCAGTTCGTTAGCTAAGTTGGTTTATAACTCCCATTTCACTATGGGTTTATGGCAGATATAACTATACTTAATGGGGTTTATAAACCAACTTATAACTGGAGGGCACCATCCTGTAGTATGCTGAAGCCTCTGGCAAGCATGGCACAAGCTGGAACATGTTCCAGACATAGTTCGTTGATGTTCCTGTTGCAGATTTGAATACATATTTACATAAATCATCTACCAGAAATACAACCAAAAGACCAACAATGTGCTGACAAGTAATCCTAACGTTGTGCTAGATTACTGTTCTATTTTTTTGGAAATTACTGTCGTCATTGGTGTCTGGTTGGTGGTTTGGAACATTTTTTATTTTCCCATATATTGGGAATGTCATCATCCCAACTGACGAACTCATATTTTTTCGGAGGGGTAGGGCTCAACCACCAACCAGCTGTCATTGGTGTAGCTTGGGACCTTACTTAGTGATGGCCCTGCTGTTTTGATGTCCTGAAGAATCAGGTCATCAAATATGGCTGAAAAAAAAGATAGTAAATTATCGTTTTAATGAGGAACACACAAGATACATACCTTCTGTTAATTTAACATAGCTATTGAACATTGCCATTTAGTTCGTTGATTTACCATGATTTACCATGACAAATGCTGATTTTTCATAGTTATGTAACAGTTTACCAGGTAAATTATTGATTTTCCAAACGCCATGTTGGATTACCGGGTCAGTATGATGAACCAGTAGAGTAGTTCGATTGCGGGTTCAAAGTTCAAACCAACAGCTTGAAGGCCATCCCTTCACAACGTTTTGTGATAGCAACGTTTTTGAATCCTCAAGTTGCTTCCAAAAATCAGCCGGGTGATGTCCAATACAAAAATGGGTCAACCTTGCTTAGGTACGAACCAGTACTTTAATCTTTTGCGAATTCAGTGGTAAAATGCACTAACCAACTAAAAGATCGTTTTTGTTGACAGGTATCTAAGATTCATCATGGGAAGAATGAACCGAATTTTTCCAACCGTGACTCGTCGAGCCACCAAACCAACACGACCATGGAATTACCCTCTGGTTATGACTAACCTAGCTATTGAAAACCTATTGCAAACGGTGATTTTCCATGGCTATGTTAGTCATAACCAGAGGGTATATATTATAACAATGTGGTATAAATGGCATCTATCTTATACATCATCTAAAGTTACATTTTTTCAGAATTTTGAAGAGGAGAATCCTGGAGACAAACGGAAACTCCGTGTTTACGCTGCGTAAACGTACGCTGGTCGTTGGAGTCAATATGTTCAACACTAGAAATGGTATGATGTTCTCCCCATGACCATATTTTTCAGGGATGTGCTGTTTTTAACCACCAGCCACCAGCCACAAAACCTTTGAAGTCTAAAAAAGCCTCTAAAATCCATAAAATCATATAAAATCCGATCAATCATTTTCCCATGAAATCCCATTGGTGTTTCTAGTTTACCCTCTGGTGAACTAACATAGCAATGGAAAATGGCCATAGAAATAGTGGATTTTCCCATGAAAAATGGGTGGATCTTTCCATTGCTATGTTAGTTCACCAGAGGGTAAACCCAACTGTTTCTTGAGAGTTTTGTGAAGTAACTGTCCATCGCAGTTCTGCGAAAGTCGTCAGCGAGGAATGGCTTGTGGTCTTTGGTCATCACCCTGATCACCATGGTCTTTAGATCCTTAGAGAAAAGCCTGGGAAAAAACAGCGGTTCATCCCGCGGAAGTGCTTAGGAACCCTTAGTTTGGAGATGGTTTCCTAAGAATGTTATGAAGGTTTCCGAAAACAATGGTGGATCCCTAAAACCATAGAGTTTCAATGCTAAAATGGTCGAATTTTGGATGATTTCCATATATTTTTTTGTCTCTGTGTGTGTGTGTGTGTCCATGTCCATATCTTTAGCAAATCACGTCTATCCAATCAAGACTTTTGCGCGCTATAAACAATTGATGTGGATGGGATAGCCACGGATATCCCACTTGGGCGGAGTTTCGAAGCATGATTGCTTGGCTCATCCGACTTCGTAAGTGGCTTCGTTCATCCCAGTCAATTCTGTAGTAGGGCTAGTCCAGTTGCAATTCGGGTGAGCCAAGCCACTTCTTACGAACTGGGATGAACCACTCAATGAACCAGCAAGTAGGCATAACCCATGGGATAACGCAGTTCTGGGACCTCCAAGAATGCCCAATTGCCCCAGTTGAAGCCAGAACTCAGATATAAATGGGGAGAACATGACATGGGATAACTGGTAAAATTGCTTATGAATGCTTATACAAGATGGTTCCCCCAGTTGTTTGTTTGTTTTGTTTCACCCATCTAACTCCGTATATGTTTATGTATGCATATATGTCTACCATGAAGCCAACAGTTAAGCTAGTGAAATGTCACCAACTTAGAAAAGGATTGGAGGCACCCCATTGTATGAACAACAATTTGGTGCTTTTTGTGGACACAACATGCATTTGACTGGGAAAATGTGGATTTTACAAAAGGCCAATCCTTGTGACTGGGGAAATTTAGGCATCAAAGTGATGTGGTTTTAACCAAGCAACACAGGAGTTTGACCAACAAATTTTGGTAGATAGTGAATAGTTGCTGAACCAAGAAACTAGGATTGATTTGATGGGATGCTTTTTACATGGAGTAATATGCAGCTTGAGCGACAATTATTTATAAGTGTGTCGCAGGATTCAGGATGTCCAAGATTGACCATGTAACTAAGTCAATCGTAGATGGGTAGAAACTAATCCTGAATAGTCTTTTGGTATCTAGCTGGGAATATCCACTAACTAACCAGCAAATAATTTGTCATTTTTTGCAGGGTATCTGGCAGATTGCTAATGGTAACATCAACCAACAGATGGGCTCTAAAAATCCTCGAAAAGCGATGTTCCTGCTCCATGTTCCTAATCAGAGTATCAATGGGAATCAAAAAGGATCCTAAAATGGAGGTACCTACCATATATATAAGGCCTATTTGTCAGGCCTATGTAAGTGAATATCGCCACAATTCATATGGCCAGAAATATGGTACGTTTACGTACCTCCATCAATTGGATCCTGGAGATCTCCCATTGAGAGTAGGGATGATTTCTGGTCCATTTCTGGAACAAAATTTAGACTTGTAATTGGATGAGGTAATCATACAAGATCATGACAGTATTGGTTAAACATAACTAGTACCTTAGGACTAGGAGAAATTTTCTGGGTCCATTGGTATATATATATGATTATATATGATTATATAATATTATATATATATATATGTATATGCCATTTTTGAACCAATTTCCATATTTTGTCCCATGCTAGCTTTCCCTTTCAATGATCATTGAAACATAGGATCATCAACCATGATATTTTTGTGGTACCATATTTTTAGAGCAGCCATATTTGCCCACAGACATGGTGAAGATTTTCATGTTCTCACCATGGGTTTTCCTCAATTTTGTATACTCTTTCGCATTTTTTCCACTGGTTGGTGGTTTGGAACATGGCTTTGATTTTTCCATATATTGGGAATTTCATCATCCCAACTGACGAACTCATATTTTTCAAAGGGATTGAAACCACCAACCAGTCCAAAGAGATGAATTCCAATATCTTCGATGTACAATGTACCCTCTGGTAATTTAACGTAGCTATGGAAAATCACCATTTTTCATGGGTAAATCGGTAAATCCATTAAACATCACCATTTTCAATAGCTATGTTAAATTACCAGAGGGTACATGATTTTCGCGTTTCCCAGGCTGTATTACCATGATTTCCCCATAAGTTTCCCACAGATCATTGCCCTTTAGCTCCTCCCAGATGTTGTCCTGGATCGTGTTTCCCCAATATTTTCGAAGAGGTCAAATAGATTATTTGTTCCCCAAGAATATGGATTATGGTCAAAGATGTTTCAAGATGTTCAACCATTTTGCCAGATTTTATGGATGATGTGTGAAAAGTTGTCCAATATGTTCCATTGAAATGGCCATGGTTTTAATGGATATAGCCCATTTTCAGGTCCACATCTTGCCCAAATTTCCACAAATCACCGGTGGAACATGGTTTTTTCGCATTGAAAGGTGAGGGTTTGGCCGGTATCCGCAGCTTGAGTGGTGCATCCACGGAAGCTTGGGCAGCGGTTGGTGGATGAGTTCGTTACAACATATGTTTATTTTAGCATCAAAATATGGGGCCGGGGATAGTGGAAATAGCTGATTACTAGGTCAATCGACTGGATGGGTAGAAACTAATCCTCAATAGTCTTTTGGTATCAATGGGAATATCCACGTTCACCAGCAAAGAATTTAATTTTTGGCAGGGGATCTAAGACTGGCAATGATTAAAATAGCTGATTATAATAGCTGATAAATGATGGTTGGATGGTTGATGATTGGTTCGGGGACTATACTACCCAATATATTGGTGATGTCAGAATCCACAGGGAATCCCGTTCTTAACCAACCAGAATTTCATGGAATGATATTTCGGGAGTGAACGGCCTGTCGCAGTGGGGAAATCCAGTTTTTCAGGGCCACAAAATGGCGGCAAAATGGCTCATTTTGACGAATACTCTTATTCTCTGCCTGTTGTTTTTTACTAAAGTGGGCAAAACAATGCCATGTTTACCATCCCCCAGTCATCATTTTTTTTTTTAAAAGGTGGTACGGAAATCCCATTCCCAGTCATGGGTGGTAAAAATTGCATTGCTTTACCCACATTATTGCTTTTGAACAAAATACCTTGGGTAATGTTTTTTGGGAATCCAGTAGACTAACAGCAAACGATGTGGAAGCCATGGCCAACTCTTGTTCGATGCTTTAGCTATTATTTCAATGGTCATTTTCCATGGCTATTTATCATTTATAGATGATTTACCTATGACAAAGTGTCATTTTCCATGGCTATGTATGACAAAAAGTATCATTTCTGGAAGATTTACCTATGACATTTCAATGGTCATTTTCGATAGCAAACTGTTAGTTTATCATAGGGTTCTGGTTACGCCATGGCCCATCTAGTTCGATGATACAGCTCCAGAGGGTCTGTGGATTGTCATCCCCATCCATCCGGATGGGTAGAAACTCATCCTGGATCGTTTTTTGCGAACTAAATGGAACATATTCATTTATTTTGCGAACTATCACCAGCAACATGTGATTTATAATGATGTATATCATTATGTAACTATGTATTTTGCTGGTGATTTAAGAGAACATTATGTTGAACATTATTTTTTATAGCATTATGTAACTATATCATTATGTTCAGGCAAATCTCCAAACATACTTACAGGATATGGCCACCCAGTTATGTTTGGTGGTTTACAACCCCCATTGAGTATAGTAGTATAGTTATCTACAGTTATATCTACCATAAACCATGGAATTCAGCCACTTATATCTCAACTGAACGCTATCTTGGAGCCCCATCCTGTAGAAAATGGTCATAGAAATAGCTGTTTTACCCATAAGAAAATGGTGGTTTTCTCATAGTTTTTGGGTATGTTTACTATGGAAACCCTCATAGTCCGCAAAAAAAAAACACATACAAAACATGATTAATGAGAATTTCAGGATCCTAAAATGGAGCTACTGTACCATATTTCTGGCCACATTTTGTGGGCATATTCCCGTATAAATCAACCATCAATAGCAACTATTAGCCCATTGTTTGATCACCAACAGATGATAATTTTGATGAAGTGGACTCTTAAGGATTGACCACCGTCCACTGAGGAGGCGAAGGTGGCACTCGTTTGCTCCATTGTGGCAGTGCCGTGTCGGGTCAAAGGGGTCGTTGGTATTTAAGTTGTTGGTATCTATGTATCATAATGATATCATTATATAGTATATATATAATATGATTCATGATCATATATATATATATATATAAAGATTGTGTGTATATATATAATGATCAATGATATAAAAAGACTCAATATACATAATGACCACTGATATACAAACATATTATTTGTAGAATGGTCAATGATATAAAAAGATTGTATATATATACAATGATCAATGATATAAACATATTATATATATAATGATCAATGATATATATACATATATAATAGTACTAGTAACAATAATCATGATTATAACAATAATGATATATAATAATATGATATATTCCCTTATTTGGGGGTTTCCGTAACTGGGGGAGAACCCTAATCTATCGATGGCTTATCATGGAAAAGCCGGAAATCCGCAAATAACATGGATGATTTAGAGGTACTATTTTAGGAAGCCTCCGTTTATTTGTTTTTGGTATCTATCAAAATTATATCTGCATCTATATACCAAATAATATCAAATAATCATGATAACACACAATGAGTAATACAGTCATATAATGCATAATATAAACATAAGATATCCTTTGTATAATGATTTAACGATTGATTATAAAATATTATATAATAACAATGATAATAACAGTATTTGAGATACTACACAAAGGAAATTGTAAGGGATATGTATTGGAATGCATTATAGGTCGTTGCCATTTGTATAGATGACAAAATTTGAGCAATGTTCAAAAACCCTTTGATGTGGTTGGGATGTGGGATGTTTTATTGGCATAAAGTAAGTTTTTTTTTTCAGGGAACGATAACAATATGGCCAGGTTTCAGCCATGAAGCACCAAGTACCATCGAAGCATTTTCGAAGATGACCGTACTTAGAAGATCCCACGGGGATAGCCCTGGATTGGGGGGCTTACCAAGCGTTACTTGCTGGCTCATTCATGCTAGTAAACCAGTAAGTCAGTTTGTTCACCCCAGATATTTTTGTACAAGGTGGTGCCCCAGTGTTCGCTAAATCGCGACCTAAGTTGGGGTTCACATAATTCCAATTGAAAACGTTTGGGTAAACATGGTAGATATACCGAACTACTTTTCACGTTTTTTTTTAAACCAACATAGCCATCCCTTTGGGGGGCACCACCTTTTTTCGGTGAAGTATGGCAACCTGCACCAGTTGGGATCGTTGGGATGGTGCCCCCCGTTGTGACCGGTGATGGCTTTGTTGGTTTATGTTATTAAAATCCCATGAATACGTTTGTTCGTTACCCGGCCTGGTAAACATACAAAAAACTATTGAAGCTATTGAAGCCATGGCCATAGAAATCGTGGATTTACCATGATTTACCCATTAATAGCATGGTGATTTTCCATAGTTATGTGACAGTTTACCAGAGGGTATATCTACCATAAACCATAGAATATCATAGAATTAAACCACTAATCTTTGGCAGAATGCGAGCTCGACTGGGTTTTCCCAATGTTAAGGGAAATTGAACCTTGTCTGCGTCTTCTGTGGTAACATATTTGGTGAAAAAATGTGAAAAATTGGACATCGATGAAACACCTATAGGATACCATAGGATACCATATTCAGTGGGTAGATTGTTAGTTGGATGTCCTATTTCTAAATATGGTATCCATTTAAGGTGTTGATTCAGCCTTTTCTTGGTGCCATGTTCAAGAGTTTCATTATATAACGTTAATGCGTTAATATATCATATTTTTCGAGATGGTCATCAGTCCATGTTTCATAGGGAACCATTTACACTTTTGGTATGTGAAATTCAATTGTGTGATGACCATGTTTGAACTGCGGCAGACATGGGTTGTAAACCACTACCCTTTGGTAAACTAACATAACATTTGGTAAACTATTATATATACTTGATTTACCTATTATTTAAGATGGTGATTTTCCAGTATTTATAGTTGATTTACCCATTAAAAATGGTGATGTTCCAGTTCGTTAACTCTGAACGTTTACCAGGCGAAGTGATATTGACTTTCCCTAAACCCAGTGGTGAATCGGAAGTTTCCGAAGTAGCCATCCGCTAAACATCGCCAGTTTGCGAACTTGAACATCGCCCAGTCGAAATCGTGGATTTTCCCATGAAAAATGGATAAACATGGTAGATTTAAGTCCATCGTTTTTTGTATATGTTTATAGTGAGTTTTCCCATTTAAAATGGTGGATCTTTCCATAGTTTTCTGTATGTTTACCAGAGGGTAGCCATCATTGAGGGTACATCCAACTACTTGGTGAGGCGGTGCTGCTGAACATCACCCAATGGTATGCTATGAAAACCTTGGGCGCGTTGAAGCTGAGCTGTGCGTTCAGTGAGGGACCCCGGGAGGGTTGTTTTTAGTGAGCCGCAAAGTTTATTCAGGGACTTAAGCAGCAACATATTCTGTTTGGTGGTTTGGAACCATGGCTTTTTAATGGGATAATGATGGTTAATGATGGTTAATCATGGTTAATAATGGTTAATAATCACTGGTTGATGGTTTGGAACATGAATTTTATGACTTTTCCATATATTGGGAATAGTAACCCCAACTGACGAACTCATATTCTTCAGGGGGGTAGGGCTCAACCACCAACCAGTATTGATTGAAGCAACAGACATTGGGATTTATATACATAGATGTAATAGATGTCCCAAATTCCCATTGGTTGATTGATGAAAATAGAACGGTTTGAATAAACCCCTTTGTTACAACAGGTTTCTATGATGATAGATGGGATTAACCAGCTCCCGGCCCCTCTATTTTTACCAAAAGGACATTATTGATTGTTTATATATGTATGATACGTATGATATTTGTAAGTTGATTTACTAAACTCATATGACTGGGACGATAAATCTATGGTGGGATGGATCTCGGCCGCATGGGGACTCCGCTTTTCACGACGGATTCTCCAACGGAAGAATACTGTTGGTTTGGTAAAGCACTCGTGAAGCATCCCCGTTTAAACGTTCCATAAGACATGGGTGCTACCCTCTGGTAAACATAGAAAAAACAATGGACAGATCCACCATTTTTAATTTTTTAATGGGAAAACTCACTATTTCTATGGGCCATGTTCAATAGCTATGTTAAATCACCAGAGGGTATAAACCATCAAAATATGGGGTTTGTTGTTGTTAACATTAACGCAGATAGGATGATAGGTATCTTTTTCAGGATCAACAGTTTCAGGGAAGCAACAAGCTGCAACTGGCAGCTGGCACCAGGGGTAGTTTTCCTGGGGAGCTCCTGTAGTCAGATCCCTTGGTTTATTGTCCCAATTATTCATGGTTTCACCCCCTAAATCCACAATGGTTTCTTGGGGGGTTGTTTCAACGGGTGAAGTGATTACACATCATATCAACTATGAATGGATTGAATTGCCATTATTCACCATTAATAGCCACTATTAACCACTATTAGCCATGAATATTCGGTTTCCTGAGGGTTTACGGTTACACTAACGGTTACACCTTTGCGCCAACGCGGCTGAGCCTGAGCTACCAGAAGGTTACCAACTACAAACAATGATCGATTTTTCGAAAATACATCGCCACTAAAGATAATTGTGTGTAAGATTGCCAAAAAAAACATACTTCTGGGTAGCGGACCGGATTGAACTTTCTTCCATCCACAGTATCAAGTCACATTCCCATGTTAGTGTTTTTTCTAGCCATGGAACTGATGGAGTTTCAAAATGTTCAAAGGCAAAGATGTCCTGCGAAGTGACTGTTACCCTCTGGTTATTTAACATAGCCATGGAAAATGGCCCATTTATAGATGATTTTCCCATTGAAACCTCCATTTATGGTTGGGATTTTCCATGGCTATGTTGAATAACCAGATGGTAGTTCCCATTAAAAATCCTTCTCGGATATCGGATACGGCTGTCATGAGTTAAACTGGGAGATATCGTCCCATGCCATCCAAAACGCCCATGGCCATGTTTGTTCCATTCCAGTTCCCTACTCGCTTTCTGTTTCTTAAGTGTTCCAGTTATCCATTCTTGGTCCCATGCTTCTGTAGAGAGCATCCCAATGAAAAAATAAGTGATTCATACACTGTTAATGATATATATATATATACCCTCTGGTAAATTAACATATAGACCCTGGCATTCATCGGGGTTGGAAGACTAGTTTCCATTAAAAATGGGTGATTTTCAGGGTCGAACTGTTAATTTACTGAAGGGTATATATAATTATATGATATAGTTCAATATACCCATAGTATAATATAAACATCTAACAGAATCTAACATGTTAATACCCATAGTATAACCAATGTATAACCTAGTTAGATCTAGTTTCATGGGTCTCCTCAACGGCCCTCCCCCAAAAAACCCTGGGTTTTTCGATTCGTAGGTTCCAGGTCTGGCTCCCACGAATGTGAAGTAGGCTCCCCCTGGTTTTGATTAGTGGGAGAAGTAGAGATCATCCACTTATGAGTATTGTTAGTGGGTTAGTATCATTACTTGTTTTATCTGTTATAACCTGTCATAACCTACTTAAGAATACTTAAGATTCCTGGGATGAGCCACACTTCGTATCAGTCAGATCCCGATGTTTGATTAGAGGATCATCCCGCAGCTAGTTTTTGGCAGTGGCTTATCACCCGAGCTGTAACTGAGCAAACCCTATCATTGACCATACTTAGACTTAAGCTATATTTGTTCAGCTACTTCGATCTATGGTGGTTTAACCATAAATATGGGGGTACCTGGGTACCCCCAAATCATCGAAGCCATGTTGTTTTCGGATCCATGGTAAACCATCCAGCAGCTATGGGATCGCAGCACTTGTCGAACCATGTGATCAACTCCGCAGGGACGTTCGATTCGGATCAACTTGGGGGATTTCTTGCGACATTTTTTTCGTGTGAAACATGAGGAGCTGATGTGTTTAAGCGTGCGTTTTTTTGGGCGATGTTTTTTTCGCGAAATTTATGGAACACGCGAAGTGGAAAAAAACGCGAATTGTGTTGAAGCTCGGGACATCAAAAATATAAAATCGAAGTGAGTCGCTCTGCAAAAATCGCTCAGAGCCAACCACTTACCCCACAGGGATCTAGTTTGACCAAAGATTCACCAGAGTTCACCGACGCTACGTACGCTTCACCCAGGATGTCCAGTATTGTGGGAAATTTGAATCTGGTGCTGGTGATTGCTTTGTCCACTGCATGGCTTCACGAGCTCGTGACCCCTTCGCAGACGCTTGGATATCTTGGATTGGAGACGGCATTGGATGATTTGGGGTACATAGACCATGGAGAAAGGATGATTTGGGGAGTTCTTAAAATGGGGGATCCCCAAGTCACCATGTTCAATATGTTTCCATCATCAAATGGCAATTGTTTGGGGATGAAATCAGGAGGATAACCCCCATTTTTTCGGAAACTTCCACTGTGAGGTCCCATCATTGCACAGTCCCATGGAGAAGTCTGGAGATTTGTGAAGGTGATTTGAAGGGTTTTTTTTGATACCTTGGTGGCAACTCAAGGTATCCCCTGGTGGTTAGTTTAAGTTTGAGTTTTTTGAGTGGGTTATGTAATATATGGATAATATATGGATATGTACGGTACATCCATCTCCGAAAAACACTGAGTTTTTCAGTGTGTAGCAATCCATCGGATGCTAAAATATGGGCGAAATTGTCAAGTGGTGATCGTGACAGGAACCCTATTCAAGAGGATCTTGCCGGCGCTTGTCGGCCGGCAAATCTGTATCATTCGTAGAGACATGAAATTTGTTTGGCCCACCAACTTCCACCGACCTCTTTGCCATGAAATTAAAAGAGGGTGTGCTGGAGGTGAGCTGTTGTTCCCGGCAAATCCTTGAGAAATGTGTCCATGTACTGTCTGGTAATTTAACATAGCTATTGAAAATGGCCATTTCTAGTTGATTTACCCATTAACAATGGTTATTTTCCATACGGTAAAGACATTTAAATATGTGGAGGGCGGGCCAGACCGCGAGGCCCTGGAGGTAGTATGCAATACCAGTTCGTATATTTAAATGTAAATACCGTACGTTTAAATGAAATGGCTTCTGTATGTTTAAATGGCCGGGCGGGCCAAGGAAAGCCTTCCCGGAGGTAGTCTAAAATACCTGCTCGTATATTTAAAAGTCCGTATATTTAAATGTAGTTACCGTAGTTATGCTAGTTTACCAGAGGGTATGTCCTGGAAGTTTGTATGAAACATTGACATGAATGTAATTGGTCCAATTAGTGGCTTAGTTCAGTGTGTCCAAGTCTGTCATGATCTCCCAAAAAAAGGTGAATTGTGTGCAGCATGGCGGAATAGAAGTATTTGACCAAGATAAGTATGACACATGACACCCTTTGCTACTCTAACAGAACACTTTGCTCTGGAGAATGGCCATGTTTGAAAAAGTAAATCGTCTATAAATGGCATCAAATTGCCAACTTTTCCGTGTAAAATTTGCTTGCAGCATATTTTAAGATGATATTTTTAAGAACCAATTTCTGTTCCACTAGCTGAGACTAGTGAATAGTTGGTGCTGACACCTGCAACGCGAGACTCAGTGCAACTAAGGTACGTTGGAGTGGCCTTGCTTTGCGCAGGAACCTTTGGAAATAAAGTTCAAGATGTGCTGAAGACGCTCGGTTTTCACGGTAGAGGTGACCATGTTTTTTTTCGGCGCAGAGCGAATTGGCATGAAATAGGCTAGGTATGGGTCAGCTGGATGCCATGCACTTTCTGGATTGATAGGTATGGACTCAATCTTGGATGGCTAGAAACTAATCCTTTAGTCTTTTGGTGTCTTTTGGTATCAATGGGATTATCTACTAACCAAATCTAACCAATCTAACCAGCTAAGAATTTGTCAATTTTTTGGTATCTAAGATTGGCAATGTGGATAGGTATGGATAGGTATGGATAGGTATGGATAGGTATGGAGGTTTCCTAAGTCTCCTTGGGGCTACCCGAAATCATCATCCAGTTGTCAATGACCAAAGTTGCCAACCTTGATGATTTCGGGTGGAACCATAGATGCAGATCTCGGCGCCTATTATGGGGACCGAAAATTGGGATTCATCCAGTGTGTACCCGAAAATGGGGTTAATAATGGTGATTAATCCACAATTCATGGTGATTAATGGTGATTAATGGTGATTAATGGTGGTTAATGGTGATTATATAATGGTGATTAATGGTGATTAATGGTGATTAATGGTGATTAATGGTGATTAATGGTGATTAATGGTGATTAATGGTGATTATATAATGGTGATTAATGGTGATTATATAATGGTGATTAATGGTGATTATATAATGGTGATTAATGGTGATTAATGGTGATTAATGGTGATTAATGGTGATTAATGGTGATTAATGGTGATTAATGGTGATTAATGGTGATTAATGGTGATTAA
>Ga0126342_10001188_pt1 | contig 35182 bp, 24 predicted proteins | sample Cyp1metagenome_FD_92528 | JGI IMG/M metagenome (GOLD analysis project Ga0126342, IMG submission 92528) | Coral microbial communities from Lord Howe Island, Old Settlement Bay, Australia - Cyphastrea 1 metagenome | ecosystem: Host-associated > Invertebrates > Cnidaria > Coral ...
AGCAGCAAGCAGCAGCATGGAGCAGCAAGCAGCAGGCAAGCAGCAGGTGAGCAGCAGCTGAGCAGCAGGTGAGCAGCAGGTGAGCAGCAACAGGTAAGCAGCAGCAAGCAGCAGCAAGTAGCAGGCAAGCAGCAGGGAAGCAGCAGGCAAGCAGCAGGCAAGCAGTGCCCCCTTGAAAGAATGATCAAATATATTTTTTAAAAATCACGCAATAAAATGAACTTTTTCCAGGCGCACGGCCCCAAAACAATGAAATTGTTCATTACTAAAAGTTGTGGTGATGCCAAACTTGAACTTTTTCCAGGCGCACGGCCTCCCGATACGACTTTTACAAGCTGATACGACTTAACGCTAGCGTTAGTATAATCCACTTGTACTTACCATTTATAATCCATCTAGAATGGTCTTTTCTACTTAATGATTCCATGAGGTTCAAAGACTTGATGCGATGATCCTTGATGTTTTTGAAGCAACTTAGCGAGACCACCTGGTCTAATAGCAAACTTTAAAAAAGGCTGCGTATCCGATTTTGTTTTTTTGGGCTATGTCTAACTAGCATTGTATAAACCCGTTTCTAAATATCCTCAGTATATCACCCTTAAATGCTTGGTTTTCTTCGTTTGCTCCCTTTTTTTCACGGGTCACTCCCATCACCCCAAGTTATTTGAGGACCATCCCCCAAAAATCCCCTATCATTTCTATCGTTTCTCCATGGGGTTTCCCAAAAATATAGGGTTATCAATTGGAATAAAAATCATGGAATGACATGAATCCCAAGCAACTTCCATTTAATCGACATATTTTCAAAGTATTTACCCTCTGGTAAACATACAAAAAACTATGGACAATCTCCATTTTCAATGGGTAAATCAACTATAAATGGCCATTTTCATTAGCAAACTGTTAGTTTACCAGAGGGTAATCATGACGATTGATGAATCCTTAACTGGCTGGTGGTTTTTCGCCCTACCCCTCTGAAAAATATGAGTTCGTCAGTTGGGATTACAGTTCTTCCCGATATATGGAAAACATGTTCCAAACCACCAACCAGATGAGAGAGAGAGAGATATATATATATATATAATTTTTTATATGTGTATATAGTAACATTAACCACTATTAACCACTATTAACCACTACAAAAAAACTCGAAAACATATGTAGCATGGACTCCAGGGATCGAACCTACTTAGTGAGTTGAACCACCAAGTACAAGTGGTGTTCACAACATGGCTAGGAATGGTTAATGATGGTTAATGATGGTTTATAATGGTGATTTAATGGTTAATGATGCTTAATAATGATTGAGAATGTAGACATAAACCAACAAGAAAATTGATTTAGCAGTATCAATCATTAATGGGGATTCACAATAACCATCATTATCGGTTATTAACCATCATTAACCATTAACCATTTAACCATACTTGAATCGTCTAAAACCATACTTGAGGTCTCTAAAATGAATTATCTGGGTATGATTTACACCATATGTCTCCACTATCAATCATTATTAACCATCATTAATTAACCATTAAATCACCATGATTAACAATCACTAACCATTCCTAAGGATTTTACCATTCCAATGATTTTGCCATGACTTAAAGTTGGTCCATTGGTCCCAAGGTTTGGACCCCCATCTCCTCCTGGGGAAGGTGATCATCTCTTGATCCGTGCGTTCGGGCCTTGGGGTCCATCGAAGAAGCATCGAAGAAGCATCGGAATCGGATCCGTGGTTTATTTATACGCCATTAAACAACATATATATATACATATATATATATGTATGTATATATAGGGATATAAAAAAAATATGTATATATATGTATATAACTGGGCTTTAAAATCAAGATACAGTATAGTCATATATCATATATATATATAAATATATATATGTATACACCCATTTATCAATAAAAACTGCACTCCCAAGTTGGGAATCGACCGGAAAAAAATCTGAAAGTTGGTCACGTCGGTGGTTTCACCAGCCGGGTGGCAGCAGTGGATCCGCCCAATACTCCAGATGGAAGAAGTAGAACTGATCGCTACCTCAGTTTTTGAAGGCCCACGTCTGAGTAGGGCTAGATATCTGGTTAAGTGGCACAGAGTTCATTTATAACTGCGATCATCACTGGTTAGTGGTATACCTACCCCTCTGAAAAATGATGGAGTTCGTCAGATGGGATGATGACATTCCCAACTGAATGGAAACCACCAAGCAGATCATCTATATAATTTGGGTAACCCCAGATACGAAATCCAAATCACCATCAAAATCCCCAAAAAGTGGCTATAAAAATTTTCATCATTTTTCCAAATCACCTCCCAAAATCCAAATGTCAGGATTGAAGCAGCTGTTTCGATGAGCTTTCGAAACATGATTTTCACTAAGATATGAGTTCTTAATATACTTCTAGGTAAATTATAATAATATCTGGGTAAATTATAGTAATTCACACATTTGGGTACATTATAATAATTCACCAACCTGAATTGTTGGGCCATTTGGGGATGATTCCTCTATAAAAACCAGAATTCCAGTGAGGGAGAACAGTGAGGTCGTTATAATTTACCCAGATTAATATACTTCTATAACATGAGTTAGACAGACTTTGTTATGGGGGATTCAAAGTTGTTCCGGCTGGATTTGACTACATGTGCCATGTGGCTATGAGCCAAAAGTTTAGGCCAAGGGGCCTGTAGCTTTTAGTCCGTTTAATTGTAAATAACAAAAAATAGGGCACATAAAAATAAACCCCTGTCCATGTAACAAAATCACTAGCTGGATGAAACAACGAATTATGGAGTCAACATCATTATACTACCAGTTTGAAATCATGGTTTGACCAGCCAGAAATGAGGACATGTCGTGTTTTTCAAAGTGTATAACCTAAGCAACAAAGTGGATATACCCTCTGGTAATTTAACATTGTAACATAGCTATGGAAAATGACCCATAGAAATATATAGTTGATTTACCTATTAGAAGTGGTTATTTATGGTTATTTTCTATAGTTTTCTGTATGTTTACCAGAGGGTAATCACAAGGCGAAGGTTTCAACCGTTTTTCAGGCATGGAACCCGTCCGTTTGAAAGCGCATTTTTGGGGACCCAAAAATGATCCAAGAGATCCAAGAGATCCATGTGAAGCCATGGAACCCCCAAAAATGTCAGAATTTCTAGAGGATTACTTACTTGTGCTTAGATTCCACAAGAAATGATTAGTATTATCAATATCTATATACGATTGAGGGAATGATCCACAATAACTATCAATAATGGATAAGATTGATTTATAGGAAATGAGTGAATGATCCACTGGCTAACTACCAATAATGATCCCAGCAATCCCCAGCAACCCATCCAGCAACCCTACGTAAAACGCACCAGTAAGATTACGTATCATGTTCCACATTAAAATGGACATACCTAAGATTATTGGGTGGCAAAACCACCAAAATCCACTATGAAAAATGATGATTCATATCTGCAGCTGCTTAAATGATTCTCTGTCCATTTTTTGAGCTTACTTACCGACATATCCTCTTTTTTTGGTCCAACTGGGCACTAGAAATCCCTCATGTCCACGATGCTTTTCCACTTAAACAATGAGTGCGGCCTGTGAAACTGGGCGGGTATCATTTACATAGCAAAGCAACTCATTATTTGGTGGGTTCCAAAAAATGGTGGTACCCCAATAGCTGGATGGTTTATTATAACGGAAAATCGTATGAACTTGGGTGATAGCTACAATGTGGGGCCCCCAAACGTCATAAATTGGTTTCTAAATCCTATTAACTATAGATATTTGCGTATCATAAAACATTGTGAAATTGAAGTTACAAACCATGGTTATAAGCCCATTAAGTATAGATATACCACCTATAAGCCATAGTGATATTGGAGTTATGTTCCCCAACCTAGCTATCGTAAACGGGGGCCCCTCCATGCCGGTCCAAGTTGCTGAGTTCCAGTTCGGAGGTGTTGAAGAGTTCAGGGAAGAGGCCTGGCAGATGGCAACATGTTTGAGCAAAAACATAACATGGCTGGTTGGTGGCTGAAAAATATGAAAGTCAGTTGGGATGATTATTCCCAACTGAATGGAGCAATAAAATTCATGTTCCAAGCCACCAACCAGATGGGGATTTCATGGGATTTCACCGACAAAAAATATGTGATGAAAATATTGATGAAATCTAGCAATCATAAAATGACTGCTTCCCAGACCGCCAGGTCTTTTGTTGAACCTGTATATTCATTTTAAGGGCCCATATCAAGGGTATTTGACATTGGGGGGATGGAAATTTGTTGGTGATATACAGTACAACAGGTTAATTATGGATACCTTACCTGGGTACAACAAAATATGTAGGCTTCACCAACTATAGTGGTAAGATATGGAACAAATATGGCTTACTAGTGCAATCGTCTACCTTTTGTTTCATAGATCCTACCTAGCGATGACTATTCCGCAATTTTTTCAACTGGTTGTGAATTTCATAAGCGAACAAAACACTCAGCCACTAACCTACTCAACAAAAGGTCTGGCTGAACATGGGATGATTTGAAAGCCACTCATTCGTTATTCTTGCTGCTTAAATTCCATGAAACCACCATTTCTGTGCTGGCGATTTTCCATTCAATTCACCTTTTGAATAGGCTTCAAACAATCCCATGAAATCATCATCAAATCCTATGAAATCACCTTTAAATTCCATGACATCAGTATAAATTCCTATGAAACTAGCATTTAATCCCATTAAACCCCACTAAATCACCATTAAACCACCACTAAATCACCATTTTTTGTTGCCTAAATCCCACCACTTCGATGAGGGCACCGCGCCTTGTGAGCGCCCGGCCAGGAGGATCTCCTTTTCCCAGGTGAGGACGAAGGAACCCAAGACCTCGATACTCAACCTGGCGGGCTGTGATGGGATTTATCTGGATACCATAATCTTATATATAGTTATATATATATATGTATAACTAATATATGTATAAAAAAAATAATATTTATATATATACATATATATATATATCATAATTCTAAATATAATATAACAATATGTATAATTCATATTATATATACATAAAATATATAGATAGATGTTTTAATCAGGATTTTCATCTTTTTGCTCATGTGTATTGCTATGCAAATGAATTGGGCTGATCACTGAATTGCATCTAGATGTGTATTGCTACTAGATGAAATAATATATAGATCATAATGAAGATTTGCCATGTAATATATGAGTGATATGATAATATATAATATCATATACATTCATATATGTGTAAGTATCGTACACATAGACATGGGTATATGCAACTTACACACACACACATTGGCTTAAAGGGTTACATTTCGGAGCGTGGTGTGGATGGGTTCTCAATCAGCTCCGACAAAAAAAGATGCAGAAATATAATTATATACATAGCTTGGCTTAAGGAACCACCAAAAAAATAAAAAAAATTCCCTATAGATTCCCCAAGTAGTGGATTTCCCATGGAGAAAATAAGAAATCATCTTCAGCAAATCCAAGTATATATCCCGATGATTCGCAGAATTTTGTTGGGCGGACTTGAATTATCGCTCACGCATGCTATGCACATTATGTTCCTTACGCTCTGGCAATCAACCATGTTTAGCCGGGGTTTTCCAGCAAATCATGTGGATACTCAACCTGTAGCTCCTTGGCCATGCAAAACAGGGAATATGGATACCATTGATACTATGACAATGATACCCATAACTCAGCTCAGAGCTCCCTCACAACTCATAACCACATATACCTGCTTCTCAAGTTTGGTTTTGAGCTTGGGAAGCCACTGTATGGGGCCTGCTGAGCCACGTCGCAATCGCGTAGTCCAGCCCAAGGAGACTTGCAACACAGTCCCGATTTCCCACAAATTTCAGGCAACTGCATAGGAATCACATGGCTGTTGCATAGTAAAAACGATCCTCCTCTCCGTGATCATCCGGTCTAGTTTGCCCTTGGCATACCCGCTGTGCCGGTGGCTGAAAGATCTTGTGAGGAGTTGCAACATTCTGGATTCGATACTGGGTGAACACCCTCATAAGTGGCTTATAGTATAGTTATCATGGTTTATAAGTCACTTATGACTTATAAACAGCTAACTAAGTCCATGGCCCATCTCAATAGCCACATTATTTTTTCATCTCCCGCCGTCAGAAAGCCCTTCGTTTCCAGCTTCACCAATCATCGCAGAACCAGTGGCTGCCAAAGCCCTGTTGGTTGATTTGGTGGGGGATTTAAAGTTCAATAACTTGGCTGGTTATTTAGCATAGCTATGGTATAGATGGCCCATAGAAATAATTAGATAATTTTTCCAGCGAAATAAACCTCCATTTATCATAGATGTTCCAGTTCGCTATGTTAAAATATGGATATATCTGGGTAAATTAGAGTATTTCACTCACCTGAATCTTGCGGCCAGAAAAGGGGATGATTTCCCTAAACTATAAACCATGATTCCAGGCTTAGGTGGTCGAACAGGCTTGGGGATGATCAGAATCCATGATGGGAAACCCGATGAAAACCTGCGGTCACCGCTTATGAAATGGGGTCAAAAAATCTCACCCCGATTTTGTGCATGATATATATATACATATATATACAATGCGGGGCCCCGTTTATGATAGCTAAGTTGGCGAACATAACTCCAATAACTATGGATTACGGTACGCAAATTACTATAGTTAATAGGGTTTATAAACCAACTTATAACGTTTGGGGGCCCCACATTGTATATATATATATATATCTATAATTACATATAATTACAATAATTAACATTGCCGAACAAGTAACTATGATGGTCCCAATCTTGATGATGCTACTTATCATTACAAGTCCTTAGCCAGTAACTAGAATCCCATAATCCCCTTGGAATAGCTATGATACGCCACGAGGTGGTGCAAAATCAACGGCTTTCACAAACTTTGTGGATTCACACCTCAAAAAAAGCGCCCTGCAAAGCATACGCACTTTTTACTTTTCAGCTAATTCGATCTAATTCTTCCATTTTCCAATTAGAATTGCCCCAACGAAAATAACTCACCTACTATTCTCCCCTGCTCTCCACCAGTCGTTTTCTCATGTTTTCTCCTGCCTGGTGGTGTCCCCTAGCTACGAGTTTGTCTACTAACCCACTGATTATATTTATTTCATCGTTATAAACACAACAGTTAGCCTACTTCTCAACCAACTTAGCAATTCCGAACCGGCGAACCACCAGGGTAATTATCCCATGAAATTACATAACACATCCAATAACATTGGTTGGTTTCCCACATATTTTTTCCCCATTAAGACCTGCTATTCTTTGCCGAGCCGCGTGTAGTTCCCAGCCAACTTGGGCCGTAAATAGGCCTCAAACTGCGCCGCGTCGTAGGGCGATTGGAACTGATTGATATAGGGCACCTGAGGGCAGTGAGCAGTGCAAGCTATGGAATGTCAAAAGATGAGTGGAGACTTGTGGATCATTGGGCTGTAATTTTATTTGTTTTTTTATGGGGATATAACCTATATATATATGTATATGTAAATATTAATATGTATATATATATATGAATGTATATATATATATATATGTATGTATGTATGTATGTATGTCTAAATATTTATATATATAGAGGGTTATACGCCAAGAAACAGAAATACAGGGGCCCTTCCGCTTCCCCATTTCTACCCTTGACCCATGTTGGATAACCCCTCCAAAATCCTCCAATTTTCGGCTAAAGCCCAAGTTTTTCTATTGAACTACAAGTAAAAAGTTCGTTTATAAACCCGTCTAAGTGTTTATCTGTATCTGGTTGGTGGTGCAATTTCACCATCTTGAAAAATGATGGAGTAAGTCAATGGGAAGGATGGCATCCCATAGATTATGGAAAATAAAACATGTTTGAAACCACCAACCAGGTATATATATAATATTAGAAATCCACCTGTATCAACTACAAACCATCCTTATAGTTATATCCATATATTGTGCAATTGTCAAACATAGTAATATGGTTTGTGATCATCCATCCCCCAATGCGAATCCGCAGGTATATGCACCGTCCTTCAATATCACAATATGGGTACAATGTGGGGCCCCCAAACGTGATGTGAACGTTGGTTTATAAACCCCATGAAAACTATAGTTCTAAGTACAATGAACCATAGCTATTGGAGTTATGTTCACCAACTTAGCTATCTTGGGGGCCCCACATTGTAAATGATCTGAGTTTTTGAAGATAGTTTATAACCCCATCTAAGTACAGACATTTCCAGACATATCTATTATATAACCTAGCTATGGCTATGTAGATATACAACGGTGTGACATGATATGTCCACATAAGCCTGGCTAAATAATGATAATTCACCAGGTTATTTAACATAGCCATGGAAAATCACCATCTTAAAGTTCGGTAAACCATCTATTTCTATGGGCCATCGAAAAACCATGGCTATGTCAGCCATAACCAGGCCGGGTAATTCACCCTGAAAATATCAATGGATTGGTTTAAGGGAAAATCTACAGGAAACCATAGATTTTCCCAGTAAATATGGGGTTTTCCCAGTTTATAAACCAACAAGCACAGGGACCTGACCTTGTGCAACAAAAACTCTGGACGATTTTTGTTGGGACTAAATTTTCCCTTAAACCAATCCATTGAAAATAGCTGGTCCACAAAACCAGGGGATGATTCCAAACAGTCAAATTCAGCCAGCACCGGGCGGTGCACCCAGTGATGTGAACGTTGGTTTATTACTGGGTAAATCATCCAAATGTTCCAAACCACCAACCAGTGTGTATATATATATATGGAAAATCACCATGCTATCAATGGGTAAATCAACTATTTCGACTGGGCCATTTTCTATGTCGCAAACTGTGAACGTTTACCAGAATTTATATCCTATTCTGGTTGGTGGTGCAAGCAATCACCATCTTGAAAAATGATGGAGTTCGTCAATGGGAAGGATGACACCCCATATATGATGGAAAATAAAATTCATGTTTGAAACCACCAACCAGTATCCCATTTACATGCAATTTATATGCCATTTATATCCCATTTATATGCCATGATCAATCACCATGAAATCGCCATGAAATCGTGTCTTCGTGGGCTCTCCCAGGCACCACATCGTAGCCCGCGCTGTCGCTGTGGTTTCGGAAGAGGCCCGGGAGTCGGTCGTAGTACTTCCGCCGGACACCTTTCCTCAAAGAACACGTCACCAAGGATGGTGGTTGTTGATTCATACCATGCTTTTGGACCCCAATAAAGTTGGTAAAGATCTACCAGAAAACATAACCAAAGGGATTTCACCAACTATGGGATTCAATGGGATGCAAAAGGATCTACTAACTGGGATCCAAAGATGGGGTAGAAAGGATCTACATAGTTGGTAAAGATCTACCAGAAAACATTATTGGTGAATACTGGGATTCAAAAGGATGTCATCGGATGTTCATCGGGGGTTCATTGTATTTCACCATGAAAAATGGTGATTTCATCGGATTTAAAGAGCAAACATGGTGATTTTGGATGGTTTAACCAGCAAGGTCAAACCTGCTAGTTTAATGGTTATAATATGTTCTAATTATTGGATTCTTGAGGTACAACACACAGGAATCATCAGGGATACAACCAACCAGCATAGTGGACAAAACCATAATCAGCAAAAATTATGGTGATCATATATTGTCCACTATGTTTCTTGAAATGAATAGTGGATGAAATCAGCATAAAATATTTTTGTCACTATGGACATGATGAACCATTCCTTTTTTCTTGAAATCACCATAAAATCCCTTGAGCTCACCATAAAGTCCATCGAACTTTTCCTTTTTTTCTCCCCTCACATCGTCGACGTCGAAGTGTCATCGTCTCCAGCTCGCAGACCAAGGGCTCCGCTGTTGCTTCGTCCACCAAGTGGAGTATGGCATCAGGCGTACCTCGGTGGGGTTTTTCGCGAAGGGAACGGGTATTTTTGTAGCAAAGCTAGGGTGGTTTTAGGGTGATTGAATGTGATTTTAGCTGGGGTTCAGTTGGTTGAACATTGCCTAAATCAGGCCAACTGTGGTTTATGATGATAAGATAGCTCTAGTTAAACACTAAACGAACTTACAAGTAGTGAGCACAACCTCAAAAAGACTCGCCACCACTTGTAATATTGCACTAAACGTGATTTTAAAGCAATAAACATGTTCATTGAAACCAAAAAATGGTTTAAGCAAGGAACCAACAACAATTGAATTTCAAGATGGGAACTTGAGGGCTAAATCCATCAACAGTGCTGGTTTAATTTCATCATGTTTCTTGTTTTGATCATCTTTGATCAGTGTCTTGGCGAAATTGTTGTTGTTTTTGAAAGTTCGTATGGGCTCCACCTTGGATTTGTTGTACCAACAAAAAATCGTAATTTCAGGGCCGAAGACATGCAGTGAAAAAGGGCGCGTAATCATCAGAAACCGATGTTTGACGAAAATAAAAAAGACCGTTTTCCCCCCACGGCCGTCAACTTCTTCCAAGGTGGTGCCCCCCAAGATAGCTAAGTTGGTTTATAATCCCATTAACTATAGATATATCTACCATAAGTCCTAGTTATTAGAGTTATGTTCACCAACTTAGCTATCTTGGGGGCACCACCTTGTATTGGGTTGTACAATTGAGGATCCCCCAAAACCTCCCAGGGCGCCATGTTTCAGATGGATACTTCATGGGCGCCTCTATCAGGTACCTCGAAGACGAAACCAAGATTGTTTTGTCCATGACCCTCTGGTAATTGGTTGGATAGCTACTTGGTGGCTCATCCCACTTAGTAAGTGGGTTATAACCCCAGTTAAAAATGGGATAAGTAGGGTTAATCCAGTTATAACTGGGGTTATAACACACTTACTAAGTGGGATGAACCACCAACTATTGAAAAATATTGAACATGCCGGTTTAGTTCGTTGATTTTGCCATGAAAACTGATGATTTTCGATAGCACACGGTTATTTTGGTCAACTCTGATGGTATGTTTTTTTGCCCAGGTCAAATCACATCCGACACATCCATTTTTCTTTGCGCCACATCGCCATTAGATCACCATGAAACCACCATGAAATCTTATGAAACCACAATTTTATAATCACCAGAATAGGATTTAATGGTGATTTAATGGTGATTCAATAGGATGCAATGGTGATTTTCATGGTGATATGGCGATTTGATCACCAGAAATAACCAGAGCTGCTGTTGTCATTGTACTGCGGCACTGACGCGACCTCTCGTTGCCTTAGAGGTGCCATTGGCTGTGAAAATTCAACCAAGAACAGTGATTTGTAATGGTTACTAATAACATCTCATGATTGGATTGATTGGATATAAGAAACTACATATGTAAGATTATATAAGCATAGCTAGATGATATATATATATATATACACACAACCATACAATGTGGTGCCCCCCAGTTGTTAGTTGGTTGATAAACCCCATGAAAACTATAGTTATTTGCGTACCATAAACCATAGTTATTGGAGTTATTCACCAACTTAGCTATCTTGGGGGCCCCACATTGTAAAGAATGGTCAATAATGGTCCATAACAACTACTCATTTGACTAATACTGATTTAAAATAGTCGGTAATGATCAATGATTAAAAAAAATACTGTAATTATGTTATGGGATCTATATATCTGATTTATGATAGTTGACGCAGTTCACAGTCGACTCAGTCGCACAAACATTTTCGCCAGCTCCACGATGGTCCTTTTCATCATTATGTCATTTGCACGTTCCATAGCTGTCAGATCTTCAGGTGTTGCCTTCGTGTCGCCTTCGCTCTTTCCCCTGTTGCTGCTGGCAATCGTCTGCTCTCCATACTTTCTCGTACGCCGCCAAAAGGGCCACCACCAAAACATGACGTGGAGCCATCACAACCACCATCACTTACCTTGTCTCCCACTTAAATGTTGTATAAAAAAATACAGAAACACACAAATAGAACAAATGGTGGGAACTTTGAGGACAGTCGGAAAAAACCATGACCTAGACAATGTTTTTCTCTGACTCATAGTTTTCTCATTGTTCTCCCATGAACAGGTCGTGTTTGTGGATCTTTTTCAGGTTTCCACCCGTCTGAATGCAATTTTCGGCAGATTTACATGATTTCAAAATAACCGAAATGAAGATATCGCCTGAAGATATGAGATTTACGTGTAATTAAATGAAAAAAAATGGCTATGATGTAAGTGTAAAGGGTTACAAGTTATAAGTTCTAACCCAGCTACATTCAGTTTAAAGAAAGAACCCCCCTGACAACTGACCAGAAACATCCGAGCATCACCTGGATTTTCATCCCAATTAGTCAGTAAGTTTTAACCCAGCTACATCCTGTTTTTAACAATTCCTCTGACAACTGACCAAAAGCATCCGAACATCACCTGGAGTTTCATCCCAGTCAGTGGGAAAGAACCATATGAAAGCACCCAGTTACCCTCTGTTCATTGGAGGTTTAGTTCGCTGGGAAACTCATCAAAGGATTTCTTTTTCCAGCCAGTTTTGATTGCCGGAAGGTGTGGGATATATCCCAGTTATACATGGGCTATAAACTTCTATACCAACTCTTACTAACTGGCTGCAATATCAGCTATATCCCTAAGTTCTTCACGGAACAAATCTACAAATATTTGTTGGCTCATCCCACGAATCCTAAGTAGGTCACTTCACCCGAGTTCTTTCAGTGGGCTAGGTAGGGTTAATCCACTTATAACTGTTGTGAACTGACCTACGTACTCAGTAGGATGAACCACCAAATATCCTCTGGTAAACATACAAAAAAACTATGGAAAATCACCATTTAATGGGTAAATCAACTGTAAATGGGCCATTTTCAATAGCTACTTTGACATAACCAGAGGGTAATGATGACACATTCGAGATTACTGGTCAACCGAGGTCGGTCAAAGTGTTTCTGTGGATCAACTGGTTGGGTAACTCGCCAGAAAATGGTTACACTTACCATGAATACAGATTAACTCCATCAAATCCCATGAGAGATCCTAATCATGGTTGGTTAAACCACTATATTGAAGCCAATCACGATTAAATCCCAGTAAATCAGCATTAAATCCGATGAAATCACATTAGTTTAACCCTACGAATTCCCATGAAATCAACATTTTTCTTGCTTCAATCACCATAAACTCACCATATATCCCCCTAAATCACCATTCTTCTGCATTAAACCATCAAAAACCCACCATTTTCCAAGGGTTCCAGTGGTTCTTTAACACCTCCCAGGCTTTTCCCAAGGGAAGGCATCGCCATTGGCCGCCACGTCACCATTGCCCGCCATTCAAGCCATGGCCGCAGCGGAAGCGCGTGTCGCCGCTGGCGCGGCTGAACTCCGAAGGACAAGTCACGGTGACCACGTCGCCTTGGCCACACCGACAACGGAAGGATCATATATATATATATACAACTATATATATATATATATGTATATATATATACACAATATAGATAGGTAGATAGGTAGATAGAAAAACGAAAGATAGAAAGAGAGAAAGATAGCTAGATATATACATGTAATTAATTCATATGAGTATTTTCTTCACAAGCGATATGTAGTCCACATTGGTCTACACTTCCGCAGCAGCATTGTCCCTAAGCTTGGTTGACTATTTCACTTTGGGGTGAATCAACTTCCATCAATCTCTGTCTTCTGCAATTGGCAAGAGGAGGTGAATATACCTCCTTGTATTGTACCACTGCTTCATGCTGGTGGAGGAAAAATGTTTTAGCTCAGCGATAGTGAAATGTTGATAGAAAGAATGCTGGAAATCCCCAAGTGTAGGGGGGGGGGGGCTTCGTGGAGAATATATGCGCGGTGGGATGCTTAAAGCTCTGGCCAATGGGCTCTTGGTGCTCCATATCTTCGCAAGGCGGCAGCTAAGTGAGGGTGGCCGATAGAATCAAAAGCCTGCGACCAATCAAGGAAAAGGATGCATAAAGAGGTGGAATGCCTTTCAAAAAAATTCGGTGAGATGACGGAGGAGAAATAAAGGAGTGGAGAGAAATCGATTCTGGCGAAAACCATATTGGTGTGGATGGAGATATTGGTCAATAGAGTGAGAGGCGTTGCTGGATCATACAGGCATAAATTTTGTAGATCGAGTTGGCAAGTGCGGCTGCACTCATGATTGTCTTTGTAGATCATGATAGCTTTGCTGATTTTCCAGTGATCTGGGGCATGGCCCAAAAGGAGACAGTCATTGTTAGATAGATAGACAGATAGATACAGATACAAGGTGGTGCCCCCCCCAGTGATGTTTGTTGGTTTATAAACACCATTAACTATAGTTATAAGTACCATAAACCATAGTTATTGGAGTTATGTTCACCAACTTAGCTATCTTGGGGGCCCCACATTGTATGGATATAGAATAGATACACATAGATACATTCGTCGATCTCTTGTCTGTCTGCACGAGTCCAACATGAATTCCAGTCTGATCGATCAGCCTGCAGATTCAAGAACAAAGTTGCAAAAAACAGAACAATACATTTAGTAATGCACAATATTCAAATAACAACAAATAAATACATATATTAAATAAATAAAAACAATATATGCATACGGCATACGTATATACACAACGCACCATAAATAAATGATACCTAGACCCTCCAAATAGCCCAACCAAAAGGTCAAGAATTCATACGTAAAGGATGGGCTTACCCATCCGCCCAAAACGCCAGCTTTTGACTGGCCGGAAGTCCCGGGCGATGGTGAAATCATAGGTTTAGATCCCCCCCGGCCTGAGACTTGAAAACCGTCAAAAATGGTGGCGATTGAATGGATACAAAAAGTGGGATTTGTTTGTTGTCAGATTTATATTGGGATACAATGGCTGGTTGGTGGTGCAATAGCCATCTTGAAAAATGATGGAGTTCGTCAATGGGAAGGATGACATCCCATATATGAAATGGAAAATAAAAAAGGTTTGAAACCACCAACCAGGTGTAGTTTCGAACCATTCGCCCTGTTTGGTAATGCTGACTCGAAATGGGACTTGAAATGCTGATGAAATGGATTTAGCTGGATTTCGTCATATTGTTGGCTTCTAAAGCTACTTAACCAATTCGAAATATCTACCCGATCTGCACAAGTGACCCTACTTACCTCAACCAGCTTACCTAACGTTCAATGGAGGACCATCTTTTTCTTTAGAAACATCTGGAAACTCATCTGACCAACCATTAAATTATCATGGTATCCCCGCGAAATCTCATTGAATCACCATTCTCGGTTGGTTAAGTCAACTACCCTCTGGTAATTTAACATAGCTATGGAAAAAGGCCCATTTACAGATGATTTTCCCATTAAAACCTCCATTTCGAATGGATTTTCCATAGCTTTGTAACAAATTACCAGCGGGTAAATCCCATGAAATCCATGATTAAAAAAACCATCTTGGGTGAAATCCCGAAGAACAATCATCATCTAATGGTTGGTGGTTTCAACCCTACCCCCCTGAAAAATATGAAAACCAGTTGAGATCATTATTCCCAACTGAATGGAAAAATTATTCGTGGAATTTGTTGTCAGATAGAAATATCTGGTTGGTGGTGGAATTTCACCATCTTGAAAAATGATGGACTTCGTCAGTTGGGATGATGACATTCCCAATATGATGGGAAAATCATAAACCATTCATGTTCCAAACCACCAATCAGCTATTAACCACTATTAACCTTTATCAACCACCATTAACCACTATTAGCCACTATTATATGAATCCCAATCATAGATGGAAAAAAAACATGTTCCAAACCAGCAATCAGATAGTTATTGGGTTTTATGTGGCCCCCAACTGAACGCTAAATTGGTTAAAAGTTAAAAGCCCATTAACTACAATGTGGGGCCCACGTTCGATAGCGTTCAGTTGGTGAACATAACTCCAATTTCACTATGGTTTATGGTACGCAAATAACTATAGGGGTTTTTGTTAACCAACGTTCACATCACGTTTGGGGGCCCCACATTGTATAGATTTACCACCTATGAACCCTGGCAGAGAATCCCATGGAATCCATCCAAAAACTCCATCCATCACACCGAGCTGCCCAGAAGGCCCGAGGGCAACGGCAGCTGTCGCACTTCCCGCAAAAAGACGTGCGCCAGGGGATCCACCACGCGAACCACCTACGACGGGGGGATTCCTGGTAGGAAACTGGTTGGTAAACAAAATGTCTGGTTGATGAAATTACCGGTGGTTTAATGGGATTTAATGGGATTTAATGGGATTTCACCGCATGAAAAATGGTCATTTAAAGGGATTTAATGGGATTTGAAGGGATTTAATATCGCTGTCTGGTTGTTGGTATACCTACCCCTCTGAAAAATATGAGTTCGTCAGTTGGGATGATGACATTCCCAATAAATTATTTAATGTGGTTAAAACAATGCCATGAACTACCCATGACTGGGAATGGTAAACAAATACCACCTATAAAAATAGTGATGACTGGGGGATGGTGCAATGACATTGTTTTAACCAAATGACATTGTTTTAACCACAATAAACAAAATGTTATGGAACATTCCGTAAACCACGGATGTCCTTTTCCATTGTTTCTTTGATAGAGGGGTCCCTTTAATCAAGCATGGGCAAATGCGGCAAATTATACTATATAAAATGGTTTACAAGGTGCCCAAAGGATAGCTAAGTTGATGCAAATAACATGGTTCACTATTGGGTTTGTGGAGCATATAACCATAGCATGCGTGGGCTGCATGGGGTCTATTAACAAACTTATAACTTGGGGGCCTCACCTTGTAGTAATTACCCTCTAGTTATTTAACATAGCCATGGAAAATGGCCCATAGAAATAGATGGTTTACCTATTAAACATGGGCCATCTATACCATGGCTATGTTAGTCATAACCAGAGGGTATCAGTATTGGATGATTGTGGGATCGATTGCGGTGTGGGATGAAATGATAGAATTACAGTAATTGATACCCGGCCTGGTAAACATTAACAAACAACTGATGGGAAAATCACCATGCTATGTAAATGGTAAAATCCACTATTTCGACTGGGCCATTTTCAATAGCTTTTTGTATGTTTACCAGAGGGTAATTGGGATTCAATAGTCAACATAACATGGGTCATGGTGATTTACAGATCTCACCAACAAACATTGGGGATATGATTATGAATCAATACTATCGTCCATTCCGTTTGAACCCTAGACCCCCAAATAAATTCGAAGGAGATCACATATCGTTGGTATACCTCATCATATCCCCCCAAAAAATATCCTGCAATCCCATCACAGCACCTACTAAATCACCATAATCTAGAACCTAAGTCCCTTTGAATCTCCATTCTCTGGTTGGTGGTTTCAACCCCTCTGAAAAATATGAGTTCGTCAGTTGGGATGATGACATTCACGATATGATGGGAAAGTCATAATCCATTCATGTTCCAAACCACCAACCAGCCATTTTTGTAGGTGATCTCCCCGTGAACTCACCATTTTGGTTGGTTCATTTTCCGGATTTTACCATACCAACGTTGGCCCTGTCAGGCCTTGGGGGCGCTGCTGCTGTTGTAAGGTTCCGAGAAGTTGTAGCCCGACCAGGGAGGGCAATAGGCGGGAATCGCTTCCTCGGCGTGACGTTTGCTTTTGAAGTTGGGTAAAATCCTTGGGATTTACCATAGGGTTTCATAGGGTTTAACTATGGTTTAGCTGATTTGTTCAACAAACAAACAAGGTGACTTAGTGTTGATTCAATGGGGATTAATGGGATTTAATGGGATTTACCCTCTGGTAAACTAACATAACTATGGAAAATCACAATTTTTAATGGGCAAGAAAATAGTAAACTGTTAAATTGCCGGGGGGTAACAAGCAGAAACGGTGCTTTAATGAGAAATGGAGATATCTATATTGGCAATGGGAGCCAATGAGATCTATGGGATTTTACTTGGATTTACTTGGATTTAATGGGATGGAACCAATATGTCGATTTGGTACCAAGGTGTACCAAGGAAAATGATCGAATATATTGACTGGGAATTGAAGGGATATGAGACATACTGCGGAAATATCACCAGCACAATTTGTGAACCAGTAATAAAATGGCAGGAAGGCCCCCCGAGTCTATTTTGGTTTATAACCCATCCAACTACGGATATGTATATATATATATACATATATGGGTTTCTGGTCACTCCTTTTTCATCCTTTTTCTGTGTGACTGACAGAGGGCTTTTTGCAGCAATGAGATTCTTTCGCTTCATTGCCTGCTCTGGTCCCCTTTCCACGGTCCCTCGCTCGACTCGTGTCAGCGAGTTGAAAACGGAGACCATGTGGCCAGGAGCTGTTTAGCTCGATCAGTGAATGTAAGACTGGGTAAATATGACAGTGCGTCTGACATGTAGATCTTTGCGACCCTAGTGGACGACCATCGGCCCTTCAAAAGGGCTTGTCCCATTGACCCCGTCAGCTGGAAGAGCCATGTGGCCCCCCCTCTGCGTAGGGAGTATGGCCGGAATTGGTGCTGTTCCAAGTCAAAACGCCTCATAGTGTCCAAACATGTTACGGAACTGTTGTCCCGAGCCACTCCAGATAGGGAGTTTTTCGAGGCCCTTGTCCTCAAACATGTTATTTTGGCCATTCCATATCAGGGTTTTAACATTGCTTTCGCATGAACATATACCTGGTTGGTGGTATACCTACCCCTCTGAAAAATATGAAAGTCAGTTGGGAGTATTGTTCCCAATATATGGAAAAAACACATGTTCCAAATCACACCATCATTGCCGATGAGTGCAGCTAGCCATTAAAAAATCCATTCCTAATCATCCCGGCAATGGAATGCAACATGTGTCGATGATTTTTCTCCCAAAGGTAGGTTTTTTTCCTTGCAATACTACCAACGTGTACTCTGATGATTCTTTGTTTGCAATGGCTACAAAAACGAAACTTTCTATCTGTTTTTTAATGTGGCTGAATGACAATAAATTCACTAAGCTGAAAATGAGTGTCATTCAGCCAGTGATGATTAGTGAATCAATGATCCACTAAATTCCCCAACTAATTCACTTTGCCGCGATGGTCATCCGGTGTTTCTGCACTATGTTTTCCACTTCGGTGATCTCCCACGCTGACAAGTGCTCGGGGTGACTGGACGGCGGTGGATTCTCCATAGTTACTGATGGCCGAATCCTGTCAGGTCTCGGGATGCCCAGGATCTTGTCAGCCAGGTGTGCACTCCGAGCTGCATGCAGTGTGCCTTCATCACATTCTCGGCGCTGTCGTTCGCTCAGCTCCGGTATGCCGTAGGGGTGAGCTCTGGCGTGCACAGGACCAGGGTATCCTCTGGCTGGTCGAAACTTCAACTTCGTGAAAGTCGTGCATGGGAAGCCTGAGTGAAATCCATCCCGAAGTTTGAGGTCAGCCTGTTCACAGTGTAACTTGTACGGTTGACTGGCCAGTAAATCAACGCCTGTATCCTTTTCACAGCTTACCACATCCACCTTCATGCCTCTCATCTCCGCCTCGTCGAGGATCGCACTGCACAGTGGGTCATCTCTACCTGCATAGTAGTGCAAGAACCTGAATCGCCGAACTTTGACAAACTCTTTCAACGTCCGGGGTTTTCCTAGGTATGTCACCTTCTCTTCACTGTCACCTTCTTCTATTCCTCGATCACCTGGATCTTCACCTTCTTTTCTCGGACGTTTACTCTCATCGGACTTCCCTTCGTCACGTGCACCTTCATCCCCTGATTGCCTCTTGCTGGAACTGGACCCCGCTGCTAACCATATCCAAGAGTCTCTGTCTGTACTCTTCCGGCAACTCCCTTTGAGAAGTGGCATCCAATCTCTTCGGATCTCATCTACGAAGCTTGGGTTCCAGAAGTGCAAGCATGTGATGGGTGACCTGGAGAGTTGCATTTTGCGCACCGATGTTCTCTTGCGACTCTTCCTTGGCAGGCGGAACCTGGTGGTAAGCCAGCACAAGCCCCATTGTTGTTGTTCCAAGCGTAGCAAAGTTGTGTCTTCCCCTTCCCTTTGGAATTCTTGCCCTTTCCTCCGCCTTCTCTCAACCGTTGGAGCTCCTCCTCCTTCCCTTTGGAATTCTTGCCCTTTCCTCCGCCTTTTCTCAACCGTTGGAGCTCCTCCTGATCTTGTTGCTGTTTCCGCCTCTTGTTGTCTCTTCTGTTTTGGTTCTTGGTCCTTCGTGCCGGTGAGGAAGCCGCCGAGTCCTTGGGAGGTTCCACTTCTGACCGGATTGCTTCTCGGCCTCCTTGCATGGATCCCGAAGCCACAGCTTCTGCAGGGGTCAAAGGACGACCTTTTGAACCATGGCTCAACCAAGCATGGCCGGCACATGAATCTGCTCTGCCCAGAAGTGGCGGTCTTTGAGCAATCTCCTGAACATTGCCTCCCAAGGTGCAGTAGCATCCCAAAGTTCCGGTGCTTGGCCACCTGACGAGATTTCCATCGTCGTGAGGATCTTCAGCCGCTACATCATGAAAGAGATGCCAGGTCCTGCGACGTTCACTCAATGGCAGGCATCTTTCAGAGTGTATCGGACAGCACTACTGATGTTGGAGGTCCTCACCATGGCAACGATGGTCTCCTACGAGTCCATGATCGAGAAGTTCACGAAGCTCTATCTTGGAGCATGCATGGCACCTCATTCTGGAGGCCGACAACCTGGCGAGGGGGGAACACCTTATGCCACCCTCCGGCGCTGGCAAGAAAGTCCTGTATTGATGGGCCTTCATTGCTTTCCTTCCAAAGGGAAGCCAAACAGCGAAATCCGCAAAGGGAGCGCCCCCCCCCCCCACTGATGCGCCGATTCAGCGCTGACAGCTGTTCCGCCGTCGGCTCCTAGGAAGACCGCCCACCTTTCTGATGTAGGTCTCCAGACATACTTGCCGTTGGGTCTCGGGGGCAATCACGAACTCCGTCTCGTCCGCTTGGTCCAAGACTGAAGCATACTTCATCTTGCGCTCCCCCACTGGTGGTGAGGTACTCCCTGAACCTGGTGTGGAGGTTGTTGGTGGCATCACTCCTCCAGTTGGGTTCCAAGGGCCTGGGTCCACCCAGTGAATCAGATCTAGCCCATTTTTGACACGCCAAACTCTTCTCGCCAGTCTGTAGACTAGCCCCAGTTGTGCGGCCTGCGTCACCGTCAAGGGGTCCCCGTTTGGAAGAAGGGCTGCCTCGCTGACAGCCGCCATTGCAGCTGGTGGGATAGCTGCCATCACCCGGTAGTCGTCCTGGGGGTCGCCAGCACTCGCCACCCAGGCAGCCCATAGTCCATCGTCCACTCCAAAGAAGCGACGACACTCCGCCAAAGAGGTATAGGGCCCCAAGTCTGCAGGCCACATACGCGAGCAAGGCCATGGATGTAAAAGAAAGCCTGAAATGCACCAGTTGGCCTTGAGCCAAAATGGTGCCCAAAGTGAAGGTCCACCCTCCACCCCTAGTGGCATTCATTGTTCTGCGCTAAACTCTGTTTCACTCCGTTTTGCTTCACAACAACAACAGCAGCAACATCAACAACAGCAACAACAGCAGCAGCAACAACAACAACAACGACAGCAACAACAACAACAACAACAACAACAACAACAACAACAACAACAACAACAACAACAACAACAACGACAACGACAACGACAACGACAGCAGCAACAACAACAACAACAACAACATCAACAACAACAGCAATAACAACAACAACAACAACGACAACAACAGCAACAACAACAACAACAACGACAACAGCAGCAACAACAACAACAGCAGCAGCAACAACAATAACAACATCGACGACAACAGCAACAACAACAGCAACAACAACGACAATGGTAACGACAATAACAACGACAACGACAACGACAACAACACAACGACAAGGACAACAACACCAGCAACAACAACAAGAAGAACAACAGCAACATCAACAACAACAACAGCAGCAACAACAACGACAACAACAGCAACATCAACAACAACAACAGCAGCAACATCAACAACAACAACAACACCAGCAGCAACACCAACAACAGCAACAGCAACAGCAACAACAACAACAACAATGACAACAGCAACAACAACAACAACAGCAACAACAACGACAACAGCAACAACAACAACGACAACAGCAACAACAACAACAGCAACAGCAACAGCAACAGCAACAAAAACAACAACGACAACAGCAACAACAACAACAACAGCAACATCAACAACAACAACAACACCAGCAGCAACAACAACAACAGCAACAGCAACAACAATAACAACATCAACGACAACAGCAACAACAACAACAGCAACAACAACGACAACGGTAACGACAATAACAACGACAACGACAACGACAACAACACAACGACAAGGACAACAACACCAGCAACAACAACGACAACAACAGCAACAACAACAACAACCAACAACAACGACAACAACATCAACAACAACAACAACAGCAGCAACATCAACAACAACAACAACACCAGCAGCAACAACAACAACAGCAACAGCAACAACAACAACGACAACAGCAACAACAACAACAGCAACACCAACGACAACAGCAACAACAACAACAACAGCAGCAACAACAACGACAACAACAACAACGACAGCAACAACAACAACAGCAACAACAACAACAACACCAGCAACAACAACAGCAACATCAACGACAACAGCAACAACAGCAACAACAGCAACAACAACAACAACAACAGCAACAACAACGACAACGACAACACCACCACCACTACAAAACTCGTTCCAGCCTCCATATTCTTGCTGGTTTAGCTGCCAGTAGTGCGGTAGCGTGGCGGTCTCGTACTGTCTTGGCTCTCGTCGTCGCATGGCCACTGCAAGTCAAACTTGAGTTGCATGTTCAACTTTTTGCGTGTCTGTCGATAAGTTTTTGTTCACGTCCGTTTTGTAGATTGCTTCCATGGTTTCGATCGCTGCAGTGAACTGCCCATGGGTTAGTCAGATTCCCCCCCAAAACATACACCAACCAACAAGGTGATGACACGACCTTAGGTAAACCAACAAAAATCATCCATAGTTTTTATTGCGACCTGAGGTCAGGTCACTGTGTTTGTTGGTTTATAAACTCCATATTTAAAGGGAAAATCCCATATTTACTGGGAAAATCTATGGTTTCCTGTAGATTTTCCCTGAAACCAAGCCATTGATATTTTCACGGCGAATTACCCTCTGGTTATGGCTGACATAGCCATGGCTTTTCGATGGCCCTAATCGAAATAGATTAGATGGTTTACCGAACTTAAAAGTGGGTGGATTTTCCATGGCGAACTGTTAAATAACCAGATGGTAACTTTATATACTTATATTATGTATTGTTATGTTGTATCGCCCGAATCAACTCAACCGTTAACCAAGTTATGTGCGACAATGTCAACTTAGCAATTTCGTCAATGCAGGCCTCACCTTGCAGCAAACCCACATCATCCAGTTGCAAACAAGACAGTTAAACCGAGCGCCGATCTTAGAGACCCACTAAAGGGCCCTCGATTTCTACCTGGTTTGATGACGATTTTCCCAAACAATTCCCGACTCATCTTAAATACCTCCAATTTCTGCGGACTCCAAAATGCAGAGCAATCCAACACTAAAAGCGGGAATTTGTTTGTTGTATCATCTTCCATTGGCTATATAATGCTATTCCGATTTCAGGCTGGTTAAACCTTTCTAAACACCCACTTTTGATGATAAAACCACCATTTTGATACAATGTGGCGGTCCACTCGATAGCTAAGTTGGTCAAGATGGATAACTAGTAACTAGGATTTATTTGATTTACCTATAGTTCATGAATCTCAATGGCTGGTTGGTGGTGCAATAACCATCTTGAAAAATATGAGTTCGTCAATGGGCAGGATGACATCCCATATATTATGGAAAATAAAGGCCATGTTTGAAACCACCAACCAGATGGGGTTTGCATACCAAATTACAACTAGGAGGGATTATGGCAACAGATTCACAAGGTGGTGGCCCCCATTTATAAATTGTTTTATCGACCCCATTAACTATGCAGTATAAACCATAGTCAAGCTAGTTGATGGGGGGCACCACTAGCATATTAAATTAAAACCATTACTTAACTTTATAGCTAAGTTGCTTTATTTATAGACCGCCCTAAATATGACCTAAATAAACCATAGAATTCACCGAGTTACAAACCACCTTAGCTATGGAGGACCACCTTGCAGCCGCTTGCAGCCGCCCATGCGAGGCAAGCTGCGCATCGGAGCCAATCCGGAGGTGTGACGCACGTCGGATCGGACGGATCTGACGCAGCAAGCTGCGGGGAATCCGAACTTATAACTGGGCCATGGGATTTTGCCGATTCCTGGTTAGTAGCTGAGGATTTGTTACGCTCAAAAAATCCCAATGAAATAATCCATGGCTACTAACTAGTTATCCCTAACTCCATGGCCCATCTAAGAAGATCTGGGGATTTGGATCATGTGAATGATCCAACTCCCATCACCGTTCATATTAAACACCCCATGAATGGTCCCAAGGATGTGGAAATTTCCAACAAAAAACAATGGGTTCGTTTAGGGGGTGTTTCATATGAACGGGGGAAGGGATTAGTTTCTTACCTACGAAAACAAGGCAGAATTGTTTTGAATTGAATTGGTAGTTACCCTCTGGTAAACATACAAAAAACTATGATAATCACCATTTTTAAGTTCGGTAAATCAACCATTAATGGCCATTTTCCATAGCTTTTTGTATGTTTACCGGTACCATCAAGTACCATCTGGCAATACAATCGAACATTGCCAACTTTCAGAACCAAAACCATCGACCTAACCGGACCGTTTTCCATAGCCATGGAACGAATGACCGGAAGGTCATAACCCTCAAAAACCACAATGAAATTAATGGAAATATCCCATCATATCCCCAGATATATGGGTTATAAACTCTTCTTGTGGGCCATGGTGATGCAGCGTTTACTGAATATTTTGGTTGCTTATATCCCATGGAACCACCATTTTGCCTCGTTTCATCCCATTGATAAAACACACATATATATATAATATATTTCATATTAAATATATATATATATTATATTGTTGGTCAAAACTGACTAAATCACCATCTAAATTCGAATCAGAGCCCCTTTAAAGTTCCTGTTTCATAGATGATATCTCCTCTAAATCACCCTCTGTTTGCTGGCGAAATCCTTGCTTTGTTTTCACGAAAACACACACTTGTTGATGGTGAAATGCCATGAAATCCAAATTTTTATTGGTGAAATGCCATGAAATCGCCATTTTTATTGGTGAAATGCCATGAAATCGCCATTTTTATTGGTGAAATGCCATGAAATCCAAATTTTTATTGGTGAAATGCCATGAAATCGCCATTTTTATTGGTGAAATGCCATGAAATCGCCATTTTTATTGGTGAAATGCCATGAAATCGCCATTTTTATTGGTGAAATGCCATGAAATCACCATTTTTATTTGTGAAATGCCATGAAATCCCCATTTTTATTTGTGAAATGCCATGAAATCGCAATTTTTATTGGTGAAATGCCATGAAATCGCCATTTTTATTGGTGAAATGCCATGAAATCGCCATTTTTATTAGTTCAATGCTATGATTTCCTACTCATTCACCATTTTTTTGCTGGAAGCTCCGTGTTGCGGCGCCTGCCATGGAGCACCAGCCGTCCACCGAACATCGCCCGAAGGCATGGCCAGCGGTCGCTTGAAATCCACGACGACAGGCGAAGCGCACCTACCGCCACTGTGCGATGGGCCATGTGGTGATTCATAGTATTGAGGTAGTAACGAACAAAGATGCATGGTAACTGGATGTAATTAAAGGTTAACCAAAATAGAAAAATAGTTATCGATTATATTGGTTAATTGGACCATAAGTTAGTTCTGGGACCATTCAATTATATTAGTTATTGGCATCACCACATATAACTAACATGGCCATGAATAACTAATATAATGTTATGGGCCGTTAATAACTAATATAATGCATGGTAGCTGGTCCCAAATAATTAAAGTCAAACCTTAGTTAACCAAAATTGATGATTAACCAGTGGGAATAGTAAATACTATTATATATATAATATATTGATCATTGGAGGTAATGTAAAAATATATAAGTGGTAAAACAAATAAGAGATTAGAGGTATAACTTTATATGATGTACTTAGTATACTGTACTTTCAATATACTGTAGTTGTGTAAAATAAGTGAGTATACATATATATATATGTGTGTGTTCACTATTGGAGAATTGTATGTGAAATGCTAATCATATATAGTAATATTTTTATATTAGCATACTAGTTACTCAACAATAGAATATAATTATGGGAAGATATATATATATATATTACTATTATAAGAACGCATATATTGTATATAGTCTCGATGGTTTAGGGCAACATTGTGGACTGGTGGTTTCTTAAAGCCTTTGGTATTTTAACGCAGCCGTGGAAAAAGGCTCATTTGTAGCTGATTAAAAACGGTTATTTTCCGTTGCAAACTGTCAACGTACGAAAAGGGTAATGATTCGGGTAATGATTGTAAACAGCTGAAAATATCCTGGTTAATTATCAATGATTTCGTCATTTTAGGCGGATCATCCATGGATGGTTTTTTGACCCATTTACGATCACCAATTTTCAGCCGGAGAAGGGATCGATTTAAATCCTTACATGGGGATGGGTCAAAACCTGGTACTATATGACTGGGGGAATGTTTACATCCAGCAACTTTAGTTATTTTTGGAGGATTTTTCGGGTCAGGTCTTGACTCATAGCCAATCCTGCAATGTGGGGCCCCCAAGATAGCTAAGTTGGTTTATAACTCCAAGAACTATGGTTTATGGTACTTATAACTATAGTTAATTGGGTTTATAAACCAACTAACATCACTGGGGAGCCCCACATTGTGCGGATGTTCCCTTTAACCAAAGGCTAAGATTCTAGCGGGCAAATCTACAGGACAACCCACGAATTGATCGCAGAAAATCTACAAGTTTTTTGGTGAAGATTTTTCCAACCCTCCCTGGACTTTACTCTCCATTCATTTTAGGTATTTACCAACGATATAGATAGATATAGTATAATATACAGCAATATTCTTCCAACATGAGTCCAGACCAAACCAAATATATACTCACACAGATTGTCCAGCTACCTTGGATAGCTATCATATGATCTCTTTATGGTTGTTGCGCTTTTGATCCTTATTTCTCGGTCAGCTCATGCCAACCATTCACCAAGGTTTCCTTAGAAACCCCATGCGCCTTTGATGACTTCTCTTGGTCTATTTTGTTACCACATTTCTGTTTGCTACAAAAAAATGGTTTGTGGGGTTGATGTCCCGTTTTTCTTCAACAATGATTGTTGGATCAATTCCAAATTCTGTTGGCTAACACCTCATCGTTGCTGCTTAAAATCTTGGTTTTGTCAGCTACCACCACAATATCTCTGGGTTTGTGTTAGAGTTTTCCCACCGTTTCGTGAAGAAAATCCATGAGCTCCCGAAGTACTTCAAAAAAAACAATGTCCCTTCATATGTGGACTGGTCAAAAGATGTTATGTGGCTTCTCATCCCACCATTAATAGGAATCCTTATCATGGGTACATATCAACCTATGAACATGGCTTAATGACCATTCCTTATAAGGAAAATAACCCCAAAAGCACAATTAATCCCATTGTATTCGCCCATTGTATTCCCATGATATCCCCATTAAGTTCCATGAAGATCACTCACCATAGCATCCATAGGTAAGACCTAAGTCCCAAAGTTTCATTTTTGCAGGTGATATCTTACAAACCCTATACTGTTGCTAAAATTGCCATAGAATCATCATTAAATTCCATGAAATCACCATATTTGGGGGTTATATCATGTTATATCCCTATTGTTCCTGAACTGATCATAGATACTCTCTGGCTGCCTTGATCTTCCCAGATCGGTGTCGTCCTTTTGGAAATCCTCTTGCTGTGCCTTCCGGCGGGCCCCATTTGCTGCCTCTGGGGCCTGAGATTCAAACTGTCCGGAGTGTTCCTCAGTTTCTGGAGCAAATCGCGGTACTTCTGCTCTGCCTTGGCTTCCGCCTGAGAACTGGTAGTAGCTGACGATGGAACTGTCGGCAAGCTTGGAGCATCCCAATTCCGTGCTGGCTCTTCCCATGTCTTCTGCTGCAACCTGGCAGCTTGGGTGGAGGATCCGTTCTCCGCCTCGGGCTCAAAAGGAACAAAGGAAAAAAAATCAACCATTTAAATCTCATTAGATAATCATTGAATCACCAGCAATTGCCAATTTTTGGTGGCTAAAATCACTGGTTGGTGGTTTCAACCCCTCTGGAAAATATGAGTTCGTCGGTTGGGTTTCTTATTTCCAACTGACTGGAAAAATGATCCATTCATGTTCCAAACCACCAAGCAGTGTATATATATATATATATATATATGGAAAATAACCATGCTATTAGTGGGTAAAACCACATATATATATACCAATTAATATACAAACCATTGATACATATGGTAAATCCATTGATATATATATATGTTGATATATATATGGTAAATCCGAATCAACTATTTCTATGGCCATTTCTATCCAAACCACCAACCAGATTATCTGGGAATATGTAGCTTAGTTCATTTTCCCATTACGATAGCATGGTGATTTTCCATCGTTTTTTGTATGTTTGCCAGAGGTATTTCCCCATTAATGGGTAAATCCATATATAAATATATATACCCGTTAATATATAAACCATTGATACACATGGTAAATCCAAATCAACTATTTCTATGGCCATTTATATACTTTCTCTTACTACCCATCACTTCCCCTGCGTTCCACCCTGGCGTACCTCCGTGTCCACGGCCCGGTGCAACGGCATCATCGACACCACCGCGGCGTGGTTTATCAGGCTCGGAAGCTCCGGACACCAGGAACGGTTCCTGGGGAGAAACTGGGGATCTGCAAATGGTGATTTCATGGTGATTTAATGGGATTTCATGGTGATTTAATGGGATTTAATGCTGATTTAATGGGATTTCATGGTGATTTAAGTGTGACTTAGCGGTGATTGCATGGGATTTTGATGCGGTTTAATATGAATCAATGGCAATTTGAAGGGATTGAAGTAGTTCCTCACTGGATTCATTATGATGTATTTGGTTTAAGTGGTCGAATCTTAGTTAAATAGTGAAGCAGCCAAGGACTCAGTCGCAAGGAGCCCCTGGTTTAACCAACAAACGAAGATTTCCAAAGCAGTAGATCTACATCCTGCATAGCTTGATCTTCAGCGAGGCTGCCAAGCATACCCACTGGGATGATCCTCTATATCAACCGCCCCCGAAATACTTGGAAGGTAGAACTGGACCCATAGGGTTATCGTTATAGTGTATTGTGTACTATCAATCCACTTAGCAGCTGGTTTGTAACTTGCTTGGTGATTGCAACTCCCCGATGCAAGTGACTTACCCTATTAATGGTTTATAAGTTATAGCTATGCCCCGTGGATCCAGTTGTATCTTCTGAGGAAATACGACTGGGGGGTTGATATTTTTGATTTTTCTCTTACCTTCTCAAGTCCTACTTGGATCCATAGGGTACTGATGTATGCTAGGTCTGAAAAAGAGGTATGCCCGTGAAACCCTTCAAATTGCAACTCCAATGTGACCAGCATTGTTGGAATTACTGCACAGCAACCAAATGGGACTTTGTTGCCAGCTTACGCAGTGTTCGGGTTGTATCAGCAAAAATTGCAAAGTGCGGATTGAATCAGTTGATATCTGGAGTTGAACCAACCGGAAATGGTGACTTTAGTAAGTTACATGATATCGTTCATCATCTAGAATCTATCTATATATATATACACATGGAAATTACAAGCAGCAAGTGTATTTTACTCACTAGAACATCACCGGTTACGACTCGTGTCAATGTGCATCCAAGTTAAGAAAGAAGTGCTTCACAACTTCATGGTTGCACATGTTGAACAACCGCAGGATAGGATGAGTTGGCTACAACTGTTTGTTTTTCGCTAAACGCGTTCAGGGGAAAATAAATGTTGGGGCCAACCAAAAACATGGCACAACCTGATGCTGATTTCGAATCAAACTCCCCAGCGTGGTCCGCATCAGCAAACAACATAGCTGACAATCATCAAAAGAATCTCCCACAAAACCTCCCATGAAAACATCGGTTGTGGATTTCAAGTAGCCTACAAGTCGGTGCAATGCATGCTTGTAATGCCATATTCGGCAAGAGCCATCGTCCGAATCCGGCCGACCTCAATCGCATTAATTGTCGAACTATGCGCGAGAGTGAGATGCTTTCCAGTCCGAACAAGCTCTCCTTCTGTTTCCAGCTTTCCCATTTCTGGACAACATGGATCATGACAGGGATGCATTTTAGGAGCATAAGCTTCTTCACCGGGTTCAACATCCCCGCCCTCATAGATCCAGTCAAGATCTACATGGCCTCCGTTCCTCCAAGCCTGCATGGCCATCCGCGCTCGCCGATTGAGGACACAAGCGTCATCTTCACATGCATGTCCCAGAAGCCGTGTAAGATGCCTTCTCTGCTTCTTGTGAAAAGCATAGGTCATCGCAGCTGCAGAGCTGACGAGCGCGTCATAGACAGAAGATTTATCTGCCTCAAACGGGCCGGAGTAAGAGCGACCGAGGGCATATGCTCAGGAAGCCGTTCCGGAGTGACCCGGGATGCAAGGCTTTGAGTTGCCCTTAGAAGGTCCGGACGTGCCATCCTGGCCGCGAGGATCTTCATGAGGATCAATGCAATCGGCTGTAGCCTCCCTGGCTTCTCCTTCTCAAGAGGTCGAGCAATCCCTGCTTCAGTGAACCGGGTGAAGACAGTTGGCAATTGATCTTTCTGAACTTTAGCCAACTCACAGCACGCAGAAAAACATATGGTTCTAAAGACCAGTCACGGAAAAAGTGATGCACATTAATACAGAGTGAAGCAGCTCACATTGTGACTCTTGGCAGATTCAAACAGACAAAACATGATTCAAACCATCAAATAAGATACTACCGCACATAATAGAAACAATCATCATCTTCTGCAAACTAAAACCGGGATTTAACAATTTGGAGTCAGCAAACATTGTGATTCTACAAGCCCTGTTTGAGCTTCACCAACCATGACTGGGGTCGTTTTACATCACAGTCATTGGGTGGATCCCACGGAAAGATATATCACATGGTTGGTTTGGATAGCTACAATGTGGTGCCCCCGGTCGATAGCGTTCAGTTGGTGGCACATAACTCCAATGTCACTATGGTTTTTGGTACTTATAACTATAGTTTTCATGGGGGTTAAAAACCAACTTAGCTATCTAGGGGGCACCACATTGTAACTTTGTTCGTTCCCAAGAAGGGGATGGTTTATGATAGCTATCCTCGACTATTATCCACTATTATCTCTCTATCATCGCATGATTTTGCAATAAATATACCATATAACCCCATTAATCAATGGCTTATGGCATTGGAGTGGCACATTTAGCCTCTCATCAGACGTTGGGAATCTTGTCTGTCCTTTTAGGAAACGATGATGGAAAAAACGGCCAGTTTGGTATACCATTTCGGATTGGTGGTTTTAACCATCTCGAAAAATATAAGTCAATGGGTAGGATTATCCCATATATTAGGGGAAACAAAGTTCCAAACCACCAACCAGATGTAATATCATTTACCCATTGTTCATTCGGGGGACCTCTTCATTAATCAATGGAACATTTCCCTACCAGAGTTCACTATCCGGTGCAAAAATAGCTGTCGAATCTGTGAAAAATCGTAGCTTCAATTACATCCAAATACCACATTCGATGGGTTACCGCGGTATGGGTTTGATGGCTTTATTCATCATGAAATGTGGTACAAGTAGGCCACATTTCACGCCGGATGGATTCAAACTTGGGGTTTTACCAGTAGTGAACCATCCCCGTTGAGCAGTCAGAAACTGCCTGGTTTTCATGTGGAGTCACTCCTTGATTTATAAATTACGACTCATGAGAATCGCCAATATATTGGGTAGCATCGTCTCATAGATAATCATAAACTAACGGTCTTGAACACTGCTCGATTTGTGGTCGATGAAAATTTGTGGTTGAAAAAATTTGTCTACCATCTGCTTATTCAACATAGCCATGGAACATGGCAATTTATAGTTGATGTAGCTACAAAAAATGATGATCTTCACCAGTTTACCAGAGGGTATACACCGATTGATCGGATTACCCTGTGGTAATGGCTGTTACAGTTTGCTATTGAAAATGGCCCATCGAAATAGTTGATTTACCCATTAAAAATGGTGATTTTCCATAGTTTTCTGTGTTAGTTTACCAAAGGGTATTTACGCCAAAATTTTGGTATGACATTTTTTGGGTTGACCACACTCCCTGCAAGGGTGAGCTCCCACAAAGAGGAGCCCAGCTTTTTGGGTTGGGCCTATTTCAATACGCTGGAAATTTCACATGAACATCACCAATTTGAATGAATACGTAAATCACCTATTCTATGGACATCTAGGGACCATTTTTCCCCATTTTTCATCATTTTTCCACAACCAATTCAATGACCAGAGGCTACGTCCAACCGTATCGATATCATAACCAGCTGACCGACCCGGTCCATGTTCATCCCATAACCGGCGGGACCACCAAGCAGGTGCACAAAGGATGGCTGATGGAGGCTTGTTAACTAGTGAAATTCATGGTGAAACCCATGATGGTTAGTTAACTTCCTGGTGCACTTTGACATGATTTCATTTTGTAAGTCATGATGTATAGAAATGGGTGAAACATCATGACTTACCCAGGAGGGATTACGAATGAGTTACCTCAGTTAACTCGATGGCCCATCCAAGCATTCCTGCAGACCTTTGAACCAAATCGCCCAGATCATATGATATACCCATGATTTAAAATGATATATATATATATATCCATTATATCCTTGTTCAAGATGCTAAAACCCCAACGTTGGTTGGACTAAATCATATCATCCATAGATATCCTACAATAAACTATGATATTCCTATAATTCTATTTTAATCCCATGTTTGGAAGGCGAACATCCCCCCCGGCGCCCCAAGTTCTTATCGCGCAAGTCGCAAGGTACAACTAATCTCAGGCCGCGCTTGACTGCCGTCAGGCGCGAGCCATTGGGAGCTTCCGTTGATGGAGTTTCCACCTTGGTTGTTGTTGGAAGTGGGGGCAACTAACAGTAGTGGGTACGAGGATTTACCATGAAAAACCGGGGATTAGCGGGTTTGAATGGGATGATGTAATGGGATACAACCAACAAATATGGTGTTTCAAAGAGATCTAATGGGGACAATGCTGGGTAAATAACTTACATGGGCCCATATTTGATCATATTTGGCTGACAGGCCAAAACGATCACAAAGCTAGTCTGCTGACAGGCCAAAACGAACAGGCTCCATTTCTGAATGTTCAGACATTCAAGGAATAATTGAGCTCCACCCTTGGGTTGAAGTCAGAGAAATGCTGTTTCAGACAATAATGTCCTTCTGGTAAAAATAGAGGGGCCGGGAGCTGGTTAATCCCATCTATCATTAAACAAACCTGTTGTTAAAGGGGTAAACCTTCAAACCCTCTTTTTTCATCAACCAATGGGAGATGCTGCCAGGCTGGATTTTATATTATCAGGGCCTATTTGCCTATGTTAACAGCAACCCAGAAAAAAAAACAACTTTCTACAGAAGCATGCCTCGATGTCACGCTCACCATAGCTGTAGTAGTAATAATACTCCTTGAGCCTGGGTTGGACTATGCCGTTGGAAGCAATGAGGTTCCCAAATGCCAGGACTTCCAGTCGGAAAGAGGCCCGCTCGAGGATGTCGATTGTGGCAACACGCCATTGGCAACGCGCCTCTGCCGCGCCCTCGGTGGCAATGCAACATCGATTCTCGACGTCCTCAACGTCGGAGCATGCAGCGATCACCTGGCCTTCACAATGGCAGGGCGGCATCACGTTCGAAATCCACTTGGCAGTGACCATCTCAGGTGGGATATCAACTGACCAAGAGGAAGATGGATGTAATGAGGATGTGGTTATATTCTTGGAAATGGGATCTAAACCAACACATATTATGAGACTGCTTGTTGGGTGATGGCGAGTGGTTTGTTTGAGGCTGAGTTAGTTTTCTGCTTCTTTTTGCCGACGTGAAAAATTGGAACTTCCCTTGAAAAATCATATGGTTCCCATTGCGGGATTCTATGCTCACATAATTACAGGTTTCACCAACACAGAAAACAATCAATATTTGATGATCCCCTGCCTAAAGGTTTAACTTCTAGCGGTGATGCATATAGATAGGATAGGATAGGATAGGATAGGAAAGGATAGGATGGGATGGGATAGGATAGGATAGGATAGATAGGTAGATAGATAGATATAGAACGATAGATATCGATAGATATCGATAGATATCGATAGATATCGATAGATATCGATAGATATCGATAGATATCGATAGATATCGATAGATATCGATAGATATCGATAGATATCGATAGATCGATAAATAGATAGATAGGTAGATAGATAGATAGATCGAAAGAACGATAGATAGATGGATAGATAGATAGATCGATAGATAGATAGATAGATCGAAAGAACGATAGATAGATAGATAGATAGATAGAAAGATAGATAGATAGATAGATTAGATAGATAGATAGATAGATTGATAGATTGATAGATAGATAGGTAGATAGATAGATAGATCGAAAGAAAGAAAGATAGATAGAGAGGTAGATAGATAGATAGATCGAAAGAAAGAAAGAAAGATAGTTAGATAGATAGATCGATAGATCGATAGATAGATCGATCGATAGATAGATAGATTGATAGGTTGATAGATTGATAGATTGATAGATAGAGAGGTAGATAGATAGATAGATCGAAAGAAAGAAAGATAGATAAAGAGGTAGATAGATAGATAGATCGAAAGAAAGAAAGAAAGATAGTTAGATAGATAGATCGATAGATCGATAAATCGATAGATAGATAG
>Ga0126342_10001189_pt1 | contig 35151 bp, 38 predicted proteins | sample Cyp1metagenome_FD_92528 | JGI IMG/M metagenome (GOLD analysis project Ga0126342, IMG submission 92528) | Coral microbial communities from Lord Howe Island, Old Settlement Bay, Australia - Cyphastrea 1 metagenome | ecosystem: Host-associated > Invertebrates > Cnidaria > Coral ...
GTTTCGCGACTTTCCTACCTTTTCGCGCATCTCCATCTTCTTTCTTCTTACTCTTTCTCTTCTACTCTTCTTTCTTCTAATCTTTCTCTTCTCTCTGCCTCTTCCCTGCTCTGCTTTTCATCTCTCCATATTGTCGGAAGTTTGGCTTCTAAACTTCCTTCGAATATTTCAGTTCTAGTTTAAAGATGTTTAAAGAAGAATTGGGCTTTTGTACTTAGGCCGCCTAGGCCTACCTTTTTTTTCATGTCTACTGATGTCTGTAGGTACTCCCAGTCCCAGCAGTCCCAGCAGTCCCAGCATGGCCTGGCGGTCCATTCCACCGTTCCTCCGGCACGCTTCTTCCCTCGCTGGAAGAACCTCCGTTTTGCCACATATATCGCTACATTATGGTACATTGATATACCATGATATACCCATGCCCATAGGTACACACAGATATGATATGTGATTGTTCAAAAATATGCCCATATGTAAGGTCAATAAAATCAGCAACTACTCGGTTTCGACGACTGGTTGACTCTGGACAATGGGGACTAGGCTGGATCACACTTCTTTCAAAAACGCTCTTGAATCATGGAGCACGTACGGAAACCCGTCGCAAAACACTGAGCGCTTCACCGTGTACTTTAATACGAAGCTTTGAAAATCATCAAGTATGGTTTTCATGGCAGGTTGTCCATTGGCATGAGTGGTTGGAATGGTTCCCCAAAACAAAATCTAATGTATCTGGCAGAATATCTCTGGCTCCAGACCAAATCCATCCGCGCAGGAAGCCATATGCAGCCGTGAAAGGGATGCCCAGCGCCACCTAAAAATCTGTGCGATTTGCTCGACTCAAATATGTCACAACGGATCGCAAGCACTGAAGAGTTTTCGGAGTCGGAAAGTCACTTGAGCAAATCGGAGTCGGAAAAGCCTCCTTTGCCGATTCCGAGAGTTCACGCGCCCAAGCAGAGCACAAGCAGAGCCAGCCCAAGCGGAGCCACCGAGTGCCCCCACCAAGGTTCGGGAGATGAAGGAAGGACTTCCAAGCAATGTGCAATCGACCTGACGCTTTCTCATGTCACCAAGGACTCACAAATCTCATCACATTGCTACAGGAAAGTATAGGACAGTACAAGACGGTATAGGAAATTGATGGAAATTGGCAACCAAAGGGACCAAAGCTGGGAAGTGCTTGACTCAACTTGACAACGAGTTCGAGAGCGTCAGCTCAAAATATCTGCGAAAGCTCTTTAGACTCCAGTCAGCCATAACTGTTGACAACTTGGACAACTTGGACAACTTGGATCTGCAAAAGCTGAACTGTATCAGAACTGCCCAGAACCGTTGGAAAGTTGTGGGACTCGGGTGCGCATTACCGCGTAGCACCTGGGGGGCCCGGCCACAAAGTCGCCCCAACTCCTGAACAAATTGGTGCAGGGCAGAATGGCATTGGGTGTAGATCTTTGGAAATTTATATGGCCCTCAGGTCTGTGTTGTGAAATGAGAAATAGATAGAAATGGAACATGGCATCAACCAAGCTTGAACCTTTCGTTTCAACTGCAACAATTCAAAGCACGCAATTCAAACCAAAGTTGAAGCGAAAGCGTCGATGGCGTTTCCAAAAGTCAGAGAAGAATGAAATGATGACTGTGGAAGTGTTAGTAGAGTTTAGTCATGCGTCTGAGTGAAACGTATTCTTTGCCTGTCCTGTGATTGGAGAGGAACATGACTGGAGCCGATGTGTCGTCCTATGTGCGACTGAAAAGTTCAAAATGTTAAGGAATAATATGACCACAACTGAAAAATTCACTGCACTTACACTTCCACCGAGAGATAAGAACTGGGTCCCATCGGAATCTTTTGAACATGTTTGAACTGGGTCTTCAACGTGTCAATGAGTGTCAAAGTCTCTTGTTTGCTCGTTTGTGAGAGCATAGGCATCATAGGCATCATAGGCATCATGGGCATCATGGGCTGAGGCGATGACCATCACAGGGTGCGACCTCGATGTCGTGGCGAAACCTTGAGACGCCGGCGATCGGCGATGGCGTTCGGGTCGAAGGCAAAAAGGCGACGCAAAAGGCGACGCAAAAGGCGACGCGGCGACACAGCGAGAGCCAAGGAACTTGTACCCACAAGGCCAAGGAGGTGTACCCCCGTCTTGTCCGGTGGCACCTCTCATCAAAATATACACAGGATGGCCTAAAAGTGAAGTTTTAAAGAAGATTTTAAAAAACTAAATTTTAAAAAAAACAAGATGTGGATAAATAAATTCAATGAGTTTGGGAGGTAAAAAAAGATTTGCACATCTGCACAATCTATGCCCTTTGTCCAGGTTGCATGCTTTCACTCTCGAAGCCGACATGATATGAATCCCTCCGCAGCTGACCTGGATGCCCAGCAGCAAGAGCAAAGTGGCCAGCCCATGTAGCAACTGCCAAGGCTGCCGGGTGTCATTGACATTGATGATGTGTGGTGGCATGTGCCCAGCGCAGCATTTCCTATGCTGAATGGTAAGTCTGGGCCTGCACATATAGCACCGTCACCAAAAAGAATGGCACCTTGGAACACGGAAGTCTCGACAACGTCTGGACAACCTGCAAGTTGCCTGCAAGACAAGAAAAAACACTGCAATGATTTGCTCCGCACTGATCTGTGTGTGGAACCTGTTTTTGGAACCTGTTTTTGGAACCTGTTTTTGGAACCTGTTTTTGGAACCTGTTTTTGGAACCTGTAAGGATCTTTTGTTCTGCACATCATGACATCATCCTTGGCTCCAAACGCAGATTGGCCTGCATTGTGGGGGTCCTTTCCTGTGCCACTCTGGGCAGCTCTGAGAACCAACTGAGCTCAACTGTGAAACAATGGAATCTTTAAACCCAACGGTGGCATCATGTGGCATCAATGGTCTGACCGAAATAAATCTGACCGAAATGTTCTGAAAGACGTTTGGACAGCGCACCCTATCCTTGTTGCGGTGCTAACAACCATTCTGCAACAGATATTTCATGATATTTCTGTGAAGTGACCCAATGCAACAACCATTCTGGCAGACCTTGTTGCATCTTCCACTGAAAAGGAACTGACCATCGTCTCCTCCTCTAACAATGGCAGAACGTCTGAATGTGCCTATGACTGCCGTGTTCCACAAGTACAGTGCGCCTGTATGTGCGAATGTATATACTGTAGTTAATATATATATATATATATATATGTATATTATACAAATTACACTCAATACTGAAATGTGTTATCAGTCAGGGGTCACGAGTGTTTGCAAAAGGACACAAGACTGACTTGTGAAGCTGTATGGAATCTCTTGGGGCTAGATTAAAAAATCGTTTGGGCCAGGGAAAAAGTGGAGTCAAATGAAACCGAATGCAGTGCCGGACGATAAGCAAATTGCAGACGATATCACAAAATAGTACCATGGCAGAACTAGCAAGGAGAGTATCAAAGAGACGCCAAAGGAATTCGAAACACTGACAGCAAGGAGAGCTGCACATCTGATAGTCCCCACAGTACGCAGCAACAAAATGTTCACAGGCTGTGATTCACAGGGAAAAGCTACACACATCCTGCATCACAGCTGAAGGCAACCGGGCAGTCCTCAGAAGTCATGAGTCTCCTGCGGCCCCAAATATCTTGAATATCTAAAATATCAATGAAATGTCAAAAAAAACATTGGATTTCATGAAGACTTAAGACATGTTTTCTGCCTTCTGTAGTATACTGTCTGTTTGCAAGAACTGGACGAGTGCAATGCGGTAATTGCTGCCCGTAGACCCCAGGCCCTAGGGCCCTAGGGCCCCAGGGTGGCCCGAAGAATCCAAAGCATTTCATGCAGGGTGAGCGCTAATGAATTCAGGAGCCTTCGCAAAATGAAACATTCAGAATCATTCAGACCTAGAAAAGGCTCCGATAACAGTTGCACCCCCAGTCGCAAACTGCAAAGCTGTCCTGATCGCAAAAGGATTTCCAATTGGCGCAGATGGATACTTTGATCCAGGCTACATTAACTAATCCGACAGCGTGAATAGTTGGCACCAGGATAATTACAATGTTTTACTGTTTGTGCTTGGCTTGTGTTCTTCCAAGAAGGATTGTATTTACAACAAGTATGGTATCTGATTCAGATTTCATGACATTTGAAGTTCTCGATATGTGCACTTCACTTCAATGAAGCTCAGAAGTTTCTGGCTCTGATTTGGGGCATTCCTTCTCAAACTTGTCTTTGTGAAAGAAGTGAACACCCTCCAAAAAACCGAGATGGTTCCAAAGGCATGGAAGCCAAATGCCCTCTCGATGCCACCTTCGAAACTCATTCCATGGCTGCATTCCTAGATATTCCTAGGCTTTATATGGTTTTATCGAGTTTCCATGTCGAGTCAGTTGTCCAGTCGAGCGAGTTGAGTGGAACCTATAGGGTCCAGCTGATCCCAGCTGATCCCAGCTCCCAACTCCAACTCTGAGAGCACCAGACCTCCACTGCACACCAGGAGGGTTCGACGCAGAAGCCTTTCTCTGAGCACCTCAAGGCGGCCCAAGTTCCTCCAAGTTCCTAGGTTCGTATGCTGACTTTCCACGTGCAGTGACGTGACGCAAAGGAATCCAAATGAAGCCACGTCAAGTTGCCCTATCGTTCCATTCAGCGGTTTCGGAAGTGCTCTATGGATCTCCAGGGATTTTGCGATTTTGCCACGTGGCAAATCAAATATCCCCCGTCCCAAAAGATTGACTTCACTGCAGGCAGGCACTTGCCATCAACTTGCGCGTGGCAGTCCTGTGTGGGAGCCGTAAACCCACAAGAAGCTTCAGCAGGAAATGCACACCCGCAGTGTTACACACAGTGAAGCATTGTGAAGTGCTACGAGGTAAACACTTTGCCAAAGACCTCATCGTTCTCGCAGGGCATGTCTTTGTCCTCGCAAACACCACGCCTGAAAGAGCGGTTCATCGTGTGAGGCATCCCTTTTACACACATCAAAACACCAGTCAGACGGGGTAGCTATAGCAGCTATAGTAAAAGGAAAGATGTTTGCCACAGCAAAACTATAGTAAAACAGTATCGGCATTTCGGCTCCGACAGTCTGTTTCTTAGGGATAGCTCTGACCAAAAACTCTGCTGAAAGCATTTGGGCTTCTGACTTCTGATGCGTCAATGACTGTCGTGTCGTTACCTGGTAGTCTGAAGGGGGCGCAAGGATAGCATGTGGCATTTGCGTCACATGAGTCAACTCATGAGTTAAATCAGGTCAGAAATGTCAACTCTATGTCCTACCCAGGTGGTCAACAGATGTCAAGAGGTGGCATACGCATACTCTTGCTACGGGCTCGAGGTTGTGCCATAATCGAGAATCGGCGTCCCTTTAGTAAGCCGTTATCTCTAGTCTGCAACATCTCTAACCATGCAGTAAGATCAGTAAGATCATAGCAGTCATAGCAATTATGACAAGCGTAAGCTGCAGTATCTTGATTCTCACTGATTCTCAATGATTCTCTGTTGTATCTCACAGGTTTTACACATCGTCTTACAGGTCAGGTACCAAGACAGTTTCTTTCAGTTTCATGTCTTATATATCTACAGTTTCTACATAGATGTGAATATTGTTCATGTCACATTTCTTTCACACGTGTCTCACAGAGTTCTCACAGAAAGAAACGTGATTTCTGACAGTTTTTGCGTTTTTGCACATTTGGTAAGAAATTCTTGCACTATATCTCATTATAATTTTGGTACTATTTCTCCATGAATAATTAATATAATTAATCAATAATATCAATAATATCAATAATATCAATAATATCAATGATATATCAATATTGAATATCAATGAATATCATATAAATCATCTATCAATATCCTGAATTCTTTTCTGGCTGGGGAGGCCACAAAGACGTTGCCATTCTCCAGGCCGGGCGTCGTGATCTCCTGTCACCGTTGACGTCACCGTTGACGTTTCCATGGTTTCTCTCTGTTTCCCCCTCCCAAGTTATCCAAGTTGGAACCCAGTCGAAACATGTGTAAAATCTGTAGAATCTCTGCGATTTCATGCTGTGGTTTGATCTTGTCTCAAATGGGTCAGCTTCTGATTGGTGACGTAAGATGGGTCGGTATGGCTGAACTTTCAGGATCACGTTTGGAAATCCAATGATTTGGGTTGTGAAAGTGAAAATCACCATGAAATGCCTTCAATGCCTTCAATGCCTTCGAGGGGAGAAACTTCATACATCCACTAGTCATCCTGCAAGTATCCTGCAAGTTATCCCTGCAAGTTCATGTTGATCTTCCTTGCAGTGCAGTGTGCCTCAGCAGTAAAGTAGCGCACTTTGGGTCTTCCACTGCTCACCGCCACGAAGTTTCCGTGCACATGCGTTGCAACCGCTCCTGGGTTGGACACTGCAGGATGCTGGAGACTGGAGACTGCTTTGAATGTTTCAAGGTCTCCGATGCCTCTACTCTTTTACATTCTCATACATTCTTATACATTATTTTACCACTTTCCATATCTTTCCTTGTCTTTTCTTATCTTTATTTTTCCTTATCTTTCTTTGAGTTGAAACTTAGAATCCACACCTCGTGATGGCTCGTAGTCCAAATAGCCCTGGTTGTAGATGAAGATGCCAAAGACAATGTAGGTCACCATCGCCGTCTGCCCGGGCATGGAAGTGCAAACTGTCACCGCCTTGTTTCCGCCTTCGTTAGACCGTCCACAACGGTCTGGACGGCAGTGCGTCTTTCTTGTCCGACTACGGCGAAGAACTAAGGAATAATATGGAATAATAATATATGCTTTGATATGTTTTGATATGCTTTGGTTTGCTTTAACTCTAAACTTCACACATTTGATGCGCGCCTGCATCGTGCACTGGATGATGCCAAGCCATTTGTTTTGGATTTCCACCTGTCTCAAGGCGGGATTCCCCCAGCAAGCCAAACGTGGTGGCAATACAATCCATGTAGAACCCATACAACCATATACAAATATATACAACCAATATCCAACCAATACTGAGAAGGGAATCAGTATGAATCAGTTCGCTCAATTCCAATGAGTTTTTCTGAGAAATGCGTGTGGAATCCGTACAGAAGATTTCCGCTGATTTGATTTGCAGTACCACAGCTCCCACAGCTCGACTCGTGCCTGCTGCTTAGTGCTGTAGGAGCAAAGCTTGTCAGGATCCTCTTCAGGGGCAAACTGTGCGAGACTCTTGGATCTTGGAAACTATGCGAAAATGTGACAAATGTGGATCACTTGGATAGCTTGGATAGCTTGGATGACTTGGATATGACTTGAAACGATTGTAAAATCTGTGGGCTATTTTGCGAATTTGCGAGAAACTTCTGCCGTGTCAAAGGAAGCTGCGATGCAAGGCCGCAGCCATGAGTAAAATGCCGCATGCCGCAGCCTCACTAGCACCGAAGAGCTCCATCAGCACAAGGTGATGAGACTGTAAGAAACAAGTAATAACAAAAAGATTTGCAAAGAATAGCCGAGGTGACGCAATGTGACGCAAATGCAAATTAGTGCAATGGATTTTGTAACAGGTCAATGCAGCTCCCTCTAGGTAAAGCGGGGAAATTGCTAGCACCTTCTTTTGCCATCAAGGTGTGAAGCACGTGATTTTGATAAAGCAAAAAACAAAACACGCAATCACTCTCGGCATCATCGAATTGGACGCTTTGCATATAGCATGTTCGGAATAAACATGGCACAAATGAGGAAAAGGAGCTGCATATGGACCTAGAACGCACTTGCGCAAAGTAGGGAATGTTATTTACCGTCTATATACATGTATCTACATCTGTCTACAATGTCTACTTGAAACTACTCTGACTCTACGACCTTTCATAGTCTTTCATGAATTCTGCATTGATGTAGAGCCAGCTGCAGTTTGAGAAAAGGCACAAATCCGACTTTCAATTCTCCCCTTGGTCTGTGCTTGTCTATGTTGAACCATTGGAGGATTTGCAATAGCATTACCAGTCTATACCCTGCTATCCATGATATGTGCAGGATATATCAACGGTGTCAAAGTTGGCAGCATTTCAATTTCAGAATCTTCCAGTCCTTCCCATCGCTACCAGACTCAGTGAGAATTTCGTGACGCCAAAATAAAGTAAATAAAGGTACTGTATTGGAACTGTACTATATAAGGAAAATATATTGTGGGGTTGTTCCCTTTCAAAGCTCTTACCTAGGCCGCCTAGGCCGCCTAGGCCCTATATATGGTAGGTAGCTCCCATTTAGGTCCCTGAAATGGCCATTGAGAGATACTTTCGTCTCACCTCAAAGGAGACATGCTTTTCCCGGGGAAACTTGCGCGGCTGTGAAGCAACTTGAATTGTGAGACAGGAACTGCAGGAAATGCAGGAACTGCAGGAACTGCAGGAACTGCAGGAACTACATTGCCTCATTGAGTGCAACTCTGTGCCATGTACAACATGTATACAACATGTATACAACATGTCCACTCATTTCGACACGTATGCAGCACACACAAACGACACCATACTCGATATGACTCGATATGAACAACATGTGTTCCATGCTCTAGGACTCTAGGTCTATCATCATTATGTTCCATCATTACATTCCATCTTTGATCATGTGTCGTCATGTTTCGTCATGTTTAATCCATGCCCACAGTAATTGTTTCGTACAGAATAGCTCCGGCTCAAGTACTTTGTGCCATGGGCCCGCATCACTTGCATCACATCATCTCACCCCTCAGCATGCTCTGCCAGATATAAATGACTGCAGGAAAACTTGCCTTCAAGTCTGTCATAAGAGCAATTGATAGCAATTGGACCAAAAAAAAAAGACGAAAAAGAGCCTTGCACAACTACTTCAAGTATCTTCAAGTATCTTCAAGTGTTCACGTGGGGATGGTTTTGTGGGAGGACTCTACAGGACACAACCTCCACTGGGCTGCACACATCAGCATAGTTGCGATCTGGACCAAGCAAAACGAAACAAAGCGAAACAAAGCGACAAATCTCAAAATCCGATCCATTGGATGATCCAGTCGGATGCAATTGAATCAAAGGTCTCAACGGTCTCTCAGTCGGATGTCCCTGGGAAGACTGAGTCTAAGTGCCAAAGGCTGCTCTCCCTATTCCTCGTTGGTTCATAACTACTATCCAAGCGATGCTCAAGTGTCCGAAAACAGAAAAAGCATTTAAAAGAAGTAGAAACATATAGAAACAAATTTGTTCAAATAGTTTGTTTAAACATGTTTAAACAATCTATTTAGCAGCAGTTGTTTGGACGGTCTGTTTAGCTCTGCAATCCACGAGACGAAGGCCTTGGTGTGTCCCGCACGTTCCGCCAACTCATAGGCAGTCAAGCGGCGCTGACCACCCCCCTGGCTGTCACAGGACGCCACAGGTATAACTACGGTATAATATATACATATCATATCATATATTATATAATGTGTATATATATATATATGTATATATATATGTATGTATATGTATACGTATGTGACATGTGTATATGTATTTGTATGTGTATATATATATATATTGTCCGCTCTCGCACATCAAATACAAGTCTCCAAAAGCCCTAAATGGTTGAAATTTTTGACGCACTCAAACCACCGGCAAACCTCAAACTGTTTATTATGAACAGGCTCCCTCGAAACCCCGGTCTGTGCTCAAAACAAACTCAAACTGGTTTCTTCATCCATTTTTGATGCATGATGCTTGCACGGGTGCAACACCAATGCCCCGAAATTGAAAGAACATAATCCGGAATTGTGCTATGCTGGGGTAAGCAACTTTGTGAAGTAATTACAGATTTGGTGATTCCGAAGCAGAGGTGAAGGAGACCTGTGCAAACTGAATCAAACAGTCCTGGCGCACAAACTCAACAAACTCAACGAACTCAACGAACCCAACGAGTTTCGGAGTATTTCGATGTGTGGCGGTGACGTACCTCGTCAAAGGAATGATTCACGTCTGCCTTGTTCTCCAGCAAAAGGCTCACAACATTGATATGTCCCTGGCGTGGCGAGTTGGCCAAAGCTTCTTTCATCTTCCTTGTTGGTCGTTGGTCATCGGTCCAACATGTTCAAACTAAACAACTATCTTGCGAAACAGTATGAAACTTCTTGGTGGTGCGTGCCTTTGCCTGGACAAGGAGCAGTATGATTGGCCACGCTAACCACAAAGTGTACATATTTTATCATGTTCCTCATGGACCATGTATTTTCGTCGATTTTCGATCATTTTCATCATGTTTTGACAGTCCAAAGTCTTTTTCCCAAAGTCTCCAGCGAAATCTTCGGACCGCTGCATTTTTTCCACACTCGACACATCTCGTCACTCCTTGTGCGGACCTCAGCTAAAATCAACTAAAAGTACACGCACTGCCATGACACTGCGTGCAGCTGGTGCCCAAATTTTGGTTCTACATTTCAATAATTTTCAATAAAGATAAATGTGGTTACCCCGAGCCTCTTCCAGCTTCATTGCAATTTCTCAAAACTGCTTGGAGGTTCAAAATGTCAGATATCGTCCCTTTTTCTAAGTTTTGTGTGTGTGTGTTATATGAAATCCTTCACATGACTATAGCGTTGGTCGAAGAATGGCCAGGATGAGAACACAGAAATCAGTGCGTGTAGGACTTCGAAAGCAACTAAGGCTCTGTCGTTCTCTCCCTCACAGCACATCTAAGCACTCATTTCGGAGCTGACCTTCTTCAAGACAAAGAGATTGCCACGATCGCCTGCCAGAAGTTGCACCAACGTGACAATATCCATGAAGCTCAGAACAAAAATCTGCAAAGTTCCTCAGATGGTATCAATTTGATATGTGAACTGAGTCGCAAACACCCACAGATCCACAAAATGTCCTACCGGATCCCGTATAATCTTCGATCACAATCTTCGACAGCCTGAGCGCTAAATCCTGGCCGTGCCTCTGCTGAGTCGAAGGTCGTTGTCCAAATATGTCACCTCTCAACGACGTTTGCACTGCAACATGGAACTCACGTGACTCGGTGAGAGCACTGCAAAGCGGAAAGATACTAAGAATATATAAAAAAAGAATTTTAAAAAAAACAGAAAAACCCAAAGCCATGCGAAGCCATGTGAAGCCATGCGAAGCCATGCGAAGCTGTGCAAATATCAAGAGTTTCCAAGGCCGTAAACCAGTCCCTCAACAGCATCCATGTCTCATATCGACTCATATCTGTTTCCTAGTGCGAGAACAGGACTAGATGATCCAAATTGAAGAGCCTTAAATATGGCTGCCAGTGGAATGAGTTACAATCCTAACCACGGCATTCCGGGATGCACAAACGAGCACAGTCAAATTCTCTCAGAATGCCTGCAAAATGCCGGTTGCACTAGCAGGCGCCGGAATTGGTAAAAGTCCAAACAACCTCAGAGTTTCAGGCGAGATTCCAAGAAATATTTGCAGACCTTCTCAGCTGTTTGTGCACAGGGCCAAGAATACTAAGATCAACTGAGATCAACAAAGACAACGACAACAAGGTGTGTCAGAAAGTCCTGAAAAGATCTGACAAATGTGTTGTGAAGTTTTTGGAAAAGTTGTAACGTCGCGAGACGGTCAAGTCTTAGCTCCTGGCGTGAAGACTTTGAAGCGCACTCCAACGGTAGTCTTCTCAAGCCCATCGACCTCGCAAAGAATTCAACTGGCCTGCAATTCTGCAACAACGTGACTTTATTTCTGATTTCGGAGCTGTCAGTTGTTAGATTGCTTATGATTGCTTGCTTTTCCATTTTATGCAGGCTCATTCAGGTTCCATGTATCTCACATATCCTGTTGAAACTTCCAGTTTTATCCTCTGATACTGAGCAGATGAACCTTCCATGTAGTCTGACATAGTCTAGTCGTTTAAGATGTTTAGCCGCTTAGCCGTTAAGCTGGCCTGAGGAAGGTAGCTGCCCCCAGGATTCTCTTCTGCCCCCTGCTTGAAGAGCAAAAAGTCGTCCAGGCGACTCACAAATGCCTGGCCGGATGCCCGAGGTCCCGAAGAGATGGGAGATTGATGCGGCACATCATGATCTACACCTATGTTACCAAGCACCGCATCACCAAGCTATTTAGGCAGCGGCTAAGATGGCTAAGCCTAGCGAGAAAAGTTGTGAGAATGGTGACTGTGGTGATGCCGGTGACATTGGACTGATCTGACAATGGCAAGTGATTGTAGATGATAGAGATTGATGAGGATGAGAATGCGCATCACAGTGATGCTGCAGTGATGCTTGTACAGATTGTACAGAGACATTACTCTGCTCATGGTCTGCACAGAACAAGTAGACAGGGCACTCCAGCACTGGCAGAAAATGCGATTTGGCGATCCATAACATAATATCTAAAACAAGCCCAAGAGAGGAGCTTTTATCATGTACAAAGTTACTATTGTTGCGTGCGTCTGGAAGTTTCATGAAGTTTCTAAGTTCCTTTCCAAATTGTGTAAGATTGTGTAAGCGCTTTTAAAAAACGCGAAAAAACATCCTCTAAGATCAGCTTCGGAACCTCTCGCTGATCTGGGCCGAGTGGAGCGATGCTCGCATCGACCGTGTTTCGCCTGTTGAGCGCTCGTTATCAGGGCAAAATACTCAAAATACTCAAATCTGTTCAAGCAATTTCAAGCAATTTCAAGCATCTGTGATGTCATAATGTCGCATGCAAGGCTTGATGTGGCCATTCACTCTCATGGCATGCTAGAAGACCCCTGAAGGACTCAAACACTGAAAGCCCAACTTGCATAGTTTGGGTCTAAACTGCGTTCATCTGATCACAAACAAGAAATCTACGATGGTGTCGATGGGGTGAAAGCTGCTACTCCGGCATCAGGCCCCGTGATAATGAATTTGAGACGCGTCTTCAACTGCCAAACCGCCACCGCTCAACTGCAACAAGACTTTATCATTCATGAACACTCCGTGTAGCCGCCGCTTTCATTGCTTCAATTGCATATCCCTTTTCAAGCTCTCTAGGGGACTGATTTGACCTCGTGACATCCTATCTGTTTTCTTTTGTGTGATCTTACGTCGTTGCCATCATCATCATCATCATCATCAGCAGCAGCAGCAGCATCAGCATCATCATCATCATCATCATCATCCCAGAACTCAATGCTCTGTGGCTAGAAAGTGATGAACTGCACTTTAGTCACTTTGCACTTTGCAGTGGCTGCCGCGGCAAGTCGCACCCTAAAGCTGTGAACTCCAGATTCCGAGCTACACCTTCCTGGCATCGACCGAGAGGAAGATGGAAGGATTCTCATCGAAAATGGACTGCAATCTAGTTCGACTGCAATATCGGGAAAGCGAAATGATGAAACCGGTGAGGAACAAGAAACAAGGGACAACTGAATTCAGCACCTGTGTTCAATCGAGTACGATAGGCATGTTTGACACGGTTCTTCTCAACCTTTGTCCACCTTCTGTAAGGTTGAGATAGATTTTGGATGATTTTGGTCACAGCTTCTGATCTACGTAGGTTTATGAATGGTTTATGAATCTTGAGAGATGGGTTGCATCGTACTCTCTGCGTTCCAAATCAATCTCCACTCACAACAAAGCAAGAACTGGCCTGAGGATCTAGAAACTGCAGGATTGGCTGATCCTGTGTGAGAGCAGGACACTACCACCACATCCAATTGATTCCAATTGATTCTTGATTTTGCATTGCAAACCGAAACCGTTCTGATCGGAATAGTAATCAATTTTCATCAATCTTTATCTATCGTTCAAGGTTCCGGGCCATCTTTGGCGTCCTGCAAAGGCTGAAAGAAGCCTGGTCGTCCAAGGCCCAAAATTGCAGGGCTGGTCCTTACCCAGGGCACAAGCATCATGCAGATGCAGATGCATGGAAAAGCATGCAGATGCGGCATCATCGGCATCATTGGCATCATGTCAAGGCAAATGGGCAAACGCACATCACGCACTGCCAATGTCTTAGCCTAATCGGCTCCAATATGCTCCAATCACCACTCCATGACAGAACTTAAGACTATCCTCCTGAAATTATTTTTGCGAAATCAAAAGGGAACACAGAGAAGAGAAACACAGGACCAGCAAAGCCGCTGTTGTAGTCAAGAAAGTTTTCCCTTTGTACGATCAATCCAACATCTCTCAGAAAATAATCTACCAAACATGTAGCTTTCATTTCTATACAGGGAAGCTTTGATGGCCACATCTTGTTTGACTCGTTTCGACATGTCGACTGCTTCAACATGTTTCGACATGACTCGGATGGACCATGGAGAGAGTTCTGGGCAGGGCTCGTCCACAGCAGCTCCCAGTCTCCACGCAGTTGATCACCTAACGGTCGATTTCGATGGACCACTGGACCACTGGACCACATAATTCACATGGATAAGTTGGATGAGTCGTTCTCGGATTTCGGTGATTACAATGACATCCCAAAAAATGGTCTCACATGTGTGTACAATTGTGTACATGTGTACAGACTTATTATAGACTGATTATAGACTGTGATGTGTAGGAAGCTGTTTAAGCTCGAGCGCTTCAATTCAAGCGGTGACCAATGCTTTGAGCATCTTTGAGCGGCAGACTATGGCAGACTTCTATAAGACTAGGATAGATTAAGTGTACCATCGTTTGATTGCTGCAGATAGGTCACCGGAAATCCGGCGTCACTCCCTCAAATTCACAAAAACAAGAAATGTGGATTGCATCAATTTGCTGTTATGTTTGTTATGTTATGTTACTTGGAATCAAGAAGATTGGAGACGGGATGCTGGACACTGATCCGTTTTTAGACCGGCAACTTCTTCAGCTCAGGAGTACCGATGTAATACCAATGTAATACCAATGTATCCAGGCACTGGACAGCTTCCGCCTGGGAACCCGCTCTGGACAGTGGCTCAGAAGTTGGATTCAAGGTCTCAAGCTCCATGAAACTGGCCAGGCGAATCCGATGAATCCCACGAATCCGAAGAAACTGGCCACAAGATAAACAAGTGGACTGCGGTTTGGACTGCGGTTTGGACTGCACTTCAGACCTGTTCGGACCTGTTCTGACCTGTTCTTCAGACTTCTCTGAAGTTTCTTATCAGTTCAGACTTTGTTTCAGGCATTTAAGCAGGTGAACTTAAAATGGCATGAAGAAGTTGAAATGCACAGAATGCACAGCAGGAAGCCAACTGTAGTCTTGGCAGGATGGAACCTCGTCCTGATCCTATGGCATCTGAGACTCAAAATTGTACTTTCCAGTGTTTTCTATGTTGACAGTGGCATGTCGTGTTGGCCAGTGCTTTCTATGTTGTGTTGCTGGATTGGCACCTGATTGCACGGCATTGTATGCACAATCCACCTGTAGTAAGTGGTGTCAAGCTGTGGTGAAAGGAAGGATTGATAAATGTTTCAGCAACGGGTTGAGGTATCACTTGATGACTGGGTTCTCCTGTTGCAACCCGCTTCTCAACGCAGGGACGGTTGGTTTGTGGTTGAAGCGAGGTTGCTTGGCATTGCGATTTGCCATGAGGAACTTGCCGGGATGACAGTCTCTTCACTTCAGCGTTCTTCGATTCATCCGCTCCACGTTTTGTGGTTCTGATGATTTGAAGTAAGTCCTGCACTTTCGAATACCCACACACTGCAACCAGGCACACGCCAGCAACATGTTTTGGGAGAAAGGGAGATACTTGGGTGCTATCGGCTACTACATGTTACCACTATAGATCATTAAACATGTCGCTGTTTGCCGTGGCTCTGAGTCTGCAGCCTTCTTCAAGGCCTCGCGACGTTGACTGAGCACCTCGTGGTCACTTTGTCACACCACACATCCATTTTGGCGCACAATTTTTGACAATACCATACAATACCATACAATACCATACAATACCATACAATACCACAAAGATCCACAAAGTACATTTCGATGCATTCGGCACGGATGTGAATGTGTACCACGTCAGGTCGTGTCTTCAAATGCCTTGTTTTTCTCTGAGGATCACACTGCTGTTGCTATGAAGGCCGCAGCACCCAGTGCCTTTGCAAAATTTGCTGGTGATGGACCCCTGTGCAAATGAAAACATGAAATTTACACATAAGATGACTCCATTTTTGACCGACATAGATCATAGCGACAAGTGATTACTACAATCAGCAACGAGGCAAACAACGTCCCTGACCCAACGGAAAAAAGGGGAATGACTCACCGCAAAGTCCGTAACGCAGGACACTGTTTTGCTCGCTTGGCTCGAAATCCCTCCCTGCGGTTACAGGAGGCTTCAGTACATGAAAGGTCAGATGCAACAGCTGTACTTGCATCCATAATACCCTTGCTGTCAGGGGTTCATAGGATGCTTCTGTTTCGATCCATAGCCAATTGCACTTTTTGACCATTTCCGAGAGGGCGTCAAAGAAGAACTCTTCCGTCTCCTTCAGTTTCTGCTCGAAAATCTTCCTGTTGATCTTTCGGCCTGCAGTAAACGTTGGATCATCGACCAGGCGCCAGTATTGCTTCTGTGACATGAACTGGTGGAAGGTTTTCCTGTCTGTAAACTTGCTGAGTGAATCGGCCAGTTGCGCAATGCCGCACACCCATCTCATTCTGGTATTTGCCTCCTTCGCATTCAGCATCACCAAACTAAGTTCGTATCCTGCTCTGGAGTCACGTAGTCCATGCAATGCTGAAAGGTTCCTTGTCGCAGCATCGAAGATTCCTCTCGAATCCAAGACCAATGCACCTGGTACGGTTGCAACTTGTTGATGAAGATCTTGTCGCAATTCGGTGTCCTGAAACTTCATAAGGTAGAGCTCGACTGTGAAAATTTTGATCTTCTCCAACTTCCAACTGTCAGAACTTGAACTTCTGCACCGTTGCTTCCAAGAACTGCACGCGGGCATTTTCCCCTCTTCCACTGAACGATTGCCACTTGGCATTCGCTGCTTGGTCAAGTTCCGAAGGGCTTGAGATGTTGCTACTTGAGAAAGTTCTTTGGCTTGGGCAAGGTCAAACTCCTTCGTCTTGGAAATGGGCAATGCTTACCATTTGATCTCCTTGCCTTTCTAATTCATCTTGCGTGACAACCAAACATTGGCCTTCTTGCGGGACTTATTCTTGGCTAACCAAACGAAGTCGTCCCAGGTCACCTCGATCTCTGCCGCAAAGAAGATCTTTTCCTTGACAAAGTTCACCACCTTCTCATTGGGGGCAGCTCGCTGAGGTTACATCAGGACGTAGTTCCTCTGATGAGGCTGAGCTCCTTGAGGAGGGTGATGCTTCACCTTCTGATTCTTCGTCTGGCTCTTCTGTCACGGGTCTTTTTCCTTCATAGTTGCAGTACATGAACTTGCCTGACCAGGTAGTTCACATCCAGGTGCCGGACATGTGTTGGCTCCGGAGTCACCGGTGATGGGAACAGGTAGTCCATCCAAGATGTCAGCTCCTCGTTCCAGCAGTGCTTCATTCAAAGCCGTCTTTGGAATGGCTTCTCCTTCCACTTCCACATCTTGAGGTTCAGCGGGAGGAAGATCTTGAGCTGGTAGAGATTTGAATCATCTTCTCCAGGTTCTTCATCCCTTCTCGAACTTCATCTCGAATGTCCTCAGGGTCCTTGTCAGACCTTCCCTCAGGGTCCTTGTCAGACCTTCCCTTCTGCCCAGTCTTTGGCACACTTCTCCGAACCTGTGTAGGTCTCGGGTCTTTCATTTCCATCTGTGTCTCTCCAACCCACCGGTCAAGAATGGAACGTTGAACTTCAATTCTGTCTTCAATTCTCACTTCTGCTCCACCATTCAGGGGCTTCCACCCGCTTGCCGGTCAGTTCGTCCATGGGCACGGGGCATGAAGTCAATCTCGTACAAACAAACAATGCCAATCGAGGCGGATAGTGCTGTCTCCCCAGAGTTTTAACTCCGTTCTCTTCTTTCACAGTCCAACTGTCGGACTTTGGTCCACTTGGAGCTGCTGGCACCACAACATCAGTCTGAGACAAGTCCTGGTTCATCTTCTCCAAGCTGGGGGTGTCACCGCTCACGTCGAGGAAATGGCATGCTTGAAAAAACTTCATCAATGTTTCTGTGTTGATGGGGGTTCTATAGATTGCTGTTATGATGCAGTGAGCTCCTTCTTGGTCACAGGGCGTACTTGTTCGACCAAAACCACACGCAAGGGCCAGTCCAGGATCCTTTGATCTTTCCAAGCTTCACTCTTTGTCTCCAGACCATCACCAGCTGTCCAGCTTGAAACTTGGTCGGAGGTCGACCGATCGCATTTGCCAGCTTGCTGAACTTGTCCTTGGCTTTCTTCTTGGCAAACTCCAACTTGGCGCGTTCTCTTTCTTTCAAAAGTCCACGAAAAGCTTTCTTTGCATCCAAGCTAATCGGCAGGTTCTCGCCGTTGAAGTAGTCCTTGCCATGCACCCATTGCTAGGCAGAAAAACCACTGTTGCAAACATGAGAATTTATTGCAAACGTGGCCAGGTCAAACAAAGTTGGAATCTCCAAGCCATCGTCCTCCTTCAGCAATCTCTCCACAGCGCGCTTGGCGATTCCAATGGCTTGCTCTTCAGCTCCCATCAGGTAATGGGCTTCAGCAGGTACACATGTCAAACCAATGCCACTTCGACCAAGGAAGTCTGCAAACTCAATTGATGTGAAGTAGGCTGCAGGGTCGGTCACTACCCACGTTGGTGCAGGGTATCTTCACATCCATCGGGCCATGGATTGAATGACGATGGTTGTTGTGGGTGCCCATCGTGCTCCAAGGTCTGTCACTTGCAGCATGTCGATCATGGTCAGGCCTGACGCACGGTCTCTCCAAAAAAGTCCACGGTGTTTCTTGGCACCTTTCTCATCCTCATATTCAAAAGCGTCCACACCGACAATCTCAAAGAGTTGAAGCTCTTCTCCAGTCGATGCAGGTGGTACCAACTTCGGCCTTGCTGCTTCTCTGCACTCTGGGCACTGCAATGTGCCAGCTAATCCCAAATCCATTTTGGTGAACCACGAGCTTCCAGTAGTCGTTGAAGATTGGAAAAACCACTATGCCCTGAAGCTCGATGAACTCGAAGTATCATCTGTTTGATTGCCTCTAGCTTCTTGCCCTTTGGAGCTTCTCAGGTTCAGTCTCGTCCTGGAAAGTGCCATGACATACTGTGAGGGGTCTGTCTCGTGGTACTCAAGCAAGGTCTCATTGTCCAAGCCAAAGAGGTGCTTCTCCATCAAGTAGGCGGTCTGATAGTCCATAGAGTTCCACTTCGGTTCCATCGCATGTCTGATCTCCATGCAAAGCTCCTTGGGGTAGTAGGCGAGTGCCTGATCTTCTTGTCCACGACATTCCCCATGGGTGTGGTTCTGCGGGCAACGCTTGGCCACCATCAACCACAAAGTCCTTGAACTAGTCAGAATTTGCCATCCCTTTTTGATGGCCAGGCCATTCCAAGTCATGCCGTAGGCGCAGCCGTCGATGTTGATCTTGTAGATGGTGCGATTGTACTTCTGAGCCAACCGTTCAAGTCTTCTGATGGAGCTTGACCGCCACCCCTTGACAGCCGACTTCGGCCACTCCCATGCGATGTCTCCAGAAGCACATAGACGCTCCAGGGATTGTGCAATCTCATCCGCATGTCTCAAGTCCTGGCCCTGCTTCTTCAAGAACTTTGCCCAGGCTTCTTCATCACGCTCCATCAAGTTCTGGGGGGATGATAATCTCGTGCATGGAAGGCTGACCCATCCAAACTTCAGGGTGTCGGTCTCCAGCTTCGTCTTGAGCTTTGGTGTCAAGGTCATAGCCAGACATCCTGCTGATACGCAAGCACCGATGACCGTTCTCGTCAAAGACGTTGGTCAATATAGATGTTGGTGAACATGCGATCTCAACCATGTCGATCTTGCCCTCGATGTTGTTGAAGACATCCTTCACGGGCGGCAAGAGCACTGCAGTCAGGGTAGCTGCTTTTGCTTGCTTTTGTGCCAGAGGGGGCAAGATCTCCTTGGAGGCACAGTTCTTGACGGACAAAATGTCCTCTTTCGTACTGTCGCGTGGTTGCATAGTGCACGTAGTGGTGCGGTTGCAGGTTAGATGTCAATTTGGAAGTTGTTGAATTCACAGTCCCATCTTCAAAGGTTTCAAGGCTATTTGGGTCCAAGGCCGGACCCGTCGCCCCACAGGGGCTCTTCAGCCTTTCTCGCAAACTCTTCAGTGAGGCCCAAAGGCCACTCAGTTGTCCACCACTTCCACGGCCATCATCCAAGGCTGCTCCATGTTCTGCTCGATCTCCTCCAACGTAGGATGTCGGAGCTGCCTTTGCCTTGGCCTCTGCAGTGGGTTCCACTGATCGAATTTATGGGCTCGGCGACACACTCCTTGTTGTCCTTGTCCGTGTCGTCGGCGCCGGTGTAGGAGATGCCGGTGTTGGTGCCGCGGTTGAAGCTGTCCCAGTTGTTGTTGGAGTGCCTGTCGGCCCTGCTGTGTAGCCAGCAGCTGTTTCCTGCCCCAACAGTTCCTTGCCACGACGGTCGTTGGCCTTGATGTCCAGCTTTGCACTGCATTGGCCCCTGGTGTGAAGGAGCTGGCGTCCCTTGATCTCCATTGATCTTGCCCAGCATGATCTTCTCGTTCATCTCGGAGGCGTCGTAGATCTGGGCCAATTCCTGCTGCGCTAGTTGGACATGTTCTGGAGGGGCTCCCAAGGTCCTCGTCTCTCCATGGCCACCGCGGCTCAACCTCAGTCCGCACTTCTTGCAAGTCACCCAAATGCTGAACTGATGCCTCTCCTTGTCCCAGGTGTCGAGGATCGGCATCGGAGGCTGCTACTCGGGATTGAGCCATTGATCCGGCTCTTCAAGTCGTCAGAGAGTCTTCGAGCCAAATCCTGCAGTCTCGTGTCACCACGTTGTTCTCCATGACCGAGTCCATGATGTGACACCATCAGAATCATTCCACTGCCACCTCTGCGTCCTGAATGTCCAGGGTCCTTTCCAGCATGTCCATGAGAGTCATGTTTGGGATTGGGCTGATGTGTGGATACAGGGGCTGCTGCACTTTTTCACTCCGGCTCTTCTGAATCATCATCATCACCATCCCAACAGCCGCAACGTTGGCACCAGGGTACTCTACAGCGTACCAAACCTACAGGAGAACTGCTGTTGGGGATCTCGGCCACGGTTGTTGAGACGACGATGGCCTGTTTCACCTGCTCAGGCTCTTCGTTGTCGTACTTGTCATAGTCACTTAACTTTCCAACCATGGCATCTTGCTGAAGGGGAACTCCAAGAGGAGGAGGTGCATGGTATTCAGGGTGAGCAGGTCCAGGTTCCACAGGTTGGTCTTCTTCCATCTGTGCGTCCTCTTCTTCTCCTTCTCCTTCACCTTCAACCAGTGCCTCCACTTCGCTCGTAGGCTCCAGAGGTTCGGCCATCGCTGCCGATCGCACAGCTTCATGAGCTTCGGGTTCACCTGCACCACGGTAAGAGCTCCGCGATCTTGATGACAATCTCCCTGCAATCACCACCATGTCCACCATCAGGAGGTGCATCGTCACCAGGTCCAGGAGGTCCTCCATCATCACCATCATCTCGACGATCTTGTCCAGCTCGTTGCAGACGTAGATCTCGCATCATAGCTTGAAGAGGTCGAGGCTGCTCGCTCACATCGTTGGCCACATGTCGACCACGTAGATGACGAAGATCATTTGCCAACTAAGTGCCACGAGGATCTCGATGAGCAAAGTAGGATCTCGATGAGCAAAGTAGGATCCACAGTAGGCCACAATTGCTTTGCGCTCCTTCATCTCTCGTCCACCAAGAAGAGGAGGTGTGTTCTCCACCTCGCCGTCCAGATGTAGAAACTCAACCTGCCCAGGGCATTCGTGGTCAGGTCCACTCGTGAGGTTGCCCTTTGTGACAAACCATTTCCAAACCGGAATGTTGGTCGGTCTGCAAGTGACACCTCGTAGGTCGGCACTTTCATAGATGCGGGTCATTGCATTGGCTCCACAAACTAATTCTGTGGCACCTGTGTCGACGATGACCATGTGGACACCTTGGGTTGACACCGTTCTGTCGTCGTGCAAGGACATCACATAGATGGACTCCTCCAAGTATTCTCGTTCGAAATATCCTCATACTGCGAGACGTTCACGAAGTAGTCGAAGTTGTAGGCCACCTTGTGCTTGGACTTCCCTTTCTTGCCTTTGCCCTTTGTGTACATCTTTCCTTTCGACTTGCCACCATTCATAGGGGAACCGCTCGGACTTGCTGAAAGGCTCGAAAACCGATCCGAGCAGTTGCTGTAGGTATGGAGAGGGCTTCCACAACAGAAACAAGGTCCTGGGCTAGAGCTGGATCCTTTGGACTTGCCCTTGTTCTTTCCTTTGGCTCCCTTTGGAGCTCCTTTCATTCCATTCACATCATAATATCCTCGGGCTGCTCTGACTTTTGCCACAGCCTGTCGTGCTCCTTTGAGGGTCTTTGCCACTTCCTGAGCCAGCATGTGGGCTTGTTCATATCTTTACTTTATTGTTCAGGAATGGCTCCAAGGTCACTGGTGCCCTCCTTGATGAAGTCGCTCGGTGTCGGCCTGCTATCATCTCCCAACCATCACCTTGCCATGGTTCAAAGTAGGCATCACCACCAGCATCCCAGTTACCATCATTTCGTAGCCACCAGCCCAGTAACTGCTCTCAGCAGCAGTCCACCATTCGTCCACATAGTCTTTCGCATAGAGCTCCTCATTGTCTCCGCATAGAGCTCCTCATTGTGATAGTTCCATTGATCCAACTCGGGATCAACCCACCAAATGTTCTTGCGCTTGATGCTCTCCTCATTGGCCTCGTCTGCAAAGAGCGTCCGAAGTGCACGGCGGGTCTCCTCAAAGCGAGTGCTGTTGCCAGTCGTCAGGATTGACTGTCTCTCCTGCGTTGACAACCTTGCTGCCTTGAGCAGTCTGTGGCCACGCAACTCGTCCCCGAAGAAGTCCTTCTCGATGGGCACGTCGGATTTCATCTGTTTGTTGGCATTCTCCTGGCTTTCATCCACATGTGACATCCCAACACCCAGTCCAGGTGATCTCGACGGTGACATTGGAGGGCTGCTTGCGCTCGGTCCCGTCATAGTTGACTTCATGGCCACTCTCTCCTGTCTCGCACGGCTCAACGACTGTTGAAATTCTGTGAACTTTTCCTCTTCCCTCACCAAAAAACTGGGTATGCTCTCGGCTGTAGTCCTTCTCAAGATGACCATTGTTCCAACCTGGCAAAGCCTCAAGCAGCTTCTGGAGTCCATGGGCGCTATCGAAGTCAGCAGGACTCAGATGTCGCACCACACTTTTGGCTGCCCCGGTCAAGCTCCTCCAGTTTCGAGAAGCAGCAAGGGTCCATTCGGAAGGCTTCAAGCTGCTCTCATTCCATGCAGTCCTGGACGAACTGCTCAAACGGAGAAGGATCACCGTTCCATGCACCATCCTCTGGCATATTGCCAGTCCAAGGTTGCCGTAGAGCTCCACAATCAAGTAGTCCCCGGAGGTAGAAGAAGGCCACAGGGATGTAGGACAAGGAAGTCCGTAGGCAGGACAGGATGTTGCCGTGGGTCAATTCCAGGATGTCCACCTTCTGCTGGAAGTAGCCAACAAGATGCCAACGAAGTCCCCGAGGAGAAGTTCAAGCGTCTGCCCCAAACAGGGCTCCGCTTACCATACAATCGGCAACGAGGCAAACAACGTCCCTGACCTAAGGGAAAAAAGGGGAATGACTCACCTCAGAGTCCGTGACACAGGTCACTGTTTTGCTCGCTTGGCTCGAAATCCCTCCCTGCGGTTAGAGGAGGTTTCAATACATGAAAGGTCACATGCAAAAGCTGTACTTGCAATTACAATTCGATGCTGAAACATTAGATATAGCAAGCCCCTATTTGCATTTGTTGCGATCCACTCACCGCCTGCATGTTTGTGGTTCAAAACACTTCCCAAGGAAAGAATATGATTATTCTCCAAACGTGCAGGCTGTAATTGAACCCCAAACTACATAAGAAACGCACAACAAAGACGCACCACGACATTCAAATTTACATCTTCGTTTCGCATTGCAATGATTGTTCCCAAATGGAGTCGAGTGAAGCTTGCACCAACTGTGGAAAACCTCTCGGAGTGTCGGAATGACAAGGAACAAAAAGGCCAACGAAAAGCGAAAAAGCGCAAAGAGGCCCCCTACTGCCCTAAGAGCCACATGATAGCCACATGGCAAGAATCTGAGGTCGTGCCAAGTCGCAATCCCCAGCTGGGACACCAGGGACACCACGGTGCCATCGGTGCCATCGATGCCATCCAAGGCATCCAAGGCATCCAAGGCATCCAAGGCATGCAGCACAGAGGGAGAGCCACGTGTGCCACGTGTGCCACGTGTGCCACGTGTGCCACGTGTGCCACGTGTGCCACGTGGCTGTAAGGTGGGCACTCCTGAGCGACAACAACTGACAACAACTGACAACAACTACACCAAGTTCAGCGCCAACTTGTCGGTTTTCTCGGTTTTCGCGGTTTTCTCGGTTTTCGCGGTTTTCTCGGTTTTCTCGGTTTTCCCGTGACTCTTTTCATCCTTTTTCAAGAGCGAAAGCAATACTTCCACCAGAACTACTTGGACACTTCTTGTTATGAGGTGGACTTGCAGTTGGTGATGAACTCAACCAGATGTGTCACAAGATCTATCCATATGTGTCAAATTGGTTGTTCAGTGGTTGACGGAGCAGTATTGCTTTTCAAGGTGTCAAACGGATACTTGGAACTTTGAAAAAGGTTTGCCAGAAATTTTGAAATGGTACATAGATGTATGTAGGTATCGGTATATGGGTATGTAGGTAGGTGCATAGTTAGGATAGGTAGGTATGTAGGTAGGCGTACGTACGTACCACACAAATCCTGCCCCATTCAATGTTCCTTGAGGTTGTCATGTCAAAAGAAAGTGGAGCTGTTCAGCCAAGCCATGTGAACACGAGAATTTTGGAAAATTCGCCAAGCCATGCAGCGCCATGCAGCGCCATGCAGCGCCATGCAGCTTTTCAGTACAAAAGGCGCAAAGCCGGTCCTGCCACAAAGGTCACGGGCATCAGCAGCGCGAAACCAACCTCAAGAGAACTTCGGACTGGCATCGTCCAACCAAAATCATTATATATATATATATTTATATTTATATATATTTACTCTGTAATCTGTATATATATACACCATGATTATACATAGATACATAGATACGTAGATACATAGATAGGTAGGTAGATAGATAGATAGACAGACAAATAAACAGATAGACAAATAGACAGATAGACAGACAGATAGACAGACAGACAGATAGACAGACAGATAGATAGATCGACAGATAGCTTTATGGATAGATAGATACGTACAAACGTACAAACGTACGTACGGACGTACGTACGTACGTACGAACGAACTTCATTCGTACGAATGTACGAACGTACATTACATACATAACATAACAATACATAACACAACAGAACATAACATACCATTGCATTGCAGTACATTACATTACATAATACATACATTACATACATACATCATGTATACACATGTATATATATAATATGTATCATGTGTATAGTTGTGTATATATATACATATCAGGTAAATACATAATATGTCATGTACGGGATTATGTCGGCACAAGCGTCTCAAATTGTCAAGGAAAGAAATTGTGGGAAGGCGCTGAACTGCTTCCACTGTAGCTGTGCGTCTTTGCTTGGTCCACGGCAAAGAAAGCTTTGAGGACCTGCCTGCCGCAACACTGAAAATACCCACAGAATGGTCGGGTATGAGGCTGTTTCCTCACGTTTTCTCTTGAAGCCCGGAAAGCACAACAAAATGAAGCCCTTGGATGTCAATAAGATGTCAATAAGATGTCAATAACGCTGAATTCTCTTGGCAAACTGAAACTTGCACCTGCACAGCGCAGTACTTTTCATAGCGCACACGTCAGTGGCTACAGGTCCCACATGAATGTTTGTCTTCGCAGGTCGCTGGGTTGCCTTGTGTACGGAGAGATATCACCGGCGTCTTTCATGTTCACCAAGCTACCCAAGTCACCACAAGAGCAACGATACCATTGTAAGAATTGTAAGCATTTTCATCGTAGCAGTTTGTAACATTGTAAAGACCAGGTGTGCACAATCCATCTCGAAGCAATCTTGAAAAAACATGGGCCATAGCATTGGTGTAAGAATTTGCGGCATTTGCCGATCATCAAAGACATTTCCTGGATACATTCGGTCACCAAGTACAGATCCAAACGCGAACAGTTTGATTGTCCTTGGGTCGTCCTATGGACTGGTTCATTGACTGCACAGCCAGCACAGTACTTTGTGCACTTTGAGCCAAGCTTCAGTGGATGCAGCAAACGCAATGGCATCCAAAAAAATCTTGGTGGCTACTAGCCAGTGTCACACAAACTCGTCTTGACACAGTCTGACAAGGGATTTTAGGTCCGAACATTCCCATTGTAGAATCTTAGATTTCTTGGGAAATGTTTCCTAATTATCGATATAGTCCGTGTCTTTCCAGGTTTGAACCCGTTGACTTGACTATTTTAAGCAAATACTTTATGACAATCCAAGCTCTTTGTCTTCTGACAGTTCTTTGTACCCCACTTTACTGTTGTTTCTTCAAGGCTGATTGTTGCCCTCATGGACTCTGCCTGTCTGGGGTCATGCTTTGTGAAGATTTGCATCAGATCTGAGAGACCTGAAGAGATACTATTCGTTGGGTCTTTATCCTGTCAAAGTTTCATCTGACAAGATATTTAAACGGTATTTGACAAATATTTTATGTACCAAAATCACGTGCTCAGCCCAGAACCACACCTGCTCTGCTGCCTCCTGTAAAGCACTCCTCTCGAAGCGGCCATCAGATGAGAAGCCTTGCCTGGAAAAAACTGATCCAAATACCACGCTGGAAATGAAGCCAATGAAGCCAATAAAGGCTTCTCGGCTTGCCATGGATTGCCTATTATCTTAGAAGTCTAGCCCTGTGGCGCGTGAAACAAATATAAAACAAATGACTCTAACTTATAGTGTTCATGTTTTGCAATGCTCTGAATGCCAGAGGCGCAAATCAACGCCTTTTAAGGATTCACTGACGGTCACTGACTGTTTGCACCCGACAAAAAAAATGGATCCAAGGAATTGGAGAGGCAAAAGGGAGATCAAAGGATGAAATTCTGACAGAGCTCCGATTAAACTCTGGAATTGGAAGATTTAAAAAAGACACAATTCAACACACAGTTCAATCTGCACAGTTCAACACACAGTTCAATCAGTTCAATCTGCACAGTTAGCTCAGCTTTTGACACGTTCGCATTGTATTTCAACAGAGTGTCACAAACCTGTCGGGACCAGCCGGATGGAGCATCAACCCTTCACCGTCTTCACCGCCTTGACCCATCCCATCTACCCCGATCCGTCCAGATACCAATATACAGCCACGCGCCCAGGGGAGAAAATGATAGAAAATGACTGGTGTTGCAATTCACGCAATTCTTCTTTTCTACAGCTCAGCTGCTCTTAGTTTCACTGATAACCTGGAGCCTATTCCTTTCCTCAATCATCTATCAGAATTCTGTACAAATTCCTTCGTCACTTTCATTTCTCTTGTGCTTTTCATCTGATCTGCTTCCTCAGCTTCATTAAACGTTTGAAGAGGCCGCGGAATGCTGTGGGACGGTCTTGGACTGTGCAATTTCTTCGTTCTAAGACTGAGTTCAATGCAAAAGATTTCACAATCAAATGATATCAACATATATCAATGATATCAAATGAAGATATGAAAAGATATGAAAAATCTGGAAAAAAAAGTGCGATTTGACCGGTGCGGTCTCCATGAAGGTTTGACCCACCTCTGCATGACCTTCGCCAGATGCCACAGAGAGAGGTGTCCAGCCCTGGCACGCTCAACAGCTTTGCCAAATCCAATCCAAATCCAAATCCCGTTTCGGAATGAAGGAAGAGGGGTGAACATTGTGAAACACAAGCAAGTGTAAAGGAAGAACCAAAACCATTTCGAGGGATAGGCAACATGACATGGGGAAACATGCGACCAATGCTTTGAAGATTGTACATTCAAGGAGGCGGAGTTGTTTGCAACTCTTATTAAAAAAGCAAAACCCGGCACCATTATACCAAAGATATACCCTCTAGGACATTCAAAGATGTGCCATTCAAGAACATACTGTAACATACCAAAAATATACCAAAGGGATCCAAAGGGATTGATATGCAGGATCAGCGATCAAAAATACGAAGGAGAGAGAGAGGGAGGGAGGGAGAGAGAGAGTGACTTGTACTGGTGATTTTTCACCGGATTGCAGCTGGCCTTGTCACCACCGTCGTCAGCATCCGCGCCATGCTTCAGCAAGGCCTGGATGTACGATGTCGAAATTCTTGAAAATAGAATGAAACAATTATTGTATAGATATATGATATGAAATGCCAAGAGATACATAGATTATCAATGATTATTATAGATTTGTTTGTAAGGTTGCAATATGTTGTGGTATGTTGTGAGGAGAGCAAACGGTATGAACCGTGACAAGAAACATTGAATCTTTTGAATCAGGACTGTGGACAGCAGTCGATCAAAACATATCAAAACCACGGTGTATAGAAAATTCATTGTGATTACGCGCATCGGATGCAGTCCTTGCACACGGGAGTGTGCCCTTCCCGGGATGCCACGAGGAGAGGGGTCGAGCCGTTCTTGCTCAAGGCATCAACGTTGGCCTCCCCAAGATGAGTCCATCCAAGTCATTTCAAAATCGCAACTAGAACTCACTGTTGAACCATGTTGAACCATGTTGAACCCTGAATTCAACCCAAAAAAACTCACAGTGAAACTTCAGTCCACCTTGTAGCTTAGAAGAAACTCGCAGACCTGCGCATTGCGTCGCACTTGAACAAAACAACTCCAACGTGGCTGTGACGTGACGTCTGGTGGCGTTTGGTGAAGTCTGAAGGGCCAGGATGTGGAAAAAGTATGAAAAAGTCATGGCGTTGGAACGGCTACGTTTTGATTTCAACGGAACAAGATGGAACAAGTACACCAGCACATCTGGCACAAATTCTTTACCCGCTATACAACAGCAGGTTGACTCTCTTGGCAAACCCTTGAAATGAAGACATATTTTTTCTCTGAATGGCAATGCATTGTCTGCACAAATGTTTTTTCTTTCACTGGTAGAAACTACATCCAAAAAAAGATGAAGACCAAACTGAAGACCATAAATGATCATTGTTTTAAAACAAGACTCTAGGACATTCTAGGACTCTTTTAAAAGACCATTGTTTTCTACGTCAGCGGGTTGTCCAGTCTGGTGGAACCCCTTGGAAGCCCTGCATCTTCATGTCCGAGGTAGCAAGCTTCGTGCAACGGAGTGTATCCATATGAACCCTGGCCGAAAACTTCGTGCCGTTGGGTCAACTCGCCAGCTGCGAAACATTGGAAGTAGTGGGAAATAAATGACAAAATAATGACAAAATACATATAAATGCAATACAGTAATACATTGCATTATTACAAATTATCAAGGAATCTCAAGGAATAAGCAATGCAGATGCATTGACACCTGGATTCGTTCTGGAATCAGCTGAAGTCGATATCTAAAGTCTAAAGATGTCTGAAGAATGTGCCGATTCAACGTGCCTTGGCGTTCAAGTTGCCGCCCTTCTCGGTGATCAGTTTCAAGATAGGAATGCGTCCGCTGTGGGTTGCCTCAGCTCCGAGAATCTCGAGCTCAGCTGAGTGCCACAGCACTCCACAGCACTCCACGGGACTCCACGAGACTGGAGATTCCATGCGGATGGCGCCAGCATGGCACAGCATGGCACAGCGGAGACAGCTGAGTGGCACGGCTGAGCTGCAGGCCTTCTGTAAAAGTGTGGCACCTTCGGCATCTCTCAGCTTCACACTCATCCCCTGCAGCGTGTTCAACGTGTTTTTCAACGTTCAACGGCTGTGCTGTCCTTTGAAGCACTTGAAAGATTCACCGCAGAAACATACTCAGATTTGAATTTATCTTGGCAAGAGCTGCAGAATATCTATGTTATCTTGATCATTTTGGACCATCTATGTGTAGAGAATCTAAGAATCTACATGAATCTACTAGTTTGGGAAAGGATAAGAGATGATAAGAGTTTCGGCAGCCGATCCTGGGACAGGAGGATCCATACGCACTCGACATCACCTCTCTCGCAAAGCTCATGCAAATCAACCTCCACAGGTCCATGAGTCACCATGAGTCACCAAGCAGATCCAATCAGATCCACTCAGAGTTGACCAATGTTAACCAAATCCTCCCACAGCATCTCTTTTCCCACATCTCCCACGGTCTACTGAAGTCTACTGTGTTTACTGTGTTTTGTAAATACATTTATGACAAGGAGGACATGCTGTGACTTCAGCGATTTAAGAGCAACTTCCGCGTGCTTTCTGGCTGCACTGAGTTCAACAGAATCTGGTGTTTGAAAGGTGGTCTACGATTCTACGATCTGCATTGGGCAACTACGCGGGTGACACAGGCTCTGAATTTCTTCTGAGAGCCATGCAAAAACCAGATTGAGATCTTCGATCAACGTCGTTTGAAGCGCCTGTTCAATCTCACTTTTCGGCCGAGAATCCCACACAGTTGGAATGAAACAAACAAAAACATCACAACTTTCCACAATGCAGATTCGAAATGGTTCCAAATGGTTCGAAATGGTTCGAAATTAGGGCCGATTACAAGGATGTTATCAGTGCGCTGAATACAATGAGTTACTTCAATCTGCAAAACTAAAGTCAAGAGTCAAGAACGATAAGATACGATAAGAACGGAAGATCAGAGCAGAGATGTTGCCAAGTTGCGTGAAGTTTGGGTTCATCAAGACGCCACATGTACAACTTGGATGTCCTCGGAAAAATGCGTTGAAAAAGCTGACCCATGTGAAATCACGCCATTGAAATGGAAACGAACAAAAAACATTACCTCCACGATGTCCTGCGCAATTTGGGCCACGCCGATGGAAGTGCATGACACATTTTGCTCAAAGCCTGTAGAGTTGCCACAGAATTTGATGAAGCCGTCTGAAATGGCAGGAAGAGGAGAGGGGCTGAATAAACAATTTGAACTGGAAAATCAACATAACACGCAAGCCACTTGACAGGGATGAAGATGATGAGGATGATGAGGATTATGAAAATGATATTGATGATAATAATAAGAAAATAAAAACAAACAATAATTTAAAAATATAATCATCATTACTTATACATATAGCAATAACAACAATCAACCCTTGAATAATTTCTATGATCATAAAGACGACACCCACTACGATTCCAAGAAGAAAAATGTTGGTGATTGTGGGGTCATGACTGCTTGGCGTTGATGAGGGCGTGAACCTGAAAATAAACATGATGCCAGCAAGTGACAGGCAGCAAGGATGGCGGAAACAGACGTGACACGCACTTCCCAAACAAAACAACTTGAATTTGGCACATTTTGATGTGAAATTGATGTGAAAGTAAGCTGAACTAGTTGTTTCATGAATCCTGCCGCCCCGGGCAATGACAACAATTGTTGCGAATTGTAAAATTTGTATGGCAGTGGCAACCCCCAAGAAAAGACTGTCCAGGTTTTCGTGCCTCATCTTGCTTCAATACGATGCTCAACTTCGTCATGGCATCTACACGCAACCTTTCAAGCTGTTTCAGAATCAAACAGTTCAATTGACATCGTTCAGGGCAACGTCGCGAACAAAGCACTACAGCGAATCCGGACCGTGAAAATAAATGGGTTGCAATAACCCCAATATGGAAATGACAACACGACGACCTTGCCTGGACGAGTGGCACACGATTTCTCCCAAAGGCTGCAACACAAACAATGCTTCGGTCAGCAACAATGCTTCGGACAAACGTATTGATTTCAGAAAAAATATTGCAATCCAAATTCCATCGACAAGGTAACACATCCCAATGTTTTGTTTGTACTCACTCCGTTTGTTTCGGCAATGCCAATATGTTTTTCATCACATGCGATTAACCTTGTTTTGAAACCCCACGGCAGGTTCCAGGGTTCCAAAGTTCCAACGTTGCAATTCCGTTTCGGTTTTGGGTTCGGCCAAAAAACTATGCACCACTGCCAAACCCACACATTGAAACCCAACAGCCACCACTGTTGGTTTTTTACCCAACAAATTTAGTGCGTCGGTCCCAAGTAAAAGTTCCACGCGCTTGGTCATGTTCCGCGAAGTGGTTCCGGGAAGTTCCAGCATTGGTTCCCGAAGTTCCAAGAACTTCCGGTACGGATTTTGGGCGGTTCCCAGATTTTGGGGTGGGGTTGGAGGTTCATGTCTAGCTTTCGATGTGGATTTTGGGATGGTTCCGAGATAGCTCTGGGATGGTTAAGGGCTGGTTCCAGAGGTTCCAACGTGATGGTTCCAGAGGTGCCGGTATGGTGGTTCCGAAGTTCCGGTGTGGTGGTTTCCAAGCTTAAAGCAGTTCAAACCCGTTCTAACATTAAGTTAAAGTTAAAGTGAAACAATCATGAAACTGCGCAAGTCTACCACTGAAAACTGACAGTTGTTCACTGGTTGTTGTCAAATTTTCGGACCATCTTGCGTTCTTGATGTTACCACCTGGGTTTTTTGAACGTTATCCTTTTCCTCAATCAGAACACGCCGCGGAAACCATCCGGAGTTGATTGCTATACATGAATGTCACATGAGTCACATCTGAAAAGTGACATGGATGGAAATTGCAGCAAGATTGAAGTGGCTCACAACTGCACTGCGAAACTACAGAAACGTGTATGTATACAGCCATGCAAGGTGAATGGACTATGCACGGCAGCGGTTATTTCCAATCACCTGGCCTCAATTGATGCTTATGGCATTCAATTACAACTACAAATCTTTGCCGTTGGAAGCATTCACGGAAACGCTACAAAGCACAAGGGCCAACGGCTCTCATGGGTTTCACTTTCATTCAAAACTCACAGTAGACCAAACTCATATGCAAAGCAGACCATGCCAAGCAAATAGGACCACGACTCAAAGACTGTACGGCAGGTTCTGGGCCTCGTCAATCTGTGCTTCGATTGCGTCCGTCTCCATCTGATCATTCATCACAGGGGCTCGTTCCAGCTCACTTTGAAGTCTTCGGATCCTGGCATTCAAGATGTCATTGGTGTCTCTCACGATTGCTCTCAAATTCTCGTCTGACAAACTTCGGTGGACCCTTGGACTCTCATCAGGTTCTGGTCTGTCATGATGAACAAACCTCCAATATTCATAGTCAAAAAATTCTGCCAAGTTGGATAGCTATCGTTGACAGTGGTTTTTTTCTTTCCTGTGACTCATCATCACTTTCACTCTGAACTGCTGGGTCTGCAGTTGGAACCACGGATTCACCACCTTCATGTTCAGCAGCATGTAGACTGCCACTTGCGGCACGTAGAATCTGGAGTATTTTTGTAAGATAGCAGTCGACTTTCATCTTCTGCAAACGTTGTTGCAGCTCAGCGCCAAACTTTGCGGTGATCCACATGAATCCAACCACCATGCATAGAGCACAAAGGAAGGCAAGGATCAGCTTGTAGAAGCCAGACATGCCACCAGGAGAAAGGGACCCGTTTGCTCTCGAATCCATAGCCACGCCCAAGTTCAAGGAGTTCAAAAGCAAAATTTGCATGAGGCCCTTTGAGGTTGAAACATTCATGCCAATTTTTTTGAGCATTTTGACACCGGCCTTCGTGGTGCCAATCAGGTTTGGCTCTGACATTCTGTAACCTTTGCACAAAAACATCAAATATTCCATGCGATCTCTGCTCCATCTTTTCGTCCCATGGTCAGAGATTTGTCTTTTGCGGTTACTTTCCCAACTGTCAAAAGACCTTCTTTGACTTTAGTTTGTATCCACAAAACACGCAAACTAATGTGCCTGACCCTCCCAACTCCACTGCGGTGGAAGAACGAACGTCCAGCAGCATTGCGCATAGCAAAGTGCACTCGCACTTCGGTACCTTCGCCAACAGCAAGCTGAATGCAATGGTCTCAAGATGCACGGGACAACTCAAATGCCGCGCACCCTTTTCCTGATTGCTTCGAGCCACTTGTCACGGAGTTACACTTCTGAATTTGTGCTGTGTCATCCAAACAGCAAGGCCATGCTAATCTTCTCTGTGCTGTTCCAAGTGACAACTGGAGACCTGTGAACCTGCCTTGATTCCAGTAACTAAAATGTGACACCCCACCTTGGTAGGGATTTTGGAAGAAATTCCTGCCACATATCGTTGTGCAAACTCTTGTTCCATGCAATTTGGTCCATTACCAGACCCTGTGCTATGCAATTTCTCGAATTGGGTCTCCAGGCACATTGGGAAAAAAAATCCGTCCTCACAAGTTTTGGCTCTTCCACTCACGCGATATCCATCAGAGCTTCAACTTCTTCAATTGCTCGACTAACGTTTGCTGCCTCTTCCCAATTTCCGTGAATGGCAGCGTTGTTGTATCGATCTCTGAGAGTTGCTCTGGCGTTGATCAATCGCTGTAAATTGTCATTGGCATAGTCGACCATTCGGGCATGTTGATCTGCATCCCAATGGCCGTGATGAAGACTAGCCCACTCTTCTGGGTCGCTCACTTCGCCTTGTTCGCTGTTCAAGTACCTGGTTCTTCTCTCATCTGATGATTCTCCAGGCATCTCTTCATCTACATCGTCTTGCTGAGGACCTACATCGTAGTCATAGTTTGGAGTTCTGTCGATGGCCTGCCCATTCAATGGAACTCCATTCAATGCCATGTGGATGATCTCATTGCCATCAGGGTCGTGGCCATCCCCATTACCTCCTTCAGGAGGGTCATCTCCATCCTCAATTTCTTCTTCTTCTCCTTCATCTTCAACTCTTGGATTTGCATGCTGGACCGGAGGAAGTGGTTCCCTTGGATAGTCAACTCTGACCCTTTCACCTCCAAGGTACTCATTGAGGTCATTCTAGATGGTCTCAATGTCAACCATCATATCACCTCTCCGTCCAGCTTCACGGAATCTCGCATGCAAATAGTCGATTTCATTGCCAAGCACCCATCTCGAAAACTGCAAAGAAGGATATACAAACATCCTGTGTCTCCAGCCCATGGTTCTGTCTGGCATCCTTGTCTCCATCCAA
>Ga0126342_10001190_pt1 | contig 35137 bp, 33 predicted proteins | sample Cyp1metagenome_FD_92528 | JGI IMG/M metagenome (GOLD analysis project Ga0126342, IMG submission 92528) | Coral microbial communities from Lord Howe Island, Old Settlement Bay, Australia - Cyphastrea 1 metagenome | ecosystem: Host-associated > Invertebrates > Cnidaria > Coral ...
GCATTCCTTTTCTAAAATGCAGTATTGAATGCACACGGAAGTATCCCCAGCTTGTAAAGAACAATTTTTATTAAGTTGTAAATTTCCTTTGAGAAAGTACAAGGTTTGTTCAACAAACAATACCCCTACAAATTATGCAGGAATCCTCTAAAATATGCAGCATTTGTTTTGAAAAAACGCAATCTTCTTTCAACTGATGTGGTATCCCTTCAAGTAGGCAATATTCCTTTGCCATATGAAGCGTGTTTTTCAATTTACAGCCACCTTTTCAATTAACAGCCTAAAAAGCTCACCACCTCAACTGGCTATGGGAACAGAAAATCCAAGTACTCACCGGTAATCAAACATGGGAAATCCGCGCTTGAAACATGGGAAATCCGCGAAAGTAGTTGAAATGTTTGATCCATCTTGCTGTGGGTGAAGAAAACAAAGCCAGCGATTTCTGCCCTTCCGATCCCAGCCCTTCCCGGCCCTTGAAGGACAGCGCCGGATACACTGCGATCCCTTCCTGGAACAAATTGCAACAAAACTTGCGTCAACTTCTGAAGGTTTGAATTCCTCCGATCTCCAAATGATGGGTTCCCTGAATTCGAGTTTTTTCATGTGTTCCCAGAAATCCTGTGGTGTTCTTGTCCAACACCTATTTCATCATTATTATAACCACTATTAACCACTATGAGTCACTATTATAACCACTATTAACCACTATCAATCGTGGTTTCAGTACCTCAATTCCCTGCAAGTCGCCGGAAGGTTCACAAAGGCCGGAGTTTCGTTCCACACGCCATTGACTCCAAACCTCAGGAAGTTTGCGACCCAGCCATCCGGAAGTCAGCGACTCAAACAATGATCAATGGGAGATCTTCAGGATCCGAAAATGGAGGTACTGTGCCATATGTTTGGCAATATTGTGTGGGTATATTCCCTTACATAGGCCTAAAAAATAGGCCTTAGATATGGTAGGTACCTCCAATTTAGGTTCCTGAAATAGCCATAGAAATGACAATGACCCGGGCAGGTCATATTTCTATATAGACTATATGTATAAATCAATCAAGTGACTATGAGTCAGACTTATCAATCATAATAACTACAAATAGTAAATATCGACAAATTCCCATAAGGCTGTGGGACAAAACCCATGGAATAAACTTATGTTCACACCAAAGCAGCTCGGATTTATGGATGTTCCTCCTCCCCAAATATGATATTTCTGATACAGTTTGATCCATTCTCATATTGGAACTCAAAACTGGTTGGTATAGTGTTGGTGATATAAGTTACATACAGTATCCCATGTATATTCCATCATACCTGTAAATGCTGGGTCAGTACCTATATTCCCATATTGGAAATCAATCTGAATCCCAGAAGATGCCCCACTTACAGATAACGAAAAAAAACGGAAAAAAAAAAGTACTATATCATACTATATCCAGATAACGAAAAATCCACAAAAAAAAACTATACCCATCTGTTATAAAGCCATGAAATCCCATAGAACCTGGGCGAATTTCTGGTCCCGGACCAGATCTTCTTCTCTGCCAGGTCGACAGCGACACCCACGAATTGTTTGCCACCTGTGGAGCAAGGCAGTTCCCACGTGCCACGTGCTGACACGATTGGTACATGACAAACGGAAAAGGCCATGAGTAAGATAGGTGGAATAGAATTATATATCATTCAAATTCAGCAAATAGCATTAGATATAAAAATGGTAGAATATGGAATATGAAATCTGTTCAAGACAACACCACCCAGATTCTGTAGTCTCCTGATACCATCTCACCCCAAATAAGAAAATCAAAGTGTGTGTGGCTATGATCCATTCAGTGAACTGGAGACTGAAAACATACCCGTGCGGCCCATGCGTACAGCCAGGAAGATGCCAGGAAGTAACAACTGATCTGCAGTTTTGCACGTCTTGGTTCTTGTGACCGTCTCTGAGAAGTTATTGAGCCAGGAGTTTCCCTGGCAAAAAGGAATTCCAGAATGAAATCTTTATATATCCGTAACATACGTATATACAACTCCGGAGAATGATTTACATGTCTTTCACATTCCCTTCCTTTCTGTGCATCCTGCTGTAGGTCTGGATCACAGCGAAGACAAGGTGCCAATGCCCAGGTCCCGAAAGCTCGGTGGCTCTGGCAAGGCATACGTCTGAGTCCAAAGGCGTGCCTTTTCTGCAAAGAGCTCTGGCTGGCGCAATTGACGAGTAGCAGCTTCGAGGTTCATGGGATCCCTGGGTTCCGGTGCCCCAAGCAAGGCCACAACCGATAGCACCACTTTGGAAATTCGACAGAGGGCGCTCCAGTGCTCGGACAATAATATATTAATGCACACCTCTCCACTTTCCGCTGAAACATTTGGGTGAAGGATTTTGGTCAAGATCTTGAACTTGGGCGGACGGTATGGGTAGTCATCTGGAAGGTCAATCCCAGCTGCAAACCAACCACAGTCGTAGGGTGTGCCCTTTGGCCCCCTCAGGTACACGCTCCAATGTGACAAGTTCCGTTGGCGAAAATCGAAGCGGAACAAGTCAGCATTCTCAGTGGCATCGCCAAGAATGTCAAGGATTTCTATTCCGACCCGCCGTCGTGCTTCAAGAGTGCCTGACATCCATTGTCCACAAAGCACCGGATGGTGCAGCTTCATGTTGTTCCATCTCCGTTCTTGCACGTCATCAGTGGCAAACACCGTTTCAATGGTGTAGCTGTCTGGCGCAACTTCAGTTTGGGGCAACCGCTGTCGATAGCGCACATCAAAGGCGCAAGTCATCCTGAGCGGAAACTGCTGCCGCGCCAGCTGGTCGGGAATGCGAATCGAGCGAGGAGCCCCGGGAGCCCCGGAGTCTTGTTCCCCTTGTGGGGCTTCCTGGAAGTTGGAACTCAACCGGATCAGGTCTTTTTTCCAACACAAAATGAAAACCCAACATGGCCATCTACGCCGGGGTATGAGGGGTCAATTGTAGTAGGGGAAGTCGAGGCAATTATGACGCTATTTCCACTCCTGTGAATCTTGAATCAAAACTCGTGGTTAACAAAAACTTTCTCTTCTACAAAAAATGCAAATTACATCAATCGAAGGAGAATAAAATATATTTAGGACATAGTACATTAAAGGTTGTCCATGGATTGCGCTAAGAATTTCAAAGTGATAGGGGGGCCCTTGAAACAAAGTACTTTCTTTTCAATTCCAGTCCCCTACCCCCTTCAAATTGAGGACGTCCGTGACACTACTAGGGAATGCATTCCACAAGGCAAGGGACAGGAAACTCTTCCTCCATGTCTCGTTCAGAAGCTCGTTCAGCGACCAAAGCCTCAAACGGCTCAAACGGAATCTTGCAGCCATCGCTGTCTGTCAAGGTAAACAGGCCAAACAATTCCGACCACCCTACACCAAACTCCAAGAGCTCGCAGCAGACCTTGGCCAGCCCGAGGCCCTCCAAGTTCAAGCAGTTGGTCCCACCACTATACTTGTGCAATGGTACTTGAATCTCTGCAACCACTGAAGTACCGCTCTTCAACAAGGTGTTTCGGAAAGCCTTGATGGCCTTGTCCAAACGTTCATAGCCACCAGCTTTACTTTCGATGACCGCTCGAATCCGCTCCTCATCAGCCAGATGCCCACACTTCGCAGTGCGGGTGCATACAGTTCGTCCACCCAGAGAGTAGGTGCCGATCGCTGTGACAAACAACTTCGAGTCCAAAGCTTCCTCAATTTCATGCACACACCACAATCGATCGTAAGGATCGGCCTTGGTAGTGTGGACCACCACCATGCCATGCTTGGGCTTGGATTGAATAACACTCTTGAAGGGATCCAAACTCGGCTGTTTTTGGAGCGAGGGTCCGGCACCATCCTCTGGCTGATACTGGGCAAAGGTGCAGCACCAAAGCGGCACAGGATCGGAAGCCCAGAGCGGTTGAATTCTGGATGCCCAAGAGGACAAAGAGCTGACTAACTCCTCTACGTCTTCCGCCCAAGCATGGGAGATCATCACTTGAGCTTTTAGGGGAGCACGGGCATTCATAAGGAGCGCCACACCACATCCGAAGCCTCTGGACCAAGGTATCACGAAAAGGCTGTTAACGTCATAGAGGCAAACATATCCTCGGGCCTGCTTTGCAGCTTCATATTCAGGCGTGGATCGCATGTAGTTGAAAAATTCCAGCAGCTGGACATTTGTCATTGCCCATTTGGCCGGGTCGCAGCGCTGCAAGCGCCTAGTGGCACAGAAGGTCATATTTGCAAGGAAATCAGGCCTTTTTGACTCAAGCTTGATGCATCGAAGGATTTTGCCCTGCCCATCCTTGATCTCCACATGCTTGTCCACCCAGGCCCTGCAGCATGCACTAGCTCCCATGGACCAAAGCCATAGGCGGCCAGGAAACGTCCCGACTGGTCAGGCACCCCCTCGTTCTTGGGGAATCCTAATGTGATTAAAGACCTATGAAGTCGTGAGGGAAACCTTGTCTATAGTGGGGCAACTCCAATCCAATTGTGCATGGAACCAATCTAATTCTTTTATTATTTCCATTATTGCTATGGATCAATATTCTTGCTATTATTATTAATAACAATTGTCATTATATACATATGTGTGTGTTTTTCATTCTATAGATTGATATACACATACAATATGGAGAAGTTGAACTATGCATTGTAAGAGGCACGAAGACAATTATGTACATATATATATATAATTATATATATAGAGAGAGAGCGCTATATATGTATGTATATAATATATATATAATATATATATAGATATATATAATATAATTATATATATATATTATGTGCATTGATTTTGGCGATATGTCTCCTGCCTGATGCACAAGCACTTTATACAAAAGCGGCCGTCTGGATCCAAAAACTGAGGTCTTCTGGCTCAATGCGAGTGCACTGGGAAACATCGAAATTGAGATGTGAATTGGATACACTGCAAGCAATATACGGGATATGACCAACTACTGACTGAGATACGCTTGATTTTTGAGCTACTGGATATCCGAAGCATTCTAAATAAGTCGATGATGGAGTTTGGTGCTCAAACTATCTTTAAAGAGTTTAAACAATGTACAAACAATCTAGTCAGACCAGTCAGACCCAATGCTCAGCCCAAAAAAAATTATGGTTAGATGCCAATCAATCATTATATGGCAGTGTGTCAAAACCAATAATACCCCTGTAGTTCACATCAAAATAGCTGGGATTTATGGATGTTCATTCCCATAAAAATGGTATTTTTATAGGTATGGATCCTTATAATGGTTATTATAAATCCCTATGAACCATTGGATGACTAGCCCCTATTAATGGTTATTAACCATGAGTATTGATCCATAGCCATATCATATTCAAACGTTTCAGCGGGCTGCTGGCGTTAAACCGCCGAGTTGCCATCGCTGGCAGCCACACGGCAGCCCTGCGATAAATCCCAATGGGATTGACTTACCGCTGCCACAAGGAGGGATTTGACCATCCAACATGGTGACGTGACGAGAAAATTAAGGGGATGTGCTACTATTCCTCAAAATCAACCAGTATATATATATATATGTATTATATTATATATTTATATATATATAGTGTATAACATCAATGGGGTGGTTAACATGATTTAAGTGACAACGTATGAAATGAAGGGGGGGGTCCTAAGTCATGGGGTCCCTGAAATCAGCGAATCTATTGGTTATCTCTAGTGGGCACATCAATGGTTTGGGGTACCCCAATTATCAGAAACACATAGAAACACCCATGTGCCAAACCCTATCATAAATCATGCCCCAGAGATAATGAAATATCAAAAACCATACCCTCCGGTCAACATCGCAATGGCAAATCCTCCATTGATAGATGACTTTCCCAAACCACTCAGTTCTGGGATTTCCATGAAATCACCATCTTTGTTACCCAACCTGGCTATGACTAACAGTTCGCCATGGTTTGGCGATGGCCCTAATCGAAATAGATGGTTTACCTAGCTATAAAATGGTGCCAATTTTCCATGGCAAACTGTGAATGTCATAACCAGAGGGTACCCTCTGGTAAACTAACATAACTATGGAAAATAACATTTTTTAATGGGAAAACTCACTATAAATGGCCATGTTCAATAGCTATGTCATAACTCATAACCAGGTTGGGTAAATCCCATGGCATTTATCCAATCACCATCCCCTCACTGTCACTGTCCTCCCAGCTGCGGCTCTGCCCTGATGACCACAACTCGGCCTCGGTGCTTGGAGCGTGTCTTAGTCTTTGGCCAGAACAACAGGGGAAAAATAAGAAGGCTGGATATTCATGGGTCATTAAATGTCCCCATTGAACATCACCCAACCATTAGGTATATGGTCTACTAGATGGCTACTATACGGTGATGTCCAATATTCCCAAAATGGGATAGTTACCAACCCCTGATATTTAAGGATACTTCCTGCAGTACATATCGGACGAGCTTTGATAGAAACCAAAAATGAACAGAAACACGATGAAACACGGATAGCAGTCATTCAAGTGAGTGGGTGCTACAAAGCCTGGTTCTTGGTGCCAGCAAACCAAGCGAGCACAAGAGCCTCTCATCGATGGGGAGTCGACCACCACGCTCTTTATTTGGTGGTGCAAGAATCTTGGCAAACAACTTGAAGAAAAATCGTTCGATCCAAACAAATGGAAAAAAAACATACAATATATTGAGATGGCCATGTCATCGAAATTTCTGTGATATCTTAGCGCCCTGGTTGGCACCCTCGCCACTTTTCCGATTGAGGTCGGCCCAGCCGAGCCGCGTGTTCTGGATCCAAAGACCAACCGTGAACGTCGTCTCCAACACCTGGTGAGGCAAGTGGCTGAGGCTGTTAACCCATGGGGGCACTTGGAAAATGATGACAGTGATACTGAAACTGGCAGAGATTGTCCAACTCAGAGAATCCTCAGATTCTATCCCTCTAGCGTCACAGAAGTGACTTGGACTTCTAACTATCCCTTGATTGATTCCAGCACGAAAGAAACCCAGGAAATGTGGTTCTTGAATCACATTTGGAGGTTTCCTAAAATGATGGTACCCCCAAAACATCCAAAATTAATTAGACCGTTTTAGTATTCAAAGATAGCAGGAACCACCTCCACCTGCCGCTGTCACCTGTGGGGCTCTTCACACCCAAACACTTCTCGAAGAGCTCGGACAGCAGGCCCACCTGGGACGGTCAACATAGCCATAGCTATGGAACATGGCCATACTGGTAGTTGATCGACCTATTAAAATTCAGATTTTCCATGGCAAACTGTTGACCAGAGGGATCAACTAAGGGTTTTTTTGCTGAGTGAGTTTTCCCAGCTGTACTTTTTGTTTCACCAGCAAATCTGGGGGAAGCACGCATAGTTCACCCAGGATTTCTTTGTCCGGGGACATCATAGCATTTGGGGCTTGATGGCTGATCGTCAGTAACGATGCCCTGCCATCCCAGCCATCCCAGCCATCCCTGCCATCCCCCCATTTCGTGGTCCAAGGGGCTTGTGGAGTCTCAATATCTTCGTAGAATTCCACCTGCAGACACTGCAGCCATAGCTCCACTGCATGGAATGAACTCATGGCATATGAGCGGACTGGAATTATCCTCCCCAAGTCGGGAGTGCGGGAGTCTAGAAAGTATAAAATATCATAAAATGTCTAGGTTCAGAGTAGAAGCCACCATTTTGTTTATCCAATCTGTGCCAACTGACCCAGCCACGGCAAAGACCATCAGCATGACATTGGCATCAGTTTGGCCATCCAGTTGGCAACAGAGTGGAAATGCACGAACTTTTAGTTCAGAGCTTTTTGTTGCAATTTACAGGCATCTTTGGAAAAAAAAAGATACGCGGTCGTGTCAGAGTTGTTTCCCAATGGTCAGGATGTTGAACCAGTGGGAACTAGATGGAATTGGGGAAACCGTGCCATTTATTCGTGACAGTTCCAGGGTGTTCTTTTCCCGGACGGCCTCATAGACGTAGCGCCCAGTACTGCGCTTGGCCAAGTTGGGATATCCCACCGTGATCCTCAAAGGCTCAACACAGGGCGCCAGCACCGTCAACCCATGAGACGACAGTCCCAGACATGAAAGGTGTAAAAACTGGTGGGATTTTGGGATACCTCCTGCAATTTCTCCACACAGTTGATGAACCACGCACAGTCGACCGACACCACAATCAACTCCAATCCCAGTGGCTCTGGCTAAAATGCTCAACCACTGTAGATTCTGATTTAGGCCATTGTTCTCAAGTTTGAGACATACGGCAGATCAATTGTGGAAGCTCAGGGACTCCGGCAGCTTAGTGAGATATCTGAAACTGGATCCCCTGGCAATCATTCAACATGGAACATGTAGAATACTGAACATGTGCCCATGGCCAACCATCGGTAGGAAATGTATTCCTCCATTTCTGGCAGGGAACCAGGCAGCAGTTGTCTTGCTGCTCCCCCTCATTTATTAATCCATGGCTGTCTTTTGCCGGGCCACCACTCTTGAGAACAATCTTCGGAATCAGCCCTGGCGGCAACGGGGGGGTAGACTCTGGAGATCCGGCCTTTTGCCAGGGTTATCAGAGGCCACAAAAAAGGTCTACTTCAGACTTCGAGTTTCTCACCATTTTCCCAAAAAAAAACGAGCTATTCTTCTGCTATACTTAGAGGTTCATTCAGTAACTGGCTCATCACATGTAATAACACTAAGAAGTCCTCATTTGGTGGGCCCATTTACAACTACAAGGCGGGCTTTCCCAGTTATACGTATATAACTTCCTTAACTATGGCATAAACCCCAGTGAACCAAGTTTTTTCTTTGTGCGTCAACTTCATCGAAAAAAAGGGGGCTCCACTTTGGCCAATCTGCCAGAAAACCAAACCACCAGGATCTGCCAGGTACCCAGGGTACCTGGCACCAATCCTGGAAGGTTCATCCAGCTGGGAGGTCCCCCCGTTGCGCCCGCCTCAGCACCTGGGGCCAGGCGCTCTTCGGCACGTTCCCCGAAGGCGCGCCCGACTCCACGTGCGGCAGCGCGGCCATGGCCACGCGGATGATCTCCTGGGAAAATCGGAGGACAAATGGCCAGAAAAAGCTGAGAAAATCTGGGGAAAGTGCCAGAATTTAGGCAAAATGAATGAAGATGTCAACAAAAAATGTTTTGGCAATCTTTGGAAGGTGCTTTTTGGCCACTGAACCTAGTGACAAAGCATAAAAGAGTGTCATTTTATGTTAAGCCTCATCCAAATGCTACTGGGGTCTAGCCAACTTCATGGGCTGCAATTGATAATCGATTTTTGCTGGATGTACCTCATTAAGTATTGGTTTTGGAATCGTTGGCTTCAATTATGGTTCTAATATCTTGAAACTGCACATTGGATGATTCAAAAGAATTTCGAGTTTGGTCAAAAAATATTGGGTTAGAACAAAGGCTGTTCTTCCGGGAAATGGTCAGTGGGAATGGTTCAAGTTTTTTCTGGGCACTTGGACCCAGTAGATTTGCGTGATTTGCCCTCAACAAATGGAAGCTCGAATCTAAAATCGATGTAAATCCAAGATGACAATCATCTTCGAAAACCATGTCCCTTGTCATTTTTAACTGGGTAGCGCCCTTTGAATTGCATAATTTAATATATGGTCCGACCACCAAAATCCGCATGTCTATTTGAGGAGAAACTCGCAAAATCTTTCGGAAGGGTGATATCTCCAATTGAAATTCACCAGATGAGATATCATGGCGAAATAATTGCGACATATATTTATGTATATATATTAATATATATATATATGTGTATATATATATATATATATTTAGATATATTGAATTTCTGTGCAAAATGGATCAAAACTGCAGTATATCAAATTTGGTCATGTGTTGCTATCCAACCAACCTTTTGGGGATTGAATTATGTTTCGGTTTTCATGAAACTATCGACTTTTGTCGCTTCAATTCTTATTTTGGTTGGTTAAACTGTTAAACTCTTATGTTGGTTGGTTTTTTATCTGCCTTGCCTGTAGCTCGTCCTCGCCGTATTCCTGCCGGCCAGTCATTGGCAATCATCTTTCCGTTTGGGCATTGCGGCATGGGCCAAAATTGGGGTACCAATGGAGCCGCACATTTTGGCATGTCTTTACTGTAAAACCTGTGTTGGGATGGATGTAAGAAGAACTTGTTTCAAAACAAACAATCTGGGGCCTACTGTTGATGAACAAATCAAGCACTAAACCAAGGTATGAATAGGGGGTGTTGATGAATAGGGGGAAGGTCTTGAAAATGTCGAAACAAATCGAAACAACCAATACCAATCTTGTGCCAAGGACGCAAGACCCCAAGTCCACGTTTCAGCATGTTTGGCTTGGCTGTCAACTAGGATTCAAAAGGATTCAAACCCCTGAACGGGTCTGGTTCTGATGGCAAAGTTAAGATTCCAAACTCTCTCTGGAATCTGTCAAACATTCTGAGAAGCACATTTCTCGGCATGATTCCAGCTTTGACCACACTCTGCTGCCCATCACCCCCATCCTGGATCCTCAATGACACTTTAATTTCTGGGCTGCGCCATAGCCATTTAGAATTGTCTCAAACTTGGTGATACTTCGGCACATTGCTTCCCCTACAAAAATCAACTATATATGCGGCGTACCGACAAAAACGGAGACAACAAACCTCTGGAATGAGCCAGCGACATCCACCTGTCCACCCGTCCCAAAAAACGTCCTGCAAGACGTGAGCGTAGCGATCGCAAACACCCAGGCGAGAACCTTCAATGCCGCCTGCATGCCACCATAGAAGTCAACAAGTAGAGCCCCATCAAGGTGAGGCTCCCGAACTCTATGATGCTTTATAACCCCATGAATACTATAGTTATATTTATACTATAGTTATACTATAGTTACTATAGTTTTTATCCACCTACTCAACCCAAACGTTAACAGAAAACTATCTGGGCCTCACCTGAATCCGTTGCGCAGAAGGTGGCACGGAGCCTGGAACTGAAGGCTGATCGATTTCATCAGGGCCCATCAGGGGGAAAGTATTGAATAATATGGATTGATATGTGGGGAATGGGATGAATTGCTGCGACTGTACAATCTTTTCTCCACAATCTAGAGACTGGAGAGATGCATTTTCTGTTCTTTTTTGAGGGACTGTAAAGCAACCTCAAATAGCAACCAACAATTACAGTGCAACCAACAATGACTAGCCATGTCACAAGGCTTAGTTGTTCCCAGACAGGGGACCATGTTGAATAGCAGCTACTCTTGTCTGCTGCAGCAAGAGGTCTTGCATTCAGTGAGTTTTGGGGGGAGCTCACTTCTTCTGTAGATGAATGAGGTGTGATGATCATCATGGTCATCATCATTGTCAGTGTCCATCATCATCGTAATCGTCATGGTCCCCGTTGTTGATGCCATGATCACAAACGGCTGTGTATTTGTCCAAACCCTGCACTCCTAGTGAACACCTTAAAGTAGATGGATTTTCATCACCCAAAAACTATGGTATAAAAATGTAAAATAGGTTTTTATCCATGCCCAAATCTGATCATCAGATCAGGAGATAACGAGATAACGAGTCCTTGGCTGTCGACCCAGCCTCACGTCTTTCAGGACCAAGTAGGAATCACCGTACTGCATGGCAGACGTAACACCTGCAGGGCGAGGTTTTCATCGCATCGACCGAGCTCACCTGGTCATACCTGGTCCCTCCCAGCGCCTCTGTAGTCGTTGGTGACGTTCAGGGCGCCATACTTGCAGCGATCAAAGGGCTTGGCGTCTTCGTAGGAGTCACCGAACAAGGTTCGCTCCCATCCGGTCCTGGATGGTTCCATCCGCAAAGCAAGAACCAGATCATATGGTTTTCTTTCATGACTGAAAATAAATATATATATATATATGTATGTGCACTTACATGTATAGATGTATGTGTATATATATATATATATGTGTGTAGTTCAAGTTTCCAACCTCAATAATCACAAGCTCGTTCTAGGAAAACTACTCCTCAAGTGGTGTCTGTGAGAAACCTGTTCCACTTAATTTGGGTGGCTATATGTCCATAATTTTTGGGTTATTTATGCTTATCTTTCAACTCTTGGCAATGGGGCCTTCTTACCAATTCTTATCATTAATCTACCATGCTGCGACCAATTGTTATCATTAATCTACCATGCTGCGACCATGCTTATCATGTGATTTACCATTTTTTTATGCAATGTTTATATCATTTCTATACCATGTTTTATAGCATGTTTGACCCCTGGCACCCCCAAGTGGCTGCTCCCTCCGTTGAAGAGCTCGGCAGCTCGGTCCTGGTCTCGTTCTCGGGATCCAATGCTCCACAGCTGGTCTTGGTCTCAAACTGATTGCGATAGAACTCGTCCGTCTCCAAGAATTGACCCATACTGGCAGAGGATTGTTTTCTGTAAATGGGGCAATGGGCTTATTGAAAAAATGGGCTTATTATGGTGAATCCATGCTCTTCAATGGGCCCATTATAAATCCAAGGTTTAAAGTTTATTCATGGTTTGTCTTGTCAATGGGTTCATTCTTTACATCATATCCAAGATGAAGACTGTTTCAAAGTTGGTCTGCCGAAAATTTCAAAGGTCAGTGGTGTCTTTAATGGAATCAGCATCACAGCTGATCGCCCCGTTTCATACCAGCTGGCTATGCCAACTGGCCTTGATTGTCAGTGAGCATATAAAGAATGCTTGTTGGTCAAAGAGACTATGAATTTCAGTACTTCTTAATTCGAATCTAGGATGCCCACGAGACGTAATTGTCAGCTTGGAGCAACCAACTAGCAGGATTGTCTGTCTACTGAATAGACCTCAACAGAAAAAATGACATTGAACCTGCAACCTCCCAAAAAAAAATGATGCGACTCTGGGATGTCATCATATACCAGGAGCTCCAGATTTAAATTCGAATGTATATCAACCAGTTGCTGGCGTTGGGACACTCATCCCACTGCCAAGCTCCATCCTCCCCACACCGGTGGTACGGCTGAGGCACTTGTCCAAATGGACATGGATCACCAAGGGCGCCAAATCTTTTACCCAACTGAACCTCAAAACTCGTTGCGGAAAATTCAAAGGTGGTGGATCATCATAATCATCATCATCATCATCATCATCATGGGTGCCTCGGAAGCCTTTCAATGCCATCACTCTTTGCCCTTCCAATACCCTGACACCACATGTGTACCCCGGCAGCTGAAGAGCAGCTCTACCCCCGGCAGCTCTAGCTGCTTCGCTGCTTCCAAGCAACACAGCCTGAAGTTCATAGTCACCTGAAATCATATGAATGGATATAATAAAAATGGGACCATATGGAAATATGAGGTTTTTCCCGTAGGGTTTTCCCTTCATCCAGTTGCCGGGTTTGATTTGTCACGTGTAACTGGCTTGTGTTCATTGCAACCATCCAACGGCTCGGAAATCTTCAAAGCACCGCAGGGAAAGCCCAGGGAACCACAGCAGAACTTGCTCCCCTTTGGTGGGAAGCCATCTGCGTTATTTTGGTCGAAAAACTGTGACCCACTTTAAATATATCCTTCGTCATAGTTACATAAGTACATCAACACTGTGTGACCCATACTGGGTGGTGGTTTCAACCCCTCTGCAAAATATGAGTTCGTCAGTTGGGATGATGAACTTCCCAATATATGGAAAGTCATAAAGGCCATGTTCCAAACCACCAACCAGCCTATGTTCCACATGATCTTCCCTTGACCATGCCAGGCGGCCAAAACCCATGGAGGAGAAGCGTTGCTTGAGCTCGACGAGAGCAGACCTCGCCAACGAATGTCCCATGGGGAAGCCGCGCTGCTCAAAACGGGAATGTCGCATGATGTAGCCTGTATCCTCCAAAATATCGCGGTCTTAGATGGGTGGCTTTCAAGGAAGCTTCACTTCACAGGAAACTATGTATGTATATATGTATATATTTATATATGTATTGTTTTCCCAGTGTTTGTAGGTATATAACAAACGCAGCTTCCCAGCTTCCATATCATTTCAAGTCAAGTCACATAATTTTGCTAACATCATCCCCATCAATAACTGTCGCTGTGAGGTTTCTGAATGTTAACCCCCAAACAGAATGGTCAACGAGATTGGGGTTTGACTGTAACTCCGAGATAATGAGTTTGGGGGGGCTTATTCTGCGAAAAACAGGGGTGTCGTCATGGACGAAAATCCAGGTGCACCAATCAGTTGAAGGGAATTCCAGTCGGTTGAGTGGTGAGCTTGCTTTAGGGGGATCAAAAGTTCAATTCAATGGTTCAGGTTTCCTAGAGTAGTTCTGTTTCTGAGGTCTTTCAACCTATCAGCACCATTAGCTGGCTCTATCCTATTCTGGGGACATCTCTGAAATCATCAGATACGCACCCTCTGTGAGAGGGGATAGCACTTTTTACTACTGGATCCTTGTCTTTGGTCTAGAACTTTTCTGGAGGGTTGCCTTGTTGGCGGATACCCAAGGCAGAAGACTCAGCAGATTTCAGGGCGAAATGTGTAGCAACGGAAGATGGCAATACATTGGAACTGCTTGAATCTTGAGCTCTCGAAAACCGATGACCCTGCGAACACAGCTGTAGAATGCTTATTAACTCAAGAATGCCATCAGCGCAATAAGTGTCAATACCAACGCGGTGGAACATTGATATAGGACTTTTCAGGGAGTGCAGTGAGAATTTGTCCCTTCAAAAGGGAAGCAGTTCGAAACAGTGATGAAATGGACAACAAACAATCTTCAAAAGACCAAGTGAGCAAGTACTCGTGTTTATGTTCGATCTTCTAATTCTACTCCAGGCACGGGTATACCGGTATACAGTGCACATACACACACACACAAGAACAGACCTCTCATGATTGGCGGCTGAGAAGACTCCTTAAATAATCTTAAAGATATTATATAAAACACAAGAAACATGGTGGGAAGCCATATCCAACAACCAGCATCTCAGTGGTGATCCGTCACCAGTCCAAGGTGCTCGTGGCTCAACGAAGCATGTTGTCGCACCATCGACAGGGCAGCTCTCTGACAGCTTACCAAGCCCTGCCACAGCTGGGTAGAAAAACGGTGGTAGAATGGGCAACCCCCCAAACAAAGACGGGGTGTAGTAAAATTCTGGTAAACAGTGATGACAGTGATGACACATTGATAAATTACAAATGACAGTGTGTCAAAACCTTTTACCCCTGTAGTTCACATCAAAATAGCTGGGATTTATGGATGTTCATCCCCCTAGAAATGGTATTTTCATAGGTATTGATCCATACCCAAATGACAAATGACTGTTCGATATTTTTGGAGGTGACCATAGTGAAGAATGGGACCATTGAGTTGATTACCCAACCTGGTTAACATAGCCATGAGAAATGGCCCATAGAAATAGATGGTTCACCTATCAAAAATGGTGATTTTCCATGGCGATGTTAAATAACCAGATGGTAAGTAGTAACCAAATGGTGTCCCAAAAACGCAAGGTCTTGTCAGTTTTGATCAGCTCAAACTAGATATCCTTCAAAACCCGGTTGAGTGAGCATCTCATCATAGTCCGTTCCCTAAAAGGGGCAGGGGCATCAAAAATGAGAACGTCAACAACGAAGGCTGCGGTTACAAGTAGTTGCAGGAGGGATAGTTCACAAACATCAGGAAAAGAAGTAGATTCAGTAGATTCATCAAAAACGGTGGTGATGTAGTAGACTTTTGTCGATAGATGCTCTTGATTTGTGATATGAATATCAAAGGTCTATAATTACAAACATTGGCTAATAGACATGGTCTACATCACGGACCCCGAGAATTGCTGCCGTGCAAGGGGGAAGTCCCTGGGAACACGTGTCATGGCCAAGCCGTGGGTTTCTTGGGTTTGGAGGGATACTTTGGTTTTTGTTGCCAGGCGACTTAGAGTAGGTAGGGACTACCACGTGCGTATCTACAAAGCGGCTACTGGACTAGCTCCTGTGTATAGAATCAAACACAATCAAACCATCATCCAAGCTATGGTTTTGTACTCACACCAATTTATGCTGCAATCGCTTGCTTTTGGCTTATGTCTGAGTCTTCGAATGGCATTCCAATTCAAAGTACAAACCAGTCATCTGTGTTGTTTTTGAAAGGGCACAAAGCTGCAAATGGGAACCAAAGAATCGGACCAATTCTCTATACCAGTCTGATGCGGTGCCAAGGCAACACATGCGGTCTGAGCGGTCTCGAACCATCAGTGTGATACATGATCGTGATGGTGATGATAAATACAATGAATCATATATAGTGATTACGAATAATCGTAATACTAATGGAAATTATAATACGTATTAATGGTAACGATTGAAATAATTGTGGTGATGATGATGAAGATGATGATGAAGATGATGATGAAGATGATGATGAAGATGAAGATGATGATGATGAAGATGATGATGATGATGATGAAGATGATGATGATGATGATGATGATGACGATGATGACGATGATGATGAGGAGGATGAGCCATGATGAGCCATGATGAGCCATGATGAGCCATGATGAGCCATGATGAGCCATGATGAGCCATGATGAGCCATGATGAGCAATGATGAGCAATGATGAGCAATGATGAGCAATGATGAGCAATGATGAGCAATGAAAACTTCAAGCGTCTGCCCTATCTCTCTCCAAGCTTCAAGCCATCCCCCATCCGTACCCAGCCGCCTGGATGGAGTGCAATTCTGACATGGGAAAGAGCATCTTGTAAAGCGCTTGGGAATCATCCAAGATTCCAACCTGCTTTGAGCACAATCCACTCCCCACTGGATGGCCAAGCCCAAAAAACACTCAATCAACTACCTGAAGGACGGGATCCTCTGGACGCCGAAGAACTCCCTAGATTCTGCGCTTGCAATCAGTATCAATCAGCAGGTATGTTCGATTGCCATCGCCAGAATTCTCGGGTTGACATCCAGGTTTCTTGGACTGTGATCCCTGGATAACGGTTCGTTCATCGTCCAGAAAAAAAGGCTCATGTCCCAACATAAATGGGTACCCTCTGGTAATTTAACGTAGCTATTGAAAATGGCCATTTATAGTGAGTTTTCCCATTAATCATGCTGATTTTCCATAGCTATGTTAATTTACCAGAGGGTATGTCTCAAAATCAGCACACATCGTTGATCAATGTTTGAAACACGCGGTTCCCCATTGAAATGGCCGAAAAAATCTGGTGGCGAGACAAACCCCCTTATTATTTGGAGACAAACGCAGATCATATTGTTGGATTATAAAGCCCATATTGTATCCAACCAAACTATGCCTTTCTATTGTTGCTTTGGCATGGTTTGGTCCCCCCAAACCATGGGTGGCTTAGGTGAGCATCTCCGCCTCCCTGAGGGCTGCCGCCAGACTGGTCTCCTCTTGACTGCTCAGGATCCAACTGGTCGGAACGACCTGCCAGAAACGATGGGAAGGGGAAAGTTGAACCATCAGAGGTGAAGATGTGGCTTTCCTGAAATCCTGAAGATGGGATGTGAATGTAAAAAATGGAGAATGGGCTTGAAGTCAACCCAATTCCATTCGAGATTTGACCACTCATGCTTCGGCCAAGTAAATGTTGCCCAGAACAGAACTCCAGGGCCCCACGGGCAGGGCAGAGGAAGAGAGGCCTGTCGGGCCACCCAGTCGCTGTTTCCTTTCACATCTTCGAAGCCGAACTCCAACAGAATTCCTCGACCTGTCAGCGATCTGGGTCCACCCATGGAATGCCCTGAGTTTTCAAGCAAAATGGCTGGCATTCTGGATGTTCATCCCCAAAAATTTATGGAAACTCACATCCAGTTGACCCCCCAGATTGTGTTTCACTTAACCACTTGGGTATTCTTAGCTGTTCTTGGCTGCTAAAGCTCGGGAACTATTCCTATCCGATTTCTTGATTTCTGTTTACCGTTTGGCACGCAACTGATTACATAGAAAAGCGACAAACCTCAAAGATGTAAAAGTGGGATTGCCAGACCCCAGGCCATAGATGACCAGCCATCCCGCGCCTGAATCCGTGTGACAGTTCACGGAAAGCACCTGTGGGCTTCAGGTGGCCCCCTCAATGGTTTTTTTTCTGGTGATTTCAAGTCCGTGGAGATGTCAAGAGCTAGGCTTTGGACTTTAGGATCCCAGTTGGGACTTTTATGATCTCCAAATCCAGTATTGCTTCGTCGCTAGGAATGCTGAAGGCTAATGTTGGAGGACTTGTCAACACCTGACTGTGGTCTCCAAGGTGCTCTGAAATCTTCCCCAGGCAGTGCTCAGCTTCAATTGGGAGCCTTCAAGTAAACCCGTTTTCTTACAAGGTGGTTCCACGTGGTTCGCAAAAAAATGTTTATGATTAACTAGGTTAACTAGCTTAACTAGGTTAACTAGGGTGATGATAACCGTAGTTGGATGAAGTTATCTAAACCAACAAACAGAGCTTCCAAGATCCAGCACCGCGCCTGTGCTTCGCGCCAGGACTTGGATTTCTGCCCATTTTTGTAGTAGAAATGCGCCCGTACGCGGGCACCCACCTCCACTCCCACAATGGGACAAACATCCTTCACCTGAACAAGGGAAGGGGAGAACAAGGGGAGGAGAACTGATGAAGAAAATGAAATCAACTGGCGGTAACCTCTGGTAATGGAAAAACCCCTATATTTTTTGAAAATTACCCTTTCCAATAGCTAAAATCATGAAACTAAATGGACCATTGTCCATAGCTATGTTGAATTACCGGAAGGCAGTTGCAAGGACCTCATTTTTGCCCGACTCATTTCGAGAACCTGGTCACATCATGTTTTTCAACCCTCCGATCTCCGTTTTGATCTGCAAAAGATGGACTGGGCTACTGTTTACCCTCTGGTAATTTAACATAACTATGGAAAATCACAATTTTTCATGGGAAAATTCACTATGAATGGTGATTTTCAATAGCTATTTTGACATAACCAGAGGGTACTTTATTGGTGAAGATTCGTGGAATCCATGGCAGCCATATTTCAGTGACCTTCCAAATTCGCTGCCCCATGGCATGATAATCTTCGTGAAAAAACCAGTTGGATCACTGGTGAATTCTGCATTCCTCATTGCTTTTGGGAGGGGTTCCCCCCAAAAAAAAAACGTAAACCGTTGCCCAGGGTTCTTTGATGTTCAGGGCCCCCAATGTTTTGAAGCTTGAAAACTGGAAACCAAACTGCCATGTGCTTCTTGCGGAAAGTCAGTAAAGTCATCGTGGCCATCCCAGCGAGTGACTGGATATTATTCTATAGCCCATACGACTTGCAATATTCCAATAGGGCTTTATTGCGGTTATTGGACCCCCCATTTGGGATGATGGAAAAAAAAAGAGAAAAAAAAACGCACCTCCAATATGGTTGCATGAGAGGCATTGCTTAAATCTCCCACATTATATCCCATCTCACACAAAAAAAGAATCCTTACCTTCCAGTTAGTACATAAAAAAAAAACTCTATCCAACCATATTCAACCACTTTTTTAGTCACCATTGGCCAACCCAAATGGCTGGCTCACCCCCAATGGTGAGTGGCTCACCACCCGCAGCTGGGCGACCGGACGTCTTTGCGGCTCTGCGTCACGCGCTTGCGGCGCTGCTCGAAGAACTTCTGCACGCCGCCCAGATAGCCCACGAACGTCTGGAGCTCGGACAAACTCACCTGGCAGCGGAAAGATACCATGTTTCAGGGAAGAAACATAAGAAACACCATCAATGAATAGTTTTTATGACTAATATGACTAATGATAACATGATTATTGGTGTCCTGCTTAATCTATTTGAAAACGGATAACGGTGATAGTGATTATTGTAATGATTAATGATTGTAGTCGTAAGTAATGTGGTTTACTGTTCCTACAATCATCATGTTGTTGTTGGGGTGACCGCCCAGACGCGGGCGTGAGTTTTTTCATCAAACTGCTGTGTGCCTTCATTGCCAGCATTTGACATGTTGCGGATGTTGACATGTTCCTAATGCTTACATGTACGTTGCAGATGTTCTCGCATGTTCAACCGGGGAGTAGGGGGGTGGGAGGGTGTAAGAAGTGGACCCTTGTTTTTCGCGTTAATACCCGGATGACACAATAATGCTGATAAGAAAAAGAAGAATGATTGTAGTCTAATTATAGTGCCGACAATCATGATCATGACCATGATGATGGTGATGATGATAATGATGGTGGTGGGCATCAATAACAACCAACAAAAGTCAATAAGAATTAGAACAGTAACAATGGGAATAGGTTCAACAACCCTACATCGGACCCGAAAGTGAACAAATCCACGGGCAATGCACTTCCTCCATTTTCCATGGGCAATTCAAAAAAAACATGTTGCGGTAAGAGGTGTGGTCTTTCACACATGATGGGCATTACTGACCAGTGCCAATACCATGAATTTCATCGTTCTTACACTTGATCAGCTTTCAACCAGCAAAAAACCTGATTCCACTGCAGCAAAGACACTGTTCCGTCCTTATTCACATCAATACCTCAGCAGCTGAGTTCTGACCCTGGAATCCCTGGAAGTGAAGGTAGTTGCGTTCACTGCGTTCACCATGGCGCCATGGCGCCATGGTCTGCTTCCCCAGCGCTTCCAAGGCACTGTTGGACTCCTCCGAGGACCATCCCAGGTAGGCACAAAGGAATTTGAACTCCTGACGGATGGGCTTCGGGTCACAGCATAGTGGTACTGGTGGTACTGGTGGTACCACCATGGATACTAGGCTGTGACAAAAAAAAACACTGAGCCGATCATAGGTCTGGACCCATTCCCAGATGTTTTGCCAACCCAGCCCTTAAAATGATGCCCTGAGCCGAGGAAATCTCCTGATGCTCAAGTACTCCGGAGCCATCCTTGTCGAAGTGCTTGAAGGCAGCAGCAATCCTGACACCAAAAACCAGGCTTTCTTTTAAGCTGAGAGGAACATCTTTTCGGGTTTCAAATCTTTCGATGAAGAGTAGGGAACCCCAGAAACAAAGACTGGTTGGTGGTTTTAACCATCTTGAAAAATATGAAAGTCAATGGGAAGGATTATCCCATATATTATGGAAAATAAAAGCCATGTTTGAAACCACCAACCAGAAGAGGTCAATGGAGGAGTTGGTTGTTTTTGTTGCTCCGGCCAAGGGAAGAGTCTCGGCCGAGTCCGAGCCTTTTTTCATCCTCGGTGATCGTGCTGTTGATTCGATCCACTAAGATGGACGTTTCCTGGCAGAAACGCGCTTGTCATGGGAGAATTCGGCTGACACCTCATCGTTTTGGTGGCTTGCTAGTCTTGAGACAATAAGCAAGGGCCAGAGTCTCTGCGATCATTTATCAGACATCAAGTGTGGATACTGGAGTTGACTCTGGAGACTGGGGCAGCTCATCAGTCCATGCACATGGGTTTGTCCAAAGATTGCGGAACCCCATGTCATGCAATAAATGGTTAACGGGTAGGGGACCCAATGGTTTGGGGCCCCGCCACTCTCGTGGACATGCGCACAGAAAAACCAGCAGCATCTGCGGAACAGCCTCATACTTCTTGTCCGCAAAGGACTGATTGCACAGTTGCACCTCGACAAGAATCTAATCATGTTGGCTATCTTGGCAAACAAAAGAACCATTGGATCCAAAACTAAAATCAAGGGTTCCTGTGGGGCGGTGAATATCAAAGGAAAGGAAATAGCGCAGCCACTTGGATGACCCTCAGAACTGCTTCGGAACCTCAAAAGTTCCAGAAAAATATCATCCATGCTGCGCACGACTCCTTTCCTTGTTGTTTCAATCTGATCTTTTTTTTCCCTTCAATCCCAAGCTTTGTCAGGGGCTCCCTGCAAAGGAGCACAGGGGATGTCCTGTGGAGGCATCTGCCAGATACGGCCTGCTCTTCAGGAGCTCCTAGAGCACGAGCCGCAGTCTTTTTGAGCGGTAGTCATTTGGCCAGTGCACTTGGAGATGTATATATAATGATATATAATGTATACATACGTATGGAAGTTTACAGTACCCTCTGACAAAAAAAGCCATAGCACTTCAAAATCCCCTATGGCCCTAGAGGTTTTAGAAGGAGATCCTCAAACTTAGATGCAGGAGAATCACGGGGATGATGTATGGAACTATGAATGAGAGATATGGATATGGATATTTAAGAATGGAGATTGATTGTGGGGATACATGCTCAATGACATGAATTTACATGGTAAATCGCTACAGTGTCAGTGTGTGGATACCAGAACTGCAAAATGATACTAAAGATCATTGGGCTTATATGAGGGATACAAGTAACCTATATACTATCAGACTAGATAGGTTGTTGTAACTGCCTGTTTCGACAGATTTTTTCATAACAAAAATATAGGGATTGACATGGGGATGATTTCGGGATGTCGTATTGCTGGAACCGCACATTTTTGTCATTCTTAATACGCACAAAACCGATCATTCTTGGTTATACACCTCTTCTGTGGTGGATACGCTACACACCCATGTTTCCCAGCAATATCCTCAATCCTTGTCCGTTGAAGCATCCAATCTTTGAAGTGGCTCACATCTTTTTTAGCCATAGCTACATGGGTATTATGTCATACTTGGGCCAAAAATGGGTACTCTCTCGGGGCTGGCCCGGGCTGGATTTTTGGACCCCTGGTAGCCTGGTTTCACATCAAAATACGTAGCAGTTGTGGATCTTCATCCCACCCATTCATATGGGAAAATCACAGCTCATACGCCCATAGGTATTTTATTTATTTATATTTTGTTTATCAATATCTACATGTAATTGTCGTATAATCATTGAATCATGTATAAGAATGATTCCCAGCGAATAACTGGGATTCTCCCATATAATCCCCCGAATAGTGCCCCAAACATGAATAGATCCAGTACTAAACCAGATCTTTTGGGGGGCGAAATTGACCACACAATTTCACAGGATGGGGCCCCCTTCAGATAGCGTTCGGTTGAGATATTCTTGTGGCTGAATTCTATGGCTTATGGTAGATAGTTAAATATAGTTAAGTTATATCACCCATAGTTGCGCCACTCATAAGCCATGAATCTATAGTTAAGTAATATAGTTAAGCCACTTATAAGCCATAGTCAGCCATAGTTATATAACCCATAGTTAACTTTATGGCTTATGGTTCAATCCATCTCTGCGGCCACACCTGGAAGCTTTGCCAGGACTTTGCCGCCTCGTCGGGCATCTGCCTCAACGCAAAAAGTCTTCACCTTTAGGGTTTTGTATGGTGACCAAAGGTTTTTTATAAGACCATGGTCATATTTAGTTTAAGGTTTTTTATATGGCGTTTGTTTCAATTAACCATCAACGTATCTAATTTTCGTCTAACATATTACAATATATTACAATGCTAATTGAATCGTGTGATGGCTTACATCTCTTTGATGATGGCATATGGCTTTATGATTTTTATGTGAATTGCATCCATGTATTAATCATATGGAGACATTATGAAATATCGATGATTATTTTAATTGTTATTTAACTGAATAAGATGGAAACCGAAAACCAATCATATGGGCTTTATCATGTGGTTGGGAAAGGGCTATGAATCCTTGGCTCCCGTTCGAAAACATGGTGAATGTGGATACCGCTCCAAACCGCTCCCGCTAGCCACCCTGTTTGAGGCATTTCACCAGCAAAGGATTGGTGTTTCACCAGCAAAACTGTGTGCTTTAACCGACAGAAACTGGGTTCTGCCAACAAAAACATACAAAAAAAAGCTGCGCGAGCATGGGTGAACCACATTGGATGTTTCCTCCGATGCTTGCCAGTGAATGCAGGCAGTTTAAGAGCTAAGTGGGCTCCACCCTGCCCTTTACTTCGTAAAGTAAAACTCAAAGTAGCCCCACAGGAGCTGCCTTTCGTGATATTCGATCTGTTTTTTATGACCTTTTGCAACTTTCCCTAATTTGAAACTCCAACCTATCAATTCTTGTGGATGAGTTGGAAGTGCCATGATCCCCAACTTTCTTGACGTGGCCTAAAAGCCATTTGGGCATTGGCCTAAAATCGACCAACTGATGCCTATATCACAAATTGACATCCCAAACTGGATGGATACCAGGAGGCCTATCAGTTTGACCATGTTTGACCTACAATTCGGCTCCCCATTTTCCCAGGGCATATGGCCTCTGGAAAATCTGGTCCCCAAAAATTCCCATGGAAAATCTAGGCATTTTCCCGCTGCATTGCTCCGACCCGACCACCAGACCCCAGCGGCTCCACATCCACGCAGGTTGATGCAGGCGGCACCTGACACCCACTAGCTATGGCTCCAATCGTAAGCCCCGGATAGAAAAGAAGCTGATCACTAATTGCTTTACCAGGCTGGTTGAACTTTTCGATTCTTTTTGAGGTTGCGCAAGATTTTCAACTATCCAATTTTTTGGGACCAATCAGTTTGAGCCATATACATTAGTAAATTAAGTGGGTTGAGAGGCCGGAAAAGTTGACCAACACACATGCCAGCTCACCTTGGCCGCAGCCGATGCTTCAGCCTTGCCTTGTTCGGCCTGCCGTTGGCTGGTGAGGTCTGATTGCTGTGAAAATCTACGCAAAACCAGGTTTTTTCTCCCAAAAAAAATGGGTCCCATGGGTGTCCTGTAAATGTTCAAATCAATCCATCGGGGGAACACCTGATAATGGTAGGATATGGCAGGTATATATGTCTTATGGAGGTGAAGTACACCCTCCGTGCCCACTGAACCTTGATTACCAAAAGTTTTGGGTTGTTGTATCTGTAGCGCTGATGTGAGTCATCCAGTCATACACATCTCCTGATTCATCGACCATTCGTTACCCTCTTTCATGTACCACTGTGCCTTGACCACGGGCTGCATAATTCGCATATGGTCCTCAGAAAAGAGCCATTCCAAGAAGGCCGCGAACGTAGTCTCCTTGGAAGGTGCCACGGCGGCAGAGTTGAAGCTATGTCGAAATGTCCAGTCCTGTTGCAGTTGGTTCTGTTCGGGCCAAAATCGGTTTCAACGGGTTGCTGAATTTGGTCTGATCTTCCGAAACAATCGATCTGAGTGTCTATGCCAAACCTCTGCAGTCCTGAAGCTTGCAGCAAATTGAAGGATCATTTGAAGGCTTGGTAAGTCCCTGAATTCAGGGAGCAGCCCCCTGTAGTTCCCTCTGGGGCCGAGGAACTTTGGACATTGCCTTCTCCAACATATGTGCCGAGACCATATCATCCACCTGCCACAAAGGCTATGAAAACGAGACATGGAAGGGCCCGAAAAGCCTCCCACTGGCCTGCGCAATGGCGAGGCTGGGCATGATCTGCCGCAGGACCAAGGCAAGCGTGATGGGGGAGACTGGCTCATCCATCCCCACCTCAGACCACTTTTGCGGTCCTGCAACCCCTGGGCCACTGGATAAACGAAACACCTCCAGGATCTCTATAGGGGTACCCAAAATGGACCAGCAAATTCAAGGACTTTTGCATCCAACTTCATGTGGGATGCGCCGCGACGCAGCCCCCTTGCAGAATCTAAGGCTCCGCGCCGTGCTATCGTTGAATGCTGCCTGAAGCTCCCAAATCAAGCTCTGCTTGGCAAAGATCCCACCAGTGAGATTCTGAATGGAAACTGTGAACCTACAAAGCTGCAAGAATCAATGTTGAGCAACAAATGACAAGTAGACCAGCCATCGCCATCTCGAGTAGCCAATAGTTACTGGGATGGCCCCAGAGTCCGCTCAGAAAAAAAAGTGCACCCCTGTCCAATCCCAGGAATTTTGCCATTCTGACAAGTGAGAAGAACATTTTAAGGATCCCACAGTACATGTTCAACTCCAACTGGATTTTGGGAAAAAGAATGCGCATGTCTGGAAATGGGATATGTACTATATAGCCCCAAAATGGCCCATCTTAATGCAGAAATATTTGATAAAGCATTGGATTTTGGGGGTGCCCTAGTTTCAGACAAACTAAACTGACTCCAGACATCCTGACTGGTCTCAAAGTCAGGCTGCGGTAATCTTCCCTTTCTGATCCATGATTGCTGTTGCGGCCCGGCGAACGGCCCAGCCGAACAATGAACCGGGGAACGTCTGAGCCAAGGCCGACAGGCAGCGGTGGTTGCGTGGAAACCATGTACTCTCCAAAGCACGTTAGGGTTTGGTCCAAAACCCAGAGTGTGACAAGTATCCCTCTTATTGATGAGATCGTGACTGCCAAGGTTGCGCAGTTTTCTGTACTTATGAAGACGGCATCGAAAAACCTTTTTCCATCCCAGTGAATCCAAGAAGTGCCATCCACGATCCTAAAGGAGCTACCAAAAATGACGCTCTGCCACAGGTCTCTAGCAACCTCCAAAACTGAAAAGTGAAATCCCATTAAAATCAGGAAAAAAAAAAAAGCGGTTCTGTCCTTTTGGGGGTTACATCACCAGTCCCACAAAACCCTCGAAGCCCAAAAAAAGCACCTCCTCTCCAGGGCGCCACACTGAGGGCTCTTGCGGGTTGGAGATGGGTGAGCCCAACGGGCGACCATCAAACCTGGAGGATAAGGATGCAGTTGAGGTTATTGTCCTCTGATTATTTAACAGAGCTATGGAAAATTGCCCATTTAAGGATGATAAACATTGATAAACCTCCAGGATGATGGATTTACCCTTTTGAACATGGTGATTCTCCAGTTCGCTAAGGGAATTTATGAGTACAACCATGGTCGTTTAACTCCAATTAATTGGGACATGGGCCCCTCTAAGTGTGGCATACCATGGCTACATATCCACGAAAAACTGGAACTGCACCGTCAAGTTGAGGACTCTGGACTCTGAACAAAACCTGCTCCGGAGGTCTCCAGAAAATATGACCAGAAATGGAAGATGCTTGAGACTTCAGCTAACTGGGGGTGCATTGTGAGTTGAACAAATTGCTCTTCCATTTGCCCTCTGGTAAAGCAAGATAGTTGTGAAAAATCACCATCTTAAATCTTAATGGGCAAATCAACTATAAATAGCCAGGTTCCATAGCTACGTTAGTTTACCAGAGGGTACTCACTCACCAAGCCAAGCCATGCATCACGAAAACTTCGGGCCCCCACGAAAAGCTGTGACTGTGGCCAAAACTCGACCTACACAGCTGGGCAACTCCAAGACACATCCCAGGTGCGAAGAAAAAACATCTACCGATGGCTTTGTCCTAAAATCCCGGGGGTATCCACTGGACAAACCCACCACGCCTCTGATCTAGGGTGGGAGTGCCTGGTGCCTGCAGTTTATTGCGAATCGGCTAGCCACAAATTGAGACTTTGGGCTAAGTTGGAGCAACTTACTACCCAGAAGTGGGCCGCACTTGTTGCTCGAAGGCTTGCTTTATGGGCGGCTCATTTGGCTCGCAAGAAAATGTCAATCTGCTCCTCCCGGAGAATATGGTTGAAGAATTGGGTGCCACCTTCGGACGAGGATGTGAAGTTGGATGCTGCAAAGCCAGGAAATGGTTTGGAGATGGAGTCAGACCTATCTATATACCCTCTGGTAAACTGTCACATAACTATGGAAAATCACCATTTTATAGCTGGGTAAATCCACTATAGTCACTATTTCTATGGCCATTTTCAATAGCTTTCTGTTAACGTTTACCAGGCCGGGTACCAGCAAAGATCTACCGGCCCAACTCCGTGAAAAGGGGATCCCCCTGGTGGCCTGCATGGCTCAAAGCCAAGCCTCGGCGCTGGCAACCATGCGATTCAATGGGCTACAGTTGGTTTATAAGTGGCTTGACAATGGTTTATGGTAGATATAACTATAGTTAATGGGGATTATAAACCATTATAATGGTTTATAAACCAACTTATAACTGGGGGGCCCCATCCTGTATCCGACGTTGAGAGAAAGCCAAATTCAGGTTACAACTCCGCATGTTCTTGGGGTATGTAACTATCAGATACTATCCATCCCTTGGGTCAACAGTCCCACTGGTTTGGGTAGCTGTTGATATGTCATGATATGTCCATCTACCCATGCTCCACGCATGTTGATCCTATCACCAGTGTTGCAGTTTACATCCCCATTGCTGCTAAAATCAAACATGTCGGTTGGTTGTATCAAGGTTATATAGTTATATCCCACCATATCCCACCATGTTGCTGAATTTGATCATGTTGGTTACATCTCCATCCTGGGGTCCTGGCTCTTCTCCCTGTCCCCGCCACGTGTGCAATTGAGCGCCCCTGCCGGGAAGTTCCCTGGCAACGGCCTGGCGCAGATCATGGCTGGGAAATCCGCATCTGGGAGCCATCAATGATCGATTTTTCATTGCAAGATTGCGGAGGCTTGTACAAGAAAAACCAATTTTAGTGATTTGGTGATTTGACATCTCAGTTTTTTGATTTAACATTCTTTAACCAGCAACAACATGCAACAACATCAAATCAAGAGATGTCAAGAGTAGCTGACCCCGGGGCCAGCTGCCTGGCTGTTCACCATGAAAGGGCACAACAGCGGCGCGTTGCGACCGGCAACCCCTGGTACTGGGGATGAAAATGTCTTCCTCGCAGTGTGACAGATTTGGGATTTGGGTGTGTCGAAAACTTGTAAAGATGTAGGGGTTCAGACTCTGTCTCGCACTCCATCAATTGCTTCTTCAGGGACTGTTGTGGCTGTGCTGTCGGCTGCGTCAAGTTGCTGTGCTATGTGACCGTGTCTCCGCTGCATCGTTCTTCCCGTTTGAAAACTTCTTCGAGCAAATCTTGGCAGCCAGACACTAACTAACTGGGCAGCAGCCCCATGGCCCCCGCAGAATATGTTTGATGCCATTTGTGACACAGCCCTCTCCCAGATCATCATGGTATAGCCCTGCAGATGGCTTTGAAAGTAGCTTAGAGGTTGCCCGCCGAGGTGACTTATTCAACACTGAACACTTTTTGAATGTAGATATGAGGGGTGGCACAAGCAGGACGCATAACTGATGAGCTGCTGACCTGTTTGATAGTGGGTCACCCTTGCCACCAGAAGAAAAATCCCCAGCCCGGCCCCAAAAGCCTGCGGGGATTTTTACTCGGTCCCTGCAGGGCCTTAGGCCCTACATCACTCCCCCGACTTGGTCAAGATGTGAAGAAAGCAATGGCATCACTTTTCATCCAGAATTGATAACGTATGCGCCGTATGATCAATATCTTCATCTTCTTCATCTTCTTTCAAAACAAAAGAAAAAGTGTGGCAGTGCCACACGGTCGCTTTCCATCTCAAGTCTTGGGAGACCTCTGTACCACGCGTCCACGGCAGACTCCTGTCGGACGACCTGGTGGTTGAAAACCGCGGCGAAAGCTACGATACTTGCGAGACTTGCCCTTCGACACTGCTTCGTCAGTGCAAATGGGCACGAATTAGGATGCACATCTCCTGGTCATTCTTGGTTCTTCTTTCAGAGGCACAGCTTCCTGGAAAAACACCTCCAAAGTCACCTTTCTGCATGGTACCCTTGCGTTGCTCCGCCATCCCAAGCTATCCTGAAAAATTGCACCAGCTCCATATCCTCCATCAGCATCTTGTCGACCACCCAAGCAGCTTCCGCTTCCAGATGTCTTAGGAGATCAAGAGACCTGTGCCCTTCAAGGCTTTGATCTCCTCCAGCTCCGCCTACGGCTCGGAACTGGGGGCCCGAAACCCAGATTCATCACTTCATTTTGGGAATCAGAGGCATCAAGTGACAAATACCCAACCTGATTATGACGAACATAGCCATGGTATAGATGGCCCTAATCGAAATAGATGGTTCACCGAGCTATAAAATGGTGATTTTCCATGGCAAACTGTTAGTCATAACCAGAGGGTAGCAAAAAAAAACATGTCTGAAAATCCACCCAAGTATTGTGTGTCGATTTGGCGCAACTCATCCCTTCAGTGAGACGTGGCCGAGCCCTGTGCCACCACTGTCATCCCTTTGCTTTCTTTATGGTTTTGTTATGGCGTTTGTCTGAAAATGGCACCCAAAAAAAAATCATGGTTGATCATCGTTTACCCCCCAAAACCATTGCCATGTTTGTTCAATATCCCCAGTTAAAGTAGAAATGCTTCAAGTATGTATCCAAGGGTATCCTATATCCCTATTTATAGTATGTCTCCCTATTGAAGTATGTACCCTCTGGTAATTTAACGTAGCTATTGAAAATCACCATAGAAATAGTGGATTTTCCCAGCTAAAAATGGTGGATCTTTCCATAGTTATGTAACAGTTTACCAGAGGGTATCCTATTTATAGTCAATATCCCCATCCTTGGCGTCGGCGCCTTTAAGGAACTGGACATCAAGCGCTCCTGCTCCAGCGCAGCTTGGAGTTGCTGCACCTGCGCTCAAAAGGTCCAACATCTTGACTCCAAAACTACCACTTGTTGGGGAAAAGCCAACAGTAATGTGTATACAATAATTATATATATAATATAATATAATATATATATATAATATAATATAATATAATATAATATAATATAATATAATATAATATAATATAATATATATATATAATATATATTATATTTATTTACATATATCCAACTGCTAGCCGCTAGACAAAAATAAAATAAAAAAGAACAAGAGGCGAGGTGTACTGAGGGGCAAAATTATTAACGGCTAGGTAGTGAACCATCCAGTTTCCTAAGTCTTGAAAAGAACGCAATGACAGCAGAATCATGATTTGCATGGGGAATTGACTGGAACATACCCCAAGCATTATGTCCCAGCACAATTGCAAATGATGGAGGTGATCCATGATAGATGTTGGGCGGCTACCCTACGGTGATGGCAGCGCTTGGCTTTCCGTGTCATGCGCTCTGATTTTTCGGTAGGTTCAATACCGAACCGCCCTGTTTACGCACCGGAATCTTCGCCACCAAACCAGTCAGTGTAAGCATATGTCTACCAGTCTACCAGTATCCAACCCACATCGGAGTGATCTCGTTTTGGCAGCAACCGCATCCCCGAGTACTGGTGATCTACATAGCCAACATAGCCATCACCCAGTCATCCCACCTGGCTCAGCAACTGGCTGCCCGGCTCAAGCAAGCCTACCATTTGGAACTGCCCAGGCCCCAGTTTCAGCCTAAAAAACTTACACTGCTAATCAACTCCTCATTGCAAGCGGTTAAAGTGATGAGACCGTCAAAAAATCAGGGACATTCAGGGACCCAGCACGGCAACTGATACCCTCTGGTAATTTAACATAGCTATTGAAAATGACCATAGAAATAGTGGATTTTCCCAGCTATAAAATGGTGATTTTATCCATAGCAAACTGTTAGTTCACCAGAGGGTACCCTTTTTTTTTGGTGAAACAACCCCCCCTGGACCTCGGTGCAAAAACTCTCTTTTTCTCAGGGGATCATCCAGACCCATCCAGCAGCCTCCGGAGCCATCCAGCGCCAGCTCTCCGCCCGGCTCACGCGAGGACAACGAGGCGTCCCGGGCGTCCCGGAGACGACTGGCCAGTGCCATCAAGTCTGGGCCTGGACAAATCCAATTCCGAAGCCTTGAAAAGCGATGGGGCGTTGGTCCAGATACGGGATATACATCTACACATCTATCTGATGTATAATTTCTGTAGAATACATTTGTATATGTGTAAATTATTGTAAATGTGTATTGAATTTGTAGACCTGTTTGTGTCTGAATTTTATCATTACAGTATCTCCATCTCTCGATCTCAACCTCTCTATGTCGCTCTATGTCTCTCTATGTCTCTCTGTTTCCCTCTATGTCTCTCCTGGATATCTTGTCTCGTCTAATCTCCTCTAAAAGATGGTGTGGACATCTGTAAGGCTTGCGCTGAAGTCTGTGATGCAGCACGCTTCTCTAAACTTGACATCTCTTCCCACCTGGAGATTGAAGCTCCTGGGCAACGCGAGAGAGTTCACCTCCAATCCTCGGAACAGCGGCATTGCCAAGAAGGGCTGATCATCCCAGACATGATGGTCATCAGCCCCGTAATTGGGGTCATCCAGATTCGGAAAGCATCAAACATGCTGGGAAAATGCTCATCACAATCAACCCCACATTTAACTAGTGATACTAGTGGCAGTACGAATTTCAATCCTCTACTCTTTTGGGGTCCAAGGATGTCCAAGGTGCCAACATCCCCCAGCTGCACGGTTCATCCCCCGGGCCCCGTGGCCCGGTCGCGCCAAGCTACGCCTGGCTTTTCGCCTGCTCCGCTAGGGTCGAGCAGCGGCTCTGCACCTCATGCAGCTCTTCCAGCTGCATGTCGCAGAGCACCAGGCTCTCGGCCAGCTCGGCCACCTGTCAGATCCCAAGTTCCACCTGTCAGAATTTCCTACAGTTTCAGCAGATTCCACCTGGATCATCCAGACACTAATCTCCATCTTTTTAAGGAATCCATCAAAGTGGCCCAAAAAAATCTAACTTGACATGTCAAGTCCATTTAACAAATTCTTAAAACAACCAAAATCCCCATCTCCGCACCTCTTCCGCCAGCACCAGCTGCTGCGCCTCCAGCGCCTCCCGTTGCGCCTGCTGCGCCTGGCGCGCCGCCTCCGCGGCGGCCAGGCGCCGCGTCAGCGCCGCCGCGGCAGCGCCCAGGCGCCGCTGCTGCGCCGCAGCGCGGCGCGCCAGGGCCGCCTGGCGCTGCTGCGCCAGGCGCTGCAGGCGGAGCTCCTCGGCCTGGAAGATGTGGCCATCTCAGGCGATTTTCAGAGGCTTGGGTGGATAAAAACATGCAGAAATTGCTATGAATATCCATGAATATTCGAAAGTATTCAAAAAATCCATGAAGGATGTTGATGTTGTGGGGGAATCTATAAATGTTCAACTTTCCAAAAATCAAGGGGCAAAAAAATCACGTGCAGCCTCTTGAGATCTGTTCTTTTCGTTCTATCTTTTCGTTCTGCGACATAAGCTTCCAAAAAGGACACCCCACGGCACAACTGCACGAGATTGATATTTTGTCGCTGCTGGCTGGTAGGATCACTGAAGAATTGGTCGTTAAGAGTTTTAGACGAGCCCTTGGCTGCTGACAACACTGGCAAGTCCTTGACAACAGGTCAGTGCACGATCCACTCCTTAAACAAAGATCAATCACCCAGACGACACCCAGCACCTCCACCAGTGCACAAAGCTCAGTCTGCAGCTGACCACCGGCAAGTTCAGGCAACCACTGCGAGCTCAATGGGTCCAACCCGGCCTGCGCACAACATACCAGGTCAAGGGATTTCATTGCCCCGAAAAAGCGCTGCCAAAGGAACCTTGGAAACTGGTCCTTTAAAATAGGTGCTTTTGAAATGGTGAAGAAGAGGCATTCCCCCACCTGCTGCAACATTTCCACTAGCTGTCGGGCTTGCACCACATCCCGGGAGTTCAGCACCGCTGTCATAGCCTATGCGCGCAAGATGTGATGCCAATCATCTTTGAGAGATTGATGGAGTTGAGAAAATTGATGAGTTTTAAACAATTCTAATTCTGACGGGGTTCCCAATTTCGTCAAACACCACGTGTCTGTTCTGGAACTAATGGTAAGCCGCTGGGCTGTTGGAACGTGAAATTCAGAAATTCTAAGCCGCGCAAAATCGAATGCGTCGTCCTGGACACCAACACAAAGAAAGACAATTCTGCATGTCAAGAATAGTGTCAAAACGAACTGATGTTCTTCAGAGGAAATACCCTCTGGTAATTTAACATAGCTATTGAAAATGGCCATAGAAATAGTGGGTTTTCCCATTAAAAATGGTGATTTTCCATAGTTATGTTAAATTACCAGAGGAAATCATCTTCTTTGTTCTTCAGCTTCATGGAACCCTGCCTCACAGAGGGGTTTCTGCAGTTGTAGATCCTGCAATCGCTTTCGACACCTGGAAGAAGTTCACAACTCTTTCCAGTTACCCTCTGGTAATTTAACATAGCTATGGAAAATCACCATTTTTAATGGGAAAATCCACTATAAATGGCCAATTTTAATAGCTATGTTAGTTTACCAGAGGGTAAACCAGTTAAACACGAGCAGTTTCCAAACTAAACCTATAGCCTCTGCCTCTACCAGCATGGTGCAACATTGTCTCCCCGGAATATCCAAAGCAGCATATGCACAGTGTTAGCCCTCTGGGAATCAAACCTAGCAATTTTTAGCATCCCCTCTTCATCAATGACTCTTTCGTGAAAATCCCAAAAAAAAACACGGGATTTCCATGGATTTGCCCTTGCCAGGTGGGATTTTTTTCAGAGGAAGTCACCCAGAAACGAAAAAAACACAGCCAGTGGATGATCCCAGAATGCTTCCGTTGGGTCCCCTGGTGCCTGGCCATCAGTGGCACTTCAGCTGCGCCCAAGACATGTTGCGCCTCTGCCAGGGCCAGTGTCAAGGCCTGCGCAGCTCGTGGTTGCTTTGGCTGTTTTGAAGCGAAAATGGGAAAACCTGGCTTGGCAAAATAGGGAAAAATTGGGGGAACCTGCAGACTCAACGACTTCTTCAGGGTTTGTTCCCTTACCCAATGGTGATTTTCCACATGTGGAAAAGGCGATGGCTCCATGGCTCTATCCCGGGGCCATGGAATGCCATGGAGCCTCTGCATCAGCGCTCTGTTCGATACAGTTCTTCAGCTGTCGCAAGACGGCAACTTCCGCCGCGAGCCTCCCAGCAATCGTTGGAGCCTCCAATTTCAAAGGTGATGTCCCATCCTTATGGCTTAAAACACCAAAGTTCGACGAAAATTTGGGCACCAAAATATCCAAAATCGATTGGATGATCCATGATGATCCCCATCAAAATTCAATCAGACAATATCACTGCCATGTTGAGTGTGGCAACTGATCCTCAAAGTTGCATGGTTTCAACCTATTAAACTAAACAACAAAAACAACATCAGCAAAAATCCTCAAACTACCACTTCGACACATAAATTGGTCAGGTGAGCGCCCCAATCTCAATGAGCACAGACTGCAGCCTGCGGTGAGCCCCAGCAGCTCTTTGCAGCATGGGGATCGGAAAGTCAACCTCAACCAGACGTGGGGCCAGCCTTTAACAAGATGCAGCCCACGAACCCGAATGCTCACACGTATAACAGATGTCAAAACACATGGATATGCAATCACGCCGAACACTTGTCTGCAATAGTCTATTTGAACAGTCTTGTACATATTTCC
>Ga0126342_10001191_pt1 | contig 35119 bp, 33 predicted proteins | sample Cyp1metagenome_FD_92528 | JGI IMG/M metagenome (GOLD analysis project Ga0126342, IMG submission 92528) | Coral microbial communities from Lord Howe Island, Old Settlement Bay, Australia - Cyphastrea 1 metagenome | ecosystem: Host-associated > Invertebrates > Cnidaria > Coral ...
GGGTGAAAAATCTCTGGGTGAAAAGTATATGGGTGAAATGTATTGAAGAGTCTCTGGGTGAAAAGTATGGTGGAAAATAGGGGTAGATGGGATGCTGGCTTTCGTTCCCCCCTTCTCAGGTGAAGTGGTTTTTAGTGGTGAACTATTGAGCCCGTCAGTTCCAATTCATGGCACCTGATCTCGAAGAATAGCGGGCCGGACAATTCTCACTTTCGCGGGAACACATGTCGTATGCAATCTACACGTCTATAAACAACCAATGGATGTAAGTGAGATTTCCATAAGTCCAAGATTAATACAATCTACACAATATTGTATCTATATAAATATGACACATATGTGATATCCCAATAGTGTATATCTAAATATATGTATCATATTTCAATAGATTTGTCTAAGCCCCACTTGGCAACAGCCCGGGCTTCGACAAAGCCAGGTGCCACGGTGCCACGCGGACAGCGAGCCTTCAGCATGGCGGTGTTGGACAGCATGTCCACGGTGCGGCTTTTTGCGGTCGGATCATCCTATCATCGGATCTCATAGCCATGACAGCTATGAAGAGGTTGGGTGAGCTATGTAAAGGTTGAGTGTATCCGATATATCCTGATTTTCTTGTTTGGAATTGAGGTTGAGGATGTTCTGCAATTGTTTTGGGGGTTACGAAAGGGGTAGAGTAGATATTAGGGGAAGAATAGGTATGGGCGTATGACAGGGTAGTATGATTAGGCATCCTTGTGATTTTCCTTTGACAATCTAGGTGGTGGAAGAACACGGTTTCAGCAGAAAATGCATCTACAATTTCATGTTTTTGTCCCAAACTGAATGGGGTAGTGGGTTCCCATTTCGTTCCTATTTTCTGAGTTTCATTACGTAGTTTATGCTTTCCCAAAATCCGGGGAACCTCGCCATCATTTTTCAAGCATCCTCGGGTAGGGCTGCAGGGTATTGGTCAAGGGGCTGGCCCTCTGATTTTTTTGGTATAGCTAGGGATAGTTTATCCAATCACATCCGCCTGCTCCAAAATCATTTTCAGGCAAGTTTACCTGTTGGAGTAAAGAATTTTTGAAGGAGTTAATGACATCTTCTTTTGACTCCAAGTGTGCTATCCATTCGGGACCACTCATTTTTGCCGGGATTCTGGAAATCTTCTGCGTCGAGGTGATTTGGTTTGATCAAAGTTGGTGCATCGAAAGCCCCATGATATGGGAAAATCCCATGGTTGTACTCATCAAAATACCATTTGATAACCCCCAAGTATCGCATTGAAGAAGACTGACCATGCTTGTACCGTTTTACCCATCAAAACCAAGCTTCTAAGTGGATGAACATGATGAACATGGAGATGGGTCGCTTGTTACCTATAAATTTCCCATGTGGGGGATGGTACCATCCAGCATCCAGCTATGACTTAGTATAGGTACCAGGGGCCCGGATGACCCAGAACCATCTCCCCAGGCGTCCTCGGTCACCTTGCGCCTGCTCTTTGGAAAGCTGCGGATCGACATGCCGCACCAAGCAGGTTGCGTCCGTCGGTGTATTCCCAGCTGTTATAGCCATGTTAATAGCGAAAACCATGAGAAACCAATGGATTTTGGGACAGGCCTATGTTCAGACAATCCCAAATATTGAGATGATTCTAGATGCAGAAGTGGTTGATGTTGCTTGATGTCATGTTTGCGTTGAAGACTTGAACTGAAGTGACCCCCGGGTCCGTGTCGAACCATGTCTTTGTCCAAACTCTTGGCCGCCATTTTCCGGCACCTCATCTCTAGTTCGTGGATGAGAAAATCCAATGGTATCCGAAACATATCCCCATCATCTTTCCCCATCATACAAAAACACAGATATATGATATATGAATATACCCTCTGGTTATTTAACATAGCCATGGGAAATGGCCCAGAGGAATAGATGGTTTACCTGGGTTTACCTATTAATAGCATGGTGGATCTTTCCATGGCTATGTTAGTCATAACCAGATAGTATATATAGTTGCTTAAATCCCCATTCTTTTCCCCAGTTGGAAATCGACATGATAATCATTAACCATCTATTCTTAACATTTCTTAACCAACTCGTGATATAAACATAGAAATTTATAAACCCATCTAGAAAAAAACATAGGAATGAAACCCATCTATATAAACCATATATATAAATAAATATATATATATACACATTTTCTTAACCATCTATATAAAGCCATCGAATTTCATGGAATTTCCATGAAGATCTCCCCATCGCCCAGGGGAGATGATGTACAACATCACCGCCGCAGGGCTGGTGGTGGCCACGTTGGCCACGTCCATGCTCTACTTGCGAAGAGGCGCAGTGCCGGAAAATGTCGAGGAAAGAACTGGGCAATGAATATGGAATATGGGTACAGAAGCCATGAAATATATTATATATATGTATATTCATTTATTTATTTATTTATTTATTTATTTACATGTGTACATATAGGATCAAAAAGATGATTATTGCAGACAGTTAAATTCATGGGGTATTGGCCAAAATAGCCAAGGTCGCTAAGTCGTTCTTTCTTGGTTTAGATCTTTGGATCTACCTCTGGGATCTTGGACACGCCTGGTTTGAGCTGTGTGACTTTGTAGGCAATGGCATTGTTGATGGCGGATTGGGTTTACGGGGTAATTGACACGGAACCGATGTTTTTTTCGAATCATCAGCAATTTCAATGGTTTCAACCAAATCTGATTGGAGTCCACCACCATGAAACGAAGGTTTCCCCTCCAAAATGTGTACGCTTACATAATTATGGATAGTATAGACTACAACGATGTCACTACGACATCAATAGAATTGGTGGTGAATAGGGGTACCTATCTCAAAATTGCCTTATCTCAGGTGCATTATCTCAAGCTTCAGCCAGATAAATGGGCATTTCCCCTGCAATTCTTGTAACCCCCACAATCTATACCCTCTGGTATTTTAAGATAGCCATGGAAAATGGCCCATAGAAATAGTTGATTTTCCCATTAATAGCATGGTGATTTTCCATAGTTATGTGACAGTTTACCAGAGGGTAGTTTATTGTTGCTGACATATCCCATGATATATTCCCTTTCCCCATAGAATGATTGGTTACCCTGCATGTTGTTGATTACATATCCCCATATGATCCAATCTATCCATCAAATGGTTCGATAAATCCATAAACGCAACGTTCAGTGATTGAAGCCTCGCCTCAGCTCCTCTTCTTCAGGTGCAGATGAGTCGCACACATTTTGAGGCCGAGGTCCGAGGCGCTGGTCACCAGGAATCCTAGGGCTAACATGAAGATGTGACTTGGCAAGTGACTGGCATGATACCCTAGTTTTTGATCGTTTTTGTATAAGATGTGACAAGTATACCATATATACCATCTATGGGTTGCCAGTTTTGTATCAAGTGATATACCATGGGTTGTATGAAGATGTGACTCAATACTATTGATACAAATGACTTGATAATCGTAGTTTTTGTTGGTGGCCTCATCCTTCAAATCGGGATGATCCTAAGGAATATCCCGATGGCTGGGGTAAAGTGTTTTTTTGGTCTTGATGGAAATTCCGGAACCCCCAATATCAGATACCCCCCAAGAAACAGGGGTTTAACATATATAACATAAACCACACTTGGATGCGATTTCAAACCCGTGCTTTATCATGTGTGGGTCAGATACCTACCATAACTCCCCTGGTGATTTGTTTGGGCCTTTTGGGCCATGTCCCAAGCGTTGGATGTCAGGGAAGCGTCACGTGATGTAGCGAGCCGAAGGCTGCTGCAACGCCGCAGCGGGAACTTGTGCGACATGGACTGAAGTTTCACTGCTGACCCGAAGAAAAACACTGTACACCTAAACCCAATGGTCAATCATCGTTTTCCCGATTCATACCTCATTTCCAGACACATCCCCATCATCCAACTTTGTTGAATTCAGGGGGAGAACACCCCAGCAATTTGTTGGAGTGCTAGACAGGTGACACGAAATCGCGAGGTCGTCATGCGCGACATTCACAAGGTCCTGCTGTTTGCACCCGAGCGCCAGAGTGGTAGAACGCCCCAGAAAAGCTCAGTTTCTTGCCCAGGGGCCTATGTAAAACCAGGGGTCAAAATGCAAAACCCAGGGGCCTATGGGACAACGGACTTTGGTGATTCTTGAACTAGCACACCATATTATGTTTGGTCACCCAATATTGACGTATACCCGCATAGACAGCAAGCCTTTGGATGAGTATATCCCAAAGTTGACTGGCTGGTCATAGACTTCAAAAAACTGTGCCCTTCTGTGGGATGCAGGTGGAAAATTTGAGCCAAACGAATCCAACCCACCTGAAAAGGTCGTCGTTGAGTCAGTTGCTGAGGGCTTCAAGTTTCCATCCTGCAGCGATTAGTCAACTGGCCATTGCCGCCTAACTTCACTTCCTGCTCCTTTCAGGGAAACAAAAAGGGCTGCCCGTCTCAGCTTTGCGACAGCTAGTTGCCTCTGATTGGTTCAGATGATATATCCCGATCCGTTGGCGGGTGCCATTCGCCATTCTCAATTCTCACACATAGGCTGACTTGAGGGATGAACAACCAAATCATAGCCATATCTAAAGATCACCATCTAAGGCACACGCTCAGTAACCAACTGCCCGCGCCGTACCATCTGTCCCGCAGTTGAGAATTCAAACCAAGGATGACACGGGAAGTTCCCGGGAATTTTGGGGCTGTCCACCCTTTGTCGAACTGCCCAGCAATGACTGCACCGACGTGGCGATCTCAGGACGGTGACTGATGCGCAAGTGAAGTTGGCCCAGTTTGGGCAGATAAAATCACCTTCAGCATGCGGAAACCAAAGAGGGACCATGTTTAGCAGCCCCAAAACTATTCACAAGTCAAAAAGTCCGACATTGCAGTGCCGTCCGTGGCTGCCTTGGGCTACCGGTGGAGTTGCTTTTTTCACCTGATCAAACCGAAGCATATCCGCTGATTTGTTCATGGCCATTTGCAGAGTCCGCTGATTTGAATTTGACATGTTGTTTCGTTGAGCCAGGCATCATTGGCTTCGTTTTGTCGCCATGGCCCTTGAGAAGATTTTCGCCATAATTTCCAGGCGGGCAGCTATTGACTACATGGCTTCCCAAGCAGAACCGTGATTTTCGGGTCAGCATTGGTCACCTTTTTCCCCTATGGAATTGCTGGAACTCCAGCTCCAAGCGAAGCAGGGCCAAATAGTAGCAGCAAAAGTATATGGCCCAGCAAATATTTCTGGTCCAAATGCTGGACTTATATGGTCCAAAGCAAATATGATATGGTTCAAATATGGTTCAATTGCTATCACCTCTCATTTGCTTTCAAATTGGTTGCCTCTTTAGCACTTGATTGTTTTAGAGAAGCAGATTTTGAAGCAGTGGGGTTGCATCCCGTAGAGTACTTTGTTTTGGTCAACTTTGATTCATGAGATTCGCGGTGTGGGTCTAGTGAGGTCAAGTCCTCTCATGGTTTTATCAATCTGGCACTGTCCTCTTAGCCCTTGAGAATGTCTTGCAACCCCCAAAACCTGGTGTGCGCATGACACTCAAAGTCAAAATGCTGGCGGCTTTTTACACAAGTATCCCAATAATTTGCAGTATAGATGGAACGGAGAGATATACAAAGAAAACAATGTTTTTTCTGATGGAGACAAGTTGCCCTCATTGTTTCTCTGTATCATCTCATAATGAAGACTGAAAGGCAGGGGATACGAACAAAAACACTTTCTCTCGGACGGTTGAGAGTGGATTGTCCCACTCCCTTCGCATGGAATAATTGTCAATTACTTTTGATATCAATCTCATTCCCCAATACTAAACACCCACATCCATTGCATTCCGTTGGATTCTGCAGGATGTTTGTTGATATTGGGAAGAAACTACCCAGTCCAATATCCATGTATTGATGATGGCAGTAAGCCTTATTTAATAAATGCTGGTAAACTCTTATTTTCATGATGTTGATCATTCAAGTGATGCAATGAGACGCTCCACTGCCAGGCATCTTGTGCTTGGGTTTCACGTCAAGCGGTTGCAGTGAGCTGGTGCAGTCACCCTCCGGTTCCGCCGAATATCTTTGCGTGGTACGTGGAGAGCGCCCCAAGGGGAGGGCTTGCAGATTTCTGCATCTTGCCAGAGATGGGAAGTGTCTGTCATTCAATCCTTGCGCTGCATGTGAAATAAATCGATATTTGTTGCCTTTCCCTGTTGCAGATGTGATCTGATCTCAATGTGCGTGATCAAAGGTGGCTATGGATTTCCCATCTTGGCATGGGCTAGTCATCAATTACCCAGCTATAGCACCCCCAGGGCGCAATTCATGCTTGCAGGGAATCAAAAAAGCAGCAAGTCTCAGCCTTGCATTGGCAAGGATCGTCAGTCACTTTGAGTCCGGCGATATGTTACACTTGGCCAACAGGGATAGTGAAAGTTTAGAACCCTTCAGCATGAAGCATCACTTATTTTTCTTTGGTCAGGGCCGGGTGGTTTGTCGTTGTCAGAATCATGGTAGTCCGAGGATTCCAGCTGCCAATGGATAGCACAGAATCCTGGCAGTTCGATCTCACCTAGGCTATTGGTGAACTCTTTGGGTTGACCCTTGTGCCACTTTGATCAACAAAGTCACCAGTCACCAGTTGTTCCTTAATTCGCTTTGGTTCTCAAATTTGGTCGTCAAATCAGGTTAAAGTAAATCTATCAATTTTTGGTGGTCGACTCCCCCTATATGATTTTCCCCAAAACGGCTGTACTTATCCATGTCCTTCCAACAAAATCATATCGACCCGTCCCAGATCGGTTCAACCAGTACTCGTAAGTTGGTAGTTGTGGCATCAATGTTCATCCAAAAGTCTTGGAAAATCCTGCAAGGTGGTTAAGAAGCCCCATTAGCCAACATTCACCGAAGCAAATAAAGCAACTTCGAGCCATTTTTCTTTATTACTGTAAATCGTCTTAAATCCCAATTTTCCATCATTTTCCCCAGATTTTTCCAAGTAAAATCCCCCACTTTCCACACAGAAACGTCCCCAAAGACCGAGGTTTGGCACGTGCGCTGGCTGAGCTGACCCCCGATGGGAGCGCCCTGAGCCAGGCCCGATTTTGGTGGCAGCTGGGGGCGAGTTTGCAACTGTTTTAGCCAGGATTTCACCCGCAAAAAAAGGTGAGTTAAGCAAGACAAATGGAATGTACACCAACAACATTTGGGATTTCAACAACATTTTTTCATCATTTTTTTTCAAGATGATCTAAGCAACAAAGAATTGTGATTTACCCAGAAAGCAAACATGGTGATTAGTAATGATTATTATGGCTTTTCAAACGACTGACAAGGATGGGTTCAGTCCGTTGTATTTTGGCTTTAGCCAACTAAACAGCTAAAATTCTAGTTTGCAGGTTGAGGTTAATGTTAGATTCTCATCGGTTGATGCTTAAAAAAGTGTTACAGTAGATTCAGTAGATGTTTACCAACTTGTTCGCAACCATTCCCCACTTTCCCAAAAGGATTTTGGGGATCATCCGAGATATCAAACTTGGGAATTCAGGCAATGGAAATGGTGGTATAATCAATAGAATTGCGGACAGAACCATTACCAAAGATGATGGTTTGACGGAAAAGGCGTTGGTACATCAGAGAGCAAAGATGAGGACTTCATAATCCAAAATGGTGATGAACCAACAATCGGTGAATAACTCAAGCAACTAACATGGTGATAGCAACAAAAAGGACACGCCACATATAACGGCGACATGCTGGGCTGGATCTAACCAGCAAATGGCTACCGATATGGCAATGCAATTCATGGCTGAGGTTGTCCATGAATCTGAAAGGTAGCGGAAGGTTCCACTGTGAAATTTCCATGTGAAACCATGGCTTTTCGCATATCCCCAGCATCCCCAGCATCCCAGCCCCTGTTGATCTCACTCCACCCATTTTCCGCGTGGATCCAGGAAGCGTTGGAAGAGCGCGTGGAAGTTGTGAAAGCTGCAGGTCTTTGGGACTCAGAGTGGCTTTCCCATGGTGCGGGCCAGGACCTGGGGGAAAGCGGTGGGTTTAACACCCAAAAAATGGGCCCAAAAACATGTGCGGAGAATGTGGGGGCCAAATCAAATCTGAAAATTGATAAATATAGAAACTTCATCCTAAAGATTTCTTGGTTCCACTATTTTGATGGGTCAAAGGTCAAATGATGATTGAATTTTTGGTGGCTGAAATGGTCACAGTTTTAGATGCTTAAATCCCAAGTTTTGGTGCTTAAATGTCTATTCTTGCCGATGAACTCTCAATTTTTGCAGATTGATCTCCCATTTTTGTTGGTTAAACCCGTTAAATCATGTTAAATCCACCATTTTTCATAGATTTGACCCCTCTTGAAATCTGGGTTTCGCCCTAGGCAAGTGCTGGAGCGTGGATGCGGAACGTGCCAAGAAGCGTGCAGCCTTGGCCCAAGGCGAGGGGATGGGGTGCTGGGTGGTTCCCTTATTTTCAAGGGACAGTGGACAGTGTAACACTGGGGCATTGAAACGAGACATGTATTCACTATTATTGTCTATTACAATACAAAACCATTGATATGATATGATCCACTGAACCATTAGTATGATCCAGATATTGAATCACAGAAATATGAAAACTAATATGATCACCCTACTGAGTCACATCCACAGCATCTACAGCTTGACTTGTCAGGATGAGATGCAGATTTTCAGAGGGTCTTGGCAGCCAAATTGCCGGATGGTGGCCAGCCACGCCAGCAATATACGCTCAGTAGAAATGACATGACAATGGGGTTGTAGAAACTGTTTCAATCACTCCTGAAATATCTTGAAATACACTTGGTTTGGAAGCAATGAAATTCTCTGTGCATCTTATATCCGGCATAAGAAGTCTCCTTTGTTTTGTGGGTGACACCGGCCGCTTTGGCCCGCGATGCGTCGTGCGGCAAGTCATGCGGCAACTTTTCCGCTGGACCCTTCGACTTGCAGGGTCTCAGCGCCAGCCAAAACGTTTACCTTCAGAGGTAAAAAGCAACTTTTTGGATTATTATATACAATGTACATGCCTGCGGCAGCATATGTGCTGCATCTCAATTTCAGCCTTGAGTTGCCATTCGTTATTTGCTTACTGATAAAAGTAGATAAAAAGAGTTTTGGAAATTCTGCTTCGACGTTCCTTTGAAGGCACAGGCCACCACAGTTCTGCGAGGTGAAAAACGCCGCCGGGTGGTGGGATCGGTCTCCCAACTGATCAAATCCGTAGGCCGCAAGTTATTCATTGTTGACCCATAACATCCCATAACCACCTGACCAAGGACCAATTTCTGCGACATGTATTTTGGGCGAAGAATTGCAAGGTAGCCGGACTTAAGAGTTTCATAGAGTTTCCAAGTTTTGGACGACCAGGTTTAACTTTTGGAGTTGCATGAGCGGGTACTCGCAAGAGTACTTGGTGGTTGGTTAGACCAGTCTTATCGTTCACGGCTTCAAGTTTCAGCTGTGAGGAACAGTTGATCAAGACTCAATCGTATTCAGATTGCCATGTGGGTATGGGTCAAAGTTTTAGGCCAAAGAAATCGCAGATTTTGTCCATTTTAGCATCTACCATCCAAGTTTGGGGATAGCCAATTTTGAAGATGGCTTAAAACTCACAGTCTTGAGGAAGTCGTGCAACTATCGTGGATCAAAGTCCAGGATTGATGGTGAAATCCCATACGATTGGGCTTTACTTGACGTTTCTTTACGTTTAAAGAGACCCCTGGTTGGTGAAATTCTGTTTGGTCCCAGTCAGTAGCTTGTAAATACTCCTTTTCGTAGCAGAGTTCCACATTTTTTTTGGGAGGGCTAACTAACCGCAATTCAACAACCATCCAGGAATCAGGAATATCATGGAGCTACATTTGTTTCTTTGGTCGCTCTCCCACGGCAAAAGTTCCCCGTCCTGCAGCTGTGAACGCCTCACTTTCCTCGCGACCAACGGGGCGTTGGGGGCCATGGAGGACGGCTGAGTTGCGGATCACCTGGGATGGTGCTTGGTGGGGAATCATCCCAAGATGTTCACCAACTTGGGAAACATGGGATGGTTGAAACTTATGTCACACTTATTGCACTTATAGTTAGGGATAACCAACTTTGGGATGGTTATCAGTTGTATCCCATATCCAGCTTAGAAATTGTTGGTATTGCTCAAGGTTTGAAACTTTGAGACTCTCTGAAATATGCAGATGGAAACCAACCTAACTGAAGAATAGATACGTTGTAATATTAACTGCCCCATGTATAGACATGAAGCTACTGAAAACGAGAAGTATTCCTATTGCCAGTTTTTCATTACGGTAGGTTTCTGGACATAGACACCATCAACTGGTGCCTTCGTTCAACTGATTCTGGCTCCATGACTTGCTGCCGACCGCCCACCCAACTTTCGCACGGCCGAATCATGGCTGAAGCTCATGCTGAAACACAGACCATGGTCGCATGCTTGGCATTGCAGCAACCGTAGCATTGCAGCAGCCGTAGAAAAGGTGCTACATCTTGCTTGCCACTTTGGTCACAATCGGGGAGAAAATAGTCATTATCATCATCCACATGTCAGATCAGCCGGTGCAGCTCACAAGACCGGCAGATCGTCTACAGCTCAACACCACGTCCTGCGCGGTAGTCAGAGGCCAGTCCTGCGCGCGCCAGTCGCGTTCTTGCGCCGGAGGCAGACCATTGAAGTATTAGTGGCACCTCTTTGTACCTTTTTTGGGTGGGTGAGTTGGATCTACTTTGATGCGACTTGCATGTGGGTTGAAATACCTGTGAAACCTGAAGTTTTGCGAGGTCGCTGAAAATGGGCTGCGGCGCAAGCATTGCCGCTTGGACATGGCATGTCTTTGGAATGTGGTTGGTGACCGGTTGATGATGGTTGAGTATATTTATTGCATTTTTGAGTACCGTTATGAAACATAAGCAGCAACCATGGGGGTAATGGTTGGTAACGATGGTTAGGGACCATTGAGAGAAGCAACATTGTCATCCTGATAGTTAAGAGAACCATCAACATTGGAATTGGGTGAAGTCAACGCAACGGGTATCCCCAAAGCTGGTTTGGTACCACAAATGTAAATGGACAGCTTTTTTCTGGGGCTTAATCTTTTGACCCATCTTCATATCATGAGGACACTACCAGCAACAATGTGAATATCATTGCAACAACATTAATGTGGATGGAACAATACAATCAGCAACACTTGAGATAGCACCAACCAGATGATTGGGGAGAGTTGGCTTGGATGAATGAGGATGAGGATAAGGATGATGATGATGATGATGATGAGGATGAGGATGATGATGATGATGAGGATGTTGATGATGATGAGGATGAGGAAAATGAAGATGACGATGACGATGACGATGACGATGACGATGATGATGATGATGATGATGATGAAGACACTGATTCTAGTGCAAATGCTTGTGATGGTGGTGTTATTGGTGGTAGTGGTTGCTGCTGATGATGACAAACCCACTCACGGGGCAGACTTCTTTACTTTCCCAAGTGGCAGCGGTTGGTACTGTAGATTTCAAAATGACAGAATGGTCATCACGCTGTGATATGACTGAATGAACATTTAGGCTGATGTGGTGTCGGCCCATACCAAGCCGAGGATGATTCCGACTTCAAAGATCGTACGATCAACGGCAATCAGACCAGGCGCCAGAAAGCAGGGCGAGAGTAAATCAGCATCACATTTTAACCACCCTTCTGATCAAAGATGATTCGTCACCATTAACCATCGCTGATGGTTCTGCCAATTTACAGTACCAGTACCAGTACCAGTACCACCACCACCACCACCATCATAATCATCATCATCATCATCATCATCATCATCATCATCCTGCTTGTCCTACTCCTCATCGTTAATCAATATTAATACCAATACCAATCTCAATCTCTGACCTGCTATTGATGGAGATTGAGATGAATTAACATTCATCTATGACAGGATGGCCATCCAGTATAGTTGTTTTTTTGTTGTATAAAAAAATAGGCTTAGCGTATGATTTATCAATATTTATCATAGATGATGATTAAATCTAATCCATCTATACCCTCTATACCCTCTGGTAATTTAACATAGCGAACTGGAAAATCACCATTTTTCATGGGAAAACCCACTATTTCTATGGCCATTTTCAATAGCTATTTTGACATAACCAGGGGGTAGTTGTCATCCACCACCCTGCTACCCTGCTCTTCGAATCGCGTCGCGCGAAAATCGCGCCGCCAGTAACGACTATGAGCTGAAGCTCCGAGCGTCGTTGATACAGAAATTTGACCGTCCCGAGCTCGGCGGCTGCCAATATAGGGAACGATCCAGGACGATATAAACCATGGTTTCTATCATATTATATCATATTATATCATATTATAAACCAAATCATATGATATTTTACCAATATGGTTTCGTTTGGGGGATGTATATTTCATGGAAACCATCATATTTGGTGGGAAATTTCATATTGTTTGATTGCCTAGATAGGAGAGGCACAAGGGCACAAAGACATGAAATTTGGCTCTGGTCTTCTAAAGATTTCTAAAGCGATGTGACATCCAGGTGTTACAACGGGCCCATCCAGTCCTCACCATAAATGTCGTGGTAGCTGCGAGGTCCTGATGATTACGAGAATGTGAACATGAATGAATTGGCAGCTTGGCCATAGCATGCCATGATGGTCCATCACTCTGGACACTCTGGTTGTAGGTTGATGATAGTTGATGTTCAATCAGGAAACTAAGGTTTGCTCATGTGGTTCAAATGTATGTTTTTTTTTTTTAAAGTGTTGTTCTCTATCTTCATGGTGTTGGGGTATGTTGGGGTACTTTCGATAAAGGAACATATTTCATGGTGAACCGTGCCACTGACCATCCTTCCTTGTGTATTGTGCTCATATTTGCGAGAAGTTTTTCAAAACTCCATGTCTTTCGGGTATTCCGGAGGACCTTTCTCTTTTTTGCTCAGCAAAACAATGATGAACTATATAGTCCACACATGCATAGGAGGCATTGACAAGGGATCAGCCTGGTGGAGATCTTGAGGTTTTGCAGAGCGAGAATCAACATTCCAAAGTGGAGAACTTTGTGGATCAAGGCGTGAAACAGGGTCTGGTTTCGAGTTCTATGTTTTTCTTCACTGCTCTAAGCATTTTTTGAGGGTTTTTTCAGGTTTTTTCAGCTTCAGGCTTTTGGGTGGAACTGCCATGCTGGGAATGGACAGTCGATACATGGCAGTGTTTCTGTTGCCTTGACTTGAATCGCTGACCGTTGATTTGGTGGTCAGCCACTTCTTTCAAGCAGTTGATCTAGTTCCTTTCAGATTGGAATCGACTCTCTTAGGGATGGTTTGCAAAAAAATACTTTATTCTAGCGGCCAAAACCCTGGCCTAGGAATGGTTGGTTTGGCCAAGCTATTGCGTTTTTTTGAACCGCGGAAGCCCTGAAAGCCACTGAAAAGCACTTCCAAGATAGTTGGGGAATATGAGACTCTTATACTCTTTCAATCTTTGACAAGCATATTCAATTACCTGGAAAAATCGCTCATATTCCGCTGAACAGCTACAGCCCTCCACGGCAGTGTCAGGTTATCGCTGGAAGAAGGATTTTACACAGAACGCCACCTGGCTCCGTTGGTGCGTTGGCTGCCTGCGGGTGTCTACAAAGCCGCATAAGTTGGGTGTTTCATCACCACTGCACCAACCTACCAGGGTTGCTCCAAGCCATTGTACTGTAGGTGTACAGTTACAAGAGGGGAAACAGTTTGATTTTACTTCTCTATCAGTCTCTACTAGGATTGGGGTCTTGGGAGCAACCCTGGTTGCACTTGGTAAACTATCTGTGCATGCCGATGCTTTTACTTAGTATTGTCAGAGACGGGCTGGAAGACCGGACAGCCCTGAAGCATGGCTAAAAATGGCAGAGAAAGATAATGGCTCAAAGATATTGTCCTTAAAAACGGATGGTGAAATAAGACTTGAAATAGTATTAATCATGATCAATCGTGATGAATCATCCATCCCCCATTCACATTGTTGCCAGCCCCATTGTATCCAGTCATATGAGGGGTGAAAACACCCCCTTTGTTTCACCAATCGGATGGGGGTTGCCCAGTTGCCCAGGTGATGGGTGGCGCCTCGGAGGAGAAACAACGAGAGGATCGAATCAAGCTGCGGAGGACATGGTTTTGAAAGCGATCAAGCTGTGATGGGGAATGATGGGTGCAAATTCAGAGATTTGGATAGATTTGGGACATTGGTTTTGAAACTGTTCTGGAGTTAGGGCTCTATGCGACATGACCAAAATGGCCACCTAATGTTTGCAGAGGCTGTATGCAGCAGATGATCCATGGCCCCTCCCCAAACGTTCCAAATTGGCCTGGCAAGCTTTGGAAATCCATGGACATGCAAATCTGCTGATGATGATAATTCCGTGCGCTGTGCATACTAAGTAGGTCCAGAACTGCCGAGTTTAGAGCTTAGCTGGTGCTTTCAAAAGCAGTACTCTTCATGCCCAGGTTGTTTTGGGATGAGTAATCAATGGCCATGACTCAGTATCCGATTGAGGACGGAGGTACCAATCCCATATATGTTTGGCCTATTTTTCAGGCCTATTTTTTAGGGAATATCCCCAGAAAATATGGTCCAAAATATGGTACAGTACCTCCATATTAGGATCCTGAAATTCCCATTGAAGTATCTCCCTGAACTCATATGTTTGGTGGGAAGCCACCTGACAGCGCCAGGATTCACGTTCCTTGGCAGCTTACTATTGCACTATCCAAAACAGTCGTGGAGGTTGAAAGGATCGGGTAGATGATTCCATTCCAACGTTGGATGCATCAGACATCATCAGACCTAGTTCTTTCGTTTCGGAATTTTGAGAGATCAAAGTAACCCTTGAGTTATGTTTTTTTTTGAAGATCCGCAAGTCAATCCTATTACCATTTTTGGAAACCTCCAGGTCTACTTAACAACGGACTACAGTGACTACAGATCGCTTGCCGGGTCTGCTCCATCAGAATTCTGTGTTTCTCTTCTTAGATCGAACTGTTGGTGCCTGAGGAATTGGCTTCAGGTGCCTTGGCGGGTCTTCCGATGATCGTTGGACCAGCGGAGCTGTGATTCCCTAATTGGTGCCGGTGATTAAAATCCTACGTGAATCTTTAGGATCCCAAAATCAAGCAGAATGATAAGCTATACAGAATGGGGGATTTTCAAGCTAGAATTGTGACTTACATGTCGATCTCACCTTGGGGATCGCTTTTCTTTTTCAGAGTGAAAGACACCCGCTAGTGAAGAGCACGAAAATTCACGACTCAAGAACCGGGAGTGCCCAATTTGACCCATATCCAGGTCATATCCGCTATTATTCATACCCCAGTTGGTTGTGTACCATACCCCATTTTTGCAAGTCAAATCCATCATTCTGACCCATCTCCATCCACAATACTCAAGGATTTCAGGGCATCCCAAGTTTGGTCCAAAGGTTTTGGCCTTTTCACCAGCCATTTCTATTGCGATCCCCATTTCAACCTATGCCCGCAGCCTAGTTCTGAAGCTTGCGCTGAGGCTTGCGCTTGGCGAATGACAATGGTGTCACCTTGTTGAGGCTGGCATCGTTTCAATGCATGATGGCCTCACAATGGTGTATGCAAGAATGATAAGTACTTGTCTGGGTGAAAATTGGGTACCCAGCAGTGGAGCGTATTGGATGGTGAATGCTGAAGAAATTAGGAGAATGACAAAAAATGCGGGATCCCAAACTCGTTGATCTTTGATTTCACCTCTCAAGTCAAGCAGTTTGGCCGGACCCAGATGGGTTGGGAAAATCTGTGTGTGTGGATGTGGGCATTCATTTTTGACAGAAAAGACATTGGTTGAAGGGAACACCTTCCGAGAAATTGAGACATTCCCTGGGATGTTTTTCTTAAGATGGGAATGCAACTACAGCACACCAGGGCCCACACGGAATCTCCAACAGATGGGGGGGGGGCTCAGCGGCTCAGCCTAAGAATCAGAGCTGAAGCACCGCTCCAGGGAAGATGCACCTGAAGCCAAGGCCCGCAGTGGTGGGCGATCCCAAGTTCCCCAAGATGCCGACCGTACCGCAGAACACCAAGCCCTTTCCAGGGTAAACCTTGGTGGGTTGGAAATTTGATTCTCTTGCCATAAATGGGGAAACCTGGTAATTACAACGCTTTTGTGAAATAAGAATGAATTTGGGATATCACCGGCAAAGAAGTGATTTTTCAAACAACAAACATGGGAAGAAAGAATGCTTGGCCGATCTTGGCATAGCCGGACTTTTCCCGCAGGCTTTGCCATTACACATCCAGATGGTTCTGCTGGAGCGTCTGGCTGAGCAACGGCTCAAGAATGCGTGCACGCCAGAGCAACAGGAGGCGCATAGCCAGCTTCACGGGATAGATGGGCAAATCTTGATCCCTTGGAACCGCTGGAACCACCAATTTTGTGGCACAAAGCCCTACTAGGTGCGTGAAACGCGAGGGATTCTCTGTGATCCACAGGCTCTTTGGTTGACCACAGGTTTTGGCCGTTTTTGGTCGAAGACCGTCGCATTTCTTTAAGTACAGTAGCTAATGACTTGATGCGCAGCCCTTATAAACTGGTTGGTGAACATATGTATATATATATGGAGGTTTCCTGAAATAGGGGTATCCCCAAATCATCCATTTTAATAGGATTTTCCATTACAAACCATTTATTTATGGGGTACCTCCATTTATGGATAGTCCCATCAGAATGCTGGTTGAACCCCCCCCACCTCGATTCGCAGGCCGCCCGCGCCGTGAGATACGGCGGCTTGAAGAAGAAAGAGCAACTGGGCGATGGATCCAAAGGATTGGTTGGATCAAATGGAGAGATCATGGGGAAATATTACCCTCGGGTTATGACTGACATAGCCATGGAAAGATCCACCATTTTTAATAGGTAAACCATCTATAAATGGGTCATTTTCCATGGCTATGTTAAATAACCAGATGGTAAATGAATTTTAAATAGATTTTTGGTTGGATGGTTGGATCAAATGGATCAAATGTTTTTAAACCATCAAAAACCTACATTGGTTGGATAAAATGGAAATGGTTTAAATGATTTTTTGTAGGTTTCTGATAAATATCTTTGGAAATGGTTTTGTAGCTTCTTTTGGTCAAGAAAAAATGTACCCCAAAAAACCACCGCTGTTCAACTGGGCCACAAACATGACGAAACCCAGGTTTCCAAGGCGCTACAATTGATCGGTTGGAATGGGATTCATGGCTGTTGCATCTGGAATGGGAAAATGTGATTCTTCACAACCAAAAAATGGGAGATTCAACCCTTCCAATCATGAATTTATCCAGTCTTCCGTCCTTCCTAAATTTGCCCGAAATGGGGTGTTCCATGATTTTCCTCACAAAAACCGGAGGTTTCATCAACACAAAAATGGGAGTTTCCACATAGTTTCCCAAGGAAGGCAGCGAAGCCTACAGCCTGAGCGTACAAAAACCGCCCTTGGGCGGTCAGGGTCAAACCAAGCATTGGGATGCACAGGGATATTGATATATAATATGTCTATAATTATAATGTTATATTCCTAAATGTGACAGTATTGGGAAAACTCATGGTGTCTAATGGTGTATATGGAAAAACGATGAGAAACGATGAGATTTTTGGGCACACCCTATTTGTTTATATTTACCGGATGTCTTCACTGGACTTGGAAAAAGACTTAGAAAAACGACTTAACATTAGAGTACACACGCCATATATTTGAATGCCCACAAGATACCTTGAATGGTTTTACTGGATTCAAGCCGCTTCCCAAATTGAGCCGTTCCGGGATTGATCATCCCAATTTGGAAAAAGATCCCGAGAAAAACCCATAGAACTGCAATAAATTAGGCAATGATCTAATCATTATCAAAAATCATATTGGGATTTTATTATTGGGCTAATATGATCTAATATGATCTAATCATTATCAAAAATCATATTGGGATTTTATTGGGCGTTTGATTTTATGATTGACCCACTTGATTTTACACTCGTAGAATCAAAGTACTGGGTAGCACATTTTGGGGCCTTTTACCTCGGACGCTGGCATATCAAAAGAGGCGCCGTGTTAAACACGTATAACGCTGCACATGTGAAGGGAAAGGTTTCACATGCTGACACCCCTTATTCCTCTTATTCTTGGAGGTTTGGAATAAAATGGCGCTGAAACCTCCCTTGAAGGTGGGGACAAATTGTATCAATGGAAGGTTGGTGGTTTGGATTCTCCAACTGGGGGATCTATAAGAAACCATCCCCAAAAGTAGTGGGGACTGTCAGCCGCCCGCGGCCCGGCACACACAGTGCCCATTCGCATTTTCCTTTCCCGCGGGCCATTTCATGGGTCTTGACCCAATTCTAGATTACCCTCTGGTAAACTAACGTAATGATGGAAAATCACCATCTTTAATGGGTAAATCCACTATTTCTATGGCCATTTTCAATAGCTATGTAAACGTTTACCAGAGGGTAGATTCGCTAGCTTTCTTAGGCCCACTTGCACAGCAATGGGCAAGCCCGAACTCGCGAGCGTTCGTGGACAAAACTATTGTCGTGTGTTGAACTTGACCATGAGGAATGACTTTCTCATATTTTGGGGGGATATCCCCTTACATAGCCCTTATATAGGCCTTATATAGGCCTTATATATGGTAGGTACCTCCATTTTAGGATCCTGAAATGGCAATTTTTCAGATCATACCAGCTGGGATTAATTCAGATTGCTCCGTGCATTGAACGCCGCGAATTTCAACAGAACGGTGCCTGGATAGAACCAGGACGCACCATGAATCACTCGGGTTCAACTGGTTTTATTCAACTGGTTACCTGCATCGCCTGAGACAGCCCCATATTTTATTGACCCAGTTGGTGGATCGAAGTACTCATGATGACAGTGATAGCCTGATAGAATCTGATAGAGACAATTATGTATCGTAGAACACGCATTTACGGGATTTCATGGGATTTCTTCATGAAGACAATGGGACTTTCTTTCTCCCAAAGTATGAAGATCATGGGATATCATGGGTTGCAACGGGCGATGCACCAGAATTGTCATCCAAGATGACGACGCCAGTCGTTGATTTTTGCGGATGGGATGCCCTAAGAAATGGCCCTGAGTCTTTGCCAGGAAGCTTTGCCAAAAATCAGATGGCCTTCACGCTTGAGTGACGATCCAAGAATGTCATGGACTCCAAAAAACTGCATTGTTGTTTGTGAAGACTCTAAAGTTTCAAGGATGCAGGGCCTTAAAATGACACCCTCCATGCCTGGTTGGGAGCGATCCCCGGATCAATTGGGTGTTCTGGGTTGTTGCTAGGGCTGGTCCTCATGTTCTTTGACCCCTTTGATAGGAACCGCCCTACATTTGTTTCCACTCCATTGCTGCACCCACCATCACCACGAGGGATTTTGTTGAAACCCCAAACTTCTTCATGTTTGTTGGATAATTGGACAGTCTAGAGCACCCGAAGGAGACTTGGAGCCGGGGTATCCTTTTCTTTCTCGACTCTCCACGAGTATTTTAAGACGATGTGTGCCAGAGCGGCGTGCATTTGACGAAGCGGCAGCCGCGAGGATTATTTAAAAAGCTCAGCCAATGAATTCATGCAAGTTCTATGTGCATCGGAGTTATAAGATACTGAACCCCACTTAATTATTAATTACCAACAATCCAATTTAAGGACCTTGTGAAGCCACTGACTTTGATCCTCTCTGGCGCCGCACCTGCGCGGTTTGCTGCGCTGGTGGTTGCGGATGAGGTGTTTCTGAGAGTTCTTTGACTTTCCAGCTGGATGCGCAAATTGATTCTTTTGGATACCATTTGTTTGAAGATATGTTTCTACTTGTTTCTACATGCTGTTAAAAGTGTATGTTAGATGATGTTGCCCAATGGGTTCAGTTTCCATACTTGGATTCTAACTTCAACACATCTTTGATATTCAACACAAGCTAGCTGCAAGGGGTGCCCCCTATAGCAAAGTTTTTTTAATTATTGTTGGTTTGTATCTGCAATAAGTAGGGTTTATGGTTCAATATAATATATCTATAGTTATTGGGGCTTATAACCAACTGATACCTGGAGCCTGACATTGTGGCTTCAGATGTTCAGAACCGTTAAGCCGTTAAGCCCTCATTTTTTGTTGAATGGAAACCACCACATTAGAGCTTGGCCGAGCATTTTCGGCTACCTTCTCTCTTGCTTCACACTGGGTAAAGCGACAGGATACTCTCTTGACACATCAAGATGTAACCAAGAACACGTGAGTAAACCACCAAAATAGGGGTACAAAACATGTCGCACTGGGGACGGGTATTGGTATTTTGATACTTCAGCATTTTGCGATGAATGGGGGCTAGTGCTACTTGCTACCAAGCTTAAAAGCAGGCTCTTTTTTCCAAGGGTATCTCAGATTAGCAATTTTTAAGTCCCCAATCTCTTGTTAGTGCTGGCAGATGAACATCGTCCATTATTGCACCAATCCCATCCCCAAAAGCTACGCTTCCATGGCACTTGCTGGTAGGAAAAGCAGCAATACGCTTCCAGTAAAGAAACCACCCCCACTGGGTATGATGGTTTTGTGGTTTCGTGGTTTCACCGTTGAACATCACACAGCAAACCCAAAGGGTGAACATCACAAGGGATAGGCGATAGGCGATATGCTTGGTCAGTGATTGGAGCAAGTGAGAGTAGATCAAATCAGCCAATCCAAACTGGTTGTGCTTGATGGTGCAGTCATCCTACCTAAAGTTTCCGTGAAATCGGAAACAGAACCGATTCACAACAGCAGCCCTCCAGTGACATGGATGTTTGGGAATTCCGGAATTCCTGATTTTTCACAGGAGATGATCAAAAGAGGGGTGGATACTTTTCAGTTCCGTAATCTTGAAGCATCTAAATCCTCAAGGTATTCATCACTATTACCAAAAAGAGCTGGTCTTCATCCATATGGGAAGTGTGTTCCTGATTTTTCCCTTGTTACTTACCCTCCGGTAAACTGTCACATAACTATGCAAAATCACCATGCTATTTATGGGTAATTCAACTATTTCTATGGCAATTTTCAATAGCAAACTGTTAGTTGACCAGAGGGTAAAAAGAACACCATCTGACTTTGATGGGTAGATGGCTAGTTCAGAGGATCTTCCGGCACGATGATCTCGAGATGACTGCACCATTAAAATTGGAGTCCCGCAGTCCAATGAAGAGAACCATGGGTGATCTGTTTATTCCACCGTGTATAGGTTCATATAAGCATATTAAATCATAATTAGTAGATATAACATGTCCAAATCGGTATTGTATCTATATATATGATATAACTATGTATTGTACGCATGTATTTTACGTTTTTTTTTTTTAAAGATATATCTATACAGTCACACCATTTGGTAACCTGTATATATCCACTACCATCCACATGTTGGGATGGTTTACCAAAAACCGGGATATTTACATAGTTGAGTCATAACTTTGATACGTTGGCATACCCAAACTAGGGAGAATTGACCAGTTGACCCCTGTCGAGTGCTTGCTATGTAGAGGGTCAGTTATACCACCTGGTTTGTAGCAAGCCCAAGTCATAGATAGAAAGGTTAAGGACACCTGGAAATAGGATGAAATATGTGGTAAATAGTAAATAGGTGCGTCACGGGACCGTTTTGTTTTCTTTTTCTTCGTTTTCTCCTTTTTTTCGGTGGTTTGGGTTTCACGTTGCTCATTTCACCCGGGCCCGTGTAGAAGGTGCTGGTTAGTAGCTTATCCTTCAGCCAACAGATTCTCCTGCTTTATTCATTTTCTCTTTCACCATTTTGTTTCTCCACAGGCCGACGGAAAGCTGCTGACGTGTAGTTCCACATGAACTGCATAGCGCTGTTGAACAAATGTGATAAATAGATGTAAATAGCATCAAACTGCCATCCTGGAAACACTTTTCAGCATGGTTACTATATGTGATATCATTATGACGACTATGGTAATTGAGTTCACAACCAACCAGTACAATGGGATGATCCAGATCCCAATTAAACGACAGTCGCATACCTATCGCAGGATCCTACCTCCATCCATAGTTTTTTTTTTGAACGGCCAGTTACGAAGGACTCCCAAGTTATCATAGACGCGACTCGAGATGGCACGATCCATCGAGATGGGCTCTCGGTGATTTTCCCTTGCGCGCGCCGTCGCAACGTTGCGCGCCCGTCTTACCGACCTCGTTTCGGAGAAACTCCGCAGCCGGGGAGGTGAGTCGTGCAACCGGGGAGATCCAAACATAGGCGGATGGCAGATGGATATCTGGATCAAAAGGATCGAAATTCGGGATCGTATCAGCAAAAACCGGGGGATTGAACCAGCAGAAAACGGAAAATTGACAAACAATAGCGAGTATGGATCAGAATCGATAAGAATATGGCACTCACTGAAATTTTGAGGATATAAATCATGAGTGAATTAAGGATTCCGTTTTCCATACCAAAAGAGGTCATGACATAGTTTTCGTATGTTTTTGTATCCCCTGTGAAATTTAGTTCTAAAACGGGTAGGCTTTGAGGTAACGCTATGGCCAAAAGGGGTCTTTTTATAGAATGCCAGATTAATTCAAGCATTCTTTGAGCACCGATTTCATTCTACCAAACACCATTTTTTTTTGAAACAATCTAAGAACGCACTTATCGAAATGGAGAAGATCATTGTATGCGTTAGAACTACTAGAACACTTTATTTTTTAAAGATCTAGAACGACCTGGTTTTGCATTTAATTAAGCGAAAGATGGTTCCCTTTACACATGTCGATGGGTCCATTTTATTTGGACATACCCTTGCCTAAAAAGTGCTTGGGGGTACAGTTCCAGTTAGAAGTGGTCATATAACCATAGTTATAGTGGTTAAGTTATATCCTGACTCATGCTGCATATTATTATCATGATTATGCTCATCAACAACCCCAACTGCACCCCTGGTCGTATTTGTTTTCATTCAAGTCTTTTGTCAAGTCTCATATGGACAATTTGGATCAGTTATTTTTTTCTTGGATTCGTCAACCATCGTTACTTGGTGGCTCATCTCAGGAATTGCAAGTGGATTATAAGGCCAGTTACAAGTGGGCTATGTAGGTTTTGGTCCAGTTGCAACTGGGGTGAACTAACCCTGGATTCCTGGGATGGTACCCTGTATGAACCATTGAACCTTTTACACTTCCTGGGTCTTCGCATCCAGTAAACTGGACATCCCCGGTTTCGTCCGCCATGTGGCTTTCCGTGGCACGCCATGTGGCTTGCTACACGGCACGTCGTAGCTCAGAGTGGAAACTTTGCTCCCGGCCTCTCTGCGACTCCAAAATGGCCAGGGGAAGTGGTCATGGGCCAACCTTGGGGAGGATAGGCCAAACTTGATATTTGATGTGAGATCTGATCATGAATTAACAATGATAGGCAATCATGGGGGACCCGCGAAACTAGACGGTTGGACCTCGATTTTGCTGTGGACAAGTGACTGGTTCAATCACATCGCTGTGTCTGCAAATGGGCTATAACAGCCATTCGATGCCCGATGATTTTCAGAGAAACCCGCATCAATTGATGTTTGAATTCATTGTACTACTGTGGATGGTTGCGAAATCCTGCACCACTTGAAAACGGTGGCTGATCCCATTATTTATAGGGTTTCAAACATCCCGAATTGGTGGTTTATTGGATTTCGCTGGCCCATCCACCGTAGTATGGGTCAGTTTCCACTTTCATGGTAAATCTGATCCCTCTAATATCAAACATCCCCAAGTCATGGGTCCTTAGTCATAACCCAAGTCATATTGAGGAGAAGGATTTAAATTACCATTTGGTTATTTAACATAGCCATGGAAAATCACAATTTTTAATAGGTAAACCATCTATAAATGGGTCATTTCCCATGGCTATGTTAAATAACCAGAGGGTACACAAAAAATCAACCATCAACCATTGTTCCTAATCACAGATTCTTCCCAAATAGGGTCCATCAGAATTCCCATAACTCAACCATCATAATTACCCATGGATCTAATGGGTCCATCCTCCTTCCATAGATTTTTCCCCAAATCATCTCGGAGTCAGGACCCATTGGATCCCGTGGAAGACTGCTCTGATGGGGAGGTGTCTGGCCGAAAAACTTCGATGTGGCCATGATTTGAATCGGACGATGAAGCAGCAAAGATGGCGCAAAATAGGAAGCATGATCCATGTCACCTGGTGAATTTGGAGGTTTAGCCATCGAATTTTCCAAGTATTTATGGTATTTTGATGACATTTTCTGGTACTGTATTTTATACAACTTTTATACCACTTTGAGTCTGTTGAAATGCTGTTTCACTCGGCAATCCCGGGGCAGCGGAGGCGGAGGCAGCGGAGGCACCCCGCACGCCAGGCTGGCTTTGGATGGAGTTCTCTGGTTAAGTTGGGACTGTGACTGAACCCATATTAAAGCAGCCAGTTTATGGGGAAAACCCAACCATTTTATGGTGAAAAACCAACCATTTTATGGTGAAAAACCAACCATTTTATGGGGTTATCATAGGGATATCATGGGATATGAAAATGATCTAAGGGATGTTCTTGTGGATTTTGTCAACATGGGGGGTACCCGTACCCCCCCAGTTTATGGAAAAATGAATGATTCCCCAGCTGCAGATCAGAGTCATTCTGCTTATCCAATGCCAATCCCCAGTTTTTCCATGATTCTCCCATGAGAAATGCATAGCCTCTGGTAAACATAGAAAAAGCTATTCGAAATAGTTGATTTGCCATTAGCATTGTGATTTTCCAGAGTTTTGTTGTAAACGTTTACCAGAGGGTAAAGGATGATCCTCACATCAAATCCACCTTTCTTTGTCTGGTACTTCCCACCCATGGGATCAACCACCGAAGAGATTCTTCGGACTGCCTCTGTCCAGTCCGGCACTGTGCGCCCTGTGATGAGGCGGAGGCGGGGTGTTTTTCACAGGTTTTTTTCGCCAGGAGAATTACCATGAAGATCTAATGATGAGGTAATATTCCAGGTACACGGAGTTTTCTGGGGCCTTATGGCACTCGAATTGAATTAGATTTGAATTAGACTTTAGTAACTTTAGTTGTTGTTTCATTGATCAGATGGCAGAGAAAAAGTGGTATATTGGACACATCTTTTTCTGGGGGGGTCAACATAATAAATAGTTCCGTCCAATGGACGTCAAACAATTGAGCCACCCCCAGGTAACCTACGGTTGCTGTTCCCTATGGGATACTATCAGGTTTCAATGGCACTTAGGCCGGCCTCAACGACACCAAGAAATGGTCATAATCTATAAATAAATCAAGTCACCATGTTTTTTCGCAAGCCCCAAGGATAGAAAAAGGTCGTTTGTCTGAAAATAGGGTATATTCCCAATGAAATAGCCATTTAATAGGGATAATGATCAGCAAAACCATTGGGTTTAGGGGTACACTATTTTCAGACACACCCAAAAGGTCGTTTTAAATCCGTTTTCATTGGGATTTGAGGCATGGGCTCCTGGTGCTGCAGATCCCTTTGATCTCCAGGCCTTCTGGTGACCCCAAGGATCCTGGGCCCATGGAAGGGGAAAATCTGAGAAAATCCTTGGGGAAGATAGACATCTTAGGAATGAATGGCTGGTTGGTGGTGACTGGAACATTTGGAACCATGGAATTTTATGACTTTCCAGGAAACTTTCCCATCATATTGGGAATTTCATCATCCCAACTGACGAACTCCATCATTTTTCAGAGGGGTAGGGTTAAAACCACCAACCAGATGGAAACTACAGATTTGATTCCTAGGAAATGAGATTTAATCCCCCAAAAGCTAGGAATTAAATCTAAGATTTTCCCTTTTGGGAACGATTGAATTCCCCGGATTTGGTGTTGAACATGGATTATCTCATGATTTATCCAGCTACCTGTGGGAAGGAGAAACTTGAGTTGGGATTGAAGCAACATGATGAACGATAAATATGGATATAATATGGATATAATATGGATAACATGGGGATATAATATGAACCAACAATGGGGATATCCCACTTTTTTATGGGGATATAATATGAACCAAGATGGTGAATATGGATGTGTGTCTGACAAGGGGGCGTACCTCCTCACACTTCTATTCCGAATTTGATGACCCGTGGATTCCAATACTGACGATCTCACTTGACCTAAAAGAATCTTAGGGTTTCCAGGTGACAGTGCAACTGTTTTGGACTTTTTTTTTGTGTGCATAAATTATGGATATAGAATGTCAATTGCGAACCTTGAGAATTGACCTTCAACTCAAGCAGCAAAGATGGAGATATAAACCAACCTCCAAAAACCAGATATCCAAAATCCGTGCTTGGACCGGTCTGCACGCTGGGGGATAGCCTTCCAGCAGTTTATTGCATCGTGGCAAGCTCGGAACATCCAAACGAATTCGTCCGAAAATAACCAATGGGTATGGATCAAAACCTCTTACTACCATATGAACCGGGGAATAACCATCCATTCACCAGCTATGACTTAGGGTACCGTTTGGGTACCGTTTGGGTACCGTTTGGGTATACCGTTTGGGTACCAAGGTTCTGACCCATAACCAAATGAGGAATTTGATGTTTCTCTTTTTCATCTGCCATCTTAGCCCTGGGAAGCCGCAAGTTACCCTGGCAGGCCTTTGATGCAGTGGAGGAGGAACCCTCTGAGATGACGAACTCTCGTCTCCATGTATTAAATAAATTTTACATACCAAAGGGTAACACTGATCAATAACTTTCATGAATCTAAATCCTCCGTTGTAGATATTTCTAGGACGTCCCACAGGTATCATGACGACTCAACCTTGAAGAAGCACGCGCACACACGCACACATCAACATACATGCATGCATACGTGACCTGCAATGAAATCAGATGAGATTAGATATTATTATTATCATCAATTATCATCATTATTATGGTTGTTATTATTATCGTTATTATTACTATCATGATTATAATATAGGTATTAGATGAGACACACAACAATGATTAGATGATATCTAATCATTCTAATTATCATTATTAGATTGTTATCATTGTTATTATGATAGAGATAGTTTATTCATTATCCGATCATTTCGAGATACCATATAAAGCGCCTATTATAATTGTTTATCTATTTGACTATTATTATTATTATCTAATCATTATTATCTAATCATTTGTCTATCATTATGAGATGCGTTTTCGTTTTAGATAGACACACGGACGCCCAGCTATTTCAGTGGTGAAGCCAGCAGGAGCTCCTGAAGCTGGGCGAGGACAAAGCGCCCAGCGAAGCCAGCGAGGCCGCTGAGCTGAGCGCTGAGGACCCTTGGAATTTTCCCAATGACTTGACCTGAAAGCCCCATATGAAAAGATGATAAAATATGAATATGTTATACATAATATGTGTTATATATAATATGTTATGTATATATATATGTATATATATATGTATATATATATGTATATATATTTATATGTATATATATATATGTATATTTATATGTATATATATATATGTATATATATATATATATTAATGTATATATTATATGTATCTGATATAAGTAGGTTAGATTATTATATATGGGAAAGCCACCCAACATGTCAGTTTATTGAGTGATGCGATTGTAATCTGGCTGGACAAATGACGATGTTCATGCTCGGAAGCCGCTTCAAAGTGATGGGGCTTGGGATTTAGCCAACAATATTTGGAGGCGGCAATGTGGATAGTTCAGGTGTTGGTTTCTGCTAAAGCCGACCATTGGTCGCTTCTGAATTGGTGCCTTCAGGGATCCCACTATCTTTTACCAAAATTGGGATCCATGTCAAGAATCCCTCAAACATAAATTGACATAAATCCCAATTTAATAATTATGATTATATATCCCAATTCAATTGTAGATCCTCTCTGTCCATTGACTCATCTGTTGGAATCTATTTCTATCCGCCCTTTATATTGCCCTTTGGAGGCTGAGGAGGAGGATTTGGAAGGCCTCGTCTCGCGGGTTGGGTCCGACAGCATTTCTACTTCTCAGTAAACAACATCCCGGTAGATTCATCATTGTGAACAAACAAATCGAAAATCATAGAACCAATAGACACATTGCATTAAAATCAGATGATCCAAGATTTTCACATATCACATGAAAATACTTCCTTGAAATCATATTAAATTCATATTAACATCCCCAAAATCAGATTGAGAATCCTTGAAAAAATCCGCCAAACGCGATCCGTGGTGCTTGGCTCCTTGGCGACTTGCCTCAGGCGCGTTGCCGGAGGAGGACTGGGAGCGTTGGTCCTCCAAGGAGCGATCCATGTTCGGCGGCCGAGAGGGGGGCAGTGGTGTGGGATGGGTAGCATATTATCTGTGGTGGTTTCAATGGAACCCTATCATATATATGGGTATGTCTGAAAATAGGGTATACCCCCAATGAAATAGCCATTTAGTAGGGACAATGATCAGCAAAACCATTGGGTGTAGGGGTACACTATTTTCAGACAAACCCATATATCATCTGGTTATTTAATGTTATTTAACAGTTGGTAAACCAATACCATAAACCATCCCCAATTTCACCATAAATAGATATTACCCTCTGGCTATTTAACAGTTTGCCATGGAAAATAGATGGCCCTAATCGAAATAGATGGTTTACCGAACTTAAAAATGGTGGATCTTTCCATGGCGAACTGTCAGTCATAACCAGAGGGTAGATTCATTTCAGCAGGATAGTAGGTGAGTTACAATATTCAAAAATCCTCCGAACATAGTTAGAGTTTGACAGGCAGTGAACTCCACCCAGGGTGGTTTCCTGCCCGGGATTGGGTCAGTTGCTGGGGCTTTTGGAAGCCTCCAATCGCCCAGGTGGCAGCGGGTCAGGCGAGGGCAGCCGGAGCACATTGGATGAGGGGCGCATTTTGGGTTCTCAAATTCAGAGATCATTTTTTTTCAGAACGGTCATAGGGGAGTGATTTTTGCTCAAAAAATGGTCAAAAATACTGGTATTTACAGTGTTTTGTGACCAAAGGAGGCTGAAAACCGTGCCGCCCTCTTTTTTTTTTGGGGTGCTCAGCGCTGTAGCTTTTGTTTTGCTAGAACTATCCATTTTTTTTGATATTTTTTGGGAGTACCTAGCACTAGAAGCCATACCTTCCAAGTCCACTTCCTGTGGGGCCTTCACCCTACCGGGTCAGCTGCTCTGTTTAGGACTGACCTGGTTGTTTTGATAGTGCTGGGAATGTTGAGATGAACATCCAACGTTTAGTAGTTAAATTGTCGCATAAATTCATCAATTTAGATGTAAATAGATAAAACATCATCAGTTTTTGTGACGGATGGTATATCTTTGTTGCATAATTTCCTGAATTTAGATGTTAACATATTAATTCCCCATCTAAACCGCAAGAATTCTACTGATTGGTGGTTTGGAACATGAAATTAATTTCCCCATATATTGGGAATTTCGCAATCCCAACTGACGAAGTCATATTTTGCAGAGGGGTAGGCATACCACCAAGCAGATATATGTTAATATGGTTCATGGAGTTTTATATACATCTTGGTGAATTCTTGGTGAGCCATTTAATATTAATATTGATTATGTAACCATCTAAACCGCAAGAATTCGATGTTTTCAGGATTCCATTCTGATCCCCATGATCTCACCATCCCACCAGGCCCGAAAGTCTTCGCAGGGAAGCGCAGCAGGCTCCATATCCAGACATGAACCTGAGTCAAATGGCTCAAGGAGCCGTGAAACATGAGACAACAGCACTTTTTAATGATGGTCGATGTAATAATAAATACATAGTTTAAATTAATTTAATACATCCCCCCAAACATATTTGACCTCATACATCCCCCAAAAAACTTCTGTGCTGGACATAGATAGCATGACCCCTGGCTCCATGGCTGATACCGTTGAGCCAAACGGGTGTCAGGTGCTTGGCTTGAAGATGCCGGATGCGGTGTGGCAGCCCGGTTCCGGCAGCATGCTTCAGTGATTCTGGATGAGTTCAAGTTTAAACATATCCAGGTTGTTAACTAATGTTTGATAGATTTTAATAGGCAATTTAAACCACAAAAAGTGGTTCACAAAAAGTGAATCCCAATTTTCGGAATTAATTATGGTTGTTAATGATGTTGAATAGGCTATTGGCTATTTATTTATATATAAGCCACAAAAAGAGGGCCATTTATAACCAACCCACTATCAGGAAATTGATATTCCCGGCAACATGCTATTGTTTTCCTTTTGCGGGACAAATTGTACATATGGATTCGTCTAATCTCATATTCCCATTTGTTTGCAGCTTAGTCTGATAATTACTGGTTGGTGGTTTGGAACATTTTTTATTTTTCCATAGATTCGGAATAATAATCCCAACTGACTTTCATATTTTTCAGAGGGGTAGGTATACCACCAACCAGATTAGCTTAGTTCCAGAATTTGGTGCAAACATCCTTTTTGTTACAGTAAGAAGGATGTTGAGTGCACCGCAGAGGTGTTGACACGGCTGCTGCGGCTGCATCCGCAATTTCAGTCGAAGAGCAGTCAGGCCACGGGGTGGCTGAGATACCCACTGATTTGGAATGGCATCCATGAATCTGTGTAATAATATGATATATCCGATATATCCCCTACAATATGATATATCACTATAGACATGTCATGATACCTCCATGAATCCCATGATATATGAATTGAATCATACGTATATTCCATATATCTGTGTAAATTTCATCACGACCGAACCCTGTTCTCCCTCAGCCTGGAATCATAGTCAATGAGGGAAATCATCGCCAAATGGCCGAACAATTGAGGTTGGTGAAATATTATCATTTACCCAGATGAATGGTATAGTTGAGTGTATCCAGCATCAAAATCACCCAAATGTATGTAAATGGTATACCGGATTTGGATGATATGAACAGTACATGAAAGATACATGTATTTTTTTTGCTTTTTGACTGAGGTCAGCAACCAAAGTCTGAACAACATGTATGACTCGGAAGTTGAAATTATGTGGTGAATATTGAGAGATCAATGAGATCAAGGATTAAAACTAGGGTATTGGAATAAGGATTGGGATTTCAGTATCAGAAGGGTGATTGATGAAAATTGGGCAAGCCTCAACATTGGATGCTTAGCATTGTGACCAGAATTTACGGTCCCACTCGCATGATATTTTGACCCTTGGCATATTCGCGATCAACATTTTGGATCTTGCTTGTTAAACTTCCATGCTGCGTTTTGGTTATTGGAGCCATATTTTTCCCTACAACCCAGCTGCTGCAAGATTTGTGTGTTTTTCATATATATTTCTTGCTGCTTGGATCTTTGTTTCTCCGGTTTTTTGCTGCTTGAATCCCAAAATCCAACTTTTTCCCACTTCCAGCATTTTGCCTATTTCTATATGGTCAAATCCCAAGTTTCACGAAATTTCACGAAACTCAAAGTCCCATTTTTGCTGGTCAATACCCAGATTTTTTTCGCGATTTTTTTCGCTTTTTTCGAGGCTTTGGAGATCATCAACCTGTCAACGGTGCTGCTGCTACAGGTCTGCTGCGCGATGATGCAACGGATGGTTGGTTTCATGGATCCGAAAATACCCTCTGGTAAACTAACATAGCTATAGAAAATCACCATTTATAATAGGTAAATCAACTATAAATGATCATTTTATATCATTTTCAATAGCTATGTTAGTTTACCAGAGGGTAACATGGATGATTTGGGAGCCCTATGACTTAGGAAAGCTGCATATGAAAATGGTCATCCAATAGATTGGGGATATAAGGTATGTTTATAATGTGGGAAACACGCCAATGCCATAGTCCAATGCCACAAAGCATCCCATGAACCAACCATGCTCATAATGAACATACATCATCCCAGTCGTAGGGGTGTACCATGCTATCCCCAAGTTCAGAAACCTCGGGTTTTACCACATTTTGGTGCAATCCCAAACGCCAGGCAGTGGCCAGAGCAACAGTGCGAGGGAAGACGGAAGGAGCGGCCCGTCTTCGGTGATTCATGTGAAATGACTATTGGAGGAGTACCCCCCTAATGAAAATCAACCATGGTTTAGCCAAATCCGGGGTTGAAGATCTCTAGGCCGAAGATCTATTGAGGTGAAAAGGATACCAGGCTTCATAGCAGCATTATTCAGTGAGGTTCGATGGTTAGATGGTGCTGGAATTTGATGGACAGTTTTTTGTACTCGAATTGGTGCAACTTCCGGAGTTTTGGAGCAGCTTTGGGAATGAAGTCATTGGTGACTTTGACAAACTTTCCCTGCTTTCGATTGAGCTGTTGTGCCAGCCAGCGAAACAGGTGTTTCATTGGCAACTCTTCCAACCACATCCAACGAGTTATGATGAGATGTGCCACCAAGTAGTTGATGCGAGCATGGTCTAAACTTGAATTGGTATCCTGGTATCCCTGAAAAGAGACCTGGTTGGTGGTTTGGAACATTTTTTTATTTTTCCATAATATATGGGAATTTCATCATCCCGACTGACGAACTCATATTTTTCAAGATGGTAGGTATACCACCAACCATCCTGAAAAGTGACCGTTGAAGAACTGTTGGAGCACACAAAGCTGCGAGCATCGCGAGCATCTGTTCCTCAGCTTCGTTGCCAGGCCAGCGAATCACTTTCGAGGACTGTTTTTTTTGGCCTGTTTTCGTGTCGGCGGTGAGCACGAAACATGGAAACTATGACGGATGCAATCAGCAGGAAGTAGACATAGAGGCTTAATTAAGTATATGGCTTTTACATGGCTTGTATAGATAGATTCCTCAGCATTTGCTTGCTGAGTTGGCTATCCAAACAAATCAAACAATGCCCCGTGCAGCTTGCCATTTCCGACATCGTGGGATACCAAATTAGTGCCAGGATCAAAACGCCCGGTGGTTGATTGTTGGAGTTGGGAGAACAATCTTTATTCTGATAACCCACCTGCTAGCAGTGAACCAGGTGTTATTGATCCTGAATAATCCTGAATAGACATTGGAACCAGGTGTTATTGATCCTGAGTAGACATTCCCTCTATGAAGTGATAGCTGCGATTGCAAGCTGTTGGCTCAACGTTGGCAGCGTTTCCAGGAAGGATCACAACAGCGACCCCCCACAAATCCAGCTCAACAAATCAGCCTGGAAGTGACCGAAAAAACATGAGAAAAACGAGGCAGCGCAGCTTGCCCTGGAACTATTCCTCAGGCCTTTCCCCTGCAGGTCATGTCACCTCAAGACCTTTTCTTTTTTCCGGTGCGAATACGACCAAATCCATCATGAGAACCTCAACCCCCACCAGGCGCCGGGTGGCACACTGGAGTGGTCTTGCAGTTGCCCCATAGTGGGAAGAGTTTGGTGGAAAACAATCACCACCAGCGGACAAATAAACATCTCATCAGCGGTGGACACATATCATTGGTGTAACTACGTACTTCACATGGGGACAACTTGTGGCTGTTGATATCATGTGTGCAAAGGTCGAATGGCACAGATGGACTGGATGAGATGACTATCCCGAATGAATGTGTTCCATTGAACATAAAACATGCCAGAGTTCATGACAGAGGTTGGCGTCTCATCTTACTTACTTGTGCTTGGGAATTTTCGGGAATGATCCATTTCATCATCTAGTAATGTCATCATCCCAGCAACCCCCAGCAACCCATCCATTCCCTACGTAAAACGCACCAGTAAGTCATTTGTTGCTTCATACACGTTTGGGTGTGTCTGGAAATAGGGTATACTTCCAGCCATGGCAATCTTTGTGGGGAAAATGATGATTAACCATGATTAACCAATGGATTTTGGGTACCCAAAATGGGATGGTAACGCCAGGCTGCATGGGCCGCCTATAAGCCCGATGCCGTTGACACAACTTACTGGAGGTGCTGGGACTGGGAAGAAGCCGAAAAGCTGGCGAAATTTAAGGATTTAAGGGACGTTGCACCAAGAATATAAGAATTCTGTTTCAGAATACCGTTCAAACAGAATTCTTGGTTCTTTGTGTTCAATTATGATTTGGGATCTGTTTCAGAACTATGACAGGATCTTTTTGAACCAAAGAAAGCTTTGAACGGCGACCGCTTAATTTTTCATCTGCGGCCTGCAGATGCTCTCCCCCAAAAGTTGGGAGATGGTCCGTGAGGGAAAGAAATAGCTAGACATCATATCCCATAGCATAAGCCATATGTCATAATATATATATAATATATATATAGATGGGATAGGATAGGATAGGATAGGATAGGTAGAGATAGATAGATGATATATGTAGCCATTTCTATCCATATCTGGGATCCAACCTGCCATGGCTCAGGGCCGCCAGGGCCGCCAGGGCCGCCAGGGCCGCCAGGGCTCGTGCCGGAGACAGGTCGACCGAGCCCAGTTGGGGGAGCCCAGCGGTGAAACCGGTCCCATTGTTGCCGTTGTTGTTTATGGAATGATATACCCTCCAGTAAATTGACATAGACCCTGGCAGATAGGGGTTGGAAGATTAGTTTCCACTAGAAAATTGTTATTTTCAGGGTCTATGTTAATTTACCAGAGGGTAATCTATATAATCTATAATCATGGTATCCCCAGTAAACCAATCTATATAATCTATAATCATTCCATAAACAACTTGGGGATACCATGATTATATACATTTTTTTTTCAAGATCTCCAAGATGTGTGATTATAGATTGATATAGATTGTAGATCTTAGTTCCCCACAAAAATGGATACCAAGGACATAACATTCATGAATTTCTCCACACATCAAGGAGATCTCTTTATGGAATCACCAAAAAAACATGGGGAAATCGATGGGAACATTGGGATACACCATGATTATATACTTTTTTTCCCCAACAGCAGAATGCTTTGGGGTCTCAGCCCACATAGCCTTCGGGGTGCTCCGGGGCACTGCTCGACCCTGCCGCCTCGTTTCGCCGGTTCCGGGAACCAGGGTTCCGAGAACC
>Ga0126342_10001192_pt1 | contig 35109 bp, 22 predicted proteins | sample Cyp1metagenome_FD_92528 | JGI IMG/M metagenome (GOLD analysis project Ga0126342, IMG submission 92528) | Coral microbial communities from Lord Howe Island, Old Settlement Bay, Australia - Cyphastrea 1 metagenome | ecosystem: Host-associated > Invertebrates > Cnidaria > Coral ...
GACAACGTGCTTAGCGTAGCATCATCTTCAAGACGCAAGTGCCAGGTACGTTAACACACCCGCCCACCCCTCACCCCATGGTGACATGACGCAAGTTCCAAGATAACGTGCTGTAGCGTAGCATCATCTTCAAGACGCAAGTGCCACGAACGTTAACACACCTGCCCACCCCTCACCCCATGGTGACATGACGCAAGTTCCAAGCGAACGAGTCAGCTTCAACAGAAGAAAGCAAAAATGCATTTAAAAAAACAACGGGCTGTTGGGGGCAGTGGTCCAACTACATACACTGGTTCCGACATGTTCCGGCTAGATATGTAAATCAGGTACTAGATATTCTATCGGTGGGATTGATAGTGATTCCAAATAATGGGCTACCTACTACTTCAATAAAAAAAGCAATAGTGGGAAGGTTATGTTATGGGAATGGAGGTACCATCAGTAGGAGCCCTTGTAAATTCTATGGGTTATAAGTATAAGTAGGAAAATAGCCATCGGCTAAACTCTCGGAGATGGCGATGGAGAGAGAGAGGGAGAGAGAGAGAGAGAGAGAAAGGATGAACCAACAAGAATAGAGCATTGACGGCTCCCAATATCCGCAAATGATCCCACTAAACTTTAAACCTATGGTTAATCCCTTCCAAAGCCACCCAAGAGCTGATAATCGGTAGATGTCAAGTATTGTCAAGTTCCCATTTTTTACTAACCATTGACTATAACCATTATCAACCATCATGAACCATCATTAACCATCGCAATAACCATCATTAACTGGTTGGTGGTTTGGATCATTTTTTATGTTTCCATATATTGGGAATTTCATCATCCCAACTGACCATTCATCAACCATCATTAATCATTATCAACCATCATTAACCATCATTAACCATCATTAACCATTACAATAACCATTACAATAACCATCATTAACCACTACTGCAGCCTGCTGATTTGAGGAAATCCGGGGACTGTGGCGCCATCTCCGGCGCCTTCTCCGGGGCTTCGGCGCCTTCGGAAGATCGATCCAAGGACTCTAAGGCGCGCGTGGTGCACGAGGCCAGGCATGGCGGTACGGTAGGTCCGGTAGGTACCCGTAAGGGTCCAGTTCGAAGTGGCTTGTTGGGATCTACAGATGGGTTAAAAATATGGTAAAAATATGTAAAAATATTGGTGTGTGATAGGATTAAAATAGGATTATGATGGAATTTATGGGATATGATTGATATGATGTAATAGGATTTAAATAGTTCACCCTCCGGAACATCAAAATTAGCTAGCTGGAGAATCCCCGAATTATGGCTGGAGTCTTACAGCTGGGAAACTGTTTCAACAGTTCAGAAGAGAGACTCTAAACCAGTTTGTCACTCTTGTATACTGCGTACCGTTCAACTATAAATGGAGGATTTGCGTACCAGAGGCTATCCATAGTAACAGGGGGGTTATATAATATTATATAACGTGATATATATATATATATCTGGTTGGTGGTTTCAAACATGTTTTATTTATTTTTATTTTCCATTTCATATATGGGTTGTCATCCCAACCCCATTGACTATTTGATATTTTTCAGAGAGGATCAATCACCAACCACCAGCCACTTCTGGAAGTCAATAAGCACCACCCGCAATTTTTGGATACCCAACCAGAAAACAGTAGGCAATCAGCCAACCAAACATGATGATGAAACCAACTTAAAATATGGGGACATCATGATACATCATGAACGTAGAAATATCTTAATTATCATATAACCAATGATGACTTGGTTGGTAGTGTCAATGATATTATGTTCTTATTCCCCAATGACGAGCATATGGTTCAAGGGGTTGAAACCACCATTGATGGTGAAGTGTGAGCTAACCTGGGGTCATTTACTGATATAGTCAATATAGTTTCGTCAAACATGGGGGTTGACCATGTTGAAAGGGACCAACAACAAAGCAAAGATTTGGACGTCATCGTGAAAATATGGAAACCGCCATGGAAACAGTATTATTCGGATTTGTCTTGGAATTGCGACACGGACTACTGTAGCAGGGGGTGGGGGCAGGCTACGGAATGAAAGTAATAATATGGCCTACAGTATATTGACATACAAACCATTCCTGGAAACACAAAACGGACTACTGTAGCAGGGGGTGGGGGCAGGCTACGGAATGAAAGTAATAATATGGCCTATTGACTGACATACCATTCCTGGAAACTCAAAAAAAAACTGCAATAAACAGCAGCAGTACTCAACATATATATATATATATATTCGGTAACGACATTTAAATATGTGGAGGGCGGGCCAGACCGCGAGGCCCCAGAGGTAGTATGAAATACTAGTTCGTATATTCAAATGTAGTTACCGTACGTTTAAATGAATTGGACTCCGTATGTTTAAATGGCCGGGCGGGCCAAGGAAAACCTTCCCGGAGGTAGTCTAAAATACCTGTTCGTATATTTAAAAATCCGTATATTTAAATGTAGTTAATTAATCATCGTTGTTTTCATTGTGACATGTTGTTTCCATTTTTTCAAGCTTGGTCCTTGCTTCTTCCGCTTCCAGCCCGTGTCCCCTCAGGAAGAGGCGAATCCTGCGAGATCGCTGGAGGTTGAGACGCCGCAGTGCCGTGGAGGAAAATTTCAGGGCTCCCGGCGGTCCCGGGCAGATTTCCCCTGTGATTCTTATGCAGCTGCAATGTTGGTAAAGCAATGTCCTTTTTCCAACCATATGTGGATGGTTTGGAATCCCACCCATAAAAATGGTAAACATGGGGATAGTTTACTACTGCTTTTAGTCATATGAAGTTATATTTGAGGGGGACGAACATCCACAAATCCCAATTATTTGAAGATTCACCCGATTGCCAGGGTGTTGACCCATAGCAATTTTATGATGCAAGAAATGCCGACAAGATTGAGTTTGATGACCTTTTGGTGGTCAAAATCATTGTCACAGTAAGTCGCAAATTCAAAAACCTGAAGAAAATAGGCCCTGGCGTTCGCCAAAAGAGCCAAAGCCTGTCATTTGCCACTGAGAAGTCTCCTGGGCCAAGTTTCACCAGCGATTCCCAAAATCTATTGAGGGGATTGCATGGCATCGATCTCCTCCAACTGGTTGTTGAAAGGCACAGTTGGTCGACACTTGGTCTACCCACTTTGGAGATGTATAGTAATCATATGTAATCCATGGTTTCTTCCCACGTTTTACGCTCATCCCTTGAATCTACAGTTACCACCCCAGTTGCTCACCAGTTACATCCAGTGGCTGCGTTTCCTAGAAGGACATCAAGGCCTTACATGGACATATGGTAGGTAGCTCCTATTTGGCTACCTCCAATTTATGTTTGAAACGTCCTTTGAGTTTTCCATTCCAAGAAAATGTATATATAATTATATATACATATGTGTATGTATGTTTTTTTTATTTAGTTGTACTGCATATATGTACACATATTTGTGTGTATGTGTGTTTGTTTCTTGTTGTCATGAAGTCTCTGCTGTTGTGAAGTTCCCCCCATTCTGAATGGCAATGCCCCACATGCTGTTCGAGAAATGTTTTTTTGTTCTAAAGGCCAGTCAAATTTGACCCATGATTGGACAAGTACTGGAACACCCCAATGTTTTGATGAACCAAAAAACAATATAAAGATAAAGATAAAGATAAATATAGAGACAAATATAATATAGAATATAGATATATAGATATATATATATATATCAAATCATTTCCCCAAAAAAAAATCAACAAAAAAAACATTTTAGAGTTTTCTACATTTTCTACCCACCCTAATACAACACGTAGGGACGACCGTAGATAAAAATCCAGCAGGTCAACGGAGTCGCCAAGACGTTTGGACCGCCGTGGGAATCCCATTCTTCCCCGGGAGGCCGTGGAAATGGGCTGGGCAGCTGGGCACTCACAGCACTTAGGACATCTTAGGACTAGGGCGGATAGGGTCACTAGGATGGTTTAGGGTTTTGTGTGTTTAATGGCCTATGGTGGTAGAGGTTCATCTAGAACTTTGTCTCAGAATTGCTAGTAACGGGCAGGCTTAGCCTCATTGAAGGACAGTATAGACCTACAAAGGCTGATCCTCGACCGCTGGGTGGCAGGCGAAGGGTAGCTTAGTACCCCTAAAACCAAACGGCTGGAAGGTCAGAAGAAATTGAGGCCGCGTCCATGGGCTTTGAAATGGATATAACGTCTCCAAAGTCAGTGACAACAGAAGCAGAAATGAACTTGCTATTTTGGGGTCGCAGGATGTTCTTGCAATGGTGGTCTTGAGGACAGTTGTTTTTGTTTGGGTCAGGCGGCTGAACCTACCAACTGCCAAGCGGTGAAACCACTATATCTCTCAGGAATTTAATCTATAGGTTCTATATAGATGTGCTTTTCCCTCGGACTTGTTGACTTGTTTGACAGTCGCAATGGTACTGAGCAGACGTTTCAAACGGTTGCATTGTATGCTTTCACCGGAAATCATCAATGATATTGGTGCCAAAGACATGGTCCCATGTCTAGTTTGACTGAGTAGGATCCTCCCTAGAACTTCACTGAATGCCTCAAATTTGGTGATGTCAATTTCGATCACTCAACCCCCAGCTCGGTGTTTTTTTTGGTGATCTATTTCCACTGCAAAGAATCGTTTGTAGGGGGTACATGACCTTAATTGATCAACCAGGTTTTGGTTCAAACAACGGGCCCCCCAAGACCAAATACACCTGAAAAGAAGCTTGATGGATTGAGTGTACTCCAATATTAAAGGTATTTCATATGCTGGGCGGACGGGAGAACATCATAACAGCACCAAAACAGAGTAAACCTATCTATCTACCTACCTACCTAGCTATACATAATTATATATATACTGTATATGCATACATGTTTGTTTGTTTGTTTGTTTGTTTGTTTTGTTTTGTTTTGTTTTGTTTGTTTGTTTGTTTGTTTGTTTGTTTGTGTGTGTGTTTGTTTGTGTGTGTGTGTGTTTGTTTGTTTGTTTGCTTGTTTGTTTGTCTTTCTATCGGTATATATATTTATACATGTATATACAATTATACACGCATTTAATTGTATATATAGCGCTGGGCAACTTGTTAGAACGTCATTTGGAAGTGGCGAACATGTTCAAAAGTACAACGGTTATAATGTTGTCCGAAATGAATACTTAGAACGTCATTCTATTGGTATGTGGGATATATATATATATAAATATACTGTATGCATATACCCATATCAATATGCATATATAGTTATATACATATCATAATCCATACAGATAGCTGCTGAATCCTAAACTTAGAACGTTAAAACATGTGAAAACGCATAAGCACATCACGCGCATATAATTGTGTATATTATTTATACATATATATATATACACATATATATATATATGTCCCAAAACAAGACTCAACACATATTTATAATATGTCATTATGCCTGGCCCCAGTTGACTCCGGGTGGTGTGACTCACCATGTGACGCGCCTTGGCCATGGATGCCCATGGATGCCATGGGGAGCCATGGGGAGAGGGGATAAACTGTGCTATGTTCATGTTTTTTTTTTCTACCTATGGAGTATGAGTACGTTAAATATGTTACATGTACCTAATTATGCAATGAAGTCAGTTAAGCAATCTGATTGGTGGTGACTGGAACCATGGAATTTTATGACTTTCCATTCAGTTGGGAATGGAATAATCATCCCAACTGACGAACTCATATTTTTCAGAGGGGTGGGTATACCACCAACCAGAATAATGTTAAATAGATCTACTTAAGCCATCTCATGCCCAATCGTATGAGTATGGTAGGCCAGGTCCTCCGGATGTGAAGTGGTTTGCTAAGCACCTAAGATCGCCGAGGCACGGTTGAAGTTCCATAAAAAGGGAGCTGGTAACAGAGCTCTCACAGATCTTTTGTTGCTGGAATTCTTCTTTATCGTCCCATCAGGTTCTCACCCTTGTTGGCTAAATTTGGTTTCTTTGACTTAAATCACAATTTTTGCTGGTAAGTACCCTCTGGCAATCAAACGTGGCAATGGAAAATCATTTAATGGCTGATTGATAGATGACTTTCTCACTAAAACCTCCATTTATAGGGGATTTCCCATTGCTACGTTTGATTACCAAAGGGTATCTAGGTGTTTATTGGTGATATCCCCATCTCCTGTTGATGGCATCCCCATTGTCAGCTGAGGTTCGCAGATGAGGAGGGACAGCCAGTTGAGGACAGTGGGACATCATGGGACACCAAAAATCACGGAGCTTGGTCGACCACAAAATCACAGGGCTGGTTGAGAAGAATTGCCATTAAAAATTGCCATGCATAGTGAGTTTTCCCATTAAAAATGGTGATTTTCCATAGTTATGTTACTTTCAATCGCACAAATTGGTCAAACCATCCAATTTTACTCCTTGAATTTCCAACATTATCTTTGAATATTGATCCGCAGTTGTAGGTAAACTCCCCATGGATATCTTGATATTAAACCCCTAGAATTGAATTTCTTGGATGAAGGCAAAATGTACAAGCAACCTCCAGGTATTCGATGCCAAAAACGAAGCGTTTCCTCTATACTCTATATGTTCTCTTAAACCGACCCACTGATAACCCGATTCTCAGAATACGTATTTATATATATATATATAATGTATTTATCTCATGACAATCGCATAAAATTGCCACTTTATGTTTTTCACAGCTTCATACACATATATACATACCATACACTACCATACATTACATTACATTACAGTACATTACATTACATTACAGTACAGACAGACAGACATACAGACATACACACAGACAGGCAGACAGACATACAGACATACAGACATACAGACACAGACACAGAGACATACAGACATACAGACATGCAGACATATAGACATACAGACATACAGACATACAGACATACAGCCATACAGGCATCCAGGCATCCAGGCATCCAGGCATCCAGACATCCAGACATCCAGACATACAGACATACAGACAAACAGACACACATACATTTACATATACGCATATATACACTCATGAATTAATGGTGACCACCAAGCCTATCCTCCTTTCGTGGGGGGTTCCTATTATATCCTTTGGTCATTGAACGTAGCGAACTGGAACATCACCATTTTCAAGAACGGTAATTCATCATGAACTATGAAAATCACCTTAAAAAGCGATAAATCATCATGTGATATCATGTGTATCATCTATAAATGGGCCATGTTCAGTCATTTTCATCCATTTTCCAATTCGCAAGCTGTTAAAATATGGCACTCGCACCTCGCAGCAGGAAGTGGTGGAGGTGCTGAAGCGACAAGCTTCCGCCACGGATCGCTTGGCGAACGGCTTCAAGGTGAGGATGGTGGGAGGCTGTCTCTGAAAAATGGGGGATATGTGGGTAAAACAATGCCACATTTACCATCCAGTCATCACAATTTTAAAATACTTTTTTAGCATTCCCAGTCATGGGTGGTCAACATTGCATTGTTTTACCCACATTAATAGAAATGTATGATGAGTTTAGGAATACTGCAGTTTTTTCATGGTGTTTCTTAATTTCATGTAACTATTCAATAATATATGACATGGTTGGACAAAGTTTGGACACATTGAGGAAAAAAAACGTGGTTAGGAAGGAGTTCGGAGCTTGGAGCTCGGGGTGAGCTACTTGGACTTTGCAACCATTTGATGAAAACAAAAACAATAAACATATAGAGGGAAGCAAGCAATTTGGAGTATGTTATGATGTTTGGGACCGGACTGAACCACTAATTCTTGGGCTTATTTTAACCAGAATGGGTATAAAATAGGGATATAGCCAACTGGAAATTTATATCCCTATTATATATATATAATGTCTGAATTGCAGGCACGTCCTGGGAGTTTTCAAAATAATAGAAAATAGGAAAAATAGGTTGGTTGGTTGGTTGGTTCGAAGTCCAAAGGACAAATTGGGGGCTCCAACAGGCAGCAACAGCATCCAATCATGGAATAGCAGGGACCCCATCATGGAGTCTGCAGGACCCTTACCTCGGTAAAGGCCCAAACAGCTTCATGCCACCTGCACCTGGTTGATTCATTCCTTCCAGAATAACCGCGCTCGCCGAACTAGTTCCTGTGCAAACAAGGCCATCGGCATGTAGCCAGGATGGCTTGGATGAATGTCAAATATGGTTGAACCAAGCTCCTGCGGGAAATAAACGAGACAGGGCCTTCGGACATCGCCAGCACAGGTGTTCACAATGTGAAATTTCAGTTTAGAATACCTCTTCTAACATAAGATGCATTCCTGGACCCTGGCTTTGGACTTCTTGCCGTTTACGTGCCCAAATGCAACATAATCCCGTCTGAGTTGAATGACGACACTTTGGCTGATCAGGACATTCCACGGCAAATTGAGCTCCAGACTGTCTTTCAAATGGGTACTTGCTGTTTTCATTAAAGTTTGGCGTACTGCTTGTAGGCCGCAGTCTCAGCAGCCCTTCTGCTCACCCAAGTGGGCCAGTCAATAATATCTTTGCTGGCAAGAAATTGACGAGAAATGGATGCCCATGAGGGAACAACAGAAACATGACTTGAACGGAAAAGACGACCAGCAATGGTACCTTTCAATGTCCAAAGTTTTCGCTGCACTGAAGCAATATCAATAGCAATACGGTCGGACGCATCAAAAGTCCAACCCAGATCTGCTTGACAACTAGAAGCATTATTCCAAGGCTTTGCGCCAAGAAGCTGCCTTGCCCAGTTCTGGAATGTAGTAGTCAAAAAACATTGGACCTCTGGGGAAAGCCCCCACAACCAACGCCCAAATCTCAGTGTTGCTTCCACTTTCAACTCAAAGAGGACTGCGACGACAACAGCAGGTGGAACCCTATAGGGATCCATATACAAGAACACAACAAATTCACCATAGAAGAGCAAGCAGCCACAGTAACCATAGCGTGGTGCATCCATCCCCCAGAATCAGACCACCTAAGCCCCAACCACTTGTGAGACGAAACTTGCATCAAAGGAGCAGGGAGGGCTGGAGGACGGCACGGAAAAAACACAGGTTGCGCCAAAAATGTCGGCGTTTCTGTGCTTCCAGAGAAACCTTGCACGACTGTTTTACTTGACCCCAGACCCCAGATGCAAAGAAGCCTTGACGTCATGCGCCCAGTCGGCCACAATAGATAAGACCCGCACAGCCTCACCTCGACTGGAAGCGAGAAACACTGGATCATCAGCGTGAAATAAAACAGGAATTCTACGAGGATCACACAGATCCAAAGCCCGTGCGCAAGTTGCTCCCAAAGATGGCGACTGCCGCAAAGCAGATGCAGGTGGAAGCGTCTCTTGGTTTGCTACCGTCCCGAACCACAGAATCACCACTCAGGGTGATCTGCCAATAATCATTCTTTCAAAAAAGAAGCGAGCAAAGCCAAAGCACCATCCCTAGTACCAGCAGAAACACCAGCCTCGGCTAAAATCAAGGCTCTCCAGGCTCTTGGAAAAGCATGAACAAAATCAGCAAAAAAAACATTGAAAGCACGTTTCCAGCATCGGTATTCATCTTGCAAAGTATGCAAGGTAAATTGGTGAAGCATGACATCGAACCTGTACCCCGTCTGACCAGAGTCAACACAGTTGAACAAAGAACTTCCTATCCGGTGTAAAAGCAATTCCAATTGTAACAGACCATGCAGGTCAGCAACAGCAATGTACCGATAAGAAGAGGCGTGGGCAATTGCACCTTTCTTGAAAACAATGGTTAAGAAACGAAATCTCCATAAAAAACGGACGATAACATAAGGAAGAGGGCCCACATAGGTTTTGCAAATTCGAAGCCACAGACCACCAAGAAGAGTTAGGACATTTCAACAGAAGCCTGTGGAGCAAAAGGGTGTACAAGCTCTTGAAGTGTTGATTCTTTCTGCAGCTCTGTGCCATTCTGCGTCATCAATCCGTCCATCGAGACACCTTGGCCAATGTGAGCCCTCGCACTTTGGACCTGTTTGGCAGCTGCCCTTTCAATACTATCATGGAAAGATTGGTTGACAGAAATTGGACAACTTCCTTGTACCCTAAGATGATGAACGCAGCCTCGCTGACTGTCCGCCCTTGAAAGAAGGGTACCGTCACACCGTAACAAGCCAGGAGGATCATGAGTAAGAGGTTTGAGCCACTTGAGACAAGTCTTGACGCAGGACTGGGGCCAGCCATGGTCTCTTTGGTTCCTGAGCAACGTGGCCTCAAAGTCATCTTCGTCACTGAAAACTAGGTTTTGTTGGGACTGCCTCTTCCGTTACTAGACCTCAAGGTCAGCAAAGAGAAAACTACGAAGAAATGCCAAATGCAATTAGTTCCTTTATGCTTCCTATGACTTCCCTAATTTTTCCTACTTTTCTCGATGTTTTTGCGATTTGTGACCTTTCCAGAAAAATAGGAAAAAATAGAGGTGGCCAAAGAGATATCGGAAATGTTGCTGAAAAAATATGGAATCATGAAAAATTGCAAAAACTGCGAGAAAACAATAGGAAAAAATAGGAACAACATAGAGCGTCAAAATCACAGGTTTTTGTCCACCATCGTTTTTCCTATTTTTTTGGCGGGAGCCAATCCTATTTTTCCAATTCGTTTCCTAATTTTACTATTTCCTTGATTTCCAAGGGGTGCCTGGAATAGGCAAACATAACATTATATTCCCATTGGACCCAATATTTTTTAGCCAACTATATAACTTAAAACTATTTAGCCAACTATATCCAATTGGATCCCTGAAAACGGTGGATTTTAAATTGATAACATTGGGATGTCACGATGAGACATGATGGATTTGCTGTACGTGGATCTATCCAGTGAATTCGGTTTGAAAATTGTGGATTTAAGAATAAATATAAAATGAACATATGAGGGCCTTAATAGATATACAATGGGGTATGTGACCATTGGTTGCCAACATATGTTTTTTTGTTTGATAGTTATAATATTATTGTTAAATAACAAAAAATATTTCAGCAACACAGACCCCGAGAATCATTCCTGTACTGTTGGAGATGGTGCCAAGCAAAAGTGCGGGATTTACAATCAACCACCATGGAAACAGGGATGGGGTGTAGAACCACCAAGATGATATTTGAGCGTGTTTGAAAATAATTTTGCTGCAAACCTATATATAAAGTAGTGGACTTGGGATACCCTATGTGAAATCATTGAAATCCCCGGCCGTATGTGATGGACAAAGCGCTTGTTGTTTTTCAAATGCCCTTAATCGATTGAATGATGCTGTGTAAAGACCTGGTGTTATTGTTTGATGAACTTTAGTAGATTGACCGAAAAATATTGGTCCAAACATGGTTCAAACTGATTTTCCAGAACGTTGTAAATCAGTTTAATCCGTACAGGGCAACCCCCTAAAAAATAAAAAATAAAATGTTTCTGGTGTAGTTTCAACTTAGAATTATTGTTCTATGTGTTTTTCAGGAAACCGTTGGTAAGCCAAGAAGGAAGGCAGCATCTTCCGGCATGTTTTCGATTGTTCTGCATGAAGACTGGAGGATTAAAGATGTTCACGTGTTGAAATTTATTTAGATCCTTCTTCAGCATAAACAACCCGTCGTGTCTTTGGTCTGGTTTTCTTGGGGTAAAATATACTTGAAACAACCATCAAAGTAGCAAAAGTATGCTAAAGTTCATCTCCAATCGTTCAATCAAATACATGTGTTCTTCCAATGGGCAGGGGTTGGAACAGAGGGGTATCCTGTAAAATTTGGCCGCGCAAGCTAGGCCATTCAAAGTTCCTTTGGCTGCGGCAAGATCATGAGCCGCGAAAGTCGGGACAGCCGTGCGTGAGGCGACTCCAGGAACTCTCAGCGGAGTCCGGGAAGGTTTCATGATGATCACGACGGCGTTAATGTTTGCACACTCCACTAATAGACCCAATAGACTATATATATATATATATATTAATACATATCCATACTTCATGTAAACCAGAGCCATTTGCATGACTTTGGCCAGTTCAAAGCCAGAAGTGTGGCTTACCCTTTGGAATTCCATCTGAAACCCGTTCAGATATGCGTAGTTGGACAAACAAGACCACCCAAACGCAGGTCCTGTTTAGACCTACCATATAGGAATCGTCGATACATGGCCAATATTAATTCCTGATATGTCTAAAATCATCACATCATGTTCCCAACATTGACTGGAAATGGTCCAGCCAAACATTTGGTTCTTAAGACCACTCATAGGAATTAGAGGACACGGGCGCAGGGCGGGACTAGCGTAGCTTTTCTGAGATGATTAATGATTGGCCGGGCAACCAATCCCCCTTACCAGTGGCAGACATGATGATATAACCCAGGTGATTCTTTACAGATTCCTTCTCTTTGCATCATCCTAAACAGCCGCAGCAACTCAGTTTGTGTGGTGGATTTGTTCATGTTGGGATCCCATTTAGGTCATTTATTAAAGGCTATCGTTGTCATGGCAAAGGGGTCCAATAGGGGTCCAAAAACTGCAAGGCGTTGCCAACCTGAGAGCTGCAGCGATGGCATTGCTGGCATTGCACCCAAAACGCCCTAGGCGTGGTGATGTGAAGCTTGTAGATAAGGTGGATATGGTGCTGTGAAACCGTGTGAACCCAACCATTTTATTTTTTAGTGATTACTTGTTGATTGTTTTGTCTTTTAAATGGGGATAGGGATATATATATAATGGGATGTAAAACTCATACAACCAACAAATGTACTGTTTGGAAGTCGGAACGGCCTCACTGCGACGTTACTGTAGATGATTCTTGAAGCTGTCATAGCTGCAAGCGAACGGTTGTGCTGAGAGTTTGGGCATAGTCTATCAGCTCCATCAAGTCTATGATAGTTATTGGATGTTATTCGCTTGGATTATAGCCAAACACTTGGATTTTGTTTTTTTGTTATTATAGGATGGAGTTACCACTCATCCTAAGTACATTTCAACGTCGGGGATGGGGGCATGTCAGGCTGCTGTCAATTAGAGCTGTTCCAGCCGTTCAGATGCCTGTGGAATACCCACGGCCAGAGCAAGTGGTGCGCTATAGGAACTTTGCAGCTGAAAGCTCCACTATTTCTTTTGGTGGCGAATGGCTATTGAGCTTCCCCACTTTGCAGAATTACCCACTAATAAATCTAATAATCAAACCTGGCTGGCTGGAATTCCTTGCATTGCTCCATATAAAAAAAGTGGATCATTTTCGTGTTGCACATATCATGGAGATTTCCAGCCACATATTGGAAACGGAGTTTCCCTCACCGTTGCTCAGGAAATCCCAATGATTGCAGGTTGAATCCGCAGTATTGTTGGCCAAATCGGAGACCCATGCAGTTTTCTTAGAAGCTGTTGCTTCTGTAGCGATCACTTGTGCTATCTCCGATGCGTAAAATGCATCAGTCATTGGTAATTATTTAGACTCGGACCAATGCCGGAGTCCGTTGGACAAAAAAGGGGCGGCGCTTGGATGCAACAATGCGGCCAGGCAAATCAGTACCGTCATGTTTTTTTTAATGAAAGTTACGGTATAAAACACCGGCAAAAGATGACAGTACAGTCGGGGCTATATTTTTCCACTTTTTTCCAACAGAAATAATTAGGATGCCGCCAGAAAGATTGCAGGCAACTTATGAGCTACACAAGAGATACAACAACCACTGATTGTACCCATTAATTACTGGTTTCTTGCCTCTGGCAATCTAACCCGGAAATGGTCAAAACATAGATGACATTCCCATTGACTCCCCTGTTTTTGGATGTTTTTGGGGGATTCCATATTGCCGTGCTTGATTAGCGGACTATAAACAGGTATGGGTCAAAACAATCGGCCCAAAAATGGCCACAGAGAGAAAGAGAGAATTCCTAAGGCCAGCTGTTTGTAGATCCAATTTGCTGTAATTCCCCCATGTTTCAATTGTGTTTGAAGATGGCATTCCCAATTTTTCAGCTGTTTTGAAGATGCCGTTTTGGAAATCTGAGAGGAACAGCCGCGACACCTGGCAGGTAGCATCTCCTCGCGACCGTGGCGCAGACCGCGACCGTGGCCCCGGCGTTGCTGGACCTGTGGCCCCAGTGGCTGTGAACGTGGCTCGGACCGCGGGGATGCCCTCTGGTAATCCAGGCTTTGGTGGGAACCTGTGAAAATAAGTAGTGGATCTTCCATTGTTTGATCACCAGATATATCAATTCGTGGAATTACCATATGAGTAATTACTCATATGCCCACAAACACAAAAATGCTGGCAATCCAAGGTTGACAATGTCCAATATGAATCAAACTATTGCAATCCACAGTCCCACAGTGCGCATCCTAGCAACCATTGGGGTGGCATTATAAATCATCCCTTTTGTAGGTGCATACACAATTTCATGCAAATTCATAAATTTCATAAGCCGCGCATTTTGGATATGTTGTTATTTTGGATCCCATATTTGTCTTTTTAACAGCCCCTGAATGGGGCAAATAGTATACGAAGCAATGAGTTTGACGGTTGAGAATGATTGACAAACTCTACGGTGTGGTTGCTTCCACAGCTCTTGGGGTCATTCTTGTGGAGCAGTATCAATGAATATCAATGATATCACTTGCATCCCCATTTGAGTTGTTAGTATTTTCGATAGATTGCAGGAAACCCAATAATAACAATAACAAATATATAATAATTATTAAGAACAATAAATCACGCATGTGTAGTGGTGTAGTGATGACTTGGGATGTTTTTTCTTGGTTCCGGATTTACCACAAACAACTAGTTCTGTCCCACCCTTTGTTACGGTAAACCTGTGTTTGCACGACCTGTGGGACCCAGGGATCCCAGGGATCGAAAACTACCCGGCCTGGTTATTTCACAATGTGCCATGAAAAAGTGAAGAAAAGTTGCCCATTTATCATCTGCTTGTAGCTGTTAAAATGATGTAGCGGTTAAAAATGGTGATTTTCTACAGCTACGTTAGATCACCAGTAAGTTATCATGACAGCCGAATGATCCCATCATATCCCAGCTCCAGTTGTGGCTATGGCCAGCGAATTTGGCAAATCCAATAGTAAACTTTAGTAAACCATGTAAGATCATGTAAGATCTACATGTTCAAGATTATATCATTGTGATCATACCGATCTTAGGCACCCATAATAATGTATATCTAAGTCTATATAATTGTATATAGATAGAGATGTGAGAATGATCAATGCGATTCGAGGTGGATAGCCTTGATGCCTACCTGCAGCAACGAGAGAAGGACGCCACACAACGGGGGCGATGCGTAAATTTATTTTGGGGGTAACACCCCCAAGTTATAGTGAAATCACTTTCTACTGTATTAAAATTGCGGCCCCTATGAACAACAGAAAGGACTGAGGGTTTTTGAATCCTGGCCTGGCATTATGGGCACATTATATTGCTAAATCATGCTACATTCATTTGTTTTCCAAAATCATGGTGGACGATGAGTAAACAAAAGGTCGACCATGGTACGTTTTCCAAAAAAGTAAATTCTGGGCAGATTGTGGGTAGATTCGGGTAGATCAGATCAGATCATGGGAAGCGCATTTCTCAAAGTTATGGTGCATTATGGGTCCTGATGGGTAGCAAGAATGGTCAGTCAGTGGAAAAAGATTGTAATTGATCAAGTCAATTGTGAAATTATTTGTGGGAATTATTATTATCGGTACCGTTTTCTACATGTTGGTCAAGTACTGTAAGAGAAAAATATGGTCAATTGCATGTACATATCTGTCACTGTACCTTTGTGTCACGTCCTAATGGGAATGAAAACCGGACGAAAATGGGAGGATGTACATTAATGTGAATATTTGTAAATGATATGATGGTTTTTGGCACAGGGCCTCAGGGACTCCCTGAAGTTTCTTGCTGCTGACATTCTGAACACAGTAAATTAAATTACATGGAGCAAATGATCAAGTTAAAGCTTGTTTCACATGGTCCCTCGCCTATCTTGTAGAAGTCCAAACTCCAAACGGCTATCAAGTCTATGAATCAAAACCCTGTTGCCCTTTTGAACGTCAAAACAATTTGCAAATGGATGTTGGTTCTCCCCGAAAGAAGGGAATGGTGTGATAAACCCAATATAATCCATCCCACCCCGCGTTTTACCAGAAATGGGTTGGTATTGACCACCAAATATGTGGATTTTACCATTTGGTTTGCTACATTTACTACATTTACATCCGCAAGCATGGATAGGTAGTTTAAACCTTTAGTTTTTTGTCATAAATGGCAAATAACCATAATCAACAATGAGCAAGCATTTTTTGCGGACTACCACAGATTGACCATGTTTATAGGTGTTGATCCATCCCCCAACCCAGGCAACCCAGGCCTCTACCAATGTGTTGTGGGAAGTAGCAGAATGTCATGATGTCGCCGCCGTGCTGCACCCCTTGTCATCTGTAAACTTCAGAGCACGATAAATCTCCCAAATCATCCATTCCAAATGTTCACAGTTCCTCCGAGTTCATCCATGCAAAAAATCTCTGGGAAACCTGTATGTATATATATATATTATATATACATACATACTTACATACATGTATACATACATACTTACATACATATATACATATACATATATACATATATACATATACATATATACATATGCATATACATATACATTTACATATGCATTTACATATACATCTACATCTACATCTACATATACATATACATATACATATGCACATACATGTACATGTGCATATATATATATATTATATCATATACCACCCCAAAAAAATGGGGACATTCACCGGGTGAGGCTGGCGAGGAGAGAGACCGTGGAGACCGTGGAGCCCGGGGGCACGTTGTGTGGGGAGCCTCAGTGGATTTCAGTGGATCTCGTCGGGAGATCTGGGAGAAATCGAAGGCGGCTGAAGCGCCGAGAATCGAGTTTCAACATGAGAGTGTTTTATAACAAAATATGATGATAAAAATGGCAATATGATAATAAAAATAAAATATGTTTCAAAATGTTATAAAAAACAAGAATGATAATATGTCATTTTTTGAAAACGGTTTCACAAATGGAGTTTTCTATGTGTTATTAATATGATCGTTTTTTTTATAAAAACAAAAATGAAGTTGTCTATGTGTTACTACTATTTATTAATCAAAAACGGAAGAGTCAACTTTCAAAAACGTAGTCTCAGCCATGAAGTATTCGATCGATTAGATGCTACGAATCAATAGGGTCTGGGTCAATCAACTATCATGGCACATATCATACCAATCAATACCGTACCATACCGTACCCAATATTACTGAATATGACCTATTTGGGGATAACTCCATACTCAATTTGGACGTAGCATGTTTCAGCATTGCGATGAAAATGTCAACCCCGGATTAATCAACCATGGTTTTTTTGGGGCTTCCAGGGTACCATTGTCTTTTTTTGGGGGTCCTCTCTCCAATTAAACACCGTTTGGGGTTTATATAGTAATCGAGGATTGACATTAACTTATATAGTTAACTAGGGGTTTGTAACATCAACTATGATGCTTAACCACATGACCTGACCATTTTTCAGATTATATTGTCATATATTATCAACAGCCGTGACTGGGGGTTTATGATATATAGTATATTTCTCAAGCATCATTGTTCCTTGCAATGTTAGGCCCCCAAGATAGCGTTCAGTTGGTTTATAACTCCAATAACTATGGTAAAAATGGTACTTATAACTATAGTTACTGGGGCTTATAAACCAACTAACATCACTGGGGGGCACCACTTTGTGGGAACCTTCAACACATCACAGGGATGCGGTTTTCCAACGCTCAGGCACGACCGGCGACGCCGAGAGGAGGCCCAGGGGGCCCCGGGGGCCCCGAGTACCCGGCCCTTGCCTCCATTGGATCCGGCCAGCAGAGGTGGCGCCGGTGGGTGACGGTCCGGTGTATCATCAGTGGGGGGGGACAATTCCCTGGAAATGGAGGTTTTTCAGTCAGAAAGTCCTCCGGAAATGGAGTTTTTGATAGAAAAATCCATGAAAATCATGTATAGATGGATGTTTGAATTCAATTGCAACGCTTTATTAGCGGAGGGTATAAACCCCGGTTGAGTAAGGATCCGGATCCCCCAAAATGCTGTAATGTGATGATGATCGGCTACAAAAATGCTACCCCCCAAAATAAACAGCCCAGTATTCATCCGGGTTGGCATTACATATAATTACTCCATTGGATCCACTGGTTCATGATCATGATCATGATCATGATCATCATCATCACCATCATCACCATCACCATCCCAAATGGCCTGAAATGAAGGGCATACCCAATTTTCGTTAGGGTGAAAACATCATTAGTTTTGACCATAAGACTAAAGGGATGAACATCAATTTGCCAGCACTTTTGAAAGGATTTCCAGCGAGAAAATTGCGAGGTTGCTGGCCTAAGAAAACACTGCCGGAATCATATAGAATCCTAAGAAAGTTGTTTGAAAGATGTTGGCAAATGCATTTTCTGGACTTCATCTTGGTTTTCAAGGGTGCCGTGTCTCAAACTTCGGAGTTTGGGTTCTGTGCACGTTTTTGGACAACGTTTAGTTGGTTCAGCTAGGTTTTTATTGTTTGTTTGCGAAAATATTTTGGTGCCTTACTCTAGAAGCTCAAGTTCATGGAATAAACAACAAAACAACATGATTAAACAACTCCCCAGCGTTACCATGGTGGATGTAGGGGATGAAATCACATATGACTGGGACCATTAACCACCGGTGTACAACAATGTCAATGTCTATGAAGATGGATGGGTTCTTTTCACCTTCCAGATTCAGCCTCAAATTTCTGAGCGTTTTCATTCTTCTTTCGAGGATCCCCCAAACGATGGGCAGAAGCATGTGGAAGCCCACAAAACACCACCAGGCTACCAATGATACCACGAGTACTAAATCCCGAGCTACGTACCTTTTTGCCGCACATTGATGAATTGTGCGTGGTTGGAACCTATTCCTACTTTGTAATATTTTGATATATTTTGTATAGTTTTCTTGCATTTTGATTTATTTTGATGGTCATGTGAGTCATGTCATCACATTTCCCCATATCCCATATCTTCACATCCTGAAGTCACATCCAACATTTCATGACATGTCCTAACATTTCGCCTATATTTTGATGCTAAGATTCCCAGAAAATTCCAGATATCTGGACTCTGACCCTGCCAGGCGCCAGCCATGCCGGCCACGCGTATGCCGCCCTGCAACTCCCCTCACGCCAGCTGCAGTTGGGAAACGCAGATGGAGCATGATGGTGGCATATGACTGGATAAACATCCCACTGTAGGCTATTTCAGGGCACCTGGGGGTTTGACTCATAGCTGCTTTGGACGTATGGAAGAAAGCAAACAATATTTGCAAAATAAATTCTGTTCCAGGATGCCCCAGGACTTCCATGGGTTTCCGTATCCAAAAGCGTTTGCCGAACTGATGCCGTGGAAAAAAGGGTTTCATTTGAATTCAGTTGAACCAATCGGAGCACACTCCGAGAAAGCATTCACACTACCAAATTTCTGGGACTGGTCACCCTGACTAATTTTATACTTTTCCGTGGTCGCAAACGTCGTGATTGATCAGAAAGTTCCCAGACATGTTCATCAAGTGTTAGTTTCTCTTTCATGAATGGTTGGAAACATGAAAACATATTGATTATTGAAGACAATAATTTTATATTCAAATGTATTCAAACCTGTACGTTGTGAAATGCCCCAAATTTGATCACCTCATTACTCCCCTGGTATGGTCTTCAGTCCAGATGGGGGGGGGGCAGGTCGGACCAAAAAATCAGCGTTTGTTTCATCCATAGAAATTGGCTCAGATACCGGCTTGTTTCCAGCGTTCTGCCGCGCTGCTATGGCTTCAGAGACCATGGCACAGCAGGAGAGCGGAGAACATGTCGTGGCGGCTTGGGGGTTGATGCGCGCTGGTTCGTCCCCTGCCGCAGTCAGGAAAACACTCATGCGAAAAATGCGAACAAACTGGACGGTGAGATTGATATCCCCATATGTGCCATATGTGTATGGTTTCACAATCATCCATATAGTGAGTTTGCTGGTCAATCACATGTGTATTTGTTTCTTATGTTTCCCATGACCATGCCTTCGTAGGGAACAAAACCCATCAACGCAGGAGCAAGATGCCCTGTTGCCTGACGATGAAGAGTTGTTGCAGTCCAAGATGGAACGAGCTCGCCGATATCAACGAAACTTGTCGACGTAGGTTATGACAATGGACTGGTTTAAGAGACATGTTGCAGGGTTTCCCATGGAATTGACCATCGAAGGTTTCCCTACAGATTTTCCCTTGAAATCCTGGGACTTGATTTTTTTTGTTTTTTGGGAAAACATGGAAAAACCCAATTTTTGGACAAAACCATTCCCATGTAGAAACATATTCATGGAGCAGATTGGATGGGTACTGAAGATCTGTCCATTTGTTTTTGTAGATTGGACTTGAAGAAATTGTTCATTTGACAACAAAACCAAACCGCGCCGAATCACCATTTCACAATTGAAAATTTTATAGCTGGGTATCGAAGATCCGTCCATTTGTAGATGGTATACGTATCATTGTTTATCTATTGAATTGTGATTTGGTAATCTTATACATTTTAGAAAAAATCCCAGTTTGATGCTGGTGATGGCTACTGCAACTGGTGCCTGTTTTGAAATTCCAGACCTTACCACTTTTGAATCCTGGATAATACTCTGAGGTAACCCAGGAATGCAAACCATTCACCTCTTGAGCAGTGTTCAAAACCTCTGTTGGTTGATGATAATAATTGACTCCTATACTACCTTGTGTGTTAAACATGTTCATAATCTATGGGAATCCCTATTAACCAACCAGTTTATAATGGAATAACGCGGGGTTTATCAGTTTGATGGGCCACCCCAAAAAAATTGAAGAAACCATAGCAAATTTGCCCGAGAGTCAGTTTGTTTTGCTTGTTTTGTTTTTGTCTCCGGAGAAAGTTCAGAAAAAAAAACGGTCAGATTCCTCCTAAATGCATCAAGAATGATCCACTGCTGCAAGGTGCGGGTCTAGCGTGCGCGGGAATCTTTGCTGTGTCGTTGCTGCTCACATTTTTGACCAGGGAGGAACCCTCCTTCCGCGGCAAGGACCGGCCTGTTGAGCATGAATCCCTGGGAAGTTGGGTTCAGTCAAAAGACCGAGGGTAGAAAATGATATCGATCTTATGTTACTAGATTTCTCAAAGATATTCAGTAATATGATATTCAGAGATATTCAGAGTGTATGTGTGTTTTTTGTTTCAAGAATTAGGATCTACTTGTTCTTAAAATCATTTTCCACATGAAATGGCCATGATCCGGTATCCATAGGTACTCGTACCCGGGATATCCTTTATTAATACACTCAGATACTCCCTTGGATTTCTTGGGATTGGGGACGTGTGTGTGTGTGTACGTGTGTTTTTGTATCATCAACATGTTTTTCTGTGACCTTTAAACCATGTCACAGAACTCATGTCGACGTGTGGCTGCCATCAACTTTGAGCAGGGATCAATACAGAAATATACAGAATAAATTACCAAGTGAAGCACATGATGGTAGACATTGGTAAACAAATACCCTCTGGTAATTTAACATAGCTATCGAAAATGGTGATTTATAGATGGAAACGTTTACCAGAGGGTATCATATTTGTGTCCTTTAAAAAAACTCGATGGGACTGACGATGGGACTGACTTCCCTTTGTCCTCAGAGTCCAACTCTGAGGCCGATGTGTTTCTGATGAGTTTTTGTTTGTCATATCTGATGTTTGCCGCGTTTGATGAAGAAATCCCAGTTTTTAGATGTTGTTTAGAAGTTTTGTTGGCGATGGGTATACTTCAATCTTGAGTTGTCCAGCACAGACTCTTTCGGAGCTACAGGATATTGGTGATGAGTTCTTTTGGATACGCGATTTTGTATTTGTTGTGTCGATCTTTGAGGAATTTGAAATGGAACCTCCAGCCTTCAAGTGTTCATATCATTGTTCATCAACCACAATTAAACATCATGATAATCATAGACATTTGCAAATGAACATAAATGAACTGATTATTTTATGTTTATCATAAATGTCCAATCATAATCATCCATAGACATTCATTTTTTGAGGCATTTGTTTGAGACATCTGTAGCTCGATCAGGACGATGCCCGGGGCTTCATTCGTTACAGCGATCCGGTGGAGGTTTGGATCATCAAGATGTTGAACAATCATCCTTACAAGAACCACGTTTAACTGGGATGTTATGATGTTGAAAATCCTTAAGTCCATGTAAAAAAAAATGTTTAAGTCACATGAAGTCACATGAAGTCACATGAAGTCACCTTAAATCGCTTGAAGAAAAGGATTGGATCAAAGATAGCAATGATTGCCATGGTTGCCATTCATGACCGTCATCTCATTGGGATCCATTGGGTGAAACTGCCCGAAAATTCGCTGATGAGCAACTTGACACCACAAGTTTGCTGCTTAAATTCCAGATGTTGATGGTTTTGTATGGTTTTGTATGGTTTTGTGCCATTGTTTATTGCTCAAGTATAAATCTCCAATGGTGTGTTTTCTATTCAAGGTACCCAACACGAAGAAAAACGTTTGAGTGCTATCGTACTTCCTTCAGTGGTTTCATACTCTATATATGAATAATATAGATTAATATATATATATATGTATATATAATTATATAATTATATATCCTATACCAAGATATACTAATACATACATAATAGGTTTCCTACACACTTAGTGTGTCGATGAGTCATGCTTACGTCATCTTGATGGGGTTTCGAACAACGATTCCACTTTAGCCACAAAACTTCTTGGATCCTGGATCAAACCCCGATGTTTGATGCTGGAATCCCATATTTTGACTGGCAACATTCTCACATGAAACTCAAACGCCAATGTTTTGAGGAATAAACATGCGTACATCACATTACATTACATTACATTACATACATACATATATTACATACGTGTATGTATTATATATGTATGTATGTACGTATATATACGTGTATGCGTATATATATATAGATATCCATTATAGTTGTGAAGGGTTCAATCGCCAATTGTTTTCGCATATTTGCAGGTTGACATCGATCAGGCGACGAAGGAATACTCCACGAGCCTTAGCGGCCAGTTGAGGTTTGCTGCTAGTTGAACCCGTTGGATTTTCTTAGTCAGTTTTCGCTATGTTCAGATAGAGGATTTGTTTTCTCAATGAATTGGGTTCTTGATGTGTGTTTTCACGCATGTTTTTTAATTGGGAGAACCTTAGAATGTGAATTCACCCTTTGGAATGACCTGCAAACTCCCATGTGGAACCATGGATTTGGGCCATGAAACATCATGAGCCGCGCACCGGGCCAGAAGCAGAAATCCAGCAAATTCAAACCAGTATAACATAATATAACTCAATGATGCCCCATGTTTGGATTATGAAAAACTGGATTGCGATAATTTCGAACTACTAGCTACTAGCATAACCAACAACTCTGGAGTTGTTGATATATCATTTCATATCATTTCCATTGATTTCCCATAGTAGATATTAGATATGATTCCCCATGATAGACTCTTTAGACCAGTCGAACTCAACTGGCCCAAATTGGGATCCACCTGGGCTCCGCCCGATGGTGTGATCATGGTTGCACCCAGTGTTGAAGCTACTAAGCATAGAAAGATTCTATGAACAATTTGGTGGTTTCCATAAATGGGGGTACCCCTAAATCATCCATTTTAGATTGGGACCTTTCCCTTAACCATCCAGCGATCAAGGGGTACCCCCCATTTATGGAAACCTCAGGACCATCCTGTGGATTATCATCGATTATCACCATGGGGTATCCCGACAATTCCAAACAACCAATCCAAACTACCACTTAACCACTGAACCACTGGTTGACAGAAAAGATGCAAAGCTGCTGAAAGTCACTCAGATGTGATGACTTTGACAGTGGTTGATCCTGGGATTTCCAGCAGTGGATATGTAAAATCATGTAAAATCACACGCCAACCACCAGTAGTAAGTAACATATGTTCATGTGATGTTTTGTTATTGCTCATTTGGGGGTTATGCTCGTGTATATCCAATTTTGTGTCTTACAATATTTTTGGACACACATACACGCGCAATGTACATCCCCTAAATCTAAATGGAACCTAAGAAGGTATATCGCAAAGATGACTTTGGTGATGGACATTGCCTAATTGTTGTGTTCTACGTTGAATTTCAAGAGTGTAATGCACAAAAAAGATATTGGATATCCCGTCAAATCAGGCTTAGTCATCATTTTCCCATGAAATTGCTATGCATCCCACATCCCACAGCTGAGGTATTCCTATGATGCCCAGCCCTCGGGGAACCTCTTCTATTCACCCCATGCAGCCACGAGCAACGTGGCACCGGCCACTTACGGAGTCCCAAGCGCAGCAAGCATCTCGAGCACAGTGACTCGTTTGGATTGGATGATTGGACACGGTCAGGATTTCTTTGTCGATGTGAACTATTTAAGGTGAATGGGTTAATGGCATGTGTATAACATTATATATATAGCATTATATAAAACTATACACCCAGTGGTAATTTGACATAGCTATTGAAAATAACCAGTTATAATCATTTATAGTTGATTTACCCACAAAATGGTGATAGAATACGGTGGTATAAACCATCACCCAATTTCACCATAAATCACCATTTTTATAGGTGGTATAAACTAACCATTCCCAAACTGGGTGGTTTATGGCATGGTTTTACCACTAATTACCCCTGTGGGATGATGTAAAGTGAAACCATGAATATTACTTGGGATAATTATAAATGGTGAATAAATGTTAAAGTGTGATTATTAATGGTGATGAATGATCATTGATGATTGATGAAAAGTGATGAAATACTGTGATAAACCCAATGCTATAGTCACCATCCTATAACGGTTTATGAAATTGGGAGCCCTAGCAATGAAATTGGGAGTGAAATGACCCCCAAATAGAATGATGTTTGTGGGATGGTTTGGAGTATAACGTAAGCCGCAGAAGCCGAGGAAACCGTGTGGCACCAGGATTTGAGTTCCATGATAGTACTACCCTTTGGTAAACGTTTACCAAAAACCTATGGAAAGATCCACTATTTTTAATGGGTCAATCCACTATTTCGGCGGGGCCATTTTCAATAGTTAGTTGTATGTTTATCAGAGGGTACTTCATATTTCCAGGTTTCACACTTTTAGGCATTGTGGTTGTTGGTTAATCATCAAGAACAGGAATGGTTAATCATCAATCTATGTGTAATGGGATTGATATTGATATACTAAGTACGTTTGGATTCCATGAACTGGGATTGATGACCATAAACTATATAATTATATATAATTATCATTTGTTGACAATGACACATATAGAGATATAGATGGATATCGCATTATACCTATTAAGTACATTCAATTCATTTATGTCTCATTATGTGTTGAAAAATGGTGACCTTCGGCTGTCATGCTTGATTGCCAGAGAGTAAATGCCTACTACGATAAGCGGCCTGTTGTTTTTTGTGACATCAGGATGGTGGCCGATTCAAGCAGATTGCCACACTTGCGCACTGTTTAGCCTTTCAAAAAAGCATACCATCAGTGCAAGGCTTTTCCACGGTCAAGTCTAAGGCCAGTCTAGGGCAATGGAAATCCCTAAATTGAGGATTGTCCATTGGTGAGATGGACTGAGGGGTGCTGCTAGATAGGGATGTTTCCCCGTACCCCAAAATCCCAAAACAGAGTCGTTGTTCACTGTGCACATAGCCCACTGCCGAGGTTTCGAAGAGGGTCAGAAATACCTTAAATTGTACATTTATATATATACACATATATCTCTAGGATATTGGTTCTAATTTGTTCCTTCTATAGGTTCATTTTTTGGTGAATACAAATTGTATACTTGTGAGATATGACTACATCAACCCGTGACTCCTGAAGTGTTTGTCTACTTTTTTGACATAGTGGGTCAGAGGTTGGCCATGAAAGCTTTGGGTGTGCTCAACATTGCAGGCCCAATGTGTTTTTTTGTGTGTTATTCAATTTTTAATAAATTGCCCAATGCACTGCAGTTTGGCAGAATGTTGGGGTCAAGATACCCTCGTCGTCAAAGCTCACCGGTGCCCAGGCGGCGAGTTCAAAACGATGCATCCTTTGCAACCCGTGTGGTCCTTAGAAGGGGATCGAGGCTGAAGATGGTGGTATCTTGATGTATATTGGGTCTATGAGACGGTACCCTCCGGTATTTTAACATAGCCATTGAAAATGGCCCAGTCGAAATAGTGGATTTACCCAGCTATAAAATGGTGGATCTTTCCATAGTTATGTGACAGTTTACCAGAGGGTATACCAAACCTTATGGTGATATGTTAAAGTATTCTCATATATATACATAATGGTGGAATATGGTGAAAACATATTGAGTATTGAGTATATTGGTATACCACACTTTAGCAAACACATAATTTAAATGAGGGACATGATGAACAAAAAAAAAATATGAATATGATGATCATCATGGGGATGATGGTGACTATGAAGATGACGACAAAAAGGATGGTCAAAGGAAGTTTGGAGCTTTCGCAATGCCCTCTGCAAATTTCAGTCAAACCTCAAACAAATGCTTCAAAAACGTTCTCCCCGTGGTAATTTGCGCCTTTTCTTTTGGAATTCCCTAGATAAATGTTGCTTTTCTTTTGGCCATAGTTGGACAGATAGACTATATAGACAAAATAGAATAAGCAACTCGAAATAGCTCCAGAAGTTGACTCTTACTAACTTCTGGCTATCTAAGATTAGCCTAATGTATCAGAATGTAAGGCTATAGGCTATATCTCTTAAACTAACCTTATGGCTATGTCTCTTATTAGCATTTATTAGCCTAATATACCTTAACTTTTCACTTGTTTTTTCCCTATCACCGGGCGCCAGGAATCAATGCACCTTGGACTACAGCGGCAAGGGCGCATGGACCTCATGCCCAGCCTCGCAGAAATACTTCTCCGAGGCACATTGCAAATGTGTGACGTGGCTGCACCCAACGGTGTTCGGTTTGGGAGGCTTCCAACTGGATTGGATGTTTAGTACAAATAAACATTTAGCACATAAGATAGTTATATAGATAATATATATATATATACTATAATTATGTGTATCTATATAATTATATAGACACATTAATTATGTGTATATATATATATGTATATATATAAACCAACTGAATTGGATATAGTTCGATATTTCGTATAACTGATTTGTTTGCTATATAAAGTGGACTATTTAGTAATGAAAATTGCAGGGTATCGAGGCTTGGCCAGAGGTACATTGAATCCCTCCGGAAGATGAAATATGGTGGATTGGATGCAATCCTGCACCAGCTAATAGGTGTTAAACATCCCATTGTTTATAGGTTTTCAACCATCCGGTTGGTGATGCGGGATTTCTTCCATCCACCGTAGGTTAGGGGTTACCAGGGTCACCGAAATTCTGAAAAACTCAAATGTGATTGTCCTATCCACAAGTATTTTTCCATTGCTAGATTTTATTTACACGCAGAAAAAACAATGTTGCGCCCAACAAAATGAGAAATCAGACGCATTTGCACGCCAAACACATTTTTTGACCTGTAGTAATATGACTTCATATGGCCATGGAAAATTACGAATTTGTACCCTCTGGTAATTTAACATAGCTATCGAAAATTACAAATTTAGTTCGTTGATTTACCTATGAAAGATTGTGATTTTCCAGTTCGCAAACTGTAAACTGGTTGGTGGTGTGGAACATTTTTTATTTTTCCATATATTGGGAATGTCATCATCCCAAGTGACAAACTCCATCATTTTTCAGAGGGGTTTTGCTCAAAACCACCAACCAGTAAATGTTTACCAGAAGGTAAATGATTTCCCTTGGAAATGGCCATTGAAGCCATGGCAAACTGGCAAGAATCAGCAGTCACATGGAACTCCGGAGGTCCCCGGCGCTGAGGTCAGCAGTTGCTCTGATCCCTCCGGTCATGTGCCGACCTGCAGCAGCCTGACATATCGATGGGATCATGGGGTCATGAGTCATAAGTCATCAGCAATAGGGAGTTTTTATTGTGATCTTTGTTCATATTTTATCATTTTTTTATGGATCTGTTGGAGAATGTACTAATTAATATTGTATTTGGATATGTTTGAAAATGGGATATACTCCCAAATGGCCGATTTTTAGGTGAGAAAATGATGAACCAGCCGATGCCATGTCCAAGGAAACACTCCCTATCTGAACCTGAGGGGTACCCTATCGGACCAAGCCATGCTTGAGCCATCAAATCCCGGAGCTGGATGCAGTTCAATCCATTGATGAAAGGGACCGGTAGACAATGGGGATATTGCTACTGTAGGGCCGTAGTGCCCCTACGCCTTAGGCTGCAGGTCAGGCAGAGATGTTTTTCTTTGATAATTTCCAGCTGTTCAATTTTCCTCTTGGGGGATTGCCATCATTCCCACCGTGGAGGTTACTATGGTAGTACAACCCGGTTTGCTCAACCCGGTTTGCTGAAGGGTACTGGTTCTGTTGCAGTGCTCACTGAGATTTGTGCGAGAACTGCTACACCAAAGCATGCCTGATTGACGGTGGCTCGAACGCAGATGTTAATACATGGTGGGCGTTTGGAGAGTAGTCATGTTCCCAGCATTCGACAGCCGTGTGGCTGATTTCGGTTCATTGATCCGCCCCAATGATTGAGGTTGTTTATTAACCCTTAGAATCGTGGTTCTTGGTGATTCACAATATTAAGGATGTTGAGATGTATTGGTTTACTAGATTATGAACAGTTGTGAACCATTATGAACCCCACATGTGGTCAACCCTCATGGTAGATATTCAGAACCCTTCTTTGTTGGTGGTTAATACTCCCTCATGTTATTCGTTGACCTTTTGGGATACATTTATAATCACACGTACGTGTATATATATATATATATAATAGTGTATAATTATATATATATATATACATATTGCATGTAGTATATGTGTATATGAATATATATATATGATTATGTATTTGATCATCAATTTTGGATGGTTGATAATTTTGACACCACCATTCTGAAACTTTTTGTTGTCTTGAGAAAACAGCTCACAGAACTAGGTCGCTATTTGCAGTGCGGGTACCTTGGTTGCAACGGAAACGCGGTGCTGGATCCTATCTGGCCTTGAGATTAACGTGCCGAATCTTGACGTGTGCAGTGTATGCCAAAGGTTAGCAGTAAGTAGATGCTGGTCGAGCATATTACTACTACATCACTACATGCTATGTGTTTTTCAGATCAGAGTTACAGAGTAGCAGTTTGTCAACTCCAGGAGATAGATAAAATCAAGCAACTGAGTAGTGGCACACATGCAAAAGTTCAAGGGCCCAGATGACTCGTCCAAGTTCACTATGGGCCCATCAAGGATGAACAATGCAGTAGCATAACAGCCTGGAGAGTTGCACCGGACCAAGGGCGGCTACACCCTACTGGGAGCCAAACAAGAAGCAGCTGAGATGCAGGGTTCATTGTTTTTTGTGTGTTTTTTGCTAAACATAAAATGCTGTTTATATCTTACTGTAAATAGTTTACATTGAAGGTCTGAACTGACGGGTTCTTGCTTGATGGTTCTTGCACATTTCTCTAAAACTACTATTTCCGAAAAGGGTGCGTTCGGTTTGGAAATCGTGGAAAAAGTTGTGAGCATTGACAGCGCACTCAAATTGGGGGATGACATCCATTTCGAATCACCACCGCAGGGAATCAGTCGAACCATGAATGAATGATCATTGGTGAAGATAGATCAAAGCATTCGAAGCAGGATTCATATGTGGAAGAAAGGGAGAGAAATCAGGAAGAAATTAGAAATAAAATCAAAGCGGATCACCCCAAGTGATAATTACTGATTGTTATCTTTCTTTCGGACCAGGTCTTGCTCAACTACTTGGAAGAACATCCCCATTGACCGTCAAAGGGGTTCGAAAGGAGTCTCCCTACACGGGGTCAAATTCTGCTGTGGAATCACTTACTGATTTTCGCTGTGATGCTACTCTCTCAGTGATGAGACAACCAACGTGATGAAGCCCATACCATCCCATACCCATAAGCGTTAGTTTCAAAACAGCTGTTTGTTGAATGTTTAAGTGCTAGTAAATGTGAAATGATTTCAACAACTGAAGTCATCCATAAGGTTAGTTGTGCGTCAAAGGGGCTGTATTTGTCGTTATTCATGTGCCATTTGCTTAAGTTGATGATATTCCCATGTGAAGTGGGTTATAACCCTGGTTACAAGTACAGCAGGCAAAGAGAGGCAATATTTTCAGTTAAAAACGGGTTGAACCAGCCCACTTACTGCAGTGAACCAAGTACGCAAACATCAAACACCTCATCGATACACGTCTAAGGTTCATTTTGTTGTCGTTAAACCCATCAAACAATAACAGTTTCTATTACAAAACACAATGTATTATGATGTGTAATTCCTACAATCATCTCTTATAATAGTCATTGTATTGATTCATCCAATAGTTGTGATATATTATTTATAGTTGTTTTTTTCTCTATTTAGCATATGATAGTTGTGATATTATGTTTAATTGTACGTCAAACTATTGTGATATATTGCAGACATTGACATATTTAGCTAATATGTTAATTATGTTCAACTATCTATTTAGATCTACTAATATAACTATTTAACTATAGTCTTTCTTAAATGCATATTTATCAAACAGAAAGCGCCTGTTTTTTTACCCCTAGGACCTGTGCCAGCTTGTGCCAACCTCCTCCGGGACCTTCGCCGTCGCCGTGCGCCGATCATGTTTGGTGCATTTTTGTGCCTGGGATTGGGGGGGTTGAACATGGTTTAGCCAAAAAACAAATGTAAATATATAATAATAATATATATAATATACATATTATAGATTATTATAATAGATTATATAGATTTTATAGATTATATAGATTATACATATTATATAGACTATATAGATTATACAGGTTATATAGATTATATAGATTGTATAGATTATATAGATTGTATAGATTATATAGATTATATAGATTATATAGATTATATAGATTATATAGGTTATGTGTATGATTATATAGGTTGTGTGTATGATTATACAGGTTGTGTGTATGACTATATAGATTATATAGATTATATAGATTATATTGATTATATTGATTATGTGTATGATTATGCAGGATTATGTAGATTTGATACGCTGTGCGCAGCAATTTGACCACCGGAAATTGGCAGTAAGGCAACAAAGATGGGGATTTGACTTCGAAAGACTGGGAGTTGAACCAACATGCACAAGAACTATAACGTACAAAATCGGAGTTCCTCATGCATATACAAATCTACGAAGGAAAACAGGATTTCACTAACATAAATTCAGGTTCAGCATACTTAACATCGATACATCGGATTTAAGCAGGATTTAATCAACAATGAATAGAATCAGGAGCTTGTAGACCAAGGTTATGGGGATGAAAACCCTCTCCAAAGGGGTTTTATCCCCGATGGATGGATAATATATGGTTAATAATTAATATGTATTAATATGTTATAAGTCAACCATAGATGGCCATGTTCAGTAACAAACTGTTAAGTTAACCAGAGGCTAGTTCTTGTTGGCGGAAGTGAATCGATTCACCCTTCGGGATAAGCTGAGGCGATGTTAGTATCCTGGTTGCGTGGCAAAATGGACCAACATAAGACAGAATAGTTATATAATATTATACTGATAGTATATAATTGGCAAAATCATCTATCAATTGGATATTTGGTTGGTGGTTTAGAACTTTTTTTCCATATAATTATTGGGAATAATCATCCCAACTGACTAATATGTTTCAGAGGGGTAACTTATTATAGGGGGTACCAGTTCCAACAATATATATTTATCGCTATGTTGGGGTGACCCATCGCAATTGGTAGTCAGGGTTGAATACATTAGTCCGGTGATATGAATTACCATGGCCCTAGATACCCATAGGATCCATGTATGCTATATATATGGTAACATGGATCCCATCAATATACCCCAAATGTTAGCATGCATACCAGCACCATGGATCCTATGGGATATACAACAGGTGCATAAAACATCATAAAACTCTAGGTGAACTTCCACGGATCGGAGTTGTTCGACCTTGACTTCACGCAGTTTCGACGCCAGGTACAGCCAGAGGTATCCCACACCCATGCCGAGTCTCGCAGAGATTTGGGACGTTTTGAAGTCACGGTGTTGGGATGTTGGCAGCATTTGTTGATCTTACGAATTGGAGATGCCTCAATATCTATGAAATCATACTATAATTATCTATAAGTATTCAGAACGGCATTCCATTTAAGAACGGCAGTCCATAAAGATTACAGAAACATTACAAAAACATTCATTGACAAGCCATGTTTTTCACGTGAAGGCGCTGGGCTACCAAGGTTTTACTGTACATTGGGGCCGTCTTGATAGAAAAAACCTTTGGTAAATGTTTACAGTTTGCTATTGAAAATCACTTTATGTTTATTACTGGTTGGTGGTTTGGAACAGTTTTTATTTTCCATTTCATATATGGGATGTCATCCTTCCCATTGGCTAATATTTTTCAGAGGGGTAGGTATACCATCAACCACATGAGGTAAATCAACTATAATCAACTTTTCAGGGTGTGCAATCCCGATCTGATTCCCAACATTATCCCAGCACTGCAGTGGTTATTATGTTTCCCAAAGCCTCCCGCGCAATGGGCAGAGCATGTTTGTAGATTCCCATAATTGTTCTACTGACCATTGTGGACTACAATCCCGCGGTAGATTATATTGTAGAATATGATATAGATATATATGTTACATATAATTACACACATAATTGACATACTGGGTTTGTTATATACATACATATACATATACATATATATATATATACATAATTAACATACTGGGTTTAAAAACATGTTTGGACGACCACTAACTATCAAAATGTGTGGATTGACAAGAGATTATGTTGATTTTTACCATGTTTGTTGTTGCTAATCCAAAAATGTTGATACTCCAAAATATATGGGGATGGGTCAAAACCTTGTACCCCTAGTGAACCCCAAAATAGTTGGTAAATGGATGTTCATCCCATTAAAAATGGTATGTATAGGTATTGACCCATACCCATATGTTCATGGATTACCCTAGCCTTTTTAGCCTCCCATCTCTTTCTGAATCTCAGGGTGCCTTCGCCCGCCCTGGCCCCGACGCCTTCCCCTACGGCTGTGGCTCCGGCGCCGTCGACTGAAGCCAAGTGCAGCACGGACAGATGGGACGCGGTGGCGCTTCGTGGTGCACAACAAATAGTTGCTGGAACCCAAGGAACAAGGAAATGAACTTCGGCTATGTCATTTAAATATATTGTATATATATATAATATATATTATATATGCATAGAAATACCATATAACTATGTATCAAATGATGTATATAATATATGAAGGACATATAGATATAGTGTAATATATATATTGTATATATATAGTGGGTGTGTGTATATCTATTGTATATATATATATATATATTGTATATATATATTGTATATATATATATATATATATATTGTATATATATATATATATTGTATATAGATATATTGTATATAGATGTACATAGTATGTATGTAGTGTATATATATATACACTCATTTATATATTATATGCTGTATATGTACGTAGGCAAGGGATCTAGGAGGTGTTTGCTAATGTGACTTGTCTCAGCAGAAATGACGGTAAGGCGAGATCGTCAATGGTTTATATTTTGCCCAGAGGTATGGCAGTGGATAGCAGTGGGGCCAAGCCTAATATTGTTTTGATGGTGAAATAGGTGTGACTCAATACTCGTAGAAAAAGCAATCTCAATATGACAAACATTAAGTTAATATTTAAAGCTGACACCATGGGCTATAGGATTGACCCAGCAACCAAATAGCCGCTAGCCACTGATCCGTGCTATCATAGAGCTCATATCTTCGAATCTGGCTCAAAGCTGGTTTGTATAGACAGAGTCAGTTTGGTCTCCGAAACAATTCATTTGAGCCACGTTCAAAACCCAGTAGTTCATTTTTGGTGAGGGAATGACAATAAGGACCTCGCGTAAGCAAAACCCTGGTCTGCGTCAGCCCGCATAAGCAGCGCACAAGCTGCCGCATAAGCATTCTCTTATCGCCTCCACAAAGACAAGACCTTTTGGCCACGGCTCATTTGTGCAGATTCTTTGTAAGTACATAAGCCCTGACCTGCAGACAAGAATGAGTCTGTCCTATTGTGCTAAAACAGTATGTGTGTATGGATCAGAAAACTAGATTGCCATGTCTCCCTTACGTCTCCCTTTCATGCCAAATTTATCTAGGATGCTGAATGAGTTCAATTCTTTTCAATACACGTACTATAGAACATACCATTTCACATTTCGTTATTGTATATATGCGTATGCGTTGTATGATATTTACATATGTCCAAACCATGCGCATGTAGATTAGCATTTTAGATTTGCATTTCCAAATACGTCCTCAAGAGGGACGACTAACCCCCTGAATCATGCCCCAGTCATGGAAGCGAAGGTACGGCCAAGGATATGTTCGTATATGTAAAGAACGTAGCCATTATACACTCATGAAATGGTATACCATGGTATACCCATATACATGGTAACCCCGAAAAAGAAAGAAAAGGTCAACGTTGTCACTTTTCAAACAGGATTGTACTATAAATACTATCTCAATTTGCGGTTAGACTATATATAGACTATTATAATCTATTATAGTGCGAATAGAGTGTAGGCTACGGATCACTGTATATATGCATAATCATACACTCTAGGATCCATCGTCAAAGGGGCACTTCGACATTGGCCTCTTTGGCTCAAGACATACTGCAGCTACAGGGAAAATGAGAGCCATGCGGAAGCTGCCGCCCTCGTGAGGTCGTCATTGCAACTGCAAACATCAACATCAATTACTGGAATATAATC
>Ga0126342_10001193_pt1 | contig 35089 bp, 35 predicted proteins | sample Cyp1metagenome_FD_92528 | JGI IMG/M metagenome (GOLD analysis project Ga0126342, IMG submission 92528) | Coral microbial communities from Lord Howe Island, Old Settlement Bay, Australia - Cyphastrea 1 metagenome | ecosystem: Host-associated > Invertebrates > Cnidaria > Coral ...
CTTCCTTTCTGTCTTCCTTCCTTCCTTCTTTCCTTCCTGTCTTTCTTCTTTTCTTCCTTTCTTTCCTTGCTTCCTTCCTTCCTTCCTTTCTTCCTTTCTTCCTTTCTTCCTTCCTTTTGTCCTTTATTTTTTTTTTGATGCTTTTTTATTTTTTTTTTGATGCATTTTTATTTTTTTTGATGCATTTTTATTTTTTTTTGATGCCTACGCCCCACCGAATCCCCCGGATGAGCTGAAGGTGAAATCACCTGGACCAGGACACTGCCAGGATCTGCCAGGAGCCAGATAAGGAGTTTTAATAGGAGTGATAAGGATGTGTGTATAGCCTGTATAGCTTTATGGTATTGTATTATGCTCATGTCAAAAAAATGCGGACACTGAAAGTCCATGATAGCCTCAGTCTTGTATCATTTCGCTTGGACTTTGGTGGCATTGGTGGGTTTGCTGATCCTTGCGTCAAACGACACACACACACACAACTGGAGTTAAACTTTGCTTTTGCAATGAATGTCGAACTTGTGTATCAAAAGAGTGATATCGCAGAATGAAGACATCAGAATAATGCCGTCTTGTAGACAGAAATGTTGCATGACGGCAGTTTCATCATGTTTCATATGTTTCATCTAGTTTGCAAGGATCCCATTGCCTAAGCCTAGCGGTCGACATACTTGAAAGGCCTTGAATGCAAAAGAGTTGATTGTAGACTGGTTTTTGCAAAGCTGCTGAACGCCACAAGAGCTCTGCGCAGCGTCTACCATAGCTCGTTCCACGGCTTTCACCACCTGAGCTATGCGCTCGCACTGCAGCTTGTACAGACTCCTCAACGGCGTCCGCAACCATCGGAGTACCGCCAGACGCAGCCCGAGTGATTTCAAGCGCCATGTCTTTGGAGGGGCTTCGCATTCTGGTCCCTCGAGCCAAGTCAAACCACGTTCACGAAAATGACAAGACTGGAGATATTATGAGACATTATGTAGTCTTTTTGCTTATTTACTACAATGAACATACTTGAACTGCATCGTTGGTTGCAAGATTTCGCCCCGATGAAGGATATTAGAACGACATTCGATTCCCCAGCTATCTAAATCTGATACACCAATCCCACAAGGAATTTGAAACCATGCGAAACCTATATGGTGCCTGTGGATTGGACACAATATCGGCTTGCAAAAGTTGTGAGGGATCCTTCTCTCGTCCACTTGCCCGCAACTCTTTCAATGTGCCGTTCTCTTCGCGTCGTTTGTTGATTGTGGTTTGTTGTATCTGAAACTACCAGCTTCGCATCAACAGGCACCCCTAAAACAGACCTAACAGACCTAACACCTGACATGGGATCCAGCGTTGACCCCGATATGAGAGGCACATCCCGAGCTCCGAATGGTCCCCAGCCGTCCCAATCCGTGCGGTTCCCTGGGGCTCCCGTTCGGGACTCGTCAGCCCACTGACAAAGCTGGGCTCCCTAAAGGGGATCTGAAGCCTCGAACGCCACGCGAGCAACTGGAGAAGCATTGGAGCAAACAGCATACCACAATCACTTTGTGGCAATGCCAATCCCAGGTTTTGCATCTTGCCGGAATTGAAAACTCATTACATGGTTGCATCATGTTTCATGCGTTTGCCAAACAGCCATGGCTATGTCATCCAACGACTTGGCCATTTGCGACCTCTGTGGTTCCCCGGCCATACTGCCAAGCAAACCAGCGAGGCTAAGAGCGTATGTCCACGGCGAGCCATCCTGGGGTCAGCAGGTCAGTGAGCGAATGTCCAGATTTGACATGATTTGACCCTTCTTGCATAATGTCCAGACTTTGGAAATCTTTGGACATAGTGGTAAGGAAGTTCAGCATCTACCACCACTCCAATGGTTCTGCTTTGGTCGGACTATGAACCATTGTGAGGCTGACAGATGTTCCAACATGATGACACTTCATCCTGTTTCCATCATGAAGTGTTGCGGAGCGACTTATATTATATATCTTATATTATTCTGACAAAAAGTAAGAGACCTGAGTAATGCATCAAATCTAAAGTTAAAGATGTTGCAAGTTGGCAGTCTTGGGCAAATGATATGTCAACTTCTGCTGGGTCCCATTAGCATTGAGATTTGGTCGGCCCATCTCTTGCCAAGCATTTCCCAAGTCGACAAGCTGCAGTAATAGTAATATCATTGTAGTATCTTAATAATTTTGGTTATAATTCTTCGGCCATCTCGGTGGTGTCCCAATATTCATAATATTCAGGTTTGATTGACGGATCATCTAGCATCAACCCAATCCAATTCAGGATCCGTGGCGACTCCCACCTGTGATAGGGGTCGCTGGGTTTCTATTCCCGCTCGCTCGGAATCGCGAGGCTGCTGGGAAAATGGGCTGCAGAGGCCAGTACTGAGTGATGGGCCCGGGTTGCACCAAGCTTGAGATTTTGGACACATCGACTTCACACCGACATGTACCTAAAGGATCCTAAAAGATTCTAGAGGATGCAAACGCACTATGAATGATGCAAACATTGTCAGTTGCAAACTCTCACAATCAAGTGCTGGAGCAAGCAAGAACCACCTCAGATTCTGTATACAGTACTGTAAAAACAGCTGGAACAGAAGCCTTGGCTCAATGAGTGACTATAATGAGTGCATTGAGCACATAATCAATGATGCCAGCAACAACTCTCCAACTTGACTACTTGGATCCCGTACAGTAGCAAATGGAGTGAGCCTTACCTCAACATCCCTAAACGGTTGCTATGTGTTGCCGCTGCGAGATGGTCCTTTTCCCTGTTTAAGATCTCAGGAAAGGCATTGTATATCATCAAACCATATCAAACCTGGGTCACCCTTGGAAGCACAAATGACAGGCACTCAGGCACTCAGCTTTGGACAAAGTGTGTCTCAAGATGTCTGCATGGAGCATTCTTTGCACTGATATGTTCTTGTTTTACAAGCCATCGCCATTTGTTGGATCCCCAGTGCTACTAAGTGGGTCATAACCATATCATAGCCCAATCATATATTAATAGAATGGATATAGAATGGAATACACCACGATATACGTCATATAAATTCATATAAATTCATATATCCATTCCCAACATGTCCCAACTGGGATACTCCTCCCCCATAGCCATCTCTTTTTTTGTCAACACTCGTCACAGGAGCTCGCCTCATCCACTGCCTTGCCAATCGGCACCGCCCGCGCCTGCGGCTTGGTGCTGGGCGTATCTCCCATCGAGGACGAGTACAGCGATGTCGGTGGAGAAACCGTTGCTTCCTGCAGCAGTCTGCAGCATGGGCTCCACATGGCTCCAAAGTGTATCAAACACGGCGTCACAAAAACACTCAAAAACGATTCTACAAAAAAGATGAACTCCAAAGCACTGTTATGCAACTTATTTGCCTCAATGTTCGGACCCTTCTGAAAAAGCTCTTGGCCAACGGTTGAGTGTTGCAACCTGGTGATGCTATGCAATATCGCTGTCATGCGGGTATTCTGACCCACTCCCCAATTAAGCAAACTTACAGCCGAAGTTCATGTAATTACTGACGGGAAGAGAGAATCAGAATTGTCTCTTTGAAATTCCAGACATTGATGATATTGTAAAAAAATAGAAATAAAAAGACACGAAAGAAAAGAACCAACCTTTTTGCTCCAAGTTTCGCAACTGTGCCACTCACCCTTGTCACAACTGGATTCGATCTGCTCCTCGTTGATGGTCAAGGGATCCCGCGTGGGAGCTTCCTCTGCTTGAATCTCCGACAGGTCGTCGCGGAGAACGGTCCGTGTCATCATCCAGCAGAAGAGGCCGCACGGCAGCCAGAAGAGGATCCCCAGCATGAAGGAGGAACGACGTCCCAGGGGCCTCACCCAACTCGAGACTAGGGCTGGACCTAGGCCCTTGCCCAAGTCATCCATGATGTTGTAAACACCAAAGACAGTGCCACGGGAACGGCTCTGCACCACATTTAGCAGGATGGCCTTGGCATTTCCACCTGCGACTGGTGCCATCAAACCTCCCAGCAGCGCCAACAGGTGGAAGAGCCAGGGATGACCTGAGCAAATAAAAATGGAAGACATGCAAATTGGGGAGAAACAAACGATCAAAAATAGTGTGATGAAGGAGCCTGAAGTACACAACAGCAATATATTCCCAATAATATTGTATAGATATACTGATATACACATATATTTCAGGTGCTTTGAAATGCTTGAAGCCTATCAGCAAAGACACCCCAAGCACCAGCTGCTGAGAAGAGAATGAAGAAGGGAATCATGCCTCCCCAAACAGTCAGAGCCATCAGCCACGGCTGAAGTCGCTTGTCCTTCTTGTACAGGTGTTGCCCGAGTTTCCTGAAGAGAGACAGTCATGAGCCAAAAAATCTGACGGATCTTAACACGGATGAGTGTCCTTTTCCATCAAAAACAGGAGCAAGTCTCAATGCTACACTGTACACCATAGTTGAAGTCTGGCCATCTGGAATGTAGATAATGTAGCCATGCCAGGTGGTAGCTTCTTAACTTATCTCGTACTGCCAAGTGGAGGTTCCACCGAATCGCTGATCAGGCTTCTCCCATGGAAATTCACCCTTGGTGTTGATATGTGTCAAGCTTAGGTTCACGTAAGAACACCACCAGTGGTCACCAGCACTTTGTGACAGGTATCTTTCCATGACGACCCCCCTACACACCCTTGGCAACCAAGGTACCCACCGACAGCAGTACCGGCGAAGCAACCAATCCCAAAGCTGAACAACACAGCAGTTGCGCCTGGAACTCCAAGGTGCGCATTGGTTGCCAAATAGTCGGTGAGAAAAGTTGAAATTACTGCCCACGGCACCTGAGGTCTTCGGACTGGCAGAGGTGAAACTGGACGATGGACGAAGTAGAAAAGGCAGATGTCCAAATTCAGGGTTTGGCATGGTTTAGTGACAGTATATGACAGTATTGTATTGCACAATTTTGAACACGATGTACTACGCGCAATCGAAAATCTGGCTACCTTTCATCAACATATGATGTCCAGGGCGCACAGCCGAAAATGCCCTGTAGGCATGTGAGAATCACGGTCCTCTTCTTCAAGGCGGAACACAAAGCTCCACAATACCTGGGTCGGGCAAGGTGCAACCAGTGGCCAAATCTGGGCGCAGCATGGCGCAGCTACCATTCTTCAGAGTTCTTAAGGAATCACCTTCAGTGAAGCCTTCAGATCTTTCTCTAGATCTTGAAAGCAAATCGGCGGTCCAAGCCACGAAAACTCCCCACTGATCATTTCAACTAGTACAGTAAGCACCAATCATGCATCAGTCTCCCCGATAGCTGCCCAGCCACCTCCTGGATTCTTCGTCCATGTCTTGCTCCACTTCCCTCAGCTCCTTTTGGAGTGCAAAGAGGAGCAACGACCTGCGCATTGACAACCAGATACCACCAGCAACGACTGATTTATTCAACAAAAACTGATGACTTATTATGACATCTTACTATATACATCTTGTGCAGAAAAATGATGCAGGCCACGCCTTGAATACTCATATATGGCCTATCACGTCGTCGTTATCATACAACCCATCTTCTGAGATGGCTCGGCTTTCGCCCTCTGTATTTTACAAAGGTCTGCAGACATTGACACTGCCCACCATCACAGCCCAACTTAAAAGCATCCTCCCAAGCCCCCTAGCCACAATACAAAATCATCGCATCATCTTGGAATCTTGGAAAAGTGTGGAATCTTAGAACCATCCCAACCCCCATCCCATCCATCATGGCTCCGCTCCAAGTGACATCAGCAACCCAGCGGCTCCAACCAAGGCGAAGGGTGCCCGCCACCCGGCACTGGAGCCCAGGAAGCCGGCCAGCCCTTGGCCCAGGGCAGGGCCCAGCCCGGAGATCACCTGGCCAGAAATCCACAGCTTCATGGGAAAACACATGGAGAAAAATGTGGAATAATAAATATAATGTTAAATAATGTTAAATCATACTAATTACATAACTTTTTGCAAGTCTATGTTCCACTCCAAAGAGGCCTCAGCTGCCTCAGCTTTTATCATTCGAAGCTCTCATCCATTGCGTGTCAAATGGGTCCTGCCATGCTGCCGAATGCTGACAAGCCACGGCCATCATGGCAATGGCGTGGGGTCGCTCATCAGCTGGGTACATATCCCCCACGATGGCAAAGCTGGCAGGGAGCAAGCCACCCAGCGCAGCACCCACCGCACCACGACAAACCAGGAGGGAACCTACCAAAGGTCACCCCAAAAACAGCGAATTCTGAAGGGTGTTCACTTTTAGGCTTAAGGGCATGCCCAGCGCAACAAGAAAAAACAACAAACTGCATGATGTACAAATGTGATCAAATGTGTATGTTTGCATGGAAAGGGATTCCGTTTTGCCTATGTTGTACTTACTTCTCTTCCGAATGCACTTGCCACGCAAAAATATAAGCTACAGCAAATCAACAATATTCGTTCTGATTCTTACGGATTTTGTCCACAAAAATCAGCACCCGAAGCCATTCATGGATCTTCACAGGACTCCTCAGAAGAACACGTTGCCTTCAGTTTCAATACATTAGTGGGGCTCCTGAGTCCCTCTGATTTTTCATTGGAAGCAATCCTGGTCCCAAAAAGATTTACATTCCCAAGCCCAGCAGCTGAAGTTCTGAACCCTGGAATTGGCAAAGGTGCCGGCAGCACCTGGCAATTGGCAAGGACAGGACATGCCATCTCACCTCTGCTGGATTTCGATGGCTGGGTAAACTGCCTTCCTTTCTTTCCCACAGGATCCATCATGAGACACAAGCAACTTATGGCTTTCTAATGAACTGGCCGGATCCCCTTTACATTTCTCTGGACTCACATCATCCGGACGCTTCTCCAAACAGTTTCGCAAACTACTGGCCTCTATCATCTTATACATATATTATATTATAGCTTATGTCTATGTCTATGTATACCCTCTGGTAAACTAACGTAGCTATTGAAAATGACCATGTATAGTGGATTTTCCCATTAATAATGGTGATCTTCTATGGCTATGTTAGTTTACCAGAGGGTATATATATATATTTCTACTGTATCTATTTAATATATGCTCCACATATCTCCACATCGAAACCGCTGGATCTGTCCATGGTCCACGCCTAGCAGCATGCAGCCCGAGACCAGGGTGGTTCGCTTCATCAGGTCCGCCAGGCGCCCAGCGATGAGGGAAAACAGGGCACCAGAGGTGAAGAAAACGATGGCCACGATGCCTGATGGGAGCCATGGGAACATCATATCGGTCAGTGGATGCAACCTCCAACCCTTGGATATGCTTCCAACGGTTCCAACGTCTTCTTCGGAACATCTCGGAACTATCACCAAACTCCGAAGCCCTCAGACTACAGCTGCATGATTCGGCATGTCGGAAAGAGTTGTACTCTAGTTACTCTAGTTATCCACATTCGCATTTTTTACCAGTACAAAAACAATTTTAAACTCCAGCTGCTGATATGTTCCTCAGGAACCCAATATTCCCATCAAGTCCCATCACGACCTCCCAGCATTTCATCTCGCTGCGGGCCATCGAAGTGAAACTCCTTGGCCACTTGCGACATGTTGGCCTCGCAGCAGTTGCATCATTTGTCATCGACTGATTGCAATATATTGTCAGAGTGGAGAAATTACATATAATTAATATCTCAATATATGTAATTAAATGTATAATATAGTCACCAATATTAAAATATGTAATTATACATTTAATTATACATATATTAAAATTAATTAAATGTATAATATAGTCACCAAAGCCAAAGCACCATGAGAATTGAAGCAATCTGCAGAATCTACCGTCAACTGATGTTACAGCCTCTCTTCGATTACAAAAGTCAGATACAGTATCTGGCTTTGAGGGTTTATTATGCTTTATTGCCCTGCAGTGCAAGCTTGCAAGTCTCACACCTGGCAAATTAGCACAGTTCTACAGATTTCCATGAATAACTATGCAAAAATTGTTTCTCGCAAGATCTGCATGTACAAGATTGTACAAGCCCAGCGCTGGCTGCTAAAGTGGTTTGAATTTGCAGTGGTTGGGAAACATGTAGCATGTGACTTTCGCATACTATGTCGAGCACGACCATGGTTGGAAGAATGCACAGTGGCAGAACCAGCTATATACAACATCTGTGTCCGGGCCATATACATGCAGGCACTGTTTCAAGAATATTAGACTACTACAGTGATACACAGGAAATTAGAGATATGATTATGATATGATATGTATATATATAATATTATATATATATTATATATATATATTATATATATTATATATATTATATATTTTGTATATTTTGTATATATATATATATATATATTATGGCAGCCTCATTCCATAGCATTCTCAGTGCAAGTCAGCAGGTGATGTCATCTTTGGCAAGATCGTCCAAGACACATTGCATCCGTCAGTAAACTCTTGGATATACATGATATATATATATATAATGATAGAGTAATATAGTGATTTCTTTGACCTTACATGATGCTGAAATAGAGTGAACTAGATCTTGGCAAAACTTGAACACCGCTGACCCACTGCGACACAACTTCTCAACAAGTCCGGGCGGCAGGAAGTAACGGCTGGTCCGCCAGCAGCAACAGCTGTGCCATCGCCAAGGGAATCAGTCTTCTATGCTGCCGCACTTCGGCTATCAGCAACAAAGGTAAGCCAATGCAGTGCCTGGCATGACTCCTTAGATCTTTGGAGTATGCTTCAGCAACGGCCATGTTGCAATAAAGTGAGACACCAGCTATGAGCAACCAAAATGACAATGGATATAGATTCGCCTCTTGTTGTTTGTTCAAAGCCACAACTCCTCAAGGCAAACATCAAGAAATGAATAAACATGAAACCTAATATTATCATAAAATGAAACATGAAAGAAGAATCGGAAAATAACATAATAACAGAAAAACAATAAAACATACCATAATTGGCGTGTTCTAGTCTCTTCCCCGGACTTTTGCTCGGGGTGTCATCCTTGGCAATTCCAATCTTCCTGAGATCATCAGCTCGATGGGCCTCCCCATGACATCCATGACGCGTGAGCTCAAGGGACATGCATCAGCAAGCCTCCCCGAGCCAATGACCAGACTATACAGTGCACCGAGTGCAGGAATCGTCCAGGTCGATCCCACCACAATTTGTGTTCTTCATTCCTGTTCACTGTCAAATACTGTCAACACATCTATGACGCAAGCATTCGATTTGGGGGTTTCTTCCACTAAAAGAGGTGCCTTAAGAAGTGTTGCTGCTGGTTGTCAAAGTCTGTCAGTTCTTTCGATTTGCTCGCTAGTGCGTTTGTGAGTCTGTGAATAGGCTGTTGGATTGTCTATATCCTGGTCAGGTCTGCTCAGGCTATTCTCAGCACAACAACTTGCTATCAAAATTGAACCAAATTGAGCCTTCCACGCCGGAAAATATCTGAATCATGATCAGCATAGCATTAGATAGGCGATGAGTGTTGCTACCATGATATCCACTGAAAGTGCATAGATTTGGCATCACTTTCTGTGCAAAAGAGAAGGGAAAATTCTTATGCTGATAGACTTGGATTCAGGTTACATGCTGCCCCAGCAATAGGAGCCCGTGTCAGCCTTTGGCGAAGGTTCCAGAAATTACAAACAACACAGTAGTCCTTGGGACATTCCACCCCGAGTTTGTCCATCTGGTTTTTGGTTCTTTGCACTTGAGTGGACTTTGCAAGGCAAACAGGGTCCCAAAAAGTCTCAAGTGTTTCCAATCCCACAGAAAAATTATATAGATTAAATGGTACATCTTGCCATTAAGATTCAGGCCCTTCCGTCCCAGCAAGCTACCCACTGAAGCCAACAAGATCCAGCAAGCTTTTCCTCAGCGTCTCATTCATCATCCAACAAGCCCTGACCACGGAGCCACTGTAGCTCCCCATGCCATTGGTCCACGCCCTCGTGTTTGAAGACATTCTTGCTCTTGGCCTCATCAGTGACTCATCAGCCATGGTAGAGGCAGAATGGGCTATGGCCGCTATGGCTGTTTGTGGCCTACTGGTTACTGGTCGTTCACTCCACCGAGTGCAGGATGTATTTGCATCTCAGAATGGAAGGTATCTGCATGAGGTCCAATTCCCTCTGTTCTGCAGGAGTGCAGCACAACATCTTGATGAATAGTATAGTGGCCACTTTTTGAAATGAGACCTTGCCAACTTTTGATGGTCCCCACCCAGCCTCCGATGCGATGCTTTGTCTGCCTAGGAAGCCCTTGCACACGTAGAACATCTCTCGCGTTTGCCTCGATGCAAAAAGGTGGTGCAGGTGAGCTACAAGCCAGAGATTCCCATCATTGATCCTATCAAAACAGCCAATTTCCCATCAATTTCCTGGAAATCTGGATTGATATTTTATCCAAACACAGGGCGTCCGCAACTTAGTCTGCATCAAACCTCAGTCACATTTGTCCAGGCGAGTGGCTGCATGAAAATACCTCTATATTTAACTCCTTGGGTTCAACCATTGCTGGATAATATGATATATTAATTTATATTAATTTATATTAACATAAAATATATAGTAGTTATAAAACAGTCAATTAACAGGCAAAAACATATCCATCTCAGTCTCATTATATACAAAGTCATACAAAGTCGCAAAGTACCGCCTTTGTCTCCATTGCATTCCACCACGACCCGCCTGGTTGCTGCTGGTTTAATGGAACGCACGGTCTCAAAACGTGAGTCCAGGTACCTCCGAAGCGGGGAAGCGTGTTCCGTTGCCCCAGGTTTTCCACCAGGTTTTCCATGGCGTTTCCATGGCATCTGCAGCTCCCTGGGCACGCTCGCCAGTGTGGCATCTGAGGACCCGCCTCGTGGATGAGATCCAAGGCCAAGGGAACATGCTCACCAAAAAACCATCCAAAACCATCAAAAACCCTACAAAATATATCATAAAATATATCAAAATAATTCAAAAGACATGGACATGGCCAGAAATCATCACAAAAAAAAGGTGCCAGAATCTGTAGAATGTACAGATTCATCGAGTGGATCCACCAGGCGCAAAGGCAACACAACTGATGGGGCCTGGAACTTTGACAGGAAAGTGCCACCCAACTTGAGACTCCTGGCCGATGGAGAGGACAAACACCAAGTGACTAAGGGATCTAAGTGTGAGCCCATCAGGTCTCCGGGGAACCAACACAACAACGGTACAATCCCCGAAGTTTTCCATGGACCAGAATGGTCCAGAACCAGTGGACATTCTCTGACAGTTCCTAGAAATTGCGCACTACATTGTTGGTTTGTTCGTGTCTGACTGATGCGTTTTGGTCATGGGATGTCATGGGTACCCTAGTATACAGTCCTCTCCATGATTTTTGCTGCGTGCAAGCAGCCTCGGCAGAACATGCTAATTCCAGAAATGTTCAACCAACCACACTACCACACCATGTTGAAGCCATTGTGCCAACCCGAGTCACTGACACATCATGGAGTTCAGGTGATCCTCCTCCTTCAAACCTGAAGGAATGACGGGTATCCGTTTGGCTTAGGACGCTTAGGCCTTCAGGGCGCCGAAGCAACCTTTAACCAGCCCCAAAACAGCCACGTGCTCGACAGATCAGTGGCAATAGGTTGCTCTTCTAAAGAAACAAAGGATCAAAAAAAAATAGAAAAGGCTTTTAATAGGATTTTCCTCTATAAATCATCCATTTGGGAGTACCCCCATTTATGGAAACCTCATGAAACCTCCACATACCATGAGCCCAGCACATCAGCCCTGACTCGCGCACCAACCAATACTGGAGCCACATCGGATAAGACGAGGTCGGCTCGGCTATCTCCCAGCCTTGGACTTGTCCCGCAAGGCCACTGTGCCATAATTAGAGGGGGAGCCAAAGGTGTTCCTTCCGCAGGGAACCTGAACATAGGTTTACCAAAGTATGCTGCAGAAAAAACTTTGTGCATCCTGCTCTTGAATCTGGATGTAAGACCATATAGACGCTCCCAAATGTATACATATTGTATATATCAGCTATTTAGGATTGTATATGTGCCTAGAGGCAGTCACATGTGTTCTTCTTTTTGTCGATGTTCTTGATCTGGAGATTCAAAATAGATTCAATAGATCAAAATAGGGTGTTGAACCACTACCGCGATATTGAGACGACCGCAATTTGCGAAAGCAAGCAGGACCACGAACTGAGCTGTTGTATCATTGTTCCCCTCGGACTCCGGACACCTTCATCAACTGCTGCGTTGTCTCCTGGCACAGCTCTCACAAAAACTACATATGAAGGGTATTTGATCGTAGGTTGAAGGGATTGCATTGCTGACATTTGCTGACCACCTTCCTATATGATGCCAAATCCCAGTGCCCAAGAGCCACATCCGCCCTGTGTTTTCAAGATTCGCCCTTTGTCTTCAAGATTCAAGGTATTCAGATTGTTGTGCCTTCTTGGAGACATCGCCCTGGATAAAGGTGTGGTACTCCAAGGGATCCATGCGAGTCGTATCGACGCCTCAGCTGTTAAGTTCTTTTTTCGTGGTGCCAAGTGCCAAGCTGAGAAAATCTGAGACATCTCAGATGTTTGAAGTTTCTTACGAGATATTACGAGATATTACGAGATATTACGAGATATTACGAGAACTACGAGTACATACGTATGATTTCAAGATGTTTCAAGGATTTTCAAGGCTCTTTGACTCTGGCTGTAAACATTAGGCGCCGACCAATGACTCGACTGCTGCTGCTGGAAGCTTCTGCCCTGGAACAACAAACTACCAATCTTGGCAGTCTTGGCACTCTCAAAATGACATAAAATTACATCTTTCCCAACATCTTTCCCATCCGTTCCACGACTTTTGGGCAGTGTGGGGTCATCGGTCACAAGATTTCGCAAGATGTCACAAGTGCCTCCCAAAAAAAAGCAGGATGCGATTCCAGTAAATCCCGCTGCTCATGAATTGCTCCGAGCTTGGTGTCCTGGTCCCCGCCTCTCAATTGCCACCTGCCAAAGCTATGGCTGAGAAATGGTGAAGTTTTAGGGCAAAGTTGGTAACATATGGTAACATATGTATGTACCATCGGGGGTTCAGCAAAATTTGTGGAAAAGATCTACAGTGCACAACTCATTGTCCATCCATGGAGAATCTATACGGTGCAATACGGTATCATATGGTGTATATATGGTGTATATCATCAACATGTCTCAACTGCTGGAATTGAACATGACTCAAAAACACCGGCTGATGAAAACGACTCAACTGCTAGACCCTGTCCAAAATTGCCAGAATAACCATTCATTTATATACCGGGCGACCAGTGAAGACGTTCGTTGCTCTATTTTCAACAGCTGTTGAGGCGTTGACTTCAATAGTAGTGCTGTTCATCTGCAAAGGATCCGAATGTATTTTCCACAAGAGGCCCAACCGGTTTCACCTTCAAAATTCATAGCATGTGATATGTACTGAATTGTACTGATACTTTCATCAGGACTGAATTCTGCCAAACTTACCGTTTCAGGTCAAATTGTTTCCATCATCTTCCATCAACCTGTACCCCAGCAGGTTTTTCCTCTTCCACCTGGCAGGAACCCCCAGTTGTACCTCTGACCAGCCGCCAGGGAAGCAACCGAGGTCCAAGACTACCTTGGTGATGAGTATATAGTATATTGATGTATATTGTATATAGCTGGACTAGGTGGACATATCTTTTTATGCCATAAATGTGAAGATGCCATAAATGTTCACAGCTTACCAGAGTCACTCAGTCAGGGAGCTGCTGAAGATGGTGATGGTACCTGCGTGATGATTATCTTGATGACAGTGACCGTTCGCAGCTTCTGACATCATCTTCTGACAATGTAGCTTCAACAGCTGCTCCAACATCTCCAACCCAAAGAATTGGTCATTCCGACACCTCCTGTGTATATATAATTATTAAAGTTTATTAATTTATCTGCTTGGAGCAAGAGCCAACACTGTGCAGATTCATCTAGACAGGAGAACTCCTGATCTTGTCAAAAAAGTGCCAATTGAAGCGTCAAAAGAATACCAAGGCTGGCACTGTGTCTGGTCTTAGAAGGGGAAAACGATCGTCAATTTGCCTTCACAACGTCAAAATGTGTGCTTTCGTGTTGAAACATGCCCGTTTGATTCCCATTTGCATGCGTATGATGAGCACCTTTCTATCCTCACGACCGTTTCCACACGCATAGTTTGGCAATGAACCAGCTATCCTACCCAAGGATGAAAAGATGATAAAACACAATAAACGTGTTCAATATCAAAACATATCAAAACAGTGTGCCTATATTCCAACCCCTAATCACATCAAGCATCCCCCTTCCCTCAGAAAACATGTTGATATACTTTGACGGGATCACTACCATGTTGTTTCAGGGCAAAATGCAAACTACTTTTCTGACTGTATTGAATTGCTCCAATATCAGTCTAGTCCAGCATTTCAGAGTGTCAAATGTTTTCCTGTATGACTTTGATTAGGTTCCATAGTAAAAGTTTGGCACTGGCCGGCTTTTGTGGAAAGTCTTTCAGTTCCAACCACATGAATCAACACGAACTGTGTTCAACCATGTTCAACCTACATATCCAAGTTGCACCCTTGTGCACTGATGCAACCACCCCCTTTGGACATCTGTTCATGTCAGATCCAGCTTTTGTCGCCTCAACCCCCAAGCTCCTTGAGAACGATAAGGAACTCGGAATGGCCTGGAACATCTGGAACTTTCTTTGCCAATTCGAGTGCAAGTTTCCGAAACAAGTATTGCACGTGTTTGGGCTCTTACTGTAGCCATTTCACTAGTCTTGCATAGTCTTTCAGAAAATAAACCTGAATTTCTGTTTCATGCATTCACGTACAAGTACCACGTATAGAATGTATGAAAGCTGTGCAGCATGGAGTCGTTGGTTAGCCTGGAACCACTTCCCTCTCTTATATTAAGATGGTGAAGAAAGGGCACCAATTGTCGGGTTGGATTATGTCGCCTTATCAAGGGCGGATACTCTTCCAAAAGGAAAGGTGGCCCCTGCCAAACAGTGAAAGAGCAGCTCCGCCTGGTATGGTAGCTGTCAAGATTGGACCTTAACACCGGCAGGATTTCACAGAGGTCGCGGTGAGAACTAGATCTTCTTCAGATTCAAACTCTGAGACATGTCCATATCATCGTAAACTTTTATTTTTACTTTTGGGTTTACCTCCCGTGGAGTTTTAATGGCAGCAGACTTTGCTCCACAACTTCTTTGCTCCAAGCAATCGGGTCAGTGGAACAACTGATTATGATGGTCCCAGCTGTGGGTCTAGAAGCAATGTAGAAGTAATTTGCCATTCGAAAATGTTGGTCCCAAGAAACTCAGGAAACGGTGGCAAAGGATTCCAAAAGAGGCTTTTTGATCTGTTTGATGCCGCTTGTTGAGAACTGTGGAACTTGACCCAGCGCTGGAAAGCTACAGGTGTTGCCCTTGCTGCGACTCCACCGGCACGCGGCAGGTGTCCAAGGATCGTTGGGATCCCTTGCTGATTCCTCACACCATCACCTATGGATACCTATGGCATTATCGGTTTGGGATTATCCAGGCTATCCTTCATAATCTTCAGAGTTTGGTACGTCCTTGGACTTCCCAGAAGCACTGAAAATAGGGTACCCACTAATTTGATGGGAAATCATCAATTTGCCGATTTAAAGAATCCTACACTTTCAGACACATCCATACAAACACCATGACACCGTGCAGCCAGTGAATCGAATAAAATTGTTTGGCTCTTGATGTCTTAACAATAAGGCTTTCCTTTGGCCGATGCTCTTGGGGATCTCAGTGTTCCTCTGGCAACGTGCGTTACTCCCAAACCCATATGCGGCTTTCCGCATGGGTTTGCTAAGACTCGTGAACCAAGTTCACAGCGGCCAAATCGAGATTTCAATGCCCTAGCGATGTCCGGACTTTGGTGGCCTCGTAAATCACAAGAGATTGGCCCCCCGTGCTTGGCCAACTTGCGAGTGAGACTTGAGCTAAAACAAACTCCACGACTTGCCTTTTTCCAAGGCACAGGTGCAGCTTGGCACTGCGTGTTGTGAGAACTGTTGGGGAACTATCATGGTCAAACGGTCAGACCGTGTGTTTGCCATGCTGCACTGAATCATTGTCATCATGTTCATAATATTTCATAATATTTCATAATATTTCATAATCACACCTGCTTCAGGTTCTGATGGATTTGTTGTTCTTTTCATAATGCTTTTCATGCTCTATCGGAGATCTATCGGATTCTGGGCGATGGCGACTGCATCACAGACAGGGTGGATCTGGTAGATCTTTGGGCAACGAAGGGTAGCGTTTGGCAAAGAGACCCAGGACCTTGGCACTGGATGGCACTGGATCCAGTGGCTCCACATGTTTGGATATGTTTGGATTTGGACCTTGGATGATGGATGATGATGGTATGTTTATGGTGGAATATGGTGGATGTTTATATGGATTTATATGGTGGAATGGAATGAGCGATCAAATTATCCTTTCCGGTTTTCCCAAAAGAGTCAAAGTTTAGAGCTCCATTGCTCAGTTTTTGCCACTGTGAATTGAATCCACGGCATTCACAGGCTACGGTGAAGTTGTACCATAGATGAACATGTTGTCACGTTCCAAACTCCAAAGTTGTATGATGATGTATGATGCAAATCGAGGCAAGCCAGGTAACCAAATGTTCATATTGACACCACTTGCATACCACTTGCTTTGGATGGATTTTTCCTGCCAGCATGCTAAAATTTGAGCTCTAAAAGTATGACCCACAACTAAATCGGACCAGCATGTATGGGTGTGACTGTGAGTGAAATAATCCCGTATCCCCCAACATTGGTGTTTCAATGGGAACATTATAATCAACCAGTCGATTTAGGGGTAAACATTGGTAAACTATGTTCAGTTGTCTAAGAGGGTTCTAGTGCGGATCATTCAAGAGTGTTACAGTATGTTACAGTATTGGTTGTGTTCATTCATTTGTATGATTTATATTTTCTGCATGTGCACCACAGGATTTGCGTATATTAATACTGGGATCAGCATGCTCAAAGGGCATCATCTTGCGCACCATCACTGCTACCATCACCACAACAACAACAACGACACGAATAAAACTGTGCACCACCTTCCCCTGAATGCGGATAAAGGAACTTGTTGCATGCCTCAGTGTTTCTGATTTCGCTAGCGTCTCATCAACGATTCAGCTCACGCGGCTTGGGAAATTATAGTGGCTTCCGAACCCAACAGCAATCTATCGAATGAAACTCACATAACTCAACCAGTGCAGGGGCTTTTCCTGATGTCAAGTGACTTCAAGTGAGATATAGATAATGAATGATAATGATACATGATGTTAATGATAGATATAGTATGATATAGTATGATATAATTAGTGAGTTACAACATGGTACAACTGGGGTGACTCAGGGCGTCTCAAAATGTGGTCCCTCAAAATCACCGAACAGCTCGGTTGACAGCAGCGCATGCCACCCAGAAACGACTGGAGCACTCGCTCTTGCTCAGGCGGTCGTTCCAAAACGTAGTACCGTTTCCCCTGTCCTTTGTGACTTCCTTGGCGGACTAGAACAGCTAAGGCTGAAGCTACCAACCATAGCAATTTCAGTGCAATTTCATAGGACGAGTAGCCATTATTACTCGATATGTATTCCCTATGAGTTGTGATTATGAACACGAACGAGATCTTCACCAACATAATTATTATCCACGTTTGCTCAGAGTATTTGGCAGCTATAATGGCCACGTCCCCTAACAGAAGTCCGTGCTCCGAAGTGGCAAAACGAACTTTTGCACACTTTTGCGGCATGTCAATGCTTTACATGCCTCTACGTCAAGGATCTTCCAGGTGCTTCTCTTTGGACCCATACAAGTACCATAAGTTTTCTCTGCGAAGGTTGGTCAGTGCATGTTGACGTGGCACAACATTACGGATTCACCGAATCTTAAGGTATCCGGGCCGAGACTTGGACCACCAATTGTTGAACTGTTGAACCCTTACCCAAAACGTTGCCATGAATTGTAACACCCAAATTTTCTGCCCAGCATCATACTCAATGTTCCCAGTGGGTGCTGTCCTTGGAGTTCAAGCTTCATCCAACATCAACCAAAAACTCATGGGATCTCATGGGGCCAAGTTCCTTTGTATGGGGTGTATGGTGACCTGGTGATGCAAAGAAAAAATGTTGTTCAAAATATGTCCAAATTGGAAACAATTGGATCATGGACTGACGGACCCTGACTTGTGACTGAAAGATGTTGAAATCGTGGGTGGGGTAGTCGCCAGGTAGTGCAGCAAATCCCGACAGGATGGGACCTAGGACATTCGTCATGCATTAGCAATGACAAGACAGAGTCTGACATAGTTCAAAAATGTTCAAAAGTGACAACTGACCACAAAAATCAAAGATTTCAGCAGACCGTTCACGATCGGCAGAGCCAAGCCACCCATTTTGCCACCACGTCTCGTAGTTTGGAATTCCTGGGGAGAGATGCAAAGAACCACAGCGAATGACTGTGAAATTTCCTGGGAATATCAGGGAAAGGCAACTTACTTCCACCTATCCATCACCTATCCATCACTGCTCTCAAATCGTTGCAGCTGACATTCCAACATGACCTCCCGCCCCCGGTTCCACAGCCCACCTACGAACTCATCTAAGGACACCTGGCATGGTGATGACAATGTGATGAGAATGGAAGTCGTGAAATTTGGGGCTATAGATGCTATATGATGCTATAGCACAAGTTGGAAAGCAACAGGAGAGCATTGGAGACATGGAAAATGTGTTTTTTTTCAGGTTGTCACAGTCTCGAAACAAGGGATACTCCAAAATGACAGCGCAATGGGAAGAATGATGGTCAACCATGGGATTTGGGGGTTTCTTATTTTCCGATCAACCCAAATTCAATACATGGGAAACTCATCCAAAACCCACTATCCATGCCTGCCCAGCATAGCGCACTGCATAGGTGCACCCTGGGGTCCCGTCCGGGTCGTGGCAACGCGAACCTGCAGCTGGGTGCAGATTTGAAGCGAAGCAACCACCTCGCTCTAGTTTCAGTTCATGGAAAATTTGCAACACAAAATCCATCCTCAGAAGATCCCAGAAGCCTATTTCAGAAATATGAAACTCTGAAAGCACAAAGGTTTTGCAGTCGGAAACTTATTGGGCAAAAGCTCAATTAGTTATCAGCGTCTTGTTACACTCTGGCGCAAAATGCTCTCCCGCTAAAAATGCTCTCCCGCTGTTCAACATCTGCAACTCAGCTCCATACTGGGATATTGCTGCTTGCACTCGTCCTGGGCAATTTATTCGATCTGGTGACCCCACGCAGCAAAGCCAACTTCCCGTCGTCCCCAGATTGTGGCTGTATCTAGCATCAATTCTTGCTATGCTGAAAGATGCTGAGAGCTTTATCTTCAACTCAACTGCAACCTACCAAGTGACAAAGTCGACGCAATTATGTTGAACCCCTTCGTCAAGACAACACATGACCAGAGACGTGAACATTGCCCAAATTTGACCAATGGCCCCTTTCCATGAAGCCCAGCCCACAACCATCAGCATCGCAACACGGCAACTCACAATCTGTTCGGTTTCACTGCTTCAACCAACGTGTCAGGTCAGCATCTATTTCGGTCCAAGAATCTGTCTTTTTGTACAACGATTCTAATGGACATGCTCCAACCAGGGAATACCAGGTGCCACTCACGCATTCCTGAGGTTGTCGCCGAGCAAAGGCAAAACACCATACATAACTAAACCATATCACATCATATCATATCAAGCCAGGTAAGGTGGACATATATGGACATGCCAGGTGTGTTAATAAATAATCGCCATGTAGTGTCCCAAAGATTGCCCGGCATGGGATATGGTTGGCCACCTCCATCAAAGTGTTGAATCACGTCATGAGTGGCTGCCTAGCCTTGCTTCTTGTGGAAACGTCCTTGCTACTCACAGGTTTACTGCGTTGCATCCATTGGTCTGGATCATCTTGGTTCTCAAATACTCTTTGGATGTCCCCAAATTTGGGGCTATACTTCCAGATCTTCCAGAACTTCCAGGATACCCAAACCAGCTTCTAAGCCTCCCCAATGATCACTCCAAGGTTCTGGAGAGTCCGGGGGGTCACAGTAGGTCGCCGGTGCCTGTTGAGACACAGCTCCTCCGAAACCTCCGCTGTTCCCCCCATTCATCTACTGTCGAATCTACTAGTGATCTGCTCTATCCCAATCTGATACAAACCTGGCCCTAAGTCAGAACTTATGGTCATGTGCCGCTATGTAGCTATTTGTTCCTGGGGGTTCAGAGCTGTTGTTTCCAGCAACAGCAACAGCACTTCCTGCCTGACGTTTGTAGTTGTAATACATTGTCTCCACGGCCTCATAGGCTGCATCCAGGTGTGCTGATCGTTGGTGAATTTTGCATCACTGTAGTCTTTCTTTTGGGACTCCGGGGTGCTCCGACATAAGTCTGCATGGGATGTATCATATTGTATCACAAAAAATGTGGGCAGTCCTTTATCGAGCATTAGAATCATTAGATGCAAAAAGCACCAAAAGGTCCAAAAGATAAGCAATAGAACTAATAGGACCAACAAAGAAATCCTACATCTGGAAGCGGTGTGGTCATATGTGGTCATGTACGGCCATATTTACGTCTCTTAGGATTCTTTAATTCCAGGAGTTTGGCAAATACATCCTATCGCATTCTTATGTCTTCGATGCGAAATCGGAACACCACTCCCAAAAAACGCAGATGCTGCCATGTGCTGCCACTTCCAGCCTGACAGCCCACAGCATTGCCGAACTCCTCCAGTTCACTAGCGCCTTGGTAAACGAAGGCCCTTTCAGTTCATATAGCTTCTGCTCCTTTAGCACTTGCGCAAATGATGACACTCCGATAATGCGAGAGGAACTGATGCATCCATCATATCGCATGTATATAGTTATAATACGTGTATATAATATAAAAACTGTATAATTGAATAGAATATCATATAATATTATATATATATACATAATATTATATATATAATATTATATTATATAAATGGTGTATATATATATAATTATAATCAATATATATATATATACAATATACAGCAAAAACATGCAAAAACCGTATCTAAATGCATGTGCCAGTAACAAGTAGAATTACTCTCGCATTCTTTCGCCTAATCATGTTGCTATCCCACAAAAAGGTCGGATAAACTGGGGATAGGAAAAGGTCAGAACCTAAGCAGCGTATGTGAGTTTGTTGTTCAAATACTTGCTTGCCAAGTGGTATGGTCAATAATTAGTTGTTTGGACAGTTCCGTTTTGAAGGACACTAGATCCAAACTGCTGTAGCAATGTATCATATGTGTTGCATATGTGCAACAGCTATCCCACTTTCGCCAAGGCTCAGTGAGTGGCAGTACCTTATGTGGCGGATGTGCAGATATTGCACCTATCCACGGCTTCTGAGGCACACCATCAAAGGAATCCAAACCGTATCAGTGTCCCCAACAAATATGATTAATCTGTTGGCAAAGCAAACCCATTCCAAAATCCACTGGTTCGCTTTCCACATCCATGGCACTAGGTCACAAGGTATCCCATGGATTCCCATGGTATCATATGATATCCCAACATTTTGGCAGCTGAACTATGCAGGAACATCAGTTCTTGTAATTGCAGTTTATCGACAAAGAATGAGAAAGAGTCGATGCCATGCTTCATGCCACTTGGCTTGTGTCGAATTTTCAGGGCATCCTGAACATCCTGAACATCCTGAACTTGGAACTTGAATTGCGTCTTGGATGAGTCCCGCGCTCCCGCGCCAAAGGGGATGTTGTGGTGTCACACCCTTGGCACTCCAGTTGGCAGCCAAAGTGCATCTGGAATTGTCAAAGGCGCCAAAGGGACCAAACCTTGCATGACTCCAAGGTTAGCAGAACAGAGAACAAAGGAGAATTCACTATTTTCATCATCATCATCATCATCATCATCATAACGATAAGAATCATCATGATGATCAGAATCATCATAATCATGTTGTACGATCGTAACAATGGTTGATGTCCAAAGTTCTTATTTATCCTTCGTCTTCATCATAATCATTCATAATCATCACCGCACCAAGAAGCTGTTTCCCATTGGTGTCGCCATTGAACAAATACTGCTCGTGCTCGAAAGTCTTTTGTGGGTTCTTGACCTCTGAAGTCTGCACAGTGACTGGGGATTGAAGATATTCAAGCCCAAGGACATCCAATAGCTCAAAATGAACAACTTTGTCGGTTCACAGCCACACTGGGAACCATACGATAACAGCACTGGCAAATGCATTAATATGCATTAATAAATTTTGATACAGTAATATAATATCTCAGTGAGTAGAGCTAACACCAGATTGTTCCCTCCATGACTTCTGTTCGAAACCTCTACAGTACCAATTCCACCAGGGTGCAACACAGTGCAACACAGATCTGCTTTGTCTCGTCAATTTTTTGGTCTTGTCTGGGCAGCTAAAATTCTGTGATCCATTTTTGCTTCCGAGACCGCGCATGACAAATTCATATTTCTCCAAGCAACAGTGACCAAGTACCGCAATATGCCTAGGTTGAAGACGGGAGGAGTTTGCCTATTCAATGCACTGGTGTGTTCCACTTCGGGGAACCGAATCTTCACGGTGCTTTGTCTCAGCTGTTGGAGGCCGTTTCTCGGTTCTCAATGTGCGTTGTGACATGTTGTGACTGTCCTCTTTGACAGTGGAAACAGACAGTTGAGTACTGTATATAATTCAGATAATTTCAGATAATTTCAGAGATGCTTGTATCATCTTGTATCTCATTCAATAAGGCTGACAACACAATCCGAGAGTTGGACAGGTTCAGTCTTGAAATGTCTTGAACAATGGATCGTTGTCTGGGAAATGAACCTTTTTGACAAGATATACAATACATTTGCATAACGACACAATATGAATCTGTATGAACAATTATGAACATGTTTGGGTTCGTGCTGAAAACCTATCAAATCTATCAACCTATCATAAGCTATCGATCCACCAACAGTGTTCGCATGTGTTCGCTTTTTCCCTACATCCCCATCGCCATCCATCGACCAATCGCAGCATCGAGGCACGAGTCACGTTGTACTTGCGCGGAACAGATGCGATGACCTCCTTGTGAAGATACCACATGACACCGGCTAAATCACCTTGGGCTAGTCATGGCTAGTCAGCTTTTGCGGCTAGTCAGCCTTTGAAACAGTCCAACAAGTGAAATGCCATGGAAAGCTGAGCAGAGGGATAGTGTCAAAACATGGCAAAGTTTAGAAAAACCTGGCAAAACAAGAAAACTATAGAAAACTGATGATGCTGCCGCAAAGATTGTTTTTTTTCCCCCTATACTCCTATACTAAAGCATTCACCCACGATGCCCCCTCTATCGATCCTTTTCCGAACAGCGACAGTATATATCTCCTTTCAAAGCAGGATTGGTAGATTGGCCAACGCCCCACCAGCTGCATGCCAAGAGTCCAAGGTTTACATTCTCCATGTGATAGCAGTAGTCCTTGGAAATTGGATGAAATTGGGATATCTCTCAATTGCCAGTTCTTCAAGTTGCAAGGGGAGACAGACACCCTGCAGCTCAACCCACTTAGCCCATCAAAGTCGCGATTCAGGGCCGTGTCTTTCAGCATCGCTGCCAAGTATCACTTTGAGCACGGTACATGTAGAAGGTCATACCTGATATGACAATGGAAAACAGGAGTCTGTTTCTGTGACAGAAGCGAAGCAACATGGATTCAATCCCAGCCAAATAACCGTTGTGGCAAAAAAGGAACTGAGGCGAGAGTCATAGTCTATGAGAGTTGCAAGAATTCTCGAACCCCAATTTCTCAATCTCGAGAGTTCATATTCCGAAGCGCTGCTATCCAATCCCAATTCATACCCTTGGCGATTTCTTAGCTCCACAATATCATATGTTGGCTTCCGTAATACCATCCAAAAGCCTTAAACATAGAGATGATGTTGCATGATGTTGCATGATGTTGCCATGGGAATCCATGACAATCCATGGGAATCCACCATGGGGAAGCCAATGGAATCCACCAATGGAAGCCAGGTCACTCAGCGGTTCCTTGGGCATTTTGCACTTCTCAGCTCCGTCGGGAACCTTACCGTCGGAGCAGCGCATGGTCCGTGGTTTCTCAGATGAAGAGAAATTGCTGCATTTTAAAAAAACGAGCCCTTTCTGCCCAAGTGATCCTAAGATATCCCACGATATTCTAAGTGTATATTTGAGATTATGTGAGCATACAGAGATGTTTGAGGATTCACACAAAGTACAGTGATCGTTGGTGGGCATCTTGAAGTTGGAACCGAATCAACCAGAACAAATGAATAACACCTTTCTAGTGAACATCTTTGAACCTTCTGTAGAATGTTGGAAACTGGTAGAAAATATGACTGTCTATGAACACACATAATCTATTGTCCTTGTTTGATTCATGTTCGTGTTTAGTAATTACCTGCAATGCGCCCTCAGGCTGCGGATCATGCTGGGTCTTGCACCATGTTCGGTGGACACACGCAATGGCCATTGACGCTCATTTGCGGCTCCTGTGCAAGTAAACAAGTGACTGGACGGGTGAACTGGCGATAAGCTTGCCTCAGGAGCCATACTTTTTGATAGGTCATATTTTCCAGTGGTGCACGGTGCACCATTCCGCACCGACCTGCATGCATGTTGTGTATCAAATGATTTCTATATGCGATCGACCCGATCATGTTGGATTTCTTGTGAAAAACACCTGAGTTCAAACCAGCTAGGCTGATTCCTGGAATATATCATTGCAACATATTGCAACATTGGAAGGCTTGAAGAGTTTTGTTTCTGGAGGGCAACGCCCAAGACCACTACGGCGCTCTACGCTCTTTTCTGGGAGACGGTTGTGGGGCATCCAAGTCGCATTCCTCCTGCTGAAATGTCGATCAGAATGGCTAAGATGCTTCGTCACATTGGCAAAGTTCACTATGTTCAAAAGAATACTGCATTTTCGATAGACGGGAAAGCACAATCTGTGGAAACAGCTGAAGGTTCACAAGCTTAGATGTGCCATTTCCACCCATTCCCTGTAAATCCGCGGGCATCCACGGGCATATTCTTGTGGCTCTTGCCCATTCTTTCTGTTCGTGGTATTCATATGTATCCATTTTGTCTAAACATATCTCATAATCTTTCGCATGGGACAAAACCATCCGCAAAGTTGCTCGAGTACCGTATCTCCAAAGAAAATAAACATTGCGGAGAACATATCTGTATCTATTGTACCTTAGGGATCTCCAAAAACTGCCTTTTCCTTCATTGCGCTCTCCATTCATAATCTGCGATCTATTCCTTGATGCTGGGGTGGCTTGTCCTTGCAGTCTGCAGCAGCCGGATACTTGCCGATCCAGTTGTTGTAGTGGTTCACCTCAATGCGCTGAAACAGGCCAGTTGAAGGAAGCGGATGTGCGGATGCGCGGACATCGTATTGTGTGTGTGTCATGTTTGGCATCAAAATCCTCGCGTTTGTACCTTGCATGACACGCTTTTCAAAACTGTTTGCAAGACTCTATATATCAACGGGCCAATCTATCCACACGGGTTTGCATGTGTGTTCGTGTGAGCCTCAGAGAATGTGAATGAATGTGATTTCCATTGAACCTATGATTATGTAAGACTCAATCCACAGAATCATGCCACTTCAATATCATGGATCGACACCAATAGGATGTATGAGACAAGTAAACAGAGTTGTGTCTACTGACACATTGAATCCACAGATTGAATTCCAAAGTACGGAAAATTGGCATCATACAAGCTGGTGCGAGGTTTTTCGATGCAGTTTAATATAATGCAGAAATTGATCCCAGTATAGATGATTATAGATGATTTATGTTCACGTAGCCATGTTGTTTTGGGTACCTGCGAAACATTTTGAAACAAGGAATCTGACGCCAAGTGCGGCTTAGAAACTGCCTCATCTAGGCAACCACAGTCATCTGGAAGGCACTCCTCGGCCAGCAAGGATCATGGACAATTTGCGCCTGGAATGCTGCCACAGAGTACCGTACATGATCCAATCTTGTGTGAATACATGTATATGATATATATGATATATATGACCGAAGGAAGTTTAGAAGTCAAACTTCCGACGATATGGACAGATGAAAAGCAGAGCAGGGAAGAGGCAGAGAGAAGAGAACGATTAGAAGAAAGAAGAGTAAGAAGAAAGAAGACGCAGATGCGTGAAAAGGTAGGAAAGTCGCGAAACACCCTGCGTTTTTCCAATGGTTTGCGGCTCCGGAGGGTCGAAAAGTAGGCTCGCTAAAGCGGCGGGTGCGGAGCCAGCTGGCCAGATGAGAGATGAAAAATTGAAGGCCGTCGTGGCGCGAAGCACATGTCGAAGTCAAAATGTACAAAGCATACCCAAAGCATACCAGCTTCGGACCATATTTTTACTAGTTGAGATGTCGAAAAATTGCGGCGCGAAGCACATTTCGAAGTCAAAATGTACAAAACACACCAGCTCTGGACCACTTTTGGCAGTTGAGATGTCGAAAAAGTGCACATTTGGAAGTCAAAATGTTAAAACACTAGGGGTTCGGACCACTTTTGGAAGTTCAGATGTCGAAAAAGTGCACGCCGTTGTGGCGCGAAGCACATTTGGAAGTCAAAATGTTAAAAACACTAGGGGTTCGGACCATTTTTGGAAATTCAGATTTCGAAAAAGTGCACGCCATTGTGGCGCGAAGCACATTTGGAAGTTAAAATGTTAAAATCACTAGGGGTTCGGACCACTTTTGGAGGCTCAGATGTCGTTTCGCTTCACTACACTACATTACACTACACTCCAGTACACTACATTACACTACACTACACTCCAGTACACTCCACTACACTAAATTACACTACACCACACTACATTACACTGAATGACACTGCACCACAGATAGACAGGCAGACAGACAGATAGATAGATAGATAGATCGATAGATAGATAGATAGGTAGATAGATAGATAGATAGATGGCTAGACAGACAGATAGATAGATAGATAGATAGACAGATAGATAGGTAGGGAGATAGATAGGTAGATAGATAGATAGGGAGATAGATAGACAGACAGACAGATAGATAGGTACATACACAGATAGATAGACAGATAGACAGATAGACAGATAGACAGATAGACAGATAGACAGATAGACAGAGAGACAGAGAGACAGATAGACAGATAGACCGATAGACAGATAGATAGATAGATAGATAGATAGGTAGATAGATAGATAGATAGATAGATAGATAAATAGCTAGAAAAATAGACAGCTAGATAAATACATAGGGAGATAGATAGACAGAGAGATCAATAGATAGATAGACAGATAGATCAGTAGGTAGGTAGGTAGACAATCAGAGAAAGATAGAGAAACAGAGAGAAAAAGAGAGAGAGAGAGAGGAAAAGAGGAGACCTCAAGCACCTTTCAGTCCATCAGTGGCTTCGCTCTGCCATCCGTGATTCACAACAACCAACCTTTCCTACAGGTTTCCTATTTTTGAAACTTCCGCCACCGCCTTGTGCGGTACTACTGGTATATATGATATATATGATATATAATATATTGATATATACGTGTATATATATATATATACGTAATTGTTGTACAAATCTCAACATGTTCCATCAATCAGGAGCCAGAGAGATGACAACTCCATGATCAATCTGGAGAGATGGCCCCACTCTTGGTTGACAAAACGGAACTGCCAAGATTCCATCTTGTCGCCTTCGCACCTCAGTGATGCTAAATTCGGCGAAATGGTTGTCAGAGAATAGAAACAACATGTTTTTTCTACTGTAGTCAAGCTGACAAATTGTCTTTCATTGCCGGCCCCACAACAGAGAGAGCGCCAATACCAAGTTCTTCTTTGACCAAATCCACGAGAAGACTCTGCGCATCTCTACAACACTCACTTCGATGCGCATCGCTTAGCTGGAGATTCATCACGATGCATCTCCCACCCATCCAGAAACTCCTACAGGTCCCTTTCCAACATCATGATTCGCACGTTCTCGACCAAGTGGCCCTTCCAGGTTGCAGTCACTATGACCAGACTTCGCCTCATGTAGTTGAGAGCCGACCAGGAATCGGAGTCCCAGTCACATTTTTTCTTTGCAGAGAATCCCATGGATTTACAAATAGATGGATTTAGGATGTTGATGCTGTTTATGAACAATCTTCTGAGATTTGTTCTGTCTAATGCCGTTTGCCCCTTCATCACTGCAGTATTCTTGAGACGTTCCACACGCTGCTTGGAGATATCACGACGCACAAATTCAGATCTACTTGGTAAATTTGCCATGACTTGCCTTGTCCGCTGGCAGATCCTAAAAGACCTGTGTGTGGCAAACAAGGCGCCGGTTTCTGACTTAGATTCAGACCGCGGCAGTTTGGATGTCTGCAACGGGAGACTGAGCTGTCAGGCCTGACAAAGCAAAAACATGAAGCCAGGATGAACCACGGTAGGTTTCAGGAAAGACAATGAACATCTATGAACAAATTAAATCTGTAATTTGGAGGAGTATTTTTTTATCTTGCAAAAATTTAATCCACAATCTTCCTGGACCAACCGCCGGCCAGCGCCTGGATACCATTCGGGGTGCTGCGCAATGCCGGTGTTCTTGATCCACTTCACGTTCTTCCTGGGGTCGAACCCGTTGCCACGAACCCCACTGGGGAACATTGGGAACCAGGTGATGACACAACCAATCGTAACAGTTTTCGCAAACAGGCTGCCATAGAATGGTTCACTGAATAAAAAGCAATCAGACAACCACGGAGAGGATCCGAGAGGATTACTCAGCCACCACCACCCCCACCACCACCACCAACAACAACAACAGCAACAACAGAAACAACAGAAACAACTTAACAATTTAACAATCCAACAAATTAACAATTTAACAATTTAACAACTTAACAACTTAAGAACTTACAACTTAACTTATAACAACGACGACGAGGATGACGACGAGGATGACGACGACGACGACCACGACGACGACGACGACCACCACCACCACCACCACCACCACGACAACCACGACAACCACGACAACCACGACAACCACAACAACCACAACAACCACAACAACCACAACAACCACAACAACCAACAACAAACAACAGCCAACAACAACAACAACAAACAACAACCAACAACAATAACCAACAATCCTTCTTTTGAACGATTCATTATAAGTATCTACTGTTGATTCCCGGTCCATCAGCTGCAGGCAGTCCCTGTGATAGGTTCATTTACAATAGTGGAAAACGAACAAACCAAAAACCAAAACGTAAGAGTGTCAAGTTCCAGGCTGATAACTTTTCTACGCATTGTAGTTCTTGTGAAGCTGCCAGTGTACTCGCGGTTTTAGGTGCCTGACTTGGAGCTCTTATGGAGCTCTTGAATTCTAAAACTATTGGCTTGTACAACTGGTAGAATCAGCTTGTCCAATTTCCGTGTCAAGGGCCCAACCGTCTTCAGCTGCAATGTCAACCGGGGATAAATAATCTCGCGGGCAAGCTATTTTAGTGAAGAAGCAACACCTTATCAATCATCCAGGGTGTATTATAACCCAGGGTTGACATCACACCAATCGCCAGTAGGACTTTGGGCTAATACTTCCTACTCCGCCTAAAAAGGAACTGCCGACTTGTAGTTTGATCTCCAATTTTATATATGGACAAATTATCGCAATTCACCAACCTGAAACGAGGCCATCTAATTTGCGGATGAATCCCCTTACCACTAGATATATACTTTTATTATCTGGATAAATTTTAACAAGTCACCAGTCTGAACCAAGGCAGTTCTGGGATGCTTCCAGGGCACAGGCACTTGGATTCGTAGTGGTCCACTGCAGTGCGGCACTCGAGCCGTGGAGGGATCGGCTTGGGCCTTGGCATCAAAGGGCTGCCCTGTGGTCGGCTGGAGAAATGGCCACACATGATATTGAGGCAGTTTTCAAAGAATGATCGACATTAATCTGAGCAAATATGGGCAATTTGCTTTCCAAAACATACACAAGCCTTGGAACATTCACACACAAGTGCCACCAGAATCAACCGCAACCATTACCCCAATGGAATTGATATTTTACAATTTGTTAGTGATGCTGTCGGGTGAAAAGTTTGAGTTATGCATTTAATAACTGCACCTTCCACATCATTACTCATCACTAAAACCTTTGCCTCAGACCTGAAGCACGCAAACAATGCGCATGTGGGCATTCCGATGTTGTCTAAATCTAAATCCACTTCCCCACGCTATTATGCCAGGCAAATGAGGTAGATGTTTTAGAACGATTCAAAATAGGATCAAAAACGGTGAGAGACAAAAAACACCAAAATGCCACGAACGGAATCAAACGTTTAAATTTTGGTGCAGATCTGTAAAGCAATAAGAACTTGCCAACATGTACCGGATGTCCATCGATTCACAGTGTCATTTGAGACCCTACCCATACTGTCAATTTTCCGAAACCAACAAAATCATCGTCAACCAAAGATTCTTTGCTGGCCAAAACCCTGGATCTGGAACCCAAACCTTCCCAAGACATCTCCAGGTTAGGTCCAATGTGTGCGCAAGCTAAGACACATGATGCATGGTCAATGGTTTGCGCTTTGATATCAGGAGCGGCGGACAATAGATTGTTCAAAGGGATGGCGGATTTGGTATCTCGTCATACTCTAGATGCAACGTAGTGTTAGTGTGCACAAATTGATATGATATAATGTTGTGTTCCGCATGTGATGTCACACTGTAATGTTGGGGGGCGGGTTTGATATCTTGTCATGCCCTCGGCCCTAGATGCAATTTACGCTTCAGAAATATGATGTTCTACATGCGATCTGATGTGTTGGCTGTCCCAATGGATTCTTGGATTCTTGTAGCCCCTCCATTTCTCGTTGCAGACGTGAAAGTTACAGAACGACGAATTTGTCGATGTTTTCCCACCCATGCACATGATTTTATTTTGAGCCCCGTTATTTTGGGCCATGACACTGCATCTGACCACGAGTGTTCACTTAGGCTACTGCGCCCGCTCTCCTTTACAGTGTCCTTTGTTTTTTGTCTTTACGCGTTTCCTTTACTTTTTCTATTTCATTTTTTTCCTCCATCTTTTTGCTTAAATTTTAGGTCTATTTTTGTTCTCCTTTATTTCTCTCTTTTACTTTTCTCCTTTTCTTTCTCTTTTACTTTTCACCGTGCTTTTCTCGTTTACCTTTCTCCTTTTTTTTCTCTCTGTTCTCTCCTCCTTTCTTTACTTTCTCCCCTTCTTCTCCTTGACTTCCTCTCCTCCTTTTAATATGTTTTTCTCCTGCTTCTCTTTTTGTCCTTCTCCTTCTGCTTTGCTCCTTTTCTCATATCTCCTCCTCTCCTTCTCCTTGTCTCCTTCTCCTTTTCTCTCCTTGTCTTCTTCTCCTCCTTTTCTCCCTTCTCCTTTTCTCCTCCTCCTTCTCCTTCTTCTCCCTTCTCCTTTCCTCCTCTTTGTCTCCTTCTTGTCGGCCCTGAGGTTCTGCAGATTAACTGGTTAGAAAAAACTAGATGACTAAAGTCATATGCATCAGCGCTGTTCTTGCACGAAAAGTCGTGCCAAACATGAGACCCACCCTTTTCCAAACTCTTTTCCAAACTAAAGCACGCAAGCAGCTACGAAGGTTTTAGAAGCAAGTTGAATGATATAAACGGTGGGTTAAATCGTTAGTTGAACTTGTTCACAGCCGTGGTGAAATGACATTGAGGGAGCTGCTGGCTTGAAGTGGCCTTTCCCGGATCGGCCAGCTTCCGCAAAGTCAAGTGGGAACCCCCATCCCAAAACTGGTTGAACAAAACAAAGCGACAAATTGGTATGTCATATTACATATTCTATCTGAAGTTGGTGGTCCAATAATCGTATGGTTGATCCTGGTTTGTCATCATCTTCAACCAGCAAATTCCGGGCAAATATTCCACTGATGATTTGGGCATGGGCCGGCATGGCTACATTGATCCAAAGCCACATAGCAATGGAAAATCATAATTTGTCATCATTGCTCACAAAAACAAAAATCAACAGAAGGCACACAAAGTGAAAAAATTGACGAGGCGGCATCCTAGCCATTGTAGTCAACCATGGGATTCGTGATCCATGTCCTTGTCCTGGGAATGGGATGTGTTAGCCAAAATCCATGAAACCTGCGGCTACTGACATTTAACCTATGCCCAATTTTGAGAATAGAGCACGTTGAACCTATCCAATTATACAGGGCTGACCGGCTGACCTACTTTGGGACCCAAAAGTTTCTTGGTAAAGATCGTGATCGAAGTGTCGAAACTCAAGCTTCCCGGCAAACGAGGTCTCTTCTGTTTGTGGACCAAAAATTTGAAGGTTCCATGCTCAGTTGTCCACACTCGAAGGGCAGCTGATGACGCTGTGCGGCGAGAGTGCGCCACATTCTGGGCACTCCACAAAGTCATATGTGGACATGGCCGTCATCTCGTTGGCCACCTTCCCCACACACTGGCACCTTGGCAGGCATGCTGAAACATTGCAAAACATGCGCAAATGCCATGCCAAATGTGCTTGTTGCTTAGGCTTGGGCTTGGGCCAGTGACACAGCATCCAAACAATCAAGAAACCACAATTGCAGTTGAAAACTTTGCTAGCAATCAGCAGAAGCAGTAGTCCTGAAACTCCATGTCTGCCAGCTGAGCATTCCAGGCTGCAGTGGCACTCCACACAAAGTCCTGATACAGAGAACACTAAGCTGACTTCCACCTACTGCAAGGCACACATTTTGTCCTGGGGCATGCAGATGGCTACCAGCATTGCCAGCAGAAAGGAGCTGAGGTGTTAAGCTGCAAAGTTTTGAGCCCACACAAGCTGCTCTGTGTCAAGTGGTGACAGAGGTGCAAGTGGGCATGAAGTATGAAGATGGCTGCCTTCTTCACACGTGCTGGTGAACAGCAAATACTGCACATGCCTCATGACCATGATGAGCACCTGGTCTCCAAGATCTGCGAGGCCTTCGCAGCAGGGGGCAAGGGGTAGGGTTTGGTGGCTTCTATTGTGGGGTGGGTGGGTGGAAGGGGCGTGGAACATGTTCAATGATTTCGAAGTTGAGGTTTGCGGTTGAAGTTTGTAAAGTTGGGGCTTGTGGTCAAAAGTTTATATACTAATGATGTTTGGATTGCAAGTTTGCTAGGGATGAAGTTTGGGTTTCTAGGGGTTGCTTTTTATTCTACCAACTGCTTAACACTGCCAAATGCGGGGCTTGCAGGATGTTTCACACAAGCCGCAATGCACCATCTCTGTGCAAAACAAGCCTGCACACTGCACCTGTCTGTGCCACACATGTAGATACAAATAATTTATTTATACTTCCGCCAATCCCTGTTTTCGTGGCCTGAGAAAACTCCGTCGTCGTGATTGGCATGTGTTTGTCGTGGTTAGCCGTGCTTCCCGGTTGCAGAATCCTCCTCTTTTAGCTGCTGAATCGTCCGGTTTGGTTGCGGAATCGGATTTTTTGGGGTCTGAATTTTGAATCGTGGATTGTTGGTTTCTCAAGGTTGGGGGATAAATTGCATAAATAAGAGGCAAAATCACTAGTTTCCCTCCCCTATTGTGGCATATTGTGGCTATCATTTACCCATGATGGATTGGAGCAATCCTGTTTCTAGATCGTCGGCTTTACTTTCTATCCGAGCAGCTTTTGGTTGCTCAGTCAGATGTGTTGGTGGCTGCATGGCATTATTTGGTTGCTGAATCATTCTCGGCTTAGGAATCCGGCTTTGATGGTCTCTGAAGTGGTCAATGATCTATCCGGCCATCCCATCACCTTCATCCAGGCTGCGGGGGCGTGGGGTCTGTCGTGGAGGCTTGCGCCGCCAGCATCCCGGCAGTCTTGGCAGCCGCCAGTGGCATGCCTGCGGCCTCAGTGTGGGATGGGCCACGCCACTGTTACGGCCTCAAACCACTGGGATCAGAATGCGGGGGTGGAAACTACGGTGATGATTCAGTGATGATGACGGCGGCGGCGACGACGACGACGATGACGACGACGACAATGACAATGAAGATGACAATGGCGATGACGATGGCGATGGCGATGACTATTATGATGATGATGATGATGATGACGACGACGACGACGACGATGATGATGACGTTGATGTTGATGTTGATGTTGATGTTGATGATGATGATGATGATGACGACGACGACGATGATGACGTTGATGATGATGATGATGATGATGATGATGATGCTCATGCTGCTCATGCTGCTCATGCTGACGGTGATTGTGAAACTTGCAACCAAAAAGTAGGATCTCACGTACCCCCATGTTGGCTAAAAAAGATCTTGGATGCAAGGACCACAGACCAGCACAGGCGCAAACTGCGAAGCTGTGCAGCCGGACGAAGCCAGCTTGCGAGGCAGCGATAGATGCTAACTTGCTGGCTGTCTGCATGTGGCGCGGGATGGAAAGCCGAGGCTTCATTTATGATGACCGCTGGACTACAGGATTTTAGATTACATAAAGTGGACAGGAGCAAATGGAACCCATCTAAAATCCCATAAATATCATTAAATATCCATAAGTATAGATGCAGTGTCGTTTTATCTGACTTCCATAATTATACATACATACATACATACATACATGCATGCATGCATGCATGCATCCATCCATCCATCCATCCATACATACATACATGCATGCATGCATGCATGCATGCATCCATCCATCCATCCATCCATCCATACATACATACATACATACCATACATACCATACATACATAACATACTAACATACATACATACATACATACATACCATACATAGCATACATACCATACATACCATACATACATACATACATACATACATTCATACATTCATACATTCATACATTACATACATTACATACATTACATACATTACATACA
>Ga0126342_10001194_pt1 | contig 35089 bp, 31 predicted proteins | sample Cyp1metagenome_FD_92528 | JGI IMG/M metagenome (GOLD analysis project Ga0126342, IMG submission 92528) | Coral microbial communities from Lord Howe Island, Old Settlement Bay, Australia - Cyphastrea 1 metagenome | ecosystem: Host-associated > Invertebrates > Cnidaria > Coral ...
ATGAGCGCAAGAAGTTGTTGAGAGACAAGGGAAGCCGAGATATTGAAACCAAATGCATGCAGGAAGTTGCTGAGAGCCAAGGGGTGCAGGAGAAATTCGGATATTGAAACAGCATAAACGCAACAAGCTGTGGAGAGGCCAACGGGGGGAACCTACATATGAAACCAAATGGATGCAGGAAGTTGAGAGGCACATTGGGGGAAGAGACAGCTAGATAAGATATTAAAACAAGATGAGCGCAATAAGTTGTTGAGAGATGAGGGGTGAAGCCTAGACATTGAACCCAAATGACGAAGCATGCAAGAAGTTGTGGAGAGACGAGGGGGGGGAGGAAGCCTATGATGTTGAAACTAGAAGCATGCAAGAAAATGTGGAGAGGCGACGGGGGAACCAGATATGAAATCAAATGAGTTCAGGAAGTTGCTGAGGGGCACCGGGGAGGAATCTTAGATATTGAAACAAGATGAACGCAAGAAGTTTGTGGAGAGGCTAGGGCCGGGGGGAAGTATAGATATTCAAACCAGATGAGCGCAAAGATATTGAACCCAAATGACGATGCATGCAAGAAGTTGTGGAGAGACAAGGGGGGAAGCCTATATAGATATAGAAACCGCATGAATGCAGGAAGTTGCTGAGAGGCACAGGTGTGTGAGAGCTTTAGAATTTAGAATATTGAAGCAAGATGCTGGCAAGAAATTGCGGGGAGGCCACAGGGTTTCCACATATGAAACCAAATGAATGCAGGAAGTTGTTGAGGGGCACGGGGGGGAAGTTTAGATATTGAAGCACGATGAATGCAAGAAGTTGCAGAGAGGCTAGGGGGGGAAGTAGAGATATTGAAACCCAATGAATGCAGGAAATGTAGGATGTTTGATGAGAGGCACAAGGAGGGAAATTTAGATATTGAAATCAGATACATGTCCCCAAGTAAGGCACTTTTATCCAGGTTGACACCAAGTTGAGCCCCTCCGTAACTGAGAAAGGCCGGAGGGAAGGAGGCATTGAACCACACAATGTACTGAAATGCGCCCTGCCATGTTACATGGTAGCGCAGCTCTAGCCCCCTGCTGTCTGAAGAATTGCGACCAAGACGCGCCTTGGAGAATCTATCCCAAGGGGGTGTGGTTTGGGGAAGGGCCAGGTCCAGCAGGAGGGCGCGCAGGTCCAGCAGGGGGGTGTGCAGGTCCAAAAGAAGGGTAGCCATCTCCAAAAGAATTGTAGTAAGGTCCATGAAAAGTGTCCAGGCCCAAAAGAAATGGAACGAGGTCCCAAAAAAACGTTTTCTAATTTCAATGTTTTTATGGCTTGGAAGGATATGATTTTAGAACCCTCCCACATATAACTTTAAAGCGCTATCCCGGCCATCCCCAGTATGCAAATAACAGTATATGGCCTCCAAGACTTTGCGGGAATTCCTGACCAGACCCTAGGCCTGCCATTTACAGGTAGGCCTGCAGAGAACGCAATTTCCGCACAAAAAAATCCAAGGGAAAATTTGAAAAGACCCATCCCTCAGGGCCTGCAGGATTATACAATATATATATATATATATAATTTATTTGCATATATATATATATTTATTTATATATATATTAATATATTATGAATATATTATTTAATATATATTATTTAAACATATCATATACATATTTTATATAAATATATTATAGAATATTTTGCATATGTATATCAGCCCCCCAAGTAGTTGACGGTATGACAATTCTAGACAGTTCAGTCAATCTTCTTTTTGATGCGTTTCTTGAGGTTGTGGAGCATGGAGGGTCTCAAACAGGTGCTGGGGATGGGGGCAACTTTGGGTTCCGTGCTGTTGGACACATTCTTCCTGACGGCTCAAGGTGGCTGGAAGTATGCGGATCACAAGGCTAGCTGCAGCATGCTGCAGCCAGATCAATCTACAGGGGACATAGACGGGGAACAGGGGTTTCAGATGGTTCCAGCAGATCATAACTCTGCTTCCTTGATATTTTTTGAGGATTATGAGGATTCTTGTGAACTGAACATTGTTCAAACCTTTGAGAAGACGGAAGTTTATGTTGGTTGCTGGGCTATATCTGACTTTTGTGCCAGATGACAAAGACGCTTCGTGGGCCGCAGGCTTTCATGGAACGCTTGAAGCTACACAAGCCGACCACTCAGAGGGGCGTGGGAAGCCAATCTAGGTTTGCCTATATCACAATTTTGGTGAACCCCCACATCCACTGGTTTATCATCGGTGCCTTCGAACAAATGTCAAATTTGGGGTTTACTATGATTTTACCGAATTGTCAACAGTCCAATATCAGTTGACGAGTGTAAGTCCAGGACCATGATAAAGTTCTGGTGTAGCGTTGATACAACTAAGATCAACGAAGGGCACTCTGGCTGCTGATCTGTTCATTGATCTGCCATGATCTGCAACATGATCCTGTCCGTCCAGTTATGCCGCTCTCGAGGCACACGCCAACGAGAGGGTTCTTCGAACATCTCTACCATGAAGCTTGTGCGCATGAAATTTTGTGTGCAGCTGGAAGGTTCATGAGGTCCGTTTTTTTCTTGAAGGTTTGTTTCCAGCATCTTTCATGATCTTTCCATACTGGATATTCATTCAGCAAAACAACATACAGTAACTCAATCGGTATTGCATTTCGAGATGTCTTGCGCCCTTTCTGGGAGCCCTGTATGTTTGTTCTGTAGTTTGGCTGGATATTTGATAACTCTTGGATGAAGTTTTCCATATGAAGTTTTGCCGAGGCGCACATTGAACTATCATTATTTCTGTGACTTAGGAAATGCCACAGATTTCCAGCCGTCGCCTCAGAGGCTTCGATTGGTTGGTCCTCACGCAGTGCTGCGATGACTGAGGTGTTGAGATCATTGACCATGTGCACTGGCTGGCGGACTACATGTACCATTTGGCCCCTCTGCCGAGCTTGTAGGTTCAAGATATGTAGATGATGTTAAATGTTAGAATCATGTGAGCCTTTTGAAGATATTTGAACCAGTTCTTACGTTTCAGTGCCTCAGATGGCAACAAGTTGGGTGCACTGACCAGGCACAGAAGCAATGGAATCTTGATACTTTCATCGATGAGAAGGAGCAGGCCAAACCAATTTCCAGCAGTGTGCCAGTGTGCCAGCAGCTGACCCACCAGGAGAGATTCAGATGGTTGCTGCCGGGAATCTTACGCATGTACACCACAACCTCTATGCGTGAGTGAGGACATGACCGCTTAGACTGCCTGCTCAGTCCTCGTTTATCGGCACTCCCCAATCTTAAGCTTTGAATCTATTGCATTGCAGAAACTAAACAATGTAATTATTCAGGTTTCCTGCTTAGGTTAGTTAGTGTCATTCCAAACATTTGCTGGTGAAAGAAGGTGAAAGTAGATCAATCTCACACACACACATATATCATATATATATAATATATATATATATGATTGAAGTGCAAGCCAATGTTTAGATTAATGGATTTAAACATATTTACACCGGCAAACTTTCTCACATCAATAGCAGTTCCTGTGCGCCTCGCGCCTGTGCCATGGCTGAAAGACCCGCCAAGTCCAGAGAGGGATGGGGACTTTTTGTCAGTGGACTTCCCAATGAGGCTGGAGCAAAGATGTTGATTTTTGACATGAAACCTGATGGTTTTCCAAGATCAGTGTATATACATACATGTGCAATCATGTGCAAATCGGAGGAAGTTTAGAAGTCAAACTTCCGACTTATGGACAGACGACGCAACAATTGTGAGAACAGTCAGAGAAGAGAAAGAAGATCAGACAGGAGAGGGATCCGAAGAAAGGAGATCAAGGCGCGTGAAAAGGTAGAAAAGTCGCGAAGCATTGTGTTTTTCCAATTCCAATGTTTTCTGGCTGCGGAGGGTGGAAAAGTATGCTCGCTAAAGCGGCGGGTGGGGAGCCATCCGGTTGTGACGCGAAGCACATTTAGAAGTCAAAACGTGCAAAGCACCTCGGGTTCGGATCACTTTTGGAAGTTGAGATGTGGCAAGTGCACGCCAATGCGGCGCGAAGCCCATTTCCAAGTCAAAATTAAAAAACACGGCAGTGTCGGAGCGCTTGGAAGATGAAGTGTTCAAAAAGCGCACGCGGCTGTGGCGTGAAGCACACTAAACAAGGCCTCAGCCCTGGAGCACTTTTGGAAGTTGAGCGGTTCAAAAAGCGCACGCGGCTGCAGCGCAAAGCACATTTCGAAGTCAAAAGTGTTAAAAACTTATGGTCTCCGACCAGTTTTTGAAGTTCGGATGCGGTTTTGCGTGGCAGGCGCGCTGGGCCCTGCAGCTTGCCAAAAGTGACAAAAACGTGAGGGTCTTGCTTGGGATCTGTAAGGAGGCATTCCATGTGGCAGGCACGCTACAAGAGACATTTCCATCAGACATGTTAGGAGGTCAGGGCGCTGATTTCGTGAGAGGGGTTTTCATTTTTGTGGCGTGACAGATGATTTTGCGTGACAGGTGCAGCACTTTGTATGACCGTGACAGGTGCAGCACTTTGTATGACCTGGCCCCGCTTTTTCGTGGCAGGCGCAGTACTTTAGACAGATGGAGTGGAAAAATCACAAAACGCATTGGTACGAGGCCGCTGTCAGGTCTGCACTCAACTTTCCGTTTTTGGAGGAGGTTTCGCAGAATTTCTCGTTTTGGATCTGGCAACTTTCGACACATAGATAGATAGATTAGATTAGATTAGATTAAGATTCGATTAGATTAGATTAGATTACATTAGACTAGATTTAGATTAGATTAGATAGACAGACAGATAGATAGATAGATAGAGAGATAGAAAGAGAGAGAGAGAGAGAGGGAAAGAAAGAAAGAAAGAAAGACAGAAAGAAAGAAAGAAAGAAAGACAGAAAGAAAGAAAGAAAGAAAGAAAGACAGAAGGATAGAAGGAGAGATAGATAGATAGATAGATAGATAGGTAGATAGATAGATAGATAGATAGGTAGATAGATAGATAGATAGGTAGAAGATAAGATAGATAAGATAGATAAGATAGATAGATAGATAAGATAAGATAAGATAAGATAAGATAAATAAGATAAATAAGATAGATAGATAGATAGATAGACAGAGAGAGAGAGGGAAATACAGAGATAGAGAGCGACCGAGCTAGATCGAGATAGATAGTCAGAGAGATAAATGAACAGATAGACGGGGGGCAGACAGATAGATAAAGACAGAGAGATCGAGAGAGAGAGAGAGAGAGAGACAGAGACTCAGAGCCTCAACCACATTTCGGTCCATCAGTGGGTTCGCTCTGCCATCCATGTATCACAACAACCCACCTCTCCTAAAAGTTTCTTATTTTTTAAACTTCCGCCACCGCCTTGCGCGGTACTACTGGCATTCATTCTTTTTCACTATATTAGATACGATTTGTATTATCCACCATTCTGGTTTGAGACGAAGGTTTCGGGATGCAGTGCGACTTCCTGACATTGAACAGTTTCTGATTCGTTTCTTCGATTTCCAGTTCTCAGAGAGTTGCAGGTCGAAGAGGATGATTTGGATGAGGCGTTTCGGCCCTTTGGAGACCTGACCAGTTTGCATTTGCCTTTGGACAGGACTGTCAGGGCCGGATGGTCATTCGACGTGTTTTCTGTTGAAAAACAATGATGGTAAAATTGCTACGAAACTGTCGTTAGCGATGGGACCTTTCCAAATTATGTCGATGTCCTTTTTATGAACAAGGAGTTTTGACAGCCGCACATATAAGTAAGAACTGGACTGGCCTGCAGGATGACAGGGTTTGCAAAAGGCATCTTGGCGAAATTTTTGACTGAAATTCTGAAAGTCGGCGCTTGCACCCCATCCAACTCCTACTTGCAGGATCTTCAGTTCAATGTTTGGATGTTTTCCACTAGCGGACTAACGAGTATTGATATCAGGTCTCACCATCTACACAGTGTGTTTCCAATGTCGGTAGTTCCAGTTGATAAACCACCTGCTTAGATGCAAGGCTACTGTATGCTGGAATACCGGACGCATGCTGAAGCATTGGCAGCTTTATCTGCTATGAACGGCAGCAAATTGTAGCTTGGCCCATTGACACTGCAGCATCATACGGTTGAATCTCGCTATATCTGTTGTGTATGTTTTGACATTGATCATTGATCTATTAAATCACACTGAATCACCTAGGAAGGGAAAACCCATAGAAGTTGACTGGCTTTGCAAGGAGAGGGTGCATTTGAGTTCCGTCCATTCGTAGCAAAATGTTGTTTTTTTTGTGACTGAAACCTTGGAGGAGCCACAAACAGGACGTGATGCTCGCTCGCGCTCTCCCCACAAGAATGCGAAGTGATGGTTGTATTGCTACAAGAAATGTACTCACGGGTCCTACAGCAACCGCCCCAGTTCTGGGACTTTGCTTTGCAGCACTGTAGCACATGCAATGATCCAATGGTATTCCTTTTATGGACAGCCTTGCCAAAGAGCGAGGCATAGAGCTTGCGACGGGAGATCAAAATATGTTAACATCTGGTGCCACTTTCACATCCTCACAGGTTGATTTGTCAACCTCAGATGATCCCGGCGATGTTCATATTCAGTCATAGTTTCATAGTATGTCATAGTTCATTGCTTCCTTTATTGATCAGACTGTCGTGTTTTCTCGCCACAAACTTACCTCAGTCGCTTGTGCCTTGTTTGCAACAGCTGATACAAAGAAGGTGAACTGAACCAACAAGGACAACTGATACCAGCCGCCAGCGGTAGTTCAATGTTTCAGACATTCCCACCCTACCACCGCTCCACCGCTCCACCGCTCCACCGCTCCATGCCAGTTGGCGCTTGTGCAGCAGACCGGGAAGCTTCCTTCTTTAGAGGCATTGGGGTGGTAGTTTCGCCTAGGCTAGCCATAGTCACTACTAGACACAGCGATAGGCTCTATACAGTGCAGCTGGGTGACAAGAAGCAAGAGGCAAAGGAATTCCGGAATTTGCTTGGTCTCCTGATGCCCTTTGAGAGTGATGCGGCCTGCTCCAGCCGGCCCCAGGAGCAGCAGCAGAAACTGCTGATGAGACGTCAAGAAGTGCTTGCGGAAAGGAGGTGCCGTGACCAACCCAACCCCGTTGGATGAGGGAGAAAGACGGAAGAAATGGTAACACAAACACCTCTGCCTCTTGGACAAGAGATGGCCCACAATTGAACAGACTTAGCATTGGAAGTACAGTCACACAGCAAGCTGGTTCCAGCTGTAGCTTGCGGCCTGATGCATGACAGGAAGCGCGAGACCCTCCACGGCTTCGCAGACATAGAGGAGTTAAATTGCAGCTGTGATGCTGAAATGTGGTGAAGGGAGTGAGGGGTGCAAACCTAATTAGATTCAATGACTCTAGCAGCCGGCAAGGTGGCATTGTTGATGAGTAAAATCAAAACGGAAGTCCACTTTACTCTTGATGGAATGCAATAGCTTCCTCATTCTTGGCAATTGGGCATTCGGAATTTTGTTATTTTGCGGTGATATTATCCTCTGGGCCTCAAGGTGATCGCGGCTGTTCTGTCGAACAGGCATACAGCAATGGCCGGAACTTCTGGCAGCGGTTCGGTGGCAGAGTCGCTGCTGCCTGAAAGCAATACATGTTGTGGTGGCCTGAAACGTGATTTTAGAAAATGGATTCAATGGAGGAATCCCAGTGGAAGCATAGGGAACCGCTTGCCGTGGCAATTCCTATGCTCTGTGCTCTTGATTCTTGAGATGATCCCCTACTTCATTTGTGTCAAGCACTCTTGGGTGCTCTGCGTTATGGGCGGTTTTTTTGTCATCAAGGCAATGGTTGAAGTCTGGGGGCAACAGACACCAACTTGGATCGTTCCAGGGACTTGCTGCATGCTAGTTGTGGTGTACACCCTCATCATCCCAACCGTTGCCTATATGTACGGCTACTGCACCATGGCATCCGACATCCACTTCCAGGGCCGCGACATGGTGGCCCTGGTCCTCTACTTTGGTGGCTCCCTCTTCTCGTTGGCATATGAGGTGGGTCGATTCCGCTGGAAGGCCCAAGCGGAAAATAAGGGCGGGCTCCATACAGTAGGACTGGCAGCTTGGTGCATTCATCCCAACTATTTGGGCGATCTCTTCACCTACACTGGCTGGGCTTTAGCTTGTGGTACCACTTGCGCTGTCAGCATACCCATCCTTATGATTTGGACCTTTGTCCTCTTTGTGGTGCCGAATTCGGATTTCTACTTGGCAGAGCGGTACCCGGTGGAGTTTCCAGCTTATGCTCAGAAGACGGCCACTCTGATTCCTGGGCTTCGTTCGAAGGTGCTTAGTCAGATCCTGGCATGGACTTGCTTGATGACTTCGGTCTACTTATTTTGTTATGCTTGTCCCGGACCATGTGGATACTAGACTTTAGGCGCCCTTGGCCAAAGTTGCCAACTTTTAGGTCTTAGGTGAATTGAAGTTGACGGTGATGAAAGGGGCACAGCAAGTCAAGCGACTCCAGGCTGGTTTGGCTACTTAGCTTCCACTGCACCTGTGATGCGCATAGATGCGCATAGTATAGATTTCAGGATCATGCTTATTCGACCGGGTGTTTCAGATATATCTATTTTCCATCCTGCCTGGGACGCTGATCAACATTGTTTGTAGATTCTTGTTTGATTATTTTTGCAGAGCGTTTGAAATCAGCAAGCATTCAGATGCATTTGGACTTCGATGTGTTTCCATTGGTCCGCAAGCTGTTTCAAGTTGCTGTGCTCAGGAGCGGCGGCTCAAAATCAAGCGGAGAGTCATTGCTGACGAGGTGGGTACCTCAGAGTCCCTCAGAGCATACGAAAATCCTCCCAAATCATCCAAAATATCCCAGCTGTTGGGTTGATGATGGTTGATGCTATTGGGCATCCCCTCCTCCCTTCTGGCTAGAATATGCTAAAACCCGTTTCTCATTTCGTGACTGCTCAGTTACAACCGCAGCAACGCTTCGAGGGCGAGGCTGGTGCCATCGCTTGCTAGTGAATTTGGAATGAGATATTGGATGAAAGCCTTGACGTCTTCTAGCACACGAAGAATTGCACCTGAGAATTGCAGAGGTTTGTGGAAGCACCTGGCCAAGCGCTCCTGATAGACTGAGAATGAATCTCATAAGACTCATAAGTCTGATAGGCTTTGCCCCTATTGGTAGGTTAAATCCATTTAAATCCATTTAAATCCCTCTTAAGACCCCCACAGCCGATTCACACCATTTTGCCATTTTGCCTTCGGTATGATGCAGGTGGTTGAAAGCAATCTCAGAGGGCCTCATCCTGGCCTGCAAAGATCTGTTGGGTGAGCCGCTAGTGGGGCACGAGATTTCGGCAGCCCCAGTGCCAACGGCTTACGATTTTGTCCAATGTTTGGAAGTAATGTTATGAGCGGTTGGAGTTTTAGTGGCTTCCAAGTTCAAGTCTGTGTGTTTGTCATTGTTTGTCGTGTTTTGTCTTAATGATTCGTCTATGTGCGGCATTTTACCCGGTGCAGCCTACTGATATCTACTGTACTGATGCAGGTACACGTGGTGCAACTCAAGGGATCGAAGAGACTTGCACCTGGCTCGGAATCAGCAAAGGGATGAAGAGAATACGGAGAAAGGTACCATGTTGTGGCATGTTGTGGCATGTTGTGGCATGCAGACTAGTTAAGCCGGGCCAGCACTTGCTGATCAGATGATCAAGTTGGGTGATGTTGACACATCTTGGCACTTGAATAAACCAACGTGGCTGCCCTCAGCTGGATGGGCTCAACTTTTCTCATGCAATTTGTCCGAACAGAGCTACTTCCCGCAGCCGACGCAGCCGTGAGCCATGGGGGCAGCATGCTGCAAATCTGAGACGGCGCCTAGCTCTGATGCCACCGTAGATGCGAGGCCAGCCCTCGACAGTTCGCTGCAGGCTTTGCCTCCGGTGGCAGGTGGCAACACAGAGAAGGAGCGCGTTTACTCAGTGAAACTCACCAAGGCCGGTGATATGAAACTGGGCTTGGATGTAGACTTCATGGCGGAGCGTTCAGTCCTGCCAATCATGACAGTCACTGGAGGTGTGGCCGAGAGTTGGAATCAAGAGCATCCAGAGCTGTCCATCTCCAAGGGGGATAGCATTTTGGAGGTCAACGGGGTCTCAGGTGATGTGGCAGGAATGCTGGATAGGTGCAAGACCGATGTGGAGCTGGAGCTTACTCTCTGCAGGTGTCTCAACTATGATCACCTCGTGTCAGACTTGGAGAAGTTGATCTCAAACAAGTGCTGCGGACCAATCTTGATTCGCCTGTCATGGCATGATGCTGGTGTCTTCAACGGAAAAGATGGTTGCCCCAATGCTGCCATGCGCCTGTCAGGCAGTGGTGAGCATCGCATGGCAGCCAATGCTGGCCTACCCGAGGTTGCTATCGGACTTTTGAGAGGCATTGCTGACAAGTACGTTCCTAGGTTGATCTCCAATGCGGATTTGTGGGCTTTGGCTGCCAATGTTGCAATCAAGGCCATGGGAGGTCCAGACATCCCCACGCGCTTCGGGCGCATTGACGTGACGAGTTCAGCAGAAGGTGTAGCAGATGCAGCTGGACGTCTTCCAGATGGTGACAAGGATGCCAAACACATCCGAGACATCTTTGGGCCCAAGGGCTTTGAGGACCAGGACATGGTGGCCCTGTCTGGGGCACATACTGTCGGGATGTGCCACATCGAAAGGTCTGGCTTTGAGGGGGCCTGGACTGCAGACAAGCAGAGGTTTGACAACTCATACTTCAAGGATCTCCTGAACAAGAAATGGGAGAAGGAGAACAATGCTAAAGGAAAGCCTCAGTACAAGTGTGGAGACACGATAATGCTGACTACTGACATGGCTCTCATTGAAGACGAAGCCTTTAAGGTCTACGTCAAAAAGTATGCAGCCGATCAAAAGGCGTGGTACGAGGACTTCATGAAGGCATGGGTGAAGCTGCAGGAGTTTGGCAACAACGAACTGAGGGACATTCTTTGAGGTGGACAGGCCATTGATGCTTGGCTGCTTGACATTGACATGTGTCAGCGGCCTGGCGGCTTTGTCTGTCTCACGCAAGTTTAAATCGTTCCCAAATCCCATCATGACAAGCAACCCCTTCGCGTGAGTCTCACCTAATTCACGATTTCACGAGAGCAGATGGACATGAATATCATGAATGGTGCATCGAGCATTTGGCATGTCCTTACGCAAACAATCGACAGCAGGCATTGTGCACCAAGCATTGCTGGAGTCTGCTAAAGAGAAGTGAGTTGAATTGACATGGATTGATTTGGTGTTTGCATCAAATGTGCCTTCCATCAGTTTGACTTGCTATGAGGCAATCCAGAAAGATGACAGATCTCAGCCACGTGAGGTGGACAGCACCTTCTATTGGTGAAATTGAGAGCAACATGAAGGTCCCAAGAAATAACTCATTCTCCAAATGAAACCAGGAAGAACACCAAATACCAATGCTGCTACAAGTGGTTAATATTGTTAGACTTCCGAGTTGATTTGTTCAGATTCCAGGCCGCTGATTGGATTGTCTCTTGCCTGGCTGTGATATTGAAACCCCCACCATCCCTCCACAATTCTTGCTCAAAATGTTGATTTATTTTGCATCAAAATGGTCTGAATTGCTCAGCCCTGACAAATGTTGGACCATTAAAACTTATGGAAACATACAGGAGCAATCCAAGTTCCACCTCATGATATATGATGCTGTTGATTGTCATTTCTAGTTAGCCTTATGATTTACATCTGTATAGCATTGTATAGCATCATGCGCTGTCTTTTTTTCACAGCGAATCTCTTTGTCAGGTCATCCTCTCACTTAGATGTCCCTGGACCTGGGCAATACATAGGCTGCCCTGCTGTGCCCTGTTGGGTGTTGTGTCCTTTAATAAAAAGGATTGAGGAAACCAAGCCATGTTGGGAAGACCGGTAGTTGATGGTAGTTGGCTGTATCCAGTCCTGACCTCTGTGGCTATTGTAAAGTGACTTTAGTGATTTAGTGCACACCGAGTGCTGCGTGAATGAGCATGAATTACGAAACAACTTGGATTTCACGCAGAATCTCCAGTCTCTGACTATCTGCAGCTGTTTGGGCTGCAATGGCAAGTGCTGGCTGTGAAGGCTTTGGGGCTCATGCCAGCTGACCATGTCCTAAGTCTTTGGCATGGTGCAGCGTAGCTGGTCTGGTGTTTCTTCCTAGGCAGCAAGGCACTGCCATGAATCCGCGCTTCATTCCACCTGCCCGGCATGCCTCAACGGGCCGCAGCCGGGTCAATAGCCGCAGCCGACCTGCAGAGTCTCTGTTTGCAGAGTCCCCAGCATCACAAACGCGGCGAAAGTTAGAAGAGTTGGCCATTGAATTGGGTGCAAAGAATTCAGGAGCTGCAACCTCGCAGATCTCGCCAGGTCAGAGAGACTCAGCACTGGCCAGCTCTTCGCAACTCGGTCTGACCCCCCTGTGGTTCCGTTCGCTTTTCAGGCATAACTAGTGTAAAAGATGATGAAGTCTGTGACCAACCGCTCCACCCCACACAGCTTTTGCATATGGGTGGAATCTGAGGTCTGGAATGGCAGTCATGAACAAGACAGAAGAACTCCGTAAGGAGAGATTGCAGAAAGCAATTGCAGGAACTGCCCAGCCAAAAAGTAAGCCGAAGATGCCAATAGCAGCTCTTCATGAAAGACCCGATCGCACGCCTTCATTCAGCCAGCCTGCGCCAAAACTGGGACAGATACTTGGTATCGTTTGAGAACATACTATGTGCAAGTTGTTCTCGACCCCTCATGTATACTGTGCGCATATTCATGACGTTTGTTATTAAACGTAGCATTTAATTATGGCATGTGTTTCCCAGGTTATTTTTGGGTGCGTTTGGGTCCTTTTGCTTGGATGAATGATGAACTTGCTCATTCCCAGCCCAACAGGAGTTTTTGTCCCGACCAAGTTCTACTGCGCTTTCAGCAAATCATGATTCAGTGGAGATTTAGATAATCATCCATGTCGATGCAGAGATAAGGATAGAACATGATAGAACCAATCAGTGCTGGGGGAATCTCCAAAAGAAATACGGAGATCACAAACCAAATTGAGGATATCTTGACATTTTTTCAGAAGTCTTCTCAGAAAATATGCAAGTCCCCTCTAAGAATTACTTTCCAGATTTGGGGGTAGGAGGAAGCTGAAATTGTAAGGTGGAGCGACTGCTACAGGAGAGCACAACATGTATAGTATACATTGTACTTGTATAGTATGGGTTAAATACTTTGGAGTTTCAAACTGAAAGCCAATCCATGCCAATCCTAGTTGCAAAGTAGTGGCTGAACGGAAGCCTGGAATCACAACAGTTCCTCCAACAAGCACTGTTTGCACATGGACGGTTCCCCTTTAAGTGGCCATAAGTGGCCCCACATGCTCACGAGAGCGCAAAATGGAATGGCGTCGCAAAAATGGACCAGGTTTTCGTGAGTGAACATTTATGTTGTACATATATATATATTTGTATATAAATACCTATAATTTATAGAACGATATTATATTATATATATATGCATTTGAAAAAGATGGGATTGAGATGCTCTCTCCAACAACTAAATGATGGCTGAAGTCCCAAAATCATCAAAAATCCGTGTCCCCCAAATCGTGTGCACGTTTGCCTTGTTCGATCTTGCGCAAAGGTTTGAATGTCCAGTCCATTGCCCGTTTCTTTGTTAAACAGATTCTAAATGGGTGTGGCTGAAGATGAGGTACACCCCTAAATGGCAAGTGCATAGTGACAATGACGATTGACCCTTTGATTTAGGGGTACCCTGCCTGTTTGAGTCAAATCCAAATAACCAAACTAGGCTGCAACTGTCAGTCTTGAATTGTGCGGAGCTGGGGAAATCCATGGAAATCCCAAGCGCAGCAGCGACCGGAAGGATCACTTTCTGATTTGCCACTGCCCAGGAGAAAGTCACAAGATCCTTCACAGCGCAGCACTTTGATGGACAATCGGGGGATCATGAAGCTTGCGGCAAAGGCTCCATGGCATTGAAAGGAAGGGTGAGCTCACAACGAGAAGCGCACATGCAAATGCATGTTCGTACATGTTCGTACATGTTTGTACTAGATCTTACTACTCTGATCTGAGGCCACAAAAGGCAAATATGTAAATAGTCAAGGGAAAGGCACCCCTGGCACAGCTCACAGCACCTTTTTTTGCTTCCAGACATGAACATGTTCAAAGCTGGGCTCAAATATATAGAAATACGATAAAATACGGTTTATCAAGATACATGATTTTCTGAAACAGGAACAGAAACATGATACATGTTAAATGTTTGCGACCATTTATGCCAAGACATGCCAAGACTGGACTAATTAATGTAATTACAACTAGAATTACCAATTTTACCAGTCCTTGTTCTCCAGGTCGGTGGCTTTGATTCCATGGGCTGCATTTTGCAGCTCACATGGATGGCTTGGCGCTTGGCTGTCACAAATGCACAAATGGAGAACATCAAGAAGAGTCTCTGGCCAAATCAGCAACGGACAGTGGGGAATAGTGAATTGAATACTGATGAATAGTGTGGATGTTTCCGAGGTTGTCAAGGAGTTTGCCCGCAAAGCAAGAATTGCAAATGAATGTCACAAGCATTTCTGTGGCCTGCGGTCACCGCGGTTTTAGATGATCCTGCGAAGTTCACTTGCCCTGACTTCCCGGATGTTTGAATTCAGGAAGGGGCGTGAACATCGGGTGAAAGTCGCCAAAACTGGCATGAAAAAGCACCGTGGCATGCGATTGGGTGCAACATGGTGCAATCTTCCTTGGCAAATGATATATGACGTGGACATTGTCCGGATGTGCAGGGTCTTGTCTACCAAATTATTCTAGAACTAATTGCTACAATATTGCTAATACATAGACAACGGGAAAAGGTTCAATTATGATCTGCAATTTTTGGTGTGTCTTCAATATTTTGAACTTGTCATGGCAGTCGGCTCTTCTTGAACCTGGCCATGGCAAACATCTGAGAAAACAAACAAAAAAAACATGGTATTCTGGCCCGAGCCAGAGCGTCCTCCCAAAACAATTGAGACAAAAAGATACCGACAATTGAATTGCCCTCCGGTAATCAAACGTGGCAACGGAAAATTCCCCATTTAAAGGTGATAGGCTGTTTAATTTCATGGGGTACCATTTGGGCGTCAAACTATCACTTTTTTTGGAGTGACCCCCCTAAATCCATCAGGGTTTATGAATCCCCTGGTTGACATTGCATGAATCCCTAGTTTATGAATCCCCTGAACGGGTAATGCTCATAATTCACAGTCAATCACTGAAGTCGGCCCAGCTTCAAGGCAGAGAGTGCATTTTGATAAACCCCCTCCTGAAGCTGATTCTGGGGAGGTGGACTTAATCGCTGATCTGGACAAGGCCTTAGAAGCTTGGATTCACAGCTACAGTGAAAATGTGATTTATGCATTTGTCACGCAGTGATTCTGCCTTTTTGCATGGAATGTGAACGGCGCCAGTGGTATCAGTTTCAAAAAAATTGGGCACTGGTGTTGTAAGATGTAGATGTAAAAAGTCAAGAGCAGAGGTCCACTACCCTTATATATAGGAGATCATGCATCTGCAACTTTTGCGAGCGCACACGTCATCACAAACACAGCCCAAGGAGCACCTTAGCAAGATCGAGACTATGCGGCCAAATCGATCTGACCCGCCGGATTTTGGCCCTTTGTTAAAGCTCTCACGTTATTCCATTGAACAGCAGAAGCTGAAGCTGAACAAGATTACGGCTGAGGAGTTTGCTCAGGCATAGCGATGCTCATGTCTTGACACTTTGGACATGTTCTGAACAATGACTGCAACATGATGCAACATGTCTAAAGGGCTTCAAACTGCGCGTGGCCAGCGGCTCTGTAGAATCATACCGAGTACAGTGTACAAGCTTGTTCCGTGTCAGCTGGCTCTATGCTAACGATGCTTGCTTGAGGCCATGGCAGTAGCATCCAACACACTGCTCAAAGCAAGAAAAGCAACCAGCACCAAGACTGCGAAAGAGGTTCGTTTAAGAAGTGCAGAGCTGAATTTGCGAGTTCAGCATCCGGCTCTGGAGCTGGAGGCACGCTTGTGGGTTGTGGTCTGATGCACGGGTCCTGTGGGAGAAATTGTTTCAAGATGCCGGAAGCATGCAGCCTCGCAGCCATTGACCCCTGAAAAGAACGCGGTGAATTTGTGAGTGGAGCAGTGGAGCCTGCTAATTGTCATTTTGCCTTGTCTTCAGGAGCTCCGACTGGCACTGCTGGCGTTGGAATCGCTTAGGGAGGGAAAGATGGGAAAGGTGAGTCATTTGAGGAAGGCACAGCAGCTACTGCTGCAGCAGAAGTTTCGCTTTGCAGCTTCCTCGTCCAAGGTGACCTCTGTGGACTTGGATCTTATCCTCCAAAGGTTGGAAGCGATCGAAAGCGAAGCCATTGAACCTGTTCCTTCACAGCCTACCACGGAACCCCAAGAAACAAAGGGTTTGTCCCCAAAAGCAGAAGCAAGTACCCTTCAGAGACCGATGATACCACCAGATCGTGGTCAGAAAAAGAACAGCCAGGACAGCACTCCTCGTGTTGATAGCAGAACCTCTACCTCTACCTACAATCAACCAAGACAAAGCCATGGCAAAGCAGAGGCTGATGCAAGCATCAAAGCCGCAGCGCTGCCACAAGAAGCTGACACCACAAGTCAGAAAAGAAAAAGCAGCAGCAAAGCAGCACCTGAAGCACCTGAACAGCAAGACCCTGGCACCGACAGAGAGGAAGTGCCGGAAGAGGTTGGCATGACCAGTCCGAAGAGAGAAAGTAGCGGCAAAGAAGAGGCTGTTGGGAGCGCCAAAGCAAAGGCACTGCCACAAGAACCTGACACCACCAGTCAAAAAAGAAATAGCAGCAGCAGAGCAGCACCTGAAGCACCTGAACAGCAAGAGGTTGGCATGACCCGTCTGAAGAGAGAGAGCAGCGGCAAAGCAGAGGCTGATGGGAGCGCCAAAGCGGAAGCGCTGCCACAAGAACCTGACACCACAAGTCAGAAAAGAAAGAGCAGCAGCAAAGCAGCACCTGAAGCACCTGAACAGCAAGACCCTGGCACTGACAGAGAGGAAGTGCTGCAAGAGGTTGGTGTGACCAGTCCGAAGAGAGAAAGCAGCGGCAAAGAAGAGACTGATGCAAGCATCAAAGCGGCAGCGCTGCCACAAGAAGCTGACACCACAAGTCAGAAAAGAAAAAGCAGCAGCAAAGCAGCACCTGAAGCACCTGAACAGCAAGACCCTGGCACCGACAGAGAGGAAGTGCAGCAAGAGGTTGGTGTGACCAGTCCGAAGAGAGAAAGCATGAAAGCAGGGCGCAAAAGTCTAGATGACATAAAGCCTACAGAGAGACGATCGCTTGAAGGCGCAGGCCCATCCAGCATGGGGAGGGACAGCACTTCCAGATCGATATCCAAGGTTCTGGACCCCGAAGATTGGGACAGTGCGAGGGAAGACTTGCCAGCTGGATCGCTGCCAGAGGAAGTGAGAGAACAGCATAGGCGTTCATCCCAAATGATGGGCCTGGAAGAAAGCCGAGGCCATAGTCAAAATGATGATAGAGCAGAAAAGCTGCAGGTTTCCACTTTTCCCACTGCAACCTCCAGAAGGTCAGACGAGGTGAAAGGAACTTGGCAGGTGCAAGACAGAATGCTGCAGCCCAGCAGGCACACGTAGGGGCTGCCAGTTGCCAGAGATTGATTTGGAACATGGTGCACCCGTACTTTGGCATTGATATCTTCTAAGCCGTGATATATATATATATATATACATACATACAATTATAAAAACATAGAATACATGCCAGGTCTACCAAAAGAAGTGGAGCAGTAGAAAGCTTTTTCCCATGTTTAAAGCAGTTTTGCAGGGAAGATGAAGACGATGACAGCTCTTCAGAGGATGATGGCTTCTCCGCACAGGTCATCGCCTGAAGAAGGAACCAGGAGACAGAGAGCGAGAGAGACAGAGAGAGAGAATGAGAGGTGCAATATGTGTATGAACCACCATACAAAGAACATCAAGGAACAAGATATTGCATTGTTATGTGCATTGTTCAATATTTGCTGAACTCATGACAGGAAAATATGTTCGCCCTCGGGATGAACATGACTGTAATTGATGCAAAATCATGCAACATTCAAGTGCTATGTTCAAGTGCTACATCAACCAGTTGGGGATGGATTGGCTCAACATGTGCGGTGTGTTTGGCACTAAGTGATCCCCATGTGGGGCGGGTAGCTCCCAAAGCCCTGGTCGATGAGGTGGTGATTCAATCCTGGAGCTGGTTCGCATGGCAAAAACGCTTGGTATTGGCTCGTCGTGTTGCTCGCTACATGGCAAAGGTGCACAGCACACAGGACATCAAAGTTAACTAGTTGTGGAACCTGGGATCTTCTCACCATTCACTTTGTTCATAGACTCATAGATCTTTCCCAAAGCAGTGCATGTGTGTGTGTCAGACATTTATTGGTAGTATATTATAGTTTGTTAGTTATTCGTCATACAAGAATGCATCAAGAAACTACAAGGAAAAGAGCATGGCAAAATTAGCACTGATCTTTTTGGCCAGAGGGTGACAGACTTTACCAAGCGCTTGAATGTGAGGACTTTGAGAGCCTTTTGCTCGCACTATCGTGGTTTCAGCACTCGCAATTTGGCAAGATAGATTGCGGTATGTTGTGGTTGTTTCGTTTTTTTTTATATGCTTTTCAGTTTTCGCAGTTTTGCTGACAGCCATTGACAGCTCGTGTTTGCGGAAATGAGTTGCAGAATTATATATATATATAATTATATATATATTATAGATTCGCATGATCTCGTATGTTATGCTGGCCAATCTGAAGCGCAGAGCACATCTTCATGCTCCAGAGGCGCAAAGACCCAACGCACATGAACACGCGTGTGGTGCCTGCAGCCCGAAGTGCTTCTCGCCGTGATCAGTTTCCGAATGTAACATGTTCTCTTGCACATGTTGCTTCCAGTATTTTCGAGGCACAAAAGGGGCATGTTTGAAACTCAACTCTACTTCACTTCCGTGAATTTTTGGACTGCTGCAGAACTGTTGCTCCAGCTGCAGGAAGTTTTGTACACAGCATCCTGGGCTCTTCGCTGGTTCCAACATCACCGCTCGTTGACACGTGCTCGGCAAGCTGCACTGGCAGCTGCACGAAAACACCACGCTGTGGAGAACAACTCAAGTGCTCTGCCCCATGGCGCAAAAGGTCCAGGTAATTTGAGACATGTTTAGTAAATGATTAGGATTTTGAATCATGGGTGGCAGATGCACGCATCTACTTAATCTACTTTTTCGATCTCAAAGTGGACACATTCATAGTTCACTGCTTGGTGTGGAAATCCTGATTTGTACTGTACAGAACCACTTCTCCTGAGCCTGGGTTGCTAACCACATGCAATATCTCCATCGCACATTTGCATGTTTGGATCATGATGATCATACAGCATACTGCACATATATGCACATATGCATTATTATTATCCCCCACACTGGAGACAGAAGGGGCCCATGCGCCTAGTTTATGCGAGGGTGTCACCTGCTTGACCTATCACCTCAACTCGAGGAGCCATTTGATTCACGCGGCTTACTGGGTGGTGCGCTGGTTCGAGATCTACAGACAGGACAGGATACAGAGAGTCAATCGATGTCAATCGAGTTCGTTGAGCACTGCACAAGATGAAATATCTCTGAATTTCCCAGCCCTGCAAAACATTGCAAAACCCTGGTGGTGAACTGCCAAAATTATCCCAAACTAGGAATGTGACAGTGTGGCAGGTCCACTTGGCCAGGAAGGCTGCACTCTACGTGGCCAGAACGCAACCTGGAATGAAATGAAACTGCAATCAAATTATATACACATATATTTAGCATAATTATACAGATAAATGAAAAAATGATTCCAGATGTGTGACTGTTACGGATGGGCAGTTCCAGGGTCGAATCAGCCCATGGATTGCTCCAAGAGATGGCTACCTTTGTCACAACTTGTAGCATGCAGTAGCTGGCCCTTCATTGATTCATTGTCAAGTCTCCAGTCTGGGCGGATGTGCCGCATAGTCTTCCAGATGTCACGAGCTCACAATTACCAGCTCTCTACCAGCTCTCTCAAGTTTGCAAACCTTCTTTGACAACGGGTGAGACTGGAAGAGCCGCAGAACACAATTCGCATAAGCGCCGGGCAAGTGACTCTGGTGTCTTTGAGGCAACATGCTGCAGCAAGACAGCCTGGTGGCATCGTCACTTGCCCAGAAAATGAGCAAAGGTTAGGAGATTTCCTTGCAGGGCAAGTCCACTTAAACACCGATTTACGTGTGGGATTGGCTTTGCAGCCAAAGAAAACGGGACGACGTGCTATTGGCAACAAGGCTTGTCAAGACTCATATCAGCCCTTGGCTGTTTATGCGCTACAAACCGACGAAAGTTGAATTCTTGCGGTTCATGGTCCTGTAGGGTCCACACCAGAAATTGTTGGGTTTGCCCCTCAAAGGCCAATGCCCGGATATTCGCGCTGGGATGCAGCAAGCAACGACACACATTCGTGGCATGTGGTACCTGTTGAGGTCAGCAATTACTTGATTTGCGCCACTTGGGCTCTTCGATGGTTCGAACTGAACCGCCAGAGATATGCCACTTGTCTTCACTTGTCATCACTTGTCATCACTTATCGCATGGGAACATTCGACTGCAGGGTATGGTCCACCCCAGCCGCACACATCATCGTAATACTATCATATGATGCGAGTATATGCCAGCTATGGTCAAGGGTAAGGAGATGTCAACTGATTGAAGTTGTTTTTGTGCTCTGCTGCTATTGTTCGTGAGGCGCTTAGGCAAAACTGTACTTAGTTTCTGCAGTATTCGAAGCTAATTGCTCCCATACTGCGGCGGTTCTGCAATGTTCTGAGGACGTGTCACGCTTCTATGATTTTGCTGCCACTTAGCATCACATTTGGCAAGTTTTCTCGACAGACTGGCACTAGGCCCTACTAGGCCTTCTGACTTTAGAAGCCACACTGAATTTCAAGTCACGGTCAAGCCAAATACTGTGTTGGCAGTTCTGTGCCAGTCCGCTTTGATCAGACACAAAGGTTCGCCAAGCTCGTCACGTTTCTGCAGTGCAAGCAACTCCACTGGCCTTGCGCTGGTTTCACTGGCAAAGAGTGCAGTCGCAACGCAAGGGCGCAGCGGACCAGTCTTGTTTGCTTACTCTTGTGTAAAATTATGCAGAATATGCAAAAGACTGCAAAAGTGGAACAGTAGAATTTCCCTGCAGGACAAAATGGCACAAAAGAACATGGCTATGCGTGTGCTACAGGGTCCGAAAGCTTTGGCTACAGCGTGGTTTGACTACTTCCGACAAGTTCTATCCTCCAGGCCTCGATGCCCCCTGTGCCAATACCAAAGCTTTTCCCATCGGAGGATTCACTGATCTGTTTCTTCAGGCACCAAGCTGAAGGCGCAGATGCTGCTGCACAGTCCAGGGAGATTTGGACCGATCGTTTGGACCGCACAAAGGTCCTGCGCCTTTGCGGCCGCTGGTTCCAGCGGCAGCATCAATTGCGGCTGGCTGAGCGTCTCCAGCAACGCCTGAAAGACATTCCATCCGCCGCAGGGGAGTGGAGTTTGCTAAGTACCTTGGAAACTCATCATGTGATATCAGTTTTTCATAGTTTTTCAAGAACACACGCACAATATATATATATATTATATATATTATATATATATATATTTATATATATATGTGTATATGCATGTATAATAATAATGATGATCATGATATTTAATAATTATAGTAATATTGCTCACTCATTCTTTTCAGTTGGCAAATTGTTCAGGTATTGTTTGGCACCATTGGCGGTTGTCATGCGCGTCCACCTTCAAGCGGCGGAAAGACCGGCAGATGCGTTGGACGCATTTGTTTGGAGCCAGTCTTTTGGCCGGAGGCCTGGCACTTTAGGTGATATGCCATGATATACCAGGGCATACAGGATATGTATGTAGATGTGTATATGTACCCCATTTTGAGACAAAATCATTAGTTGCAAACCCATTCTTTAGTATGCAAAGTCGAGGCGAAGTGTCAGTGCAGCTTTGCCTCCAGGGCTGGTATCAAGAAGCGGTTGCTTTGCCAGCACCGATTGCGCCGAAACAGTCCCCTAAGAGAGATCCTGAGCAAACACTTCATGAACTTCATGGAATTTGACCATTTGCATGAGTCCACCGGGCATCAGATTCTGCCAGCATTTGATACGACTGAGGTGAAGGGGAGCTGTTTGCGAAGGGCATGGGATACACTTTGCACAGACAGGCGGAACGTTTGATGAGGGACAAATCTCCTGACTACAAGGGTTCTCCGATGTTCTCCTGCACACCTAGACGAGTTCATACGAGTTCTTGGGTCTTGGGTTGTTGATGTGTTTTTCTTTCTGGCCGGCAGCGGTCAGCTGCAGTCTGCACCCACTTTTGATCATCCACAAAAGTTTACAGGGGCTGTCGCAGGTCGCTATCGTTAACTATGGAGCTGCTGATGAAGACTTGGCAAGCATGGACCTATGAGATGGCCAAAGGCAGAGCGTTTCGAGTTCGGTGCCCAGGTCCCAGCAGGTTGGACACAAGAAGATCATGGACAAATCAGATCAAATCAGAATGTGGAAATGACGATAATATGTAAACATTGTAAACATTGGGACCGTTCAGATTGATTTGGTGCACCTGCTATCACCTGCTCAAGATCAGCCCTTTTTATATATTTTTATATCTTTGATCGTTTGAGTGTTTTGTGTGTTTTGTGCCCAGAGGTAATGGACGAAGCTATCCTTTTGCGTGATGATGGCCTGGAGCTGTGTGCCCGTGTGGCGCAACGCAGAGAGGAGACTGGACCGCCCTGGGCCATTTTGGCCATTTGGTGGTTCTGGGTGCGGGCGCCCGGAAGTTGCCACTCACAAGATTTGGTGAGTGGACCATAGTGGACCAATGCCTTTCTCGTTGTTTCTCGTTGTTTCTCGTTGTTTCTCGTTGTTTCTCGTTGTTTCTCGTTGTTTCTCGTTGTTTCTCGTTGTTTCTCGTTGTTTCTCGTTGTTTCCTGATTTTACTGTGTTGTGCAAGAACATGATAGCATTGATAACATCCTTGCAGGCAGGCAGATGTCGTGCTTCGCAGGGAACTCTCAACTCATTGCAGGCATGGCATGAATTTCAGCATGGTTCATCACGGTTCAGCTGAGCACGACCGCCACCATGATCTGGTAGATCTTGTTTGGGGCCACTGGTGTTTGCCGTAAGTTGCAAGCCACCAAGATTTTGTTCAGCAGTCTTCTTTGCCCGTCCATTTGCTCCAGGAGTTTGCTATGAACACTGCGGAGTACAAGTCTCAACAGCTGGCTCACTGTACGGAGTTTTGGCTGAACCTTCCACGACCCTCTAGTGGTTGGATAGAATGTGGTGAGCAATGCAATCAGCGTTTGCAAGCACATGTAGATGCAACCAAAGATGAACCTAGACAAGTATAGAGATATACTGTATAAGATATAAGTATATAACATATATATATATATAACTATATAAAAAAAAAACGTTTGTTTTTGGTGACCGCAAATGAGAAGAAAAGACACCGAAAAGTGAGATAGTCGTTGAGACAGAAGCACATAGAAGCACAAGAGCACAACTCCCAAGGAAATGCAAGCGCTTGCAGCGGAACGTACTCTGATTCCAGTCTGTGTCTCTACAGCTTGGCTGGCCTGGGTGTTGCTGAAGGAGGAGGCCACAAATGCCCGTTTCACTCCGGTTGCGATTTCAACTTCTTGGAAAGATGTTGAGTCCTTTTGTGGCAATTTTTGTAGTCTTTGAGAATGCTTCCAGTTCCAAGTTCCATTGCTATGTCACAGTCCTTTAATCTGTTTATCCATTTCCCCTGTCCGGCCGTGTCTGCATGTGCATGTGTTTCTTCAGGCAAGAGCAGCTCAGCGCGACAGAAGACTCGGGGAAGCCATGAAACGACCAGAGATGATGATGGCACGATCTTCGGAATTCTTGGGGCGACTGGAGCAATGTTTATACTTGCAGACCAGCATCTCAGTGTGATCCCCAGCTTTAGAAAGGCAGTATTCTTGTGGTGTGGCCGGTGGAAGTGATGACCCGCTGCCCAAACATACACAAAGTGCTCGATATGTGGAGGCCTGGCTCCGATATGTGGCTGTCAGTCAGATGGAGCGCAATCAGGGTGAGCTCCAACAAGCCAGGCCATGTTCTCCGGGAGGAGTGACACAGTGAGGGACTGCACGACAACGCCAGGACCACTTACAAGATCGCTTTGGAAGAGCACAACGCTGCTCTCGATGTCTCAGGACTAAAATACGAGGACCTGTGCTGGAAAATATTGTCGGATTCGTCCAGCGACATGCTGAAATCAGTGGTGCATCTGCTAAGTTCGGCCAACTCAGAATCTCGCTTTTGTCAATGGCTCTGACATGCTCTGAAACACTCTTCAGGAGTCTTTGGAAAAAAAGACTTTGGAGCTCAAAGAAGCTGAACAAAGGCAGCCTTTGGCATGCCATGAGCCACACAGAGCAACGCATTCATGGCACATCATGGCACCATGCTCTCACAGTGTCGGTTTAGTTTATATTCGGAAAAACATGGGGAAACAGTGGAAAAGGCTGAAAAACTCAACAAATCTAAACAACAGGTTTCTTTTATTTTCACGTGACGGGCAGGTACACAGCTGCAACAGCAAGCCGACAAGCTGCTGGTGAAGCTTTGAAGCAAACAGTGGACCTTGCTGAAGAACACAGTTACATCGAAGCTGAGGAGAGCGCTGAGATGTTCTGTGAACCCCCTGTCATTTGACACAACTGCCTTCAATTTTGGTTGGGCGTGGTAAATCATTTAGAATTAAGATGACTTCATAGACATGAATTATAGTTAGATTCTTATGTATTCCAATTAGATATTGCCCCATACTTGTACAATCGATACAATGCTCCAAAGCCTGCAGAAGAAAGGGCAATCCCTTGAACTTGAATGCTGGTGACAGTTGTGCAGACTTGGGATGCAGGAGAGGTTTCAGAGTGAAGCGCAAAAATACGAGGCCCGTAGTGACCGTAGTGTAGGAGCTCGAATCGGTACAGTCGTGAATCCCACCAATATGAAAAAGTGATAGACATGACATGAAGGAAAAAATGACCTCATTCATCGTCATTCATTGGTTGAGTTTTGAAATACGATTTGTGCCAGGTAGCACTTGAAGCACAGGCATTGCGCCTGCGTACGACAGAAGACCACTTAGCAGCAGAGAAGCAGGCAGCAGAAGAGACCGAAGCCTTGGTCATGCAGCGCCACCAAGCTGCGTTACAAGCTTTGGAAACGAAGCATCAGTTGGGGTCTCTTGGCTTTGTGAGCTGCTTTTAGATTTTTTAAATGAATTTGAGATGGTTTGCAGTGGTTGCAAACAGTATGATGACATATGCAGGGCCGCAGGGCACACACTTCCAAAGCACACAGTTTTTGCTTGTTTTTGACTTGTCTTATTGAAAGGCCGTGGGCTGCAATGTGAACCATTCCTGCTTGGTATCGCATCTCGATGCAGGCTGAAACACGCAGAGCAAAAGATACAGCGAGCTTTGGAGAAGCACCGTTCAGACATAGAGATGAGGTACACTGGGGAGGCTGCATCCTTGCTAAGCTTCAGCAGAATTTGCTTTCCTCTTTGTATCGATTTGTACGCGTATCTATTTGCAGTATGTAAAAGATTTAAATGTTGATCATGTTAATCATGTTGTTCATAGTGTTTCCACATTATGGCGTCTCCATAGGCAGGAACGATGTGAGGAGTGCTTTGCTGCAAGAATGCCATCTTGCTGAGGACAAGAGACACCAAGCAGCAATGGCAGAAGTTCAGCTGGTTCTGGAACGGCACCTTTGGACGGAAAGTTTGGTGGTGGTTTCAGCATGATGTTTCCATTCCTGTTGGGAAAGATGAATCTCACGGACCTGGCTGTTTCCGAATGAGTTTACACAACCCGCACCAGGCTTGTGCGCCTGCGTGCTTATGTTGAAATTGTATGAAATTATCTTGGTTGACCATCTCTTTGCTCATTTGAGGCAAAGGTCGGAGATGGTTTCGACCTCAGTTCACATGAAGCACCTAGGCGCACGCCGGACACACACATGCTACGCCAGAGCTCGCAACCCACTTATGCCCCAATTGGCCGATGCCCGTCGATGCCTGCAGGAAAGCCTTGAAAGAAGGGAGGAATTGCTAACTCAACAAGAACAGCTGGCCGCAGCGCGCTGGATTCCTGGGAAGCACTTTTCAGCACTTTTCAGCCCGAATTATCCCGAGTTGACAGGCATCGTTTTTCAGCTTCCCTCGGCATTTGAAGAAATTGTATGAAATTGTTTGGACCCCAAAATGGGTGGTTTAAGAAGGCTAAAAATTAAAATGATCATTTTTTTCGGGCCCATTGGTATCCTTGATCCACACATGCCCGCCCAATTCTCACAAAATTGGACTGGTGAGATCAGGACCGCAGAAATGGACGACCTTCGACACGCTGCCACCTTTCAACAAGAGATCCACGCAAGGCAGCGGGAAGGCGCGTGACCGCGCGGTTGAACCATGGGCAACCTGGTGGGTGAAACCTTTCGAGTGAGTCACGGTGTTGCGGTCCAGGACTCTGCCCAAAATTCGTAATTGTTCCATATTTTTCCTACTACTAAACTAATTATACTAAACTGATCTAAACTGCCATTTGTGGGGCACAAACTGTAACTGATAGTATACGCAGCAGTGGCTGCATGAATAGCAGTTTCATGTTCATATTCCTGTGGCAAAGTTGATCTCGCTTTGCTTTCTCAGGCCAATTGGAGGAGGCTGCAAAAAATGCCCGGCTCACCACCAAGCACGAACTTAGCGAAGTTTTAATGCAACGCGAGGTCATGTAGCTTGTTTGAACCGATTTGATTTGGCATGTTTGGCTATCCAAGTAGAGGATGTGTATACCTTGTTATACACATATACATATATATATATATATACAGTACCCACTTTTTAGTATACAATATCAGATATATTATAATATTATATGAAGTTTAGCCTCTGATCCCAGCTGCCTTCAAGAAATCCAGTCCGGTCAGCTGTCTTGAACCAAGGCAAGAGGCTGCAGAACTCGAGTGCCGGGCTCTCTTGCAGTCTGCATCACAGCAAGAGGAGATGTCTTCACAAAGCTCCTGGTCTGAAGTGGCGAAATTGGTCGGGATGGAGATTCAGATCAAGGTGCTTCCAGATCTCAAATCAACAACTATCTTAAGCTTCGAAGGGCCCTCCTTCTCACACACACATATATGTAAAGATATTTATATACATCATTAATATGTGTTTGTATACATATATGATCATAAAAGCTGGGGTCACCAGTAGCCGGCTTAAGGTCGCCAGGCTGAGTTGCAAAACACCGAACAGAAGCATCGCCTGGCTTTGAAGCTCTCGGAGCAGAAGTTTCTTGGTGAAATGTTGGAGACTGTCATGCCCTCGTGAAATCTATGGAGATATTCCATGATATTCCTGGAATTTCCTGGATCTGTCAGAAGCAGGTGTTGGATGAAAGCTGGAGCAATCTATTCGTAACATTTCGTAACTACTGCCAACAACTCTTGGAAAGAAGTAGAAAGAAGATGAGAGCAAAAGATCATACAAGATCAGAAAAAATTGTCAGCAAGGGTATGTTGTTTCCTTTGCAGCGGACCAGTCTTGGCTGAAATGATCTGAAATGGCTGAGGATTCAGATGGCCTTAGACAAGCACCGTGCAGAGCTGGAAGCGAGGCAAGGCAACACAACGGATACAGTAGTGAGATTATTGTAGCTTCACTTCACGATGACACCCGGCAGTTGGGTGGTCAACGGGTGATTTGAATGTATTTGATGTATTTGCTTCTCAGGTATGGGGACTTGCTACTGGAAAAGGCACAGGAAAACCTGGAGTTGGAGATGAAGCAGCAAGAGAAGAGCGAAGAGATGGCACAAAACTTCCAGAACGAAATTGCATCTTGTCATGCATAGGTAGATGATGGTAGATGAATGTTGATGATTCCTTCTTTGTGTAACACTGTTACGGATATACATGGATATACATGACTTGGACGTCCGCTTTCATTTCAGGTGAAGCTGGAGGCAGCGGTCGAAGCCGGGCAGATCAAGTACCAGCTATCTGTCGTAGCTTGGATGGTGTTCTTTACACGACATTTGCATGTCGTGCCGCCATATGGGGGTGGGTCAAAACTTATTATTATCAATTCTAATGGGATGAACATCCATTTACCAGCTATTTTGGGGTTCACTAGGTGCCAGGGTTTTGACCAATAGCCATATAATGTTGTACAGTATGTGAAGACATGAAAGCACCATGGAAATTATTGATGAATGAAGATAATCAAGCCTTTCTCATGGTTTCTCGTTTTCAAGGTTGCGTGCACTTGACTTGAGTCGGTCAGATTTAGGGCCCGCCTTCAACTTACACCCAAAAATAGTCAAATTGGTCAGAATGTAAGCTGTTGCAAACTATATATTATATATGCAACTGTATATATACATATTGCCACGAGTGTTCAGGCCTAATAGGCAGTTCACGAGTGTTTGACCCAATGTGCATTTCAGTTTCGGCTCAGCTGGGGCCCGCGGGCCAGGTAGCTGGGGTGGCCTGCGGGCTGGTCGGGGCAGGCATTGGGGTGGACTGAGCCTGAGGGCTGTCGGCCTGCGGGCTGGGTTGGTCCACCCAATGCCTGGTCTCTGGATTCACTTGAAGGACAACCCCGACTTCTACGATGGTTTCAACATCCAGAAGGGCGAGTACTACGAGTGCACGCTGTATGATGAAGCCCACCAGGAGCAAGGCAAGAGCGTTTGGAGGGTCAACGCTCCTGAGTCGAAAAAGAAGGACGGGATATGGACCACAGGTAAGGTCATAGCGGTGAGCGATGAACACCTTTATTGGTGGTTGACAAAAGGTGGTGGTAGGGATGCGTCCCGGAGATTCCACCTGCATTTCTGCGTCGCTGACGAGGCGCAGTGTGGCAAGACCAAGAAGAAACCAGATGAAGAGTTTCACACGGACTACTTCCGGTCTTTGGATTCCGCTGACCTGGTGAACCTACGCGTCTCTTGGTTCAAGTCGGCCCCTGCCAAGGACGACATTGCTGATGAGGTGGCCAAGCTCACTGGGGGCGCCCCGCGGGGCGGGCGTAAGAAGCCGCCTAAATCTGGTGGTGCACACCGGGGAGATCTTGACTGGAGCATCTCGGACCAGGAGTCGCTCCCTGAAATAAATCCTGATGAGGTCGAAGGGATGCAACGGCGCCTGGCGGCTCTCAAACGCCAGACAACGGGCGAACCAGCCAAACACAGACGCGGTTCAGAGGAAAAGGAGAAGAATCGAAAGCGCGACAAGTCAAGGAGCAGACGCAGGCGTCGTGACAGAGGCCGCAAGAAGAAAAAATCATCTGACGATGCAAAGGATCAGCCCCTATGGTTTGGTAAGAAGGCTGCCCTGGATCCCCGCGGGGAGGTTTCTTCCGGCAGTGAACAAGGGAAGCGTCATGAGAAGGATGACAAGAAACATGACAGGTCCCCCTCTTCCAGCAGTGTGAAAAAGAAGAAAGCAAAGAAAGGCCGCCATGCCGACCGAGGTCCCTATGGAGTTGGTCAACGTGTCCGCTATGATGGCAAGAGCAGTGGTGACCTGTCATCTGAGGATGGGGAAGGTCAAGATGACGCGCAAGTTTTTCGCGCGGGGCCCTCCAGCACGTCCAAGCATCTTCAGCTTCAGGAGTACGCAGAGAAACGACCGGGACGCCTCACAGCTCGGTTGTTGCGGAAGATGCAGGACATCCTAGCCCGGGAGGAGGGCCCCGGAAGCCGGGGCACGGTGGCAAACCTGACACCATCATCGGCGACCAGCTACTTCCTGACGGTGGTGCTGCCGCAATACAAGGATCGGCTGACGTTGAGGACAAGCCGAGAGCTTCGGACCACGGCGAAGGCGCTCGATCTTCTAGCCCAAGGGCGAGCCGACAGGGCCGGAGACGTACTATCTCAACGGTACAAAGCGTTGGAACTATTTCTGGCAGACCAGACCTGGTCGAGGGCCCAATTCTTGGAGTTGATCCCGCCCGAGGGCGCGTCTCTGGTCGAAAAAGACGAGATGCTGATGGCATCAAAGGAGCAGAGCGTCGAGCAGAAGATGAGAGCGACCCTGGGCACGCCGCAATGGCGGGCACCCCAGAAAGGGGACGCAAAAGGAGACGAAAAGGGGAAGACAAAGGGCAAAGGCAAGGGCAAGAAGGGCCGCGGCCCGGGCAACAATTGGGCTCATCAACAGGAGCCGGACAAGCCCCCAGCCGCGTGACGGCAGGCCCTGCCCTCTTAAGGGATGAGAATCTGGCTGCGGCCAAGGCAGCTGTCCAGAGGCCCAAGAGCCCAGCTGCAAAGAAACGTGCTCGTAAGCACCCGCCTGCGGGCGAGGCAGAAGGTCTTGACCAACTTTCGCCTGGAGTCCCCTCCGAGCTCTCCGATGTTGCCGAGGGTTGCCCTCCGAACCTGCTCAAGCTCAACCTCAGGTTGGCTGAAAGCCTTGGTGATTGGTCTGGTTATGTGCGAGACCTTTTCAAGATCCGTGCAACCTTCACTGACCTAGGCCGCCACTTGCTTGAACTGATGTCAACCATGCCAACCCCCCTGGGCAATTTTGTCCGCTCATACTGTTTGACCGCACAACCCTCCACCTTGGGGGAAGATTCAAAGTCAGATGGGCATGGTGACCTCCTTCCCATTCCGATGTGGCGGGTCACAACGGCGATTGATGGCATCACTGATAACAACATCGATTGGGTGAAGGCCATGGTCGCGGTGATTGACTTCCAATACTGCACCGGGTGGGCAAAGCCAATCTGTGTCCCGGTGCGAGACACCCTGTCAGCTTGCCAGCGAGCTGCCCTGACACAACTTGGGGCGACCGTGGATGCCAACATCTTGTCAGCAGATTCACTGCTGCCGTTTGCGGACTGCGATAAGCTACTCTCTTCGAAGAGGTATGACTATGCTGGGCGTCCTGTGGAGTACATGGAGGATCTTGTTTGTGAAAAAGTGGTGATGGCTTGGCCAAGGATAGGCCATGCAGGCATTCAGCCTATTGAATCATTTCTGACTCCTGAGACATTGGCTGCGTTCCAGGACCCTCACAAGCTGCTCCTCCCGCGGGAGAGAATGCCTTCAAATGCTCCTCGTTCGAGGGTCAGAGCAAGTGATGCTGAATGGTTCAAGATTGTCAGAGCCGGCTGGGAGCGTGGTATGATGAAGCCGGTGAATGATGCCGATGTCCCGCGGGACCGTTCAGGGCATCTCATCACAAATGGGGCAGGAGCTGTCTTCAAGGAGAAGATAGTTGATGGGCAGCCCACAGCCGCGCAGCGATTCATCTCGATCCTCTGTCCGATCAACGCGGTGACGGTGCCATTGACAGGGGCCCAGGACACACTGCCATATATCGGGCAGATCACTGGGATCATGCTCGAGGAGGACGAGGCACTCTACCTCGAGAGCGAGGACTTGCAATCTGCTTTCAACCTGTTTGCAGTTCCCAACAAGTGGCTTCCGTTTTTCAGCTACAGCAAGAAGGTGGATGGAGCTGCGATGGGCCTGCCAGCAGGGACTATGGGTCCGGCCGGCCCTTAGCGTCATCCCAATGGGCTGGCATTCGGCAGTTGGCCTGGTTCAGGAAGCTGTCCGCGACGTGGTTTTCCAGCGCGCTGGGGTCCCACGGTCGATCTCGACGGAAAAGAACCGCCCACTGCCTGAGGGCAAGAGCTTTGCGGTGGTCTACCTGGACAACTTTGATGAGATTGAGATCATCAAGAGGTCGACATCGAAATCCACAAAGAAGGGACGGTCATGACGGACTATCACCGTCGTTTCAATGAGGCATGTGATCAAGCTGGTCTGCCCCGCAATGAGAGCAAGCAACTCATCCACGCTTTCGCGGGCGGCATGCAAGGGGGCGAGTTCGATGGACAGAGGGGCATTTTGAAGCTGGGATCCGACAAGCTCAGGAACTACATCCAGCTTAGCCTCGCTCTTCTGGCTCGCCGATCTTGGAATGAGTTCCAGCTGAGGCACTGGACTGGGAAAACCGCATTTCTTGCCACCTTCAAGAGGTCGCTCTTCTCGGGAATGGGGAGCATCTTCAATTTGATCGAGGCTGCGAAATCACATGAGGTTCGCCCGACGGCAACCGTGGCTGATGAGATCATGGTGCTTTGTATCCAGGCGCCGCTCAGCCAGACAAACCTCAGGGCTAAGCTGTCCACGGAGATCTCTTGCACGGATGCGTCTCCAACAGGAGGTGGCAGCTGCACAGCAACGACATTTGTGAAGGACTCTCCGGGTGTGCCCGAGAAGTTGGAGTTCAAAGGCAAGTGTGGCCAGTGCCAAGGTGAGATGGATGAGGCCACGACCGCTGGTTATGCCTGCCCAAATGCATGTGGGGCCATCGGGTGCTGCATCGATTGCATCGCAGCACACCGTCACGCCTGCGGGCGGGAAATGCTGGGGCGGGCAACATTCGGTGAAAGGTTCTCAGGGCCAAACTGTCCCCTGACGAAGGCAGTAGCCCTGGAGGGAATCTTTGTACAACCTCCGCTTGACAAGCTGAGAGGAGGTAATTGGGATTTCTTTTCGCCATCTGGCAAAGAGTGCTTGGAAGGCCTGGAAGATGACAGTCATTTGGCTGCTTCGCATTGGGCACCGGAGTGCAAGACGTACTCAGCGGCAAGAGGAAGGCCATTTTGGACAACTTCCGGCCGTTATCTTCAGGGGCCGCCTGCCCTGAGGAGTCATGAAATGCCGTGGGGTCTCCCCAACCTCTCTGCCGACAACCAGGTGAAAGTGCGGCACGGCAACGCCATGGGGAAGCGCTCGTTGCAGGGGCTCCGTGATGCACATGACCGGGGGCGATTTGCCTCGGTGGAACACCCTTGGTCTTCAATTTTCTGGTCCACCCCGGAAGCAATGGAAATCTGTGCGCTGGAGGGCTTCTTCGTGACATGCTTCAGCCAGTGCTGCTTCGGGGGAAGGAGAACCAAGTGGACAGCCATAGTTCACAACATCCCTGAGCTGCACAGGGCCCTGCACAAGCCAGACTGTGATGGTCATCGCGGCCTTTTGCCCTATGAAGTGCATGAGGATGAATTGGGGCTCCGCTTCGACACATCTGAGGAAGCCGAGTACCCGTGGCGGATGTGCCGTGTCTACGCAGAGGCCCTGAAATCGCAACTGCGCCTGCTCTCACCTTCGCCGTCTGCGGGCGTGTATGATGAGGAAGGTGAAATCATGTCGGCATTGCGATCGTCTACCAGAGGGCTGCAAAACCCGGCAGTGGCCTCCCGTGCGGCTGCGAAGGTCATGGAGGTGATGAGGAAGATGGTCGAAGGGCAAGAAAAACAGCACCTCAAAGAAATGCTGCGCCATGTGTGCCTGCGTGGGACCGATGTGAAGCTCCTTTCTTCGGCCGAAGATGGAAGCCAGAGTATGATGTCACCGTACCCGGCCTTCAAGTGGGACTGGAAGATCAAGTTGGCCTTCGCATGGAAGCAGGGCCAACACATCAACATTTTGGAAGTGTCAGCCTTCCTGGTGGAGTTTCGTCGCCGCACCAGGCAGCGGAATCAATTGGGGTGTCGGTACTTCAATATCACTGACTCTCAGGTTTCGTTTCACTGCCTCAGAAAGGGGCGCTCAAGTTCACCTCGCCTTAACCGCCTCCTCCGAAGAGTAAATGCCCTTTCCCTCATGAGCGGCACTTTGCCGATCCACTTGTGGACGATTAGCAAATGGAATGAGGCTGATCGTCCAAGCCGCCTACATGAAGATACATGACGCAAAAGCGGCACTTGAGAACAGCGGGCATCTCTCGGAGGACGTTGGGCATTTATAGGCGTGAAGTTTCACTTTTCTTTCGTTACCTTGAAATTGAAGGGTGGCACCTTCCAAAGTCATATTCTCGGCTTGATCGCCTACTGGCTGAATACATCAACCACCTGTTCCAGGAAGGTGAATCGTTGACAAAAGGAGGCTGGGTACTCAGTGGTTTGAAGAGACTCTACCCGCGGGTAAGGCGTGAGCTGGCTATTTCCCAGCAATGGTATAATAATTGGTGCCGAGAGCACACCCCTAGGAGAGCAACTCCAATCACCTGGCCTTTGATCCAGGCTTTTGCAGGGGTGTGCTTGCGTCTGAAGTGGCTCCGCCTCACAACCCTTCTCTTGTTGAGTTTTGTTTTCTTCCTCCGGACGGGCGAAACATTGGCTCTGCGGAGCGGTGATGTTTTATGCAGCTTAGAAGATGGATCTATCATTTTGCGTTTAGCGGCATCAAAAACCTCTCCCTCTGCACAACAAAGTTTGGCACACTTTGACCACCGGCTTGCAGCACTCATTCGGTGGCTACTTTCTCATTTTGGTCCAGACGAAGCTCTGTGGCCGTTTTCAGGTTCCCACTTCAGGCAGTGTTTCGCCAGCCTGAGCAACTTCTTTTCACTGGAACGTTTACAGTTGGTTCCTTACAGCATCAGGCGCGGCGGCGCTACATATTTTTATTCCAAAACGGATGCGCTGGATACCGTCATGATCCGTGGTCGTTGGAAAGACCAATCCACTGCTCGAATTTATCTCGATGATGCTCGGGCAACTTTGGTTAAAATGGCCATTCCGGCCTCTTCCAAGCCGCTTGTTACCCACTTCCGCCGGCTTCTTCTTCTTCAAGTTTGTCGCTGCGCAAAAGGACAAGTCAATTTGGGCTGAGATGTGGGTCGTCTCCTTTTTGTCTTTCTTTTCTTGACTTGTGGTTGGGCCTGTGGTGCTTTTCTTTTGTGTCTGTTTTGTTTTGCCAAGCTGTTGCTTCGAACTTTCCTCCTGCGGGAGTGACCTTTGTGGTGTTCTGTCTCCGTAGACTATAGCACCACATCCTGA